>LSQX01021305.1_pt1 | contig 15660 bp, 10 predicted proteins | sample 654561 | NCBI WGS metagenome assembly LSQX01 (sample SAMN04489861, study PRJNA283612) | anaerobic digester metagenome | isolation source: 4 biogas reactors fed with cattle manure at either 37C or 55C with and... | place: Denmark: Kongens Lyngby | collected 2014 | reverse complement strand
CTGAGCGCCACGCGCTGCAGACCGATGGCGCGGTCCGCGTGCTGCGCTGGTGGGCCGACCACGACCTGCTGCTGGTCGGCTGCGCGGATGAGAAGGTGATCGCATTCGACCTCAACACCGGCGCGCGGAAGTGGGAGTTCATCTCGGAGATGGACCAGGCGGTCTGGGAGGCAGGCAAGCAGTACTGGTTCAAGTCCGCCTACCCCGGCATCCACGGCCTGCACACCGGTATCTTCATCGGCGGCGAGNNGCCAGGCACTCGTCGGCAGCGCCTGCACGCTGGAGATACTCGACCACGAGGGCGAGCTCATCAAGCGCATGCCGATCTTCTGGGGCAACGGGTGGAAGTTCCTGATCGTCCCCGGCCCCGGCGATAGTCGCGACCTGCTCGTCGCGCGCTGGCCCAACGGGACGGACAACCTCGCCGTCGTCAACAGCGAGAGCCTGCGCGAGGTCGGCAAGCGCTTCTACGGCGTCCCCTCCGGCCACACGATGGTGGGCGGCTGGACGGCGCAGAACCGCACTGGCATCGAGTGGGTTGACGTGAACGGAGACGACGCGCCGGAGCTTGTCAGCGCCACCAACGGCGTCTGGAACCGCGTCACTGTCTTCGACGCTGGCGGCACTCCGCTGCACAACGCACAGTTCGGCCCCGGCCCGAACAACCGCCCCTACGAGACGATGCGCGACATGTCTGTGGCCGACCTCGATGGCGATGGAGACATGGAGATCATCGTCGCTATCTCTGAGGGCCTTATTGGTGGCGCTCGATCACGAGTGCCGCAAGGTGTGGGCAACGCGGTTGCCGAGTTCGCCGACGCAGCTTGAGGTCATCACGCCCGCGGGCGCCGAGCGGCCCGCCATCATCGCAGGCTGCGAGGACGGGAAAGTCGTGCGGCTCAGCGGCGAGGGCGAGATTGTCGGCCTCGGCGCGGCGGGAGGCAGAGTGGATGCGCTGCTGACGCTCACCACCGCTCGGGGTAAGATGGCGATGGCGGTGACTGCGACAGGCGCGGTACAGGGGTTCGCGGTGGATTGACACAGTCTGGGCCAACCTCGCCGCCCGTGAATGGCGCGGTGCCAAAAGGCACGCGGAGGGGCCGCACGAGCCTCAGATGCGCGTCATCTGCAGGCGAGGTCGGCGCGGACTTCCAGTGACGCAGGTAACGCGCCCGCGACAGAGAATTACTTCAGGTCATTCCCCGATCATCGGACGCAACCGACGAGGTGAAGAATGCCGCACGAGTCCCTGCAGAGCCATGAAACACTCTTCGGCACCGACGGCGTGCGCGGGCTTGCCGGCACCGCCATCACACCCGCCCTGGCCGCCGAAGTGGCTCGCGCGTTCGCGGCGATGCTGCGGGAGGAGGCCGCGCTGCCTCACCTGCTGCTCGCTCGCGATACGCGAGTCTCCGGCCCGGAGCTTTCTGATGCTTTCCGCGAGGAGTTGTGCCGCTGCGGTGTCCGCGTCACCGACTGCGGCGTCATCCCAACGGGCGGCCTCTGCCTGCTGGTGAGTCGCAGAGACGCAGATGGCGGCGCGATCATCTCAGCCTCGCACAACCCGCCCGAGTTCAACGGCATCAAGCTCGTCGGGCGCGGTGGTCACAAACTCCCCCTTGACCGCCAGCAGCAGCTTGAGGACCTCATACGCAGCCACCCCGCCGGCTGTCTGCTCCCCGCGACTGATAGCGGCACATGGTCGGAAGATGCGGGAGCGGCGGCGGAGTATCTTCAGATTGCGCTGGAGGGCGTCGAGCCGGGCTGCCTGAGCGGCCTGCGAGTGCTCCTCGATTGCGCCCATGGTTCGGCCTCAAGCTTCGCCGCCGCGGCGTTCGAACACACCGGCACCGAGGTGCATGCGGTCAACTGCGATGCCGACGGCGCGCAGATCAACGTCAACTGCGGCTCGACGCACCCGGCGCTGCTGACGAGGGTAACCGTCCAGGAGGGCGCCGACATCGGCGTGGCGTTCGATGGCGATGCGGACCGCGTGGTGCTCTCCGACCACCGGGGCCGCGTCATTGATGGTGATGCCAGCAAGTACATCCTCGCGGTGGACCTGCAGCAGCGAGGACTGCTGGAGCCGCCGCTGGTGATCGGCACGGTCATGAACAACTACGGCCTCGAACGCGCGCTGGAGGATGCGGGGATAGCGCTCGAGCGTACACCGGTGGGAGATCGCCATGTTGTGGAGCGGATGCGCGAGACGGGGGCGCTGCTGGGCGGCGAGCAGTCCGGGCACTTGATCTTCCGCGACAGCCTGATCGGTGACGGCATCCGCAGCGCGCTACGGCTATGCGAGGTGGTTGTCAGGAGCGGGAAGAGCCTTGCGGAACTCGCCGGGCCGGTGCGGAAGATCCCCCAGCATCTCGTGAACATCCACGCCGAGAACCGAGACGCATGGCAGGGCAGCGATGAGGTGCTGGAGGAGATCTCCGGCTGGGAGCGGCGTCTGGAGGGCAGAGGACGCATACTTGTGCGCTCGTCGGGCACGGAACCGCTGGTGCGGATCATGGTCGAGGCGGAGGATGACGAAATCGCGCGCGAGGCGGTGCATGCGGTATCGGTCGCAATCCGCATGGCAGCCACACGCGAGGGGGAGTAGGTAGCGCGCGAGGGCTTACAGCCCCTTACGTCTTTCATGTGCCATCCCGCCCTTGGGCGGGACCCGTGGGTCGTGCCGTACGAGAGCGGTCTTGCGAACGGCCCACGGGCGAGGGCGCCCGTGGCACATGACGATCGTGTGTTGACGTTTGTCGTCCCCCCTCTCCCGCCCCACTTCGCGGAGCGAAGTGCAGGGGGAGGAGCTTGCGCAAGCAAGCTACGGGGAGGGGCAGCCGTTCGGACAGAGCGACAACGCCACGCGCCCGCTGGAGGGGCCGCACGAGGGCAGGTTGCGAAGCAGGCTGCACGAGGTCGGCCCGCTAAGGTTGCTGCAAAACCGGGCCGACCTCGCCGCGACAAACGGCTATCGCGGCTCGTGCGGCCCCTCCGACGACGCTCCCCCGCAGACCACCGCGGAGTCACGGCCCACGGGCGAGGGCGCCCGTGGCACATGATAGTCGAAGGGTGATTGTAAGTCCCTGCCGTCAGTCCCTCACCAGCACGATGAAGTCCAGCCCCAGTCCGTCGCCGAGGTTCGTCATCCGGATCGTGTGCTCGCCCGCGGTCAGGGGGACGGCAACCTCATGGCCACCGGCATCCGCAAGCGAGAGGTAACTCCAGTCGTCGGGGTGATTGCCGAAGCCGCTTGTACGCGGGAATGCTACCTCCGCCGCGGCGTCATGCGGAAGCGCACCATCAATCTCCACCTTCCGCCGCGGGTTCTCGCTGCTTGAGGCGTAGCGGAAGATCACCCGGTAGTTGCCCTCCTGCGGCACGTTGAAGGTCCACTCCAGCCAGTGCCCTTCGTCCTGGTGCCACTTGGTGATCATCGTCCCCCACGTGGCGTGGCGATCGCTCATGATGCCGACCTCGCCGCCGCCCTGGCCGCTGAAGTCCTCAGCCTGCACGACGATCATCTGCTCCTCGGGCGTCTCGTTCATCCAGTCGGGCTTTTTGAAGGGAACCAGCGTCGGCTTCCGTTGCTCTTCGATCCCCAGCCCCATCTCCGCGAGGTCCGCAAGCAGCCTCGGCGCGCAGCGGTAGTACATCGAGAAGCTCTTGCCGTAGCCGGAGCCACCTGCGCCGTAGGCGAGGCCGTTGGTGATCGGGTCGAGCAGCTTTTCATCGCCTGTCCAGCGATACGCCCGCGCAATCGCCTCCACCATCAGCGGCGAGGCGCCCGCACTGTAGCGCATGTTCGGGCATGGCGTGTAGCGGAAGCCGTGGATCTCGTTGGAGTACATCTCATCCACGAGGTAGCCTGCGCCGCGGATGATGCTGTCCTTCACCGCGGGCTCCTCGGTGACGTCGTAGTAGTAGGTAAGCCCGGTGAGCAGGATGGCGATCATGAAGTTCGCGTTGCCCTGGTGTCGCGGCTCGCAGGTGCAGTGTCCCGGCACCATCATCCGCGTCCAGCCGCCGGTCTGATGCGTGTGGCCGGGCGTCTTCTGATATTCGGGCAGCTCCCGCGGCTCGGGGTCCTGCGTCTCCAGCACGCGGTCCACCACAACGCGCGCGGCATTGAGGTAGTAGGGGTCGTTCGTGGCCGCCAGTGCCGAGGCCAGCATGATCAGGTGCCAGCCCGGTTCGCGTGCGCTGACCCAGTCGTAGGGCCGCGAAAGCTCCTTGTTGGTGAAGAAGTCCACGATGGCCATGCCGGCCTCGAGCGAACGCGGATCGCCGGTGAGGTAGTAGTGATCGAAGTGCCCCTCGGTCCAGGCATGGGTGACTGAGCCGCTTGAGCGCGGAATGCCCAGTGTCCCCGGGACCGACTCGGTGTAGTAGCCGCCGAGGTGGCCCATCTGATGCACATACGCGAGACCTGCGCCGTAGGTGTTCTCAACGCCCGGCTGAATCGTGTCTATGTCGCGGTTATGTATCTCCGTGGCGTCGCCGAGGAAGAACGCGTCCGGGTTGCCGGAGCGGATGTACTCGAGGAAGAACGCGTGCTGGGTGTCATACTCGATGTTGCCCCAGTTCGCGCCACGCTCGCCGTACCAGTCGCCGTAGTTCATCATGCCGAAGTCATGCTGGCGCTCGCGGGCAGCGATGTAATTCTGAATGTTCCTGTCCACGGCCTCTTCGTAGGCCGCGAACATCTCCTCGTTCCGCGGTTCCACGTTGTAGAACGCCATGCTGCCGGTGTACCATTCCGGCGCGGCGGTCAGGAGCAGCGGGCGCTGGAAGATCTCCGCAGCGGCGGCAGGCTCGCCGCCGAAGTTCAGCAGAAGCTCCCATGTCTTCGCCATTCCGCGCTTGAGCGTGTAGGTGCCGTCGCGCAGGTAGTAGTAAAGCTGATGGCCCTCTTTCTCGAAGGGGAACTCGTCATAGAAGCCCGCTTCGAAGTCCGGTGCGAGATCGAGCACGACGCTGTCACGCTCGATGCGGAAGCCCGCCGGGTAGTTCTGCCACATGTCGCGCAGCGACACGCCCATCGAGCCGTCGGCGGCTGTTAGTCCGCCCTCCAGCCGCGCCTCCTGCGGCGCGCCGGCGTTTGAGATCAGTTCGCGATCGGTGCGCATCCAGACGCTGTCGCCGGTTTGCATTGCCACCGGCTGGCCCTCCGCGAGGCGCGCATCCCACAGGCGCGTAGTCGCGGGTACTCGTAGGCTCAACCGCTCGATGTCGGTGAAGTCGGTCTCGTCGTTATCATTGATGAACGTGTAGTAGACATGGGCCATCGGCTGGTTTTGATATGCCACAACGCGCTGCTCGATGCGGAAGCTGTCGGAGCCGTCCTCGGCCACGAGATCGCCGACGGTCTTCACCACCGCACGGATCGGGCCGAACTCCTCGATGGTCACCTCAGCATTGCTGAGCGCCGAACTGAACGCGCCGCGCTCGGTCTCGACGATCTCCGTGACGACCGGCCCGTTCGGGCCGACAAGCTGCCCGTGAGCGTCGATGGTGAACTGCGCGGCGCCGGTGTCGAGCGCCACGTGATCACCCTCATCCCGCGCGATCGGCTGCACACGCGCGGTCACGAGCATGTTGTCCACATCGCGCCCGTACTCCAGCACGTAGCGCGCGCTCTCGCCCGCGGGCACGTTCGCGAGGATCGTCACCAGCACCCACTTGAGGCTGCCATCCGGCCAGATGCCGAGCGGCTTGAGTTGCGCCATGACTTCCTCGCCCGCGAGCATCACGCGCACGTCGTCCACGTTGCCGAGATGCCCCTGCGGGAAGGGCACGCCGCTTGTGACCGGCCAGTTGACCGCGTCCACATCGTGCCAGTTCCGCACCGTCAGCGGCACCTCGTTTGCGCCCGCGATTGTCTGCGGCGGGTCGATGCCATCCGCGGTGAAGGTGATGTCGGGACCGTGGTATTCCGTGCCATCGGCGAGGATGCCGACGCCGCGGCCGTGGTAGGTCATGCCCGGCTGGAGCCCGGTCAGTCGCGCGCGATGCACGAGGCGGTAGCAGTCCTCGGTCGCGACCTCCCCGTAGGCGTTAGTCGGCCCGTACTCGAACCGACTCGCGCTCGGCCAGGTGGTAGTCCACGAGATGACCGCCTCACCGTCGGTGCCGACCGGCGCGATCCAGTTCGTGTGCTGCACGAGATACTCCATCTCGCGCACCTCGGGCGCGTCGGGCATCAGCAACGCGTAGGCGATCCCGTGCTTGCCTGCGCTGCCGGCTGCCTCGAAGCTCACCACGTCACCGGCGCCCAGGTCCCGCGCTTCGGTGAGCCAGTAGATCCATGTGCGGTTGTTGTTCGCATTGCCCGCCGCAAGGCCCGCGAACTCGTCATTCACGCGGATGACCACGCGGTCGGGGTTGCCGTCGTCATACATCATGAAGCCGACGTGATAGCGGCCGGGGCGCTGGACGGTGTGAGAGGCAGTGGAGCCTGCGCCACGCGATACGAGGTGACCGTAGCGCTGCTGGGTGAAGAGGTCCACCTCGTAGCCGTCAAGGTCAAGCTCATCGTACTTGACCTTCACGTTCGCCGCGTCGGCCAGCACGGGGCGGATGACGTCCAGCCCGAAGGTCGCGGTCACGTTCGTGTTCTCCGTCAGATCGCCCGGTCGCATGATCTTCTCCCGCTCGTTTACAGGAATGCCCTGCACGGTGAAGCGCCCGGTGTTGTCGCTCATTGGCGGGTCGGCCTGCGCGGTGTGCACCAGCACCCACATGGCGTAGCGCGCGCCTGCCTCATCGCGGCCGAGTTCGACGTCTGCGCAGGTGTAGAGCGAATTGCCCTCCGCCGCGAAGTGTACGACGGGGCCCGCCGCGCGTTCCGCGGTCGGGGAGTAGTAGGAGGAGGTGCCGTTGCCGCTTACCACGCTGAGCATGTAGTCGGTGCCGGTGCCGTTGTCGCGCCCGGTCTCGAGGTTCTCGTCGGCATCAACGTAGATATGATGCACCGTGTTCTCCAGCGTCGGAGGTGCGGCGAATGTGGTGCGCCAGAGGTAGCGATCCCCCGCGATGTGCGCGAACTCGACGCTCACCACGTCCTTGGTCGCATCATAGCCCTCTTTCGCACGGGCGGCCTCATTCTCTACGCCGTCCTCGTTGATGACCTGGAGAGTCTCCGCGAAATCGGGATCGGTGCCGAGGCGCTCTTCGATCTCGTCGGAGATGCCATCGCCATCGGTGTCGGCGGCGAGGCAGGGAATAGCGATGAAGAGCAGCAGCGCGGCCACGGCCGCGAGATGAGCTGAACGCATTGGTGTGCCTCCTGGTGGGGCATCTGTGCATGCTGCGATGCGACCCGCGGCATTTCCCGCTGAGGGGCCGCGATACCTGCGCATAGGCGGAGTGCAGAGCACATTAACTGACGCCTGCGAAGTAGATGTGGTTCGCCTAATGCGCCACCCTGCAAGGTCCCGGCCACTGCTCCGGCGAAATGACCTTCTGCCTGATAGACGCTGATGCAGCTTTGCAGATGGAGGTCCACCATGTCTCGACTCATCGCTGTCACAGCCGCGATCATGCTCTTCGCCGCCTGCAGCTTCGCACAGGAAAGCTGGCTGCTGACCGACAACGGCCTCGCCAACCCTGAGAATACCGCCTATGCCGAGGAGCCGATGCACCCGACAGGTGGCGCGTATGAAGTCACCCCGCCTCTTGCGGCCGCCGAAGAGGGCAAAACGCGCTACACCTTCGCCGAGGGCGCCTTCACCAACGGTGACCCCTCATTCGACTACCGGCGCGAGCCAAACCCCTACGCCTACTGGCAGGGACAGGCGCAGGGTGAGCTTCTGATCGACCTTGGCGCGGCCTTCCGGATCGACCGCCTCCGCATCTGCATGCTCAGCCGCGACGAGGGCCCGCACGGCACCGAGCAGATCGAGGTCTCCGTCAAAGGCGATCCGCTCGAGTTCCCCGAGGCGTTGCGAGTGGCGGATATTGCGCCGGTCGTTGATGGCTGGAACGAACTCGCGGTGAATCGCGTCGCCGATGGCCTGCGCCTCGTCTTCAGGCTCGGCGAGGGGAAGACCTACATCACCATCTCCGAGGTCGAGGTCTGGGGCGCGCCGGTCGAGGGCGGTGAGGCGCAGGCGACCACAGTCAGCGCCGATTCACCTCAGCGCACCGAAGGCGGGCATACCTGGTGGGCCTTCGACTTCGGCCCGCCGGACTCCCCGGTCTTCGCGCAGTTCCACGCCAGCGACTCCCGTGCGGCGTATTCGCAGGAGAAGGGCTTCGGCTGGATGCCCTACCTCGACGGCCAGCCGGTCACCGAGAGCAACTTCGGCCCCGCCAGCGCGGCCATCCCCGGCCTTGGTGAGAGAGACCGAGGCGGGATTGCCGCCGATGCGCTCTATCGCGACCTGCTGATGGTCAGCGAGTACTATCACACGCAGGTGCGCCAGACCTTCGCGGTGGATGTCCCCAACGGAACGTGGCGCGTCATGACCTTCCACGGCGATCAGGCGTTCGGTAGCAGCGGACCGCAGAACTTCTGGATCGAGGCCGAGGGCGAGCGCGTGGTGGACGAGGTCGTCTACCCGCAGTCGCTCATGACCGATGTGGTCTTTGATGCGGTGGTGCAGGACGGCCGGCTGGAGATCACCCTCGATGCCGAGCATGAGGATCCGGCAAAGAAGAGTTGGGCGATCAACGGCATGGTCGTCCTGCCCGCCACAACGCCCGAGGAGCAGCAGTTCGCCGACGCGAAGATCGAGCAGATCCGCGCGACCTTCGAGCGCCTTAAGCAGGAGGCATTCGAGCAGAATTTCGTGGAGATGGACTATCCCGAGTATGGCGAGATGGTTGAGCCGACCGACGCCGACCGCGCTCGCGGCTTCATCGGCTGGGCGCCGAACTGGATGGAGTACATTTACCTGCACGCGGTGCCGACCGCGGAGACCGCCGGTCGCGAGCTTGCCGCCACCGCCACGCCGGGCGAGTATGAGCCGGCCACCGTCGCGATCCGCGCCCTCGAGCCGCTGACGAACGTGCGCGTGGAGGTGGGCGACCTGCAGATGGGCGCGGCCACCATCCCCGCTTCGGCGGTCGAGGTGCGCAAGGTGGTCTGCTGGCCGCAGAAGATCGGCTCCTCATGGGGTAAGGAGTGGCGCACCGTGCCGGAGCTTCTCGAACTATTCGAGAGCGTGGACGTTGACGCCGACACCGCGCAGCAGTTCTGGCTGACCGTTCAGGTGCCCGAAGATGCCGCTCCGGGTGCATACAGCGGCCCTGTGCGCGTTATCGCCGATAGTGGCGAATGGGCGACTGAGCTGAAGCTGACCGTGCTGCCCTTCGCGCTGGAGCCTGCGGAGCGCACGGTGGGGATGTACTGGCACGACACCCATGTCGAGGGGGAGCGGATGGACGCGCAGATCCGCGACATGATCGCCCATGGCTGCACCGCGGTGACGCTCAACACGGGCCCGAAGATCGCCAACGTGGACGGGCAACTGCAGTATGATGACGCAGAGGTGCTTGCGCTGCTGCAACGCCTCTACAGCATGGGCATCACCGGACCGATCCCTTACTACCCGCCCATCGAGGGCACCGTCAAGCGCCACTTCCCGGACAACTTCGAGGCGATGTACATCGAGGTGATCCGGAGGCTGCAGGTGCTCTCCGACCGGGAGGACACCCCGCAGCTTATGTTCTATCCGGTGGATGAGATCGGCAACCACGATGAGCGCGGGGAGAAAGCGAACTACCTCTGCGGTCTGATCGGGCAGGTCCCCGGCGCGGTGAGCTACATCACCGTCAACAACTACGCGGCAGGCGAGAAGTGGGGCGACACCTTCGACATCTGGTGCGGGAACATCGAGTACACTGCCGAGCAGGAGGAGCGACTGCTGGCCTCAGGCAAGCGCTACATGCGCTACGGTCCGGCGTATCTCTACAGTTGCCGGCAGGCGCGCAACTCCTCGGGCCTCGGCTTCTACCGCCGCCCCGCGGAGGCCATGTACTACTGGCACTACCAGCACGCGGTGGGCGATCCGTACAATGACTTCGATGGCACCTCCCGCGACCACTGCGCCGCCTACCCCGGCGAGGATGGTCCGATCCCGACGCTCGACTGGGAGTCGATCCGCGAGGGCGTGGACGACATGCGCTACATCGCCACGCTCAAGTCGCTCGCGGCTCGCGCGGAGCAGGGCAATGCGGCCCAGCAGGCCACGGCAGCAGCCGCTTTGGGCGAGCTTGACGCCGTGCTGTCGCTGACGGATGCGGTCAACCAGTACTCCTACGGCGAGGACCTGAGCGACGAGGAGTATGCGGCATTGCGCACGCGGCTGATCGACCACATCCTCGCGCTGAGGACAGCGTTGGCGGAGTAGCGGCGGCCCGGCTGTCGCTGCCGTGGCGGGAGGGTGTAGTGCGTCGTTGAGGGCAACATGACCTCGACAGGCTGGAAAGCCTGTCCCACAACGACCACGTGGCTGTTCCTCCCCCCTCGTCCCGCCCCACTTCGCGCAGCGAAGTCCGAGGGAGAGGGGGGATCGACGGGGCTGAGGCCCCCGCCGTTTGCCGTTGCCGTAAGTCGTTTGTCGTTCCTCCCCCTCTCCCGCCCCACTTCGCGCAGCGAAGTGCAGGGGGAGGGGGACCGAGGGGGAGGGGCAGCCGTTGCCGTTTGCCGTTCGAACGACCGCGGCGCTGCGCGCCGCCCCCTGCGAGGGCGCAGGGGCCACAACGACGACGACAACGGCCACGACAACGACTCCAAACGGCGCCGCAGCAGCGCGGCACAAAGAAAAAGCCCGGGCGATGGACTCGCCCGGGCCGCGCTATAACGTTCTCGGTCGACTGTTCTTACGCCGCGCTGTCGTCATCCCAGAAGAGGATGGAGCCGTCCGTGCCCTTGGAGTACTCGCCCCTGATGAACTGCCCGGTCAGCCACTTCGCATGGCCGTCAACGAAGGTGCAGTTCATGCCGTCGTTGTGGCGTTCGGGTGCCCACCGCCCACGCCCCCAGTTTCCGCCGGCATCAAAGGTGCCGGTCCCGGGAGGCTCGGCCAGTCGGTCGATCTCGCCGAATACCATCAGTCCCGCGGGGTGCTGTATCTTCGCGAACGGAATGCCCCCGTGGGTGTAGCCGCTCACGAACTGAATCCACTGCAGAGGCATATCATAGCCTCTCACCATGGACGGATCGCTGGGGCAGAGGAACACCTGGTCGTTCTTGATGTAGGGCATCAGGGTGTTATACCAACGGCATTCGACCGGCGCGTAGTGAAGCAGCGGGGCCCTTTCGTCGTAATCCTGCCCGTACATCTGGAACGCCAGGCCCATCTGCTTCATGTTCGAGAGACAGGACGTCTGGCGGGCCTTCTCCCGCGCCCGGGCAAAGACCGGGAACAGGATCGCCGCGAGGATCGCAATGATGGCGATCACAACCAGCAGTTCGATTAGCGTGAAGCCGCGTTTACTCATGAAGCCCTCCTCAAGTCATTGTACGGCCGTGCCGGTACTGGTTCGGCGGTGCTATGCAATTACCTCCCCAAATTGGCAGAAATGCCTACGGTAGATGTAAATAACGGCCCGGGCGGGTCGCCCGGGCCGCATTTGTGCTCTTCTCGACCACTGGATCTCACGCCGCGCTGTCGTCATCCCAGAACATGATGGACGTGTTGCGCGTCTCGCTGTAGACGCCCTTGATGTGGCTTACGGAGAACCACTTCGTATGGCCGTCCACGAAGCCGCAGTTCATGCCGTCATTGTGCCGATCCGGCGCCCACGTGTCATACGTCCACTGGCCATCGGTGTTGAAGCAGCCGTGGCCGGTCAAGCGCACAGCGGAGATCTCGCCGAATGCCACCAGCTCAGACGGGTGCTTGATACTCGCCAGCGGGATCGCACCACCATAGCTCGCGGTCACCGGGCCGACGTGAAGCTTGTGGTAGCCCCACCCGTACGGCTGCGCGTAGGCGCGGCCGAGGTCCGGATCACTCGGGCACTGCAGCACCTGCTCGTTCATAATGTACGGCACCATGGTGTTGAACCAGCGGCAGTTCAGAGGCACGTAGGTCATGTTCAGCGGAGTCCGCTCGTCGTAATCCTGGCAGTACATGCCGAACGCGAGTGTGATCTGCTTCATGTTCGACAGACAGCTTGCCTGTCTCGCCTTCTCCCGCGCCCGGGCAAAGACCGGGAACAGGATCGCCGCAAGGATCGCAATAATGGCGATCACGACCAGCAGTTCGATCAGGGTAAAGCCGCGTTTCATGGTGGACCTCCTCCGATCATGGATTGTGAATCCGGCGGTCCGTCATTGCTCTTGTTCCACATGTGCAGGCAGTCACCTCCTGTTCGTATCTGAGAAATTTTCATAAGCCAGCGATATCCGCTTAAAGACAATGCAGGTTCCATGACGGGAGCGTGGAATAGCTCTGGAAATCTACAACTGCAACAGGAGGCAGCGATCCATGCTACGCTCTCCGCATCTCTACCTGCTGATCGGGCTGATGATCGCGCTGACAGTTGCTTCTGCCGCCGCCGTGGAGCTTGAGACTATAGACGCAGGCGACCACACGCAGATCGTAGTCCAGAACGAACTCCTGCGCATGGTGGTTGTCCCCGAATACGGCGGCCGCATCACCTCCCTCACCGATCTTCGCAATGGCGTTGACGTCGTCTGGTCCGATGGCATGGACGGCGGCGCCCTCGATGACCGCGATGATTTCACCGGCACCGCCTTCACCCCACGCGCCGAACTCGCGAGGGATGGCGCCGAGGCGCATGTGTGGCTGACGGGCGAGGCGCATGGCGGCTACAAGATCACCAAGCAGCTCGTAGTTATGGATGGCAAGCCGCTCGTCGAGCAGCGGATCACGGTCGAGAACGGCTCGCAGCGCCCCCGGGCGTTCTGGCAGCGCAGCTTCATCCGCCCCGGCGATAAAGACATCACGGGCGATGAGACCTTCTATCTCCCCACCGCCGAGGGTGTGCGCGCCACCCCGAACATGAACGGCTGGCAGGACGACTTCACCGAGGGCTGGACCGGCGTGATAGACGCCGAGACCGGCGCGGGCATCCTGTTCATCATCGATCTTGAGCTTGTCGAGCGCTTCTACTACTGGCGCGGGTCGCAGGAGTACCCGACAGTCGAGTGGATCTGCAAGGAGGTCCAGCCGGGGCAGAAGTTGGTGTCGCGAAGCTGGATCGCGCTTACCTCAGACGTGCAGGAGTACAACTCCGCTGTCGTCGAGGGCTTTGTCGGCACCGCGTGGTGGAAGGAGGGCGGGCTGCAGACTGATGAGCTTGCCGATTGGGTGGACCTGCGGCCGAAGGTGCAGCCGGACGCCAATGCTACCGCCCGTGGCTTCACGCTCTACCGCGCGTGGGGCGAGAATCCTGGTGCCGAACTGTCGCAGCTTCGCTTCGACAGCCCGGCGGGCGGCGCGGACTCCATGACGCTGCAGATCGCCGGCCTCGCCGCTGTGGACGCGAGTGTGAGCTTCCGCGGGCCGGGCGCAGACGCTTACTCGTTCTTCGTGATGTCAGACGACCGCAATCGTCTGCTGCCGACCGAAAGCCTCGCGCTGAAGGCGAACGATGTGCGGCAGCTTCAGCTTGTCTTTGAGCCGCAGGACGCCGCGCCGGGTGAACTTGCGGCGGAACTGGTGCTGGGCGGCAACGACGGGCGCGAGCAGGTGATCGCGCTCAGCGGCAATGTCTGGCCGGTGCGCCTGCCCGATCGCGCGCTGATGAGCATGAAGAACTACGGCGGCTCGGTCTACATGTTCAGCTCAGGCCCGGACCTGAACGAGCAGACGATCGAGCGGATGAGCTTCTTCCTTGATGACAGCACCGAACTGGGCCAGTCCGTCTGCGACGTGACCCTCAACCCCGATCAGAACATCACCCGGACGCTCGTGCGCGGCACGGACCTGACGATCGGCGAGGCGCTCAAGCAGCGGCCGGAGCTTTTCGCCGACCGTGATAACCTCCCGGCGCTCGACTTCAGCTACTTCAACCCGTGGATCCACGGCTCCCTGCTGCACGGCCATCGCTTCATAGAGACGCACGCGCCGCCCTTCGCACGCAACACCACGCTATCGCTGATCAACCTCGTCGCCGGCGAGCAGCTTGAGCCGGGGAGCGAGGAGTACTTCAAGGTCTACCGCTGGTACTTCGGCGAACTGCTGCGCTGGATGCGCGAGCATGGCTACCCGGAGGCGGAGGCGAAGGTCTCAGACGAGATCTCGCCCGACGAAGTGCCTCATTATATTGAGGTGGCCGCAGTCGCGAAGCAGGTAGGCTTCCGGCCCTACACGACGATCACCGGCCACGTCGCGGGGATGCCCGAGTTGCTCAACGCGATGGACCCGGTCTCGGATGGCTGGCAGACGCAGTGGATGTCGAACCAGGTCTTCCGCGACCTGATCGAGCAGCGCTACGCGACAGTGACGAAGCGCGAGGACCTCTCGAAGGCGCAGTGGGGGCCCTACGGCAACGGTGGCGCGCAGGCTACATACGCCACGCAGCCCTTCGAGGCGATGGGAGTGAATGCCGGCGACTTCAGCGCCTGGACGCTGCTGGTGGATGGCGAGCCGCTGGAGGCCATCGGCGGCCCGTGGGGCAATACGCGCAAGGGCGTGGTGGCACTGTCGCCGCCCACGCTCTACATCAGCCTCCCGGATGGCGCCAACCCCGCTGAGGCAGGGCAGGAGATCGTGCTGGAGTACACGGTGCGAGAGCCCGACCCGAACGGCGAGGTGCTGGTGGATATTGATGACACAGACGTGCTCACCTACTACACCGGCTCGGGCAATAGCTGGAAGGTGCCCTACGTCGGCCCGCGCGGCAACGGCCTCTTCGCCGCCTCCCGCGGCTACCGCGGGCATGCCTGGTGGGCGTACGCACATGGCTGGCACGCCGACTCGCGCGTGGTCTTCCTTGAGGATGGCGTGGCCTCGCGGACGCCCTGCTGGTGGGGCCTGCGCGATGGCAACCAGGATGGCGACCTGTACCTGATCGCCGAGGGGATGGTCGAGCGCGCGGCGGCAGTCGCGAACACCGATGCGCAGCGCACGATGCTCGATGATGCGCGCAACACTCTTGCGATGCTGGTGAGTCACGAGGATGGCGCCACGATTCCGCTGGAGGAGGGCAACTACCGCGGGCGGCTCTACTGGCGCTTCCCGCGTGAGAACGTCGAGGACCGCTTCCGCGACGGGCGACAGACGCTGCTGGCGCTCATTGCGAACCTCTCCGACAGCTTCGGCAACGTGAGCTTCACGCCCGACCTCTACTGGGGCGACGACCTGGTGCTCGCGCGGGATCAGCGGACCGACGGCATGATAGATGCGCGAGGCTGCGCGGCCGCTCCGCATCAGGCTGCGCTGGCGAGCATACTCAACGCCGCGCGCGATCTGGGGCCTGCGCTTCCGATGCGCGCGGAGGCTGCTCCGCAGATGCGCGTGGTGGTGTACGAAGGCGCCCCGGCTGCGGCTGAGCTGGCGGCGCTGGGGATAGACGCCGAAGAGTGGGCAATTTCGGAGGCATACCCGCGCGCCGGCGACTTCATGCTGCTGCGCGGGGAGATGGATGGCCGCCCCTGCGCGGCAGTGATAGGCGCCGACGCGGAGGGCGCTTTGCTGGGCGTGCGCGCCTTCGGCAAGCTCCTCCAGCCGCGGTGGTGAG
>LSQX01236709.1_pt1 | contig 15662 bp, 16 predicted proteins | sample 654561 | NCBI WGS metagenome assembly LSQX01 (sample SAMN04489861, study PRJNA283612) | anaerobic digester metagenome | isolation source: 4 biogas reactors fed with cattle manure at either 37C or 55C with and... | place: Denmark: Kongens Lyngby | collected 2014 | reverse complement strand
TATTAAAAATGGGGTGATTACCCAATGAGTTAACAGCAACCAACCTAAGGAACACTTATGAAAAAATCTCAAGCAGATACTCTTGCTCTTATTTTCGCCAGAGACATCATCAAAGCGAGCGCCAGCCCAAACGTCACTGTCAAAACGCTGACTGAGTCAAATGCTGTAATGATTGGCAACTTCGTAAAGAAACTATCTACTCAGTTTGAAAAGCTGGAGGATCATACCAGTATCCCTGATGTTATCAACGCTTTTTCTCATGAGCCTAAGTAAGAAAAATATAAGCCACCATATTAAACTGGTGGCTTAATTTTGATGGGGGACTACTTTACGCTGAGTGAACATCATACAACTACAATCGATCCCAAGCTAAATATAACTGGGATTGAAACAGCCCAAAGCAATACACTAATCACATCACCGGCCTTTGATAAATTAAGCGATTTTATCTTAGAAAAGAAAGAGCTAGGACGACGTTTGTAAAGCGTCACATAACTATGACTATCTTGATATGTAAAGCTTGGATGAACGGAGAAAGCATCTTTTGATTGTGATTTTGCTGTATTTCGGTTTACACTATTTGCACGTTGAACTGACATAACATACTCCTAAATCTAGTTGACTGGTAGGGGTTAGTTATGTGGTTTGCTCAGTGTAAACTTTGCACAGAAATCACTGAGCAAACCTACCAGGACCCTAAACCTGATAATCGGCACAACAACTGTATCGATATATAGTACTGTACAAGTATACAGTAAATTGATCAAGCTTATTTTCCCTGTGACTAATTGTTGCTGCATTAATGCCACAATTTTCTTCTGATACCAAAAATAAAAACGGGACTTGTTAACGCCCCGTTTTTATTGAATAAATTACTTTAATCATCAAAATTTATTGTATTAAAACTCCTGATACACTGCTCACTAGCGATCACTGTATCAGCTAGACTAAAGACCCTTGGCGTAATATGAGCAGCATAAAATAAGGCTGTTGCCAATTTCTCATTCACTTCATTATTCTGCTCTGCCGCGACTGAGGCCTGACGAGCTAATTGCCAAGCAGAATGGGTATAACCTGCCAACATTAGGTAAGGCACACTAGATGAAAAGGCTTGACTCATCTCTTTTTTGTCACCCAAGTCAATGAGGTAATCCACGACCTTGCCGTAAGTTTCAATTGCCATATCCAATCGCAAGCCGATAAAGCGTAAATCATCATCCTTAGAATCCAATAAGCGACTGGCTGTATCTTGCATTTCCCTTACAAAAGACTTAGCTACTGCGCCCTCGTCACGCAACGTTTTACGACCGATAATATCATTGGCTTGAATAGCCGTTGTACCTTCATAAATAGGCAAAATACGTGCATCACGGAATAATTGAGCAGCGCCAGTTTCTTCAATATAGCCCATACCGCCATGAACCTGTACACCCAGACTAACCACCTCTTGAGCCATCTCAGTGCTGTAACCCTTAACAATAGGTACAAGGTATTCATACATCGTCTGATATCGTGCACGTTGCTCTGTGTCGTCCAGATGATTAGCTAAATCAGCACAACTAGCCGCATACAGTGCAATGGCGCGGCTACCCTCTGTCAAGCTACGCATCGTCATCAACATGCGCTGCACATCAGGGTGCTTATTAATACTGACGGGTTCACGACTACGGCCATCAACAGCATTACCTTGAATACGCTCTTGGGCATAGAACCAAGCTTGTTGTGTCGCACGCTCAGAAATCGCGGTGCCCTGTAGACCAATCGCAAAACGTGCTTCATTCATCATGACAAACATATGTCTTAAGCCATCGTTTTCATCGCCGATCAGATAGCCAATGGCTCCTTCACCTACTTCGCCTTTATTATCACCAAAGACCATCACCGCAGTCGGACTGCCGTGTATACCAAGCTTATGCTCAAGTGAGGCACAAATGACATCGTTACGTTGACCTAAGCTACCATCATCATTAACGAGGAATTTAGGTACTACAAATAAAGAAATGCCCTTAACCCCCGAAGGCGCATCTGGCGTACGCGCTAGCACTAAATGAATGATGTTCTCTGCGGCATCATGCTCGCCCCACGTAATGAAGATTTTTTGTCCACTAATGCGGTAGCTACCATCGTCTTGGCGCACTGCTCTGGATTTTAAAAGTGCTAAATCTGAACCAGCTTGTGGCTCAGTTAAATTCATCGTACCTGTCCAACGGCCTTCAACCATTGGGGGAATAAAGCGTTGCTTTTGCTCCTCAGTACCAGCTTGTGTAATTGCCTCAATACAACCATCAGTCAGAACAGGGCCTAAGGCAAACGCCATATTTGCTGCGTTGAGGTTTTCTGCCAAGACTGTTGCTAACAACTTAGGAAAGCCCTGCCCACCAAACTCAGCTTCATGTTGCAAGGCTTGCCAACCACCCTCAGCAAAAAGGCTCATGGCCTCCTTAAAACCCTTACTAAGCGTCACCTCACCATTTTTGCAGACAGGATGATCTTGATCACCGACCACATTTAATGGCGCAATCACATCTTCAACTAATCGTGAGTTTTCTTCAATAACGGCATCGACTAAATCATCTGTTATTTCTTCAAATACTGCTAGCTTCTGAATTTGCTTCAATAAACCCATCTCTTTTAGATTAAAGCTAATATCCTTAACAGGTACTTTATAAGTCATTGTGTCTCCTTATTTTTAATAAAAGTTAATAGGCTTTATTAAATCCAATTAATTTGTTTTTTATTATGGCTATCACTTGCTGTACAAGCCTCAATCACTTGTTGTAACTGCTGTTCATTTAGTGGTTTATCAGACATAAATTCAATTGTAAAAAAAGCCTTAGATACAAAGACTATACGATTAGGCGGTAGTTGTCGATAGTACTTTAAGAGTTGACCTGTTTTATCGCAAAAAATAACATCTATCGCAAAACGCATAGCAAAGGTATGGATAGCCTTGCAAGGCATAAAAACATAATAATCGTGCTCGCGTATATAGCGTTTCCCCAATAGACCCTTTAGTTTTGCAAAGTAGCTTAGACAGTAAATAATTCTCATGGCACACACTCTTTTACCATGCGGCATTCATTAGCTTTAATCCAATAGGAAAAGCAATCACGATGAAAGTGCATGGAAAAATGCAGGTAACTAAGGGAAATAGCATTTTGACAGGCGCTTCTAAGGCTAGTTTTTCAGCCTTCATAAAACGCTCATTACGTCTTTGCTCAGATTGCGCTCGCAAAATGGGTCCTAGACTGACACCCAGCTTCTGACTCTGGGCAATAGAAGATATTAGATGATTAATCTCATCTAAATCGGCCCGCTTAGCCATTTCTTTAAGTGCATCTTGCCTAGATAAACCAGCTCTCATATCACTAAGAGCATGACTTATTTCTGTTTTCAATGGTCCTTTAGGCAATAGATGATGTGTTTGGCTTAAAGCACCATGAAAATTCAAGCCGCCTTCTACTGAGAGAGTAATCATATCTAAAAAAAATGGGAATTGCTTTAACAGCAAACGCTGACGCTCCCTAGCTTGCTGCCTCAACTTATGCCGTGGTAAATAAAAGCTCAACACAGCAGTAAATAAGGCACAAAGTAGCAGCCAATTCATACTAATTTTTAACCACCAGAAAACCAACATCGTAACAACAAGTCCGAGTACGCTGGCACCTATTTGCATGGCAAACACATGCTCAACTTCTAACTGGTCCAAACGCCCTGCTTTGATGATTTCTTTCTCAACCGCCATACGGTAGCGCCAAGACATAAATGGCTGGCCGATGGCTGAAAAAAAACTAATCCATGGCCAAACAAAGCTCCAAGCTGCATGAATTTGCAGCCCCTCTGGCCTACTCATATCTGATTTTAAGCTTGGCATTAATAAAAAATAGATCAATAACCCAAGAGAGACGCAGGCACTGACGATCGTTATATAAATAAAATATGAAGACATGTCGACACCCCTAAATATCAATGGTCACGATTTTACTAATCATCCAAACACCTAGCCCTTCTAAGAGAAATATCAATGCCAGCACTGCCCAGCCCATGTAGCTATGCCATAAATAATACATCGCCTCTGGGTCAAGTCGATTAAGCACTAACATCAAGGCCACCGGCAACAAGCACATCACCACCGCTTGCATTTTGCCCTGAGATGTTAAGGCCTTAATGCGTCCTTGAATCTGCAAACGGGAGCGTAAGGTAGCAGCAATGCGCTCAATAGCTTCTGATAAATTACCGCCAGTTTGCGCCCCAATTCGTAAAGATGAAACAAATAAATCACATGCTTCAGATGGCATCCTTAATGATAGATTTTGTAAACACTGATCAAAAGGCACGCCCAATCGCTGCTCCCGTAGCAGCAATGACAATTCTTGCGCTAACGGTGCCTGAACATCGTCTGTCAAAGACTTAATGGCTGTCTGCACGCCTGAACCGGCCCGTAGCGCCCCGGATAGAGACAAAAGGAAGTCTGGCAATTGTTTATCAAAAGCGTGTAGCCGTCTTTTTCTTAATAGAATCAAAAATAATTTAGGTACAAATAACATCATCAGAGCAAGCGCTAATGAAAACCACCATAGCTTTAACAACATCCATGAAGCTAAAAATACAAGCACTGTTGAAAGTAAAGAAAAGCTCCATAGCTGCACAGGGTCAAAGAAAATAAAGGCGTCACTGAGTTGCACCCTCATCTGCTCTTTAAAGTCCTGCTCATATCGCTTAGCAGCTTGGTTAAAACCCTGCAATAGCAAACAACAAATCAACGTAATTGACACTGCAGCAAATAATAAGCTGATAATAATCACAATTCACTCCTTTAAATTAATGCAGTGCTTGTGCATTCCTAGCAATCAGTTTGGTCGATTGGTTGAAATGGCTTATATCGATTTGTACTCCCTCTTCTTTAAGCCGTTCAAACTTCTCCGGCATAATTCCCATCCCATAAAAACCGCTTTGCGAACCGCGCTGAAACTTAAAGATTTCCTGGCTCTTGATGATTCCGCTCTCCATACCACAAATCTCCACAATGGAAGATACAACACGCCGACCATCACTTAGTCGAGTTTGCTGCACAATAAAATCAATGCTGGAAGCGATATGCTCACGAATCGCCGCAAGTGGCATATCCATACCCGCCATCAGAATCATCACTTCTAACCGTGAAATAGCATCGCGTGGAGAATTAGCGTGAAGTGTGGTGAGGCTGCCCTCGTGCCCAGTATTCATTGCTGAGATCATGTCAAAGGCCTCGCCGCCTCGACATTCGCCCACCACAATACGGTCAGGCCGCATACGCAGGGCATTTTTGACCAAGTCTCTGATGCTTATTTGTCCACGCCCTTCGGTGTTTGGGGGGCGAGATTCCAGACTAATTAAGTGCTGATGGTTTAATCGCAACTCAGCGGCATCCTCAATCGTCACAATACGCTCACCATCGGGAATGTGGTTTGACAAAATATTTAATAAGGTCGTTTTACCGGAACCGGTTCCGCCTGAAACGACCATATTCATACGATTTTTTACGCAAATATCTAAAAATTCGCCCATATACTGATCCAAGGAACCTAGCTCAATTAAATCCTGCATATCTGGACGTTTTAAAGGAAACTTTCTTATTGTCATATTGGCTCCCTTAATTGCAATCGGTGGCAATACGGCATTGACCCTAGAGCCATCTTTAAGTCGTGCGTCAACCATCGGAGAGCTTTCATCAATGCGCCGACCAATCGGAGCAACAATACGATCGATGATTGAAATAACAGACTGATTACTACTGAAACTCATAGGATAGGCTTCTAGCTTGCCAGCCCGCTCGATATAAATTTCATCAAAGCGATTGACCATAATCTCGGTAATACTTGCGTCCTTTAATAACTCCTCCAAAGGCCCTAAACCGACCGCCTCATCCAGCACCATCTTGCATAGTTCATCGGCATAGCTCAGCTCACTGAACTGCGCATCCTCCTCAATAATTCTTTTAAGTAGACGACTCGCTTCCTCCCGTAATAAAGCGTCATCCATGGCGGTGATATTATTTCTTTTGAGATCGAGCGCCTCAAGCAACAGTTTATGGAGCTGATTACGATTAGCGATAAGTGACATAGGCGCCACTGTTTTATCTATCAAACGGTAACTCAAATCACCATTATCTTCAGACATTTCTACTTTTTCAGCTACTCCATCTACTGGCGCAATGCGTGAGTACTCTACTTTAAGCGGCTCTAACGCCTTCACTTCTTGTGCTAAAGGCTCTGTGCTGCAATCTGAATCAGAATGGATATCAACCACCCTTATCATGCAAGGACCAATCACAATTTGATCATTAATCTCGACTGGGTGAACATGATAGATACGCCGAGTATTTAATAATGAACCACCTAATGAACCAAGGTCATGAAGGTAGAGATTGCCCTCTTTATGAAAAATTTTTGCATGCTGCTTAGAAACACGCCAACTTTTAAGCTCTAAGCTATTTTCAGCCTGCTTGCCAATCGTAATGGGAAGATCAAACCATTTGCGAGAGTTGCTACCATCTTCAAACTGTAAATCTAGTAATAAGCTGCTCATGACGCATCTCCCTTGCCGCTATTGATAGGACGTAGAATCAATTTCTTAGCTTTAGTTTTGGAAAGTTGAGGTATGTTTTTGGCATCTAGTACTCTAAAAGCCGGTTGCTCTGAAACTCCACGTATAGGCACATTTAATAAAGGCAGCTGTTCGAAGGTGCTGTCTACAATCGCCTGAGATCGCATCACTCGTTGTTGCATATCTTCGTTATCCGAAGACACCACGACCGGTCTTACAAAAATAGCTAATTCCGTTTCATTGTTTTGAAATTTTTTGGAGCGAAATAAAGCACTCAGTATAGGCACATCCCCCATCCCTGGCACCTTATCCATATTTTGCATTTGATCGCGTGAAATAAATCCTGATAAGACTAAGGTCTGACCTGACTTAACATTAAACTCTGTGTTGGTGCGACGAATTTTAAGGGCTGGCCCACCTTGTAAAACCATCGAGCCATCAATTGAGCTAACCTCCACATTAATACGAGAGCGAACGGTACCGTTTTTCTCAATACGTGGCGTGATATGTAAGCTCACACCATACGGTTTAAAGACCGTTTGAGTATTGCCATTCCCATCCGAAATAGCATAAGGCACCTCGCCACCAGCTAAGAATTCAGCTGTCGCACCGCTACGCGCCATTAATTGCGGTTGAGCCAACATTACAGCCTTACCCTCATTGGCCATTGCCTTAAGATTAGAGCTTAGTAAGGCATTGATACCGAAATAACCCAAAGGATTGTATTGTGCAAATGCAGCTTCCAAGGCCTGCTCACCTGGTCGTGTCAACAAACCACCTGCGGCACTATCCCAAACCACACCTGCATTAAAGCCACCTACTGAGCTGCTTTGCCAACTGACTCCAATCTCTTGTAGAAAGTTTCTAGGGATTTCTAATATTTGCACGTCTAATAAGACCATATCGTCCCATCCAACCTGACTTGTCATATCGACCACTTGGGGATAGTGCTTGGCTAATAACTGTACTCGCTCCCGATCAGCATCACTGAGTTTGTCACCCTCAACAATCACTTTTTCACCAACCACCGTTGCTCTTACATTATCAATACGATTGAGCATATTACGAATATCATGCTGAAGGCGATCCTGTACAGCTGAAGCAACATGAATTTGATAGCTTTTAGAATTACCCTCGACATCCCAAATTTGCATGCTGGTATCACCTGCCGTTTTTGCAAAAAGAACGACCTCTCTATCATCATCCGTGACTGCATTAATCACATCACCATTACCCACTGCTACCCGGGCGATTGCCTCGACTGGCAGGACGTGGATTTGTCCTACCGTTAAACTAATATTTTGCTGAGCCTCTGCATAAAAAGGTAACGACAATAACACCCAAGCACTCAAACATCTAAACGCCTTACTTAGCTTATTTTTCATTTTCATCCCTTCCTTTATTCAATTAATAAAATCGCTTCATCTGAAAAATGAGTCCCTAAAGACGGCTCATCATTGATATCAACACTTGGTAAGGTGTTTATCCATGCACTAACCAAATCCTCCTGCTCAGGCAATTCAAATACCCCACGCTCATCTTTCTTAACCTGTTCTGTTGTTTGATTAACCGCTAAATTAGGCAATTTCTTATTGTTTTGATCGCCATAAATCACTTGTGGCTTACGTTTGATTGGTGGAGGTGGTGTGGCAATACCCAGCATATTAGCCAAATCGCCTCTAACCCCTTTGTGTGTGACTTTATCATCGCCGGGATTTCGCAATAAAGCCGTGATCGTTCCTGCCTGACGAGCGGCCACTAACTTGGCAGCTTCCTCTGGTGCGGTATCTAAAGTCACTGTAGAATAACGCGAACTACTACTGTCCTTTGAATCCTGACTCGGTCGACTCTGTTGCCCTGTCGCCATCACCAACACACCTTGCAATAACGGTGCAGTAATTTGTTTACGTCGATATTCAAAAGACACGTAAAGATCGATCAAATCTCCCGGGACTAACATGCCTGAAACGGAGTTAATAGTATCGACGGGAATAGTAACTGCACGACGACCGGGATTGATTTTGTCGGAAAACGGCTTGTTTTTTAGCTGTGCAGTATTAGCCCACAATAGCTGATCTCCCTTTTTTAAAGAAACAGTGACCATTTGACCCTCTATCTGTATAAACTCATCAGGTAAAATACTGCCACTAGATACCCATTCTTTTGGCACCTCACGTACTGCAACATGAACCGCAGCAATCTTTGTACCTTCCGGCAAGTCATAGGCAGCAACAACCCTAGGAACAGTCTCCACCTTTGCTTGCTGCTCCAACATTGCTACTTTTTCGCTAATGTATTGTTGGGCTGACCAAGCGGCAATTAGTCCTGCAGAAAGGGCTATGCTGATAACAATCGTTGCTTTTTTATTCATGCGTACTTTCATAAACTTCCTTAGTTAAATCCTGCGCCAATACGTAAATCGCCGTGCCCTCAGCCTGCTGACTGTAATGTAGGTGTAGTTGTTGAGACCCCTTAGTCCATTGGCTTAAGCCTAAATTATCTGCGCTACTTTTTTGCCAACCTAAATCCGTTAAATTCATCACGACCTCCTGCCGCAAGCGCTCTATTTCCAATGGAACCAAATAGATCTGCTGTGATTGAAACGAGGTGCTTTTGATATCCATGAGTAACGTGACTGACGGTGGTAACCATGGCACCTTACTGGCAAAAAAGGCATTTTGTTGGTTCAATAAATGCTGCTGGAATAGCTCCGCCTCATTGGCATTAAAACTCTGCCCCTGATTTGGCATCACACTTAAAAAACCATGATAGGCCTCATGCCCAGTCCGCTCTACATGCATTAAGAGGCTATGGTGCTTGTAATCACCACTCAGCATGATCAAATTACCAACGCTTTGATATTGCTGAACCTGGTGTTGCTTAGACAAAGCAGTGACAAAGCCCAAAAAGCCAAACTCCGAACTAAACTGCCATGCGCTGAGCGGCTGTGAAAAGAGCTCTCCTTGAAAAATCAATTGACCAAGATCGAGTGTTAAGGTTTTGGATAGCTCTACTGCAATCTGCTCTGCCTCAAGGTATGAGGGACTCGTAAGATGAGTACTTGAAGCAATAGAATCCGTATTAATAAACCCCAAGTAACACAAACTAAATAACAGTAGCGTAGAAGTGATTAACTTCATTGAGAACCCTCCTTATATACTTCTAGATGATGGCTTGGTAAATGTCCATACCATGGCGTAATCCAATCGAAAATGGGGAGCGGTCGATCCCAAGCAGCGTCAATTGATGCTGCAATTTCAGCAACTTGTTTACCGCTCTCATAAGATTGCTCTGCCGCCTCTCGCCAAGCCAAATCACTTGAAGCACTTCGTTGATGTGCACTTAAATCAGAGGAGCTATATGCCGTACCGGTTAAAATAGATGTATGGCGTTGAATATTAAGCACTTGATTATCAAAAAAAGATAACCCCGCAGTCATCGGACTCTTAGCGCTATCATCCATTTGCGTATATTGAGGCTTTGTATTAACGGCAATCGTTGCTATGCCTTTATCCTCGATATCCCATTCACTCCTAAGCGTTTGCTGATGACTGCCCTTGCCTCCCGGCTGCATGTGCTCATTCAGTTTCCTATTACGATCAAGTGATATATATATTTTTTCGCTAGTAATTACATCGTTATTAGCCCTATCCTTCCACTGATGATCTTTAGCTAAGAAATAACGTTGCTTAAGGTCATTTTCATCAATCCCTACCTCATGACGAGTCAATTGAAAAGCAGCAAAGCGACTGGCATTAGCTTGTTGCAAAGCAATATCTGAGAGTCTACCGAGCCACGGGATCGCCATAAACATTACGATAAGGACCAATAAAAGCACTAATGACTCGACTACCGCTTGGCCACTCTGCTCTCTTAATGGCCGATAATTAAGCGTCATACCTTAATCCTCAAAAACTGATAAAACGCCGCCATACTCAGCCTCACTTACCGTTAAACTTGGCTGAACTAATCGAGCTAACCAATAGGGATGCCATAAATTAGCCTTTTCATGACGCCCATCACTGCGAGCCTGATAGCGCTCAAAAAAACTCTCCGCCTTTGCTCTTACTGTCATTAATTCCCCCTCTACCTCAGGGCCTCTAATCAACACTTCAAAAGCCAATGATTCACGACCGTCTTGATTGATATCGATATACGGCACAAGCCCACCACCTTGCCATTGCACTCGTTGCATAATTGCTCGTGAGTTTGCTAAGGGGTTTTGCAGACCACCTAATAGGTCCCATTGCGTCGCCGACTGCACCCATCGCCAAAAGTCTTGATTAGAAAAGTTATCGGGTGGATTTTCGCTATACTCCATCCCGTCTGGAATACTATTGAAACGACCTGAAATCCAACCCCAACCCATGGGATACTCACGGTAATAGCAACCGACCCATTTATTCGAGCGTAAGGCATGAAACGATTGTGTATCGATGGACTGCCAATTACCTTGCTGATTTAAAATGGTCGTCCCTTGACGCCTTAACTCATGACGCAGATGTGGACAACGGGTACTGATAGCCCACGAGTTGCTAGCTTCATGGTTACGTGGTTCTAAGAACTTATAAACGCCAGCAACCGAAGTAATAAGTGAACGATAATTGCCCTCAGGCTTATAGGCTGTTATAAAGCTATCAGGCTCTGGCTCTAAGTCGATTAATCGCCAATGCACTTGAGCCTCAGCTGGCTCAGCTTGGCTAAGTTGTAATTTATTCAAGTGAGTGATCTGATGCTTTGGGTAGTTTGCAGTAATTACTTCATGAATCGCCGCATCACGAGAGGACTTAAAGCTCTCCTGAACGGCATAGGCTACCTCTAAAAGTACATCATTCACGATTTCATCATGGCGAGCATAGTGCTGCTCCAGCTCATTGCCCCGCTCCGCAATCGACAACAGCGAGCTAGCACGTCGTGAAGCAGCATAGGCGCTTTGATGATCTGCACCAAACATCATGCCAATCAGATAAGCAGGTGGATTAGCACGAGTATATTGACGAAACTCAGTCGCTGAAAACTTGGCCCAAGAGGCTAAAGTCACTAAATGTGCCATGGCCATCTGGTGCCCTACTTGGGCTAAGTTAATATACGACTGCATATTGAGAGCCCGTGCTTGTATCAAAGCACCTGAATAAGCCGCAGCATCAACCGTATGATTTTGTTTAGCTTTGGCATTGAGCAGCCGCCCCTGGTTAAAAAGGCTTAGTAAAAGCACGACTAAAACCAACATCATCGACAGACCAAGAATCAAAACTTGGCCGCTCTGCTCTCTCAAATCTCGCCTTTGCTGTCTCTTGCACCAACTTAAAGACAAGGCCCCAATGTTAATCATCACCATCACTCAATTTCCAAAACTAACCGCCTGCAGCGTCAGCATTACCAGTATAGGATTTGAGAGATTTTGAAGCCGTCTGAGCTTCGGCAGTTTGTGCTGCGCTTTGTGCCATTTGTGACTGGGCAGTACCATCTTCACCGGATAGCTCCTTAGCCATCGCTGCTGTTTGAGAACGCACTACTTGACCAAAAAGTTGGTATACGGCAATAGCGGCTACAGCGACTAAGGCAACAATAATGATGTACTCAGTCATGGCCTGTCCGCTCTGGCGCAATAAACTTTTTTTACGCGGCGTTTCGAGGCTTTTTACAGCGCTGAGGCTATGGTTTGGTGGTGGGACGCTATGTGGTGACATACTCTGCTCCTGCAAAAGAAATAAGGTATTTCAGTTTGCAATAGAGCAGAAGGAACAACAATCAACAGAACTAACGATAGATGTTTAGCTGCATGCTGCTTGACAGCGTTTTTAAAGAAGACTTAGAGAAGCCAATCAATAGGCTCAAAGCCATTTTCTACTAGGTATTGATTAGTTTTTGAGAAATGGGCAGAACCAAAAAAACCACGATAAGCTGACAGAGGAGATGGGTGTGGCGCAGTTAAAACGAGGTGCTTATTCTGATCGATGAAACGACCTTTTTTCTGTGCATGTGCGCCCCACAGCAAAAACACCAAGTGCTCACACTCACGGTTAAGCGTAGCAATCACTTCATCGGTAAATTGCTCCCACCCCCAATCCGCATGCGAGTTAGGCTGAGCTTGTTGTACTGTTAAGACGGTATTTAATAAAAAAACACCCTGCTCAGCCCAAGGCCGTAAATCTCCATCCATGGGGATCTGAAAACCCTCAATATCGCTGGTCAACTCCTTAAAGATATTTTGCAATGAAGGTGGGAAAGCCACGCCCTTATTGACTGAAAAGGCTAAGCCATGGGCTTGACCAAGGCCGTGATAAGGATCTTGCCCTAAAATAACGACCTTGACCTTATCTAAAGGAGTAAGCTCAAAAGCATTAAAAACCATCTCGGCTAATGGAAAAATAGTGACGCCCTCGGCCCTTTTAGTCGCCACTCGATTCAATAAATCTTTAAAATATGGTTTGTTTTGCTCAGTCTCAATTAACTGTTGCCAAGTTTGCACCTGCAGCTCTCCCCTATCTAGTTTAGAATATGACTAATTTGAAATATTTTAATTGATTGTAAGACCCTTCTCATGAAAAATTATCCAGGCAATGTATTTATGGTTGTAGCGCCAAGTGGTGCTGGAAAATCAAGTCTAGTTAATGCTCTTCTCAACGAAGATAGCAATATTGGGCTATCAATTTCTTGTACTACGAGAGCCCCTCGCCCAGGTGAAACTAATAATGTTCACTACACTTTCTTGAGTCTCGACGAGTTTAAAGAGTTAAAAGAGAACAATCAGTTGCTTGAGTGGGCCCAAGTTCATGATAACTTTTATGGTACGCCAAAGGCCTATGTCCAAGAGCGTGTTGATCAGGGTCAGGATATTCTTTTGGAAATTGACTGGCAAGGTGCCGCACAAGTCCGCGAGCACTTTCCAGAGGTTGTAGATATTTTTATCCTGCCACCGTCCATTGAAATTTTAAAAGAACGCTTACAAAAACGCGGTCAAGACAGTGCAGAAGTAATCGAACGTCGCATACGTGCGGCGGGAGAGGAAATCGAGCATGCTAATGAGTGCGAATATGTTATTATTAATGATGACTTTAGTGTGGCCCTACAGCAATTACAGCAAATTGTTGCGGTTTCGCGACTGCGCTTTGCATGTCAAGCTAAAAAACACCAAAAACTATTCCACAACTATGGCATTTTAAAGGCTTAACTTAAATTAAGCCTAAATACTCTTCCTTTTTAACCTGACTTTTTGAGAATTATAACTATATGGCTCGTATTACCGTTGAAGATTGTTTAGAACATATCGATAACCGTTTTGATTTAACATTGGCGGCTACTTACCGCGCACGTGAGATTGCTCAAGGTCATGAGCCTCGCGTAGAAGTTAACCGTGACAAGCCTTCAGTTATCGCATTACGCGAGATTGCTGAGGAAAAAACCGGTTTAGAGATGCTTCGCAAAGTACCTGTCTAGTATAAAAATTAAAGACATGCTCCCTACCCTTTAAAAGAATATTTGGCTTATGAGAAAAAAAGGTGCAACAGAGTTTTTAAACCGTTTCAGACGTGGTTCCTCATCACGTCGCGGCGAAGATGTGTCTAAAGGCAAGAATCTTCATGTAGCTGTGCAAAACTATCTACTGCTGCACCCTTCTCAACAAAACGAATCAGACGAGGTAAACCCTCACAAAGTCGGTATTCTTGATCATTTACTGCAAAAGATCAGTCTTTACCTTTCGGATGAAGATATTGATACGGTTGTCCGTGCTTATCATTTTGCAGACGAGGCGCATGAAGGGCAGATGCGTGATAGTGGTCTGCCCTATATCACGCATCCAGTTGCTGTCTGCGAGATCTGTGCTGAGTGGAAGCTAGATGTTAATGCATTGCTTGCCGCACTTCTCCACGATACGATTGAGGATCAGGATGTCAGTAAGCAGGAAATTGCTGAGGCGTTTAATGAGGACGTGGCAGAGCTTGTCGACGGCCTGACCAAGTTAGACAAACTCCAGTTCACCTCCAAAGCTGAGCAGCAAGCTGAAAGTTTCCGCAAGATGCTCTTAGCGATGGCTAAAGATGTTCGCGTCATTTTAGTTAAGCTCGCGGATAGACTTCACAATATGCGCACCTTAGGGGGCGTTACCCCGGAAAAGGGCCGACGTGTATCTCGTGAGACCTTAGAAATTTACGCGCCAATTGCTGACCGTCTAGGATTGAATTTGCTAGTTCGTGAATTTCACGATCTTTGCTTATCTGCTGCACACCCCTTCCGTTACAATGTCTTAGAAAAAGCTACTAAAGCGGCTAAGGGTAACCGTCGTGAGGTACTTACCAAGATTCTCGATAATGTTGTTACCACATTGACCGCTCAAGGAATTGAGGCCGAAATCAGCGGTCGCGAAAAGTCTCTTTTCAGTATTCACGAGAAAATGGTCGAACAGAAAAAGAGCTTCGCCGAGGTGCTGGACTTACACGGTTTTAGAGTGATTGTTAATACATTGCCTGAATGCTATCTGACACTTGGGGTATTGCATCAACTTTACCGTCCAGTACCGGGTAAATTTAAAGACTACATTGCCATTCCTAAAATTAACGGCTATCAATCTTTACATACCACTCTAGTTGGCCCACATGGCAATGCAATCGAATTTCAAATCCGCACACGCGATATGCACAACATGGCGGAAAAAGGCCTTGTTTCTCACTGGATCTATAAGTCTAAAGGGGCCGATCTCAATGAAATTCAACAGCAAACCCATCGTTGGTTACAGTCCCTATTAGATATTCAAAGCCAAACTCATGATTCAGCAGAGTTCTTAGATTATGTCAAAGTTGACCTATTCCCTGATGCTGTCTTTGTCCTAACTCCTCGCGGCAAGATTGTTTCATTGCCACGTGGTGCTACACCAGTAGACTTTGCTTACGCTATTCATACCGATATTGGTAACTGTATTGTTTCTGCAGAGGTTAACGGTGAATCCGTTTCTATCAATACACCACTCCATAGTGGTCAAACGGTTAATATTATCACCGATGAAAATGCTACTCCCAAGACTTCTTGGATGGAGTTTGTACGTACTGGGCGAGCTCGTTCTGAGATTCGCAACTACT
>LSQX01062548.1_pt3 | contig 15667 bp, 7 predicted proteins | sample 654561 | NCBI WGS metagenome assembly LSQX01 (sample SAMN04489861, study PRJNA283612) | anaerobic digester metagenome | isolation source: 4 biogas reactors fed with cattle manure at either 37C or 55C with and... | place: Denmark: Kongens Lyngby | collected 2014 | reverse complement strand
CGGCATGCCGTGCCCCTACCTGCCCTCGTCCCTCGTCCCTCGCCCCTCATTCCTCGCCCCTCAATGCTTTTCCCGATAAAAACAACTGGCCAAAAAAGTTGACAGCATACTCTTCATCTGCTAAAATAAAACCCCATCAAGCGGGACTAACTCAGTTGGTAGAGTGCCAGCTTCCCAAGCTGGATGTCGCGGGTTCGAACCCCGTGTCCCGCTCCATTTTTTTCTTTGCAAGCCTTCTTTTCTGTTCCCCAAAAGTCAGACATTTCATCAGGCGGACGATTGTCTAAAGGCGATTCACTTTCTCCACCACGGCTTCCAGTGCTCTGACTATTTCCAGAAAATCGGATTCAGTTGTTTTTTTCGAAAATGTATGTGCAGCAATCTGTTTTTTCTGACTGTCGCAAAGGGTGAGTCTTTTCTTTTCCGGGAAGGATTGACAAAACCAAGGTCGCGGAGAAATGCCAGACTCCATTTCCCGGAACAATTTCAAGTTGTGTTCCTGATCCAATGAACACTCCTGAAGGAAAGTCAGATCGTTCAGGGCACGCGCAAGTAAGTCGCCTCCGGTTCCGGCACGCATGGTCCCTTTGGACAGCATATCAACACCCAGCACTTTCATGCCTCTGTCATTGATGACCGATAAAGTCATATGGCCGGTGATTTTCATATTAAACAGCATAGTACCCTTCCACAATCAGTTTGTCTTTTCCACTCAAACTCTGCTCAACCTTATATGATGCATCGGGAGAGATTCAATTTCCTTGTTGACATATCACAGGAATCTCTTCTCTCCGTAAAGAACAGTACCCTACGTTTGTTTGAAAAAGCGGAGCAAAATAAATCAGCCTTCTTCTGAACCCTGTCATCTATGAAAAGCGCAATCTTACTCATTGTTGAAAACCTCCGGCCGTTTCGTCATAATGTATAAGAGCAAAATGTCTGTGTTTATTCTTCCCGAACCCAACGCCTTATTGTCCGGTGTCCGTGAGATCGGGTAAAGATAAATTTCCGGAAGCTTCGTATTAAAGTATTGTGCAGCCCGGCACTGAGCAAAGAGGAACAGAAAATTAATGAAGGAATTGTGGGAATCGGCACGACGAACCGCCCGTTCTCTATCGCTAAAGATGTTTGTCGGTCAAAATGCACCTGAGGAAGAGGCTGTTGAGCTGTCATCCTTCGAAGAATCAGAATCCGACAGCCACGCATCCTCTGCCAATTCTCAAGAAAAAAATGCCGCTGTACAAGATGGCGTCATGCAGGTGGATTTCAGCGATCCTCAGCGTTATCGGGGCACTGTTCCTCTTCGTTGCACTATAGAGACCCTTCATACAACAAAACGGGCTGTTCACTTCGACAAGGAAAGTTGGGGCACTTTGGTCGTTGCTCTTCTGGAAACACTCATAGAAGAGAAGAACCCGCGCATCCCTTCTCTGGCCAGGATTGTTTTCTACAGGAAGCGTCCTTTTTTTATGGACAAGCCTCTGATGCAACACCGCCAGTACCAATTGTCAAATGGGAAATGGATTGATCTCTATTGTGATGCGCCCAGTCATATCAGAATTATCCGGAGCGTCTGCCGTCATTGTCTTATCCCACTGGACAAGCTTGTCATAGAATGCAGAGCCATTGATCCGGAAATAGCGGCTGTGCGAAAAACACCGAGAGACAGCAGCCGGGAGATGCGCCCCGAGACCCCCGCCCTTCCCCGAGAAGAAGTTGGCAAAGAAGAAATTCCCTTTGCTCTGGAGGTTACCGCCAATACGAAGCGCCGTAATCTTTCACTTCGCAGTACTCCGATGAAGGTACCAGCGGAAGGGCAGCAAGAACCCACAGCAGCAGTTCACCATGAGGAAAGCACCCGGGAGGAAGAGGCCACAGCTGAAATGGTTCATGAACCAGCAGCAACCTATATAACCAAGGAAGACTATATCTCCGGAAATTTCTCAGCCCCGGGTATTGGCCGCATGCCGCCACAGGCTTATGCTACTGGCGGCTATAATGACACATCCAGAAAGTTTACCAGTATCTCAGACGAACAAGCCCGTATCATTGCAATGGCGCATCAGAAAGAACTGGAAGAATACACAGAAAAGCAAAAACGTGAAGAGTCTCATGAAGAAATCCCGAAAGCCATAGCTTATACGGAATCCGAAGAACCCATTGCGGAACCTGTGGAGTCTTCCCAGACTTCCGAAGATGCAGGTGCGATGCACATGCTTCCTGTGCAGAGCGAAGGCGCACCTGAAAATGACAGCTTTCTTGTGGATTTTGATCATCCCAAGAAGTGCACCCATAGCCGTCCGCTCTCCTGTGTGGTAAAGGGGAAATCTCTGTATCTTGCCAAACAAAACTGGGCCAATCTTCTCATAGCATTTGTGGAAATGCTCATCGAAGAAAATCATCCGGCAGTAGCGGAACTGGAGCGCAAAGCAATCAGAGGTAAGAAAGTGTTTTTTCTTCCGCGGAAAGGCCACCAACAATATCACCAGCTTTCCAATGGAAAATGGCTTGATTTAAGGCATGGGGTTGTTGGTCTTCTCGTGATTATCGAGCGTCTCTGTCATCATTGTCATATCCCCTTGGAAGAAGTGCAGATTTATTATGAACCCAGAGAAAAAGAAGAATCCCGCAGAAAAACTTCCAACAGGAAGAATACCCGGACAGTTCCCCAACAACACTTTTCTGTACCTCCCGAATTAAAAAATATGATTGTTACCCTCCTTGAAGAAGAATATGAGGGTGGATGTAAAACAGACTCTTATATTGAATTGAAGCGTTTTCGTCAGAAAGCGGAGAAACGGGGATGGAACACCCTCCCTGAAAGAGATGATCTTCTTAAAGTCTGTATCAATGCCTCCGGCATAGCACTGGATGAGAAAATCTATAGAATTCATGATGAGATAAAAAGCAAGCTTCGCAATCACATAGAAGATGAAAAACAAAAAGAAACAGATCTGATTTATTACAAACTCTTCTTTAATGCCCACCGCCCTTGGCTACAAGATGGCGGAATCTTCAGTTATGAACTTTTGGAGGCGGTGCTCCGGCATATCTTCCAGGATTCTCCTGTAACTTTTAAAAAACACTACCTGTCTACAGAGGGTCACAGCAAGAAGGAGCTCAAAGGAGTTCGCAAAGAAATTCTCAGAGTATGGGGAGATGATTTTATTCTGGGTTATAAAGAACTGGCAGATCGTCTTCCTTTCATACCCTTTGAGAAAATTACCCAGACACTGGCCACCTATCGTGATTTTCTTTGGTATACCTATAAACACTACACTCTTTTGTCGCACGTAGTAATGTCAGAAGAGGAGAAGCAAGAGCTGCGATCTTTTGTAAAAGAGGAATGCCGTAGAAAATCTTATGTATCAAAACTTGAGTTGCCACTGGGTGCGATACAGAATAATAATCAAGAATTGCCCCGCTATCTGCTGGAAGACGCGGCCTATTTTCTTGCATTGGCCTCTCATTATGAAAGACACGGAGCCATCATTACTCCTAAAGGAACAAAGCTAAATGTCGCTCTTCTAGTGCGGGAAAGATTCAGCGGTCAGAAAAGCTGCTCCTTCCAGGAACTACAAAATTATTATAAAGAACTGACAAACAAGATGCGATACCATGCAATATTAAATATTGCCTATGACACGATGATTCGCATCGATGCCGATACTTTTGTGCATGAAGACCTTATCCACTTTGATGTGGAAAAAACAGACCGCCTGCTGGATGAATTGATTAAAGGGGATTTTTTGCCGCTAAAAGCTATGGTAAGTTTCGGTCTCTTTCCCGAATGTGGCAAAGCCTGGAATCTTTTTCTGCTGGAAAGTTATTGCCACCGATTCAGCACACTTTTTCGATATGAGGCACCCGTCTTCAATTCTGCGAATGTCGGAATCATGATCCGAAAAAGCAGCAAGCTCACTTATCCTGAAGCGATGGCCCGGGCTCTTGCCGGTTCGCATGTGAACCTGGAGGAAGAAGAGGCTTTGAATTTTTTCTATGACAGGGGCTATCTTGGAAAGCGTTCCTACAAGATGCTTCCTGAATTGCTGAAAGAAGCGCATCTTATACGAAATCAGAAAGCATAAGTGTGTATTCCTATACCTATGATCCGGATACTGGCGGTATTCTCCTGAATTATACGCCCACCGGTTTTTCTAAAGAACCACGTCCTGTTTACGCCCCGGAACTGGATCTGCTGGGTTTTGATCAACATTGGCTCTATGATAAACAGGATGAATATCCCTATATGTGGGCTGAGGCAAATACCTATTGGTACAGGGGAAAACTGGTGGCACGCCTCAAAGGGGGAAACCTTTATACTGCGCCGGAAATTACTCTCCCTCTTGATGAAAAAGGCAATACCATTGCCCCCGAAGCAGAAGGGGTCTCCTTACGGCCCATTGACATGGAGGCCATGGTAGAGGCCAACAGAGAGATCATGGACATTGTGGAAGGAGAGACCCTGAAACAAATTCTGGAGGTCTATGAAAAATACAGAAACAGACTGGATTGCTTTCATGTGGCTTTCAGTGGCGGGAAAGACAGCGTGGTTCTGCTGGATCTGGTAAAAAAAGCATTGCCCCAAGGAAGCTTTATTGTCCTCTTCGCCGACACAGGCATGGAATTTCCAGATACCTATACCCTCATAGACGAAGTGGCACGGCAATGTGAAAAGGAAAAGATTCCTTTTTATACTGCAAAGTCACATCTTGATCCAAAGGAATCGTGGACTCTTTTTGGCCCGCCTTCAAGGGTGTTGAGGTGGTGTTGTTCTGTCCATAAAAGTGCGCCTCAGACTATTATGATTCGCAAGTTATTAAATAAAAATGACTTTCGAGGTCTGGATTATGTCGGTGTTAGAAGACACGAAAGTGTAACAAGAAATAAGTATACCCAATTTAATTATGGGAAAAAACAAAAAGGACAATACAGTCACAACTCAATACTTGAGTGGTCATCTGCAGAAGTCTGGCTTTATATTTTGTCAAACCGTCTTATGATAAACCAGGCATATAAAAGAGGTAATGCCCGTGCAGGATGTTTGTTTTGTCCTGTGTCCGGTGGCATTAGTAATTTCTTCCGCGGAGAGTGTTATCAATCACGTGTAAACCAATATACTGATATGATAGCGATGTCATATGGAGGTAAGAGTAAAACAGCAGAACGAATAAATACCTATATCAATAACGGCGGGTGGAATGCACGTAAAAATGGAAGGGACCTCCATAATAACCCATCAAAGTGTACAGAAACACTGTGTAAAGGATATCTGTTGATCTCGGTTTCCAGCCCAAGCAGTAATTGGAAAGAATGGATAAAAACAATAGGTCAGTTGAGTAAACTCAGTGGAAAATATAGCCTTTTATATGAAGAGAAAAATTTTGACTTTTATCTAATCAAGACAGAGAAAGGTTATGATGTAAGTATTTCAGAATCATACTTAAAAACATACGCCACATTTGGAAAATTGTTTCGGCAAGTATTTCGAAAAGCTGCATATTGTGAAAATTGCTCTGTGTGTGTGGCTAACTGTAAAAATGGGTGTATTTCTTTTCCTTCCAATAAAGTCAAGATAAGTGGTTGTGTTCAATGCAAAGATTGTCATGATATTGACAGTGGATGTCTGCTTTTTCATTCAGTACGACATCCACAAGGAGGCGGAACTTTAATGATGAGTCTGAATTCGTTTGCTGATCATGCACCGAAAATAGAATGGCTTCAATCCTTTTTTAGATTGCAAAATGTTTTTTTTACTGATCATTCATTAGGGCCCATGATGTACTCCATGTTCAGGCGTTTTCTTCGAGATGCATTACTGATAGAAAAGAACCAATGTACTTCTTTTGCTGAATTGATCGCTCAAATTGGGTGGGAAAGAGAGGTGTCTTGGGGGCTGATCCTTTTAAATCTGGCACATACAAATCCTCAAATTCAATGGTATATTGAAGAGCTTGATCTGGATAGTGATTATTCGAGAGCTACCGTTGAAAAGATGCTTGTTTCGCGCGACGTTAAGCCAAAGGATGCAAAATCTATCATCAAGTCTTTTGCGCGCCTTTGCGCTATACCACTTGGCACGAATCTTAATTTTGGTCATGTGACTACTGATGGTTCATTGGTTCGTACCCGTTGTCGTGTGGAAGATCCACTTGTTATTCTTTATGGCTTATTTAAATTTGCTGAACAATGTGGCGATTACAAAGAGTTCACGCTTTCAATTTTACTGAATGACAGTATTGAGCGTGATGGGCTGAGTCCTTCTCGCATATTTGGTTTGAACCGTGATGACATGCGGCCCTTTCTGAAGGGTCTTTCAGCGAAGTATTCGGACTTTATCCATGCTGCTTTCACCCATGATCTGGAAAAGATAACACTATCTCAGGAGAAAAGCTCAGCGGATGTTCTCGATCTTTTCAGAAAGGAATATTGCAATGAGTCGTAAGTACAGTGACTATTTTGCCGTAGACAAACATTATTTTCCTCAGATAAACAATTCAAGTATTGCAGCTGATCCTGATTCCTGGAAGCGCACTTATCCCCACGAGACTTTTATCCAGATGCTGACTCAAATGGAACGGATCCTTTCGCGCCAGGAGAAGCGTTCTTTGTGGATAGAGGGTGCTTATGGCACTGGAAAATCTCAATGCGCTTATGCCTTGAAAAAGATTTTTGAGGTTCCAGCGGAGGAGGTGAGGGCTTATTGGAACAGTTTTTCGGCTTTGGAGAAGCGTTCGGATCTTCTGGATAAACTTCTGGGACATAAAGAGTCAGGTGTGCTCACGGTGCACCGTTATGCCTCGGGCGACATCTCGTCACTGCGCGAACTGTTTTATGTCATTCAGCAAGACGTTTATGAAGAACTGAAAAGAAAGAATCTCAAAACCGGTTCGGCCACATTGAAGGAGAGTGTGGCTGCCTGGATTGATCAGCCTGCAAACAAAGGGTGGATCAACAGCCATCTGAAGGGTAAATATGCTTCTGTTTTCGCTCAGAGCAATGCTGATGAACTGTTGGAGGCATTACGGCGTGAGGGTGATATCCGCCAGCTTATGGAGAACATTCTTGATCTTGGCCGTGAGGAAGGTGTGACAGCGCTGGATTTGAATGTTGATCGACTTATCTCCTGGCTTGGCGAGGTCATTGATACAAACAACCTGAAGATTGTTTTTGTATGGGATGAATTTTCCGATTATTTCAGAAACAACCTGTCAACGCTCTCTGATTTTCAAAAGCTTGTTGAACTGCTTAATCATAAAGCCTTTTATTTGGTTGTAGTGACCCATGAATCAGGCCAGATGTTTTCTCCCGACGACGATTCCGCACAAAAAGTGCGACGAGACCGTTTTTCGTCTGTGAGTATTACCATGCCGGACACGATCTCCTTTGACCTGCTGGGCCATGCTTTGACCTTGAAGGAAGCGGCAAAAGTTACGGGGGAATGGGATCGTCTCGCTGATGATTTGAATAGCCGGGTGAATGGATCCTGTCGAAAAGTGATGGAGGCCACGGGAATCACAGAAGCAGGAATCATCAAAAAGATCATGCCTCTTCATCCTATGGCGGCATTGGTCTTGAAATATATTGCCACCTCTTACAAATCGAACCAGCGAAGCATGTTCGACTTCATTAAAAGTTCTGATACGGAAAACACCCGGGCTTTTCAGTGGTTCATTGAAAATACGGGGCCGGAAGATGATCATCCATTGCTTACAGTGGATCTTCTTTGGAATTTCTTTTATGAAAAAGGGAGGGAGAATCTGGATGCTCAGACGAGAATGATTCTCGATGTTTTTCCTCAACAACAGAAATTGACTGCTGATGAACAGCGTGTTCTGAAGGCTGTTCTGATTTTGCAAGCCATTGATCGTGGATTATCCGGGGCATTGGACATTTTCAAAGCAACGGATCGCAATTTGGGCTATGTCTTTGAAGGTATTTCTTCCGGTCTCGACACACAATACAAGGGTATTGTCCGGGGCCTGAAAGAGCAGGGAATTCTTCACACGCGACCTGTGGGCAAGGGAGAGCTGGCTTATGAAGTGGCTGTTCTGGCCGGCGATCAGAGTAAGATTGACCAGCATAAAGAAGAGCTCAGATCAAAAAACACTGATCATCTGATCAGTGAGGGTCAATTGAGTACAGTGCTTCAGTTATCTCCAGCCTTGCGACTGCGTTTTGAAACGCAACCCAATCAGGGAGATTTGCATGCTGTGAGCCGAGCCTCCCTCACCCGGGTATTGAACGGTCTGCGGGACAAGCCCGCTCCCTGGAAATTCCACGCTGTGATGGCCTTTGCCAAAGATGACGATGAAGCGGCCCGTTTAAGAAAAGAACTGAAGGAGAAAGTGGCTGACCCGGCCTATGAGCACATTCTATTCATAGATGCTCTTTCTTCACCCTTGGGTAAAGAAGCTTTTGATGAGTGGGTGGAACAGGAAGCTCTGGTCATTTATCATCAGGGAAGCAACAGAAAAACGGCTGAAGACTGCAAACACCGTGCCAGGCGGGTGTTGCAGTCGGACTGGAAAAACCGTATTTTCAACAGCCCTTTTATTGTGTACAGTTATGCCAATCAGGAAGGGGAACGCCTGGCCAGGGGAGAGAATGTTGCGGCGGCACTTGAGCGCTTTGTCAACAATGCACTGAGACAAAAAGCAGGCTTCAATTGTACCTTTGATTTTGTGCAGGGATTGACTGAGAATCACGCGAAAGCCACGCAATTAAGAGCATCGGCCATTTGCGGTATCAAACAGGACAGCTCGTCCGTTGTCCGGAATCTGGAGAAAAGCATTTTGCCTGAGGTATGGAATGTGCCCGGGTATTGGGAGAAAGGGGAAACACAAGACTTGCCTGTGTCCCGCATTAAAAGTGCTCTGGAAAAACTGATTCGGAGTTCTTTCAAAAAGGACGGAAATATTTCCCTCCAGAAAATCTACAGTCATTTGCAGGAAGAATACGGCTTTGCTCCCTGTAATCTCTATGCCTTTCTGACAGGATTTCTCCTTTCTGAATACGGCACGGAAAGCTATCGTTTTGCTGATCCCCAGGGCGGAAGTGGTCCCATGACACCGGAGCATCTGGGTCAGATGATTCAGGATTGCATACAGGAGAAAGCCAATCGCATATCCTATATTGTAAAAATGATTCCTGAGAAAAAGAGTTTTTATGCTCTGTGTGAAAAGGCCTGGGGCATTCCCGCAGACTCCTGTTCCTCTGCTGCGGAAATGGGAAGACAGATTGCCATAAAAATGACAGCCTTCGGGTTGCCTCTCTGGAGTTTGGCTGAGGTGGCGGAAAAAGAACTGCATGAACCTATCCATAAATTCATAGAACTGGTTCAGAGAGAGGGCAAAGAGGCTCACTCCATAGCGGTTGTGTTGGGGAAACAGGCTCAGGCACAAAAGAATCTGGGTGAGCAGCTGGCTGCATTGTTCACTGATGACAAAGTTCAAGAGGGAATGAAGAATTTTGTGAAAACTTTTGAGGAGGGGATGCTTGTGTCGCTGGCCGATGACATAGGTGCTTCGGCTGCATTGCTTTCTGATATCCGCGAGTTGTTTTCTTCTGTGGAGCACTCCTGTCTGTGGAAAAAAGATCTTGGTGAGGATGAGATTCGCAAGCTGATCACAGGATATCAATTTGTCAAAGAAAGCAACAGTCTTCTTTCCGTATCCAAAGCTTCCTTTTCTCAAAGCTGTTCCGCCTGGAGAGAACGTCTGACCCTCTTGCGTATTTCTCATGAGGTTATTGTTGAGAAATGGCCCGGGCTCAAAGACCTGGTCAATGTGCTGCTTACAATCTATCAGGACAAAACACTGGTTCAGGATCAATTGAAGGGAGTGCTTCCCGCTTTGAAAGAAAGGCGGGCGGAGATCTCTTTCTTTCTTGATGAGGAGCAAAAACTTTTTACAGAGGTATACAAGCCTTATCTTGAGGAACTGAGCGACAGAGATATTGACGAATTACTCAAGAAATTACCGCGGGATATGTTTTCCCAGACACGCACGGAGAGCAATCAATGTGTACGGAATGCAGCGGAAGACTATCGCAAAGGCCTGATAAAAAACCAGCTGTTTTCGCTGTGGCAGGAAAAGACGGGGACTAAAAATCCCCGCGATTGGTCCGAGCGTCATAAGATCCCCATTCTGTGTTGTGTTGATGCGAAAGAATATGACCGGGCTGTGAAATGCTTTGATACTTTGAACTACCAACATTCCAACGAGGCTGACATCAAAGAAGCATTGCAATATCTGGAGGAAACCAATCTCTTCAATACGCTTGGAGATCCAGGCAAATGTATGGATGCTTTTGTTGAGCAGATTATCGGAGAATATGCAACACTTTTACCGGATTCCAAAAAAGTGCAGGAACAATTGGAAAGCATTTTGTCCATGGAAGTGTACAGGTGGAATGACCATCCCGCTGTAAAAAACAAAGTCAGAGAATTGGCCGAAGCGGAATATCATGCCGGCGGGAGTGACAAGGTATTGTCCATCATAGACGGGATGGACGCTCCTCAATTGAAGGAGTATCTGAAGCGTCTCATTAAAGACAACACCACTGTAGGGATGGAGATTCTGGCGAACAAAGGGGATTAGGAGATGGACATAAAAACAGCTCTTCAGGACTATTTGAACCAGGAGTTGGCCCAGACTTTTTTTCTTCTTGTGGGTGATGAGAGTTATAAAGAGGCCAGGTTGTTGCTCGGCGATCTTCATCTGGAGGTCTTGGAGCTGAGCAGTTTTTGTTCCGATGAGGACCGCCTTCCTAATCTGGATGTGCTGGAGAACAGAATCAGAAGCAAGGACAAGCCCAGTTGTGTTGTGGGGCTTGGAGAATATCTGGCTCTTCAGGGAAAGGAACGCGCGAAGAAAGTGCTGGCTCGTCTGAAAGATATGAATCTTGAGGGCGGGAAATGTGTTCTGCTGCTCCGGGGCATGGAGTCTGTTGCCCGGGAACTGAAGCGAGACCTCCGCTTTGATGAGCGGCGTTTATGTGTTCTCCATAACCAGTGCTTTGATCTGAGCCTGATCCGGACGACACCGGATGTTCCTTTGCCCGCCTCAGCCAGTTTCAAGGCCTTGCTGAGACGTCTGGAAAATGGTTTCAGTGGTGATTTCACTGTTCAGACATGCCTTTCTTTTCCTGACAGTCTTGTGAGTATCAGGCAAGTTAAAAGTGCCTATGAAGGCATTATGATGCTCTGTCCGGACTTCAGAGTGGCCGAGTCAGCGGGTGATGCGGAACAGTGGGCTGATCTTCTCAGCAGTATCAGTGATAAAGGCGGGAGTTTGGAGGCTGTTTTTGCCGATGAGAATTTTGATGAATCGCTGGAGTCCGGAGCCTATGCAGCAGTTTCGCTGTCCAATACCAGAGCGTGGCTTCACTTCATTGCTTTGAAAAATAAGACAAGCCCTTTTACAAACAGTTATTTGAAATATGTCATAGACAATACGACCCGTTTTGATGCACTTCAGAATAATATTCTCAACATGATCATTGAGATTGATCCTGTGGCTGACAAGCGCTTTGCCTGCTTCAAAAAAGAACGGAAATCCCTGCTCGCAAAGGCTTCAGAAGCTGAGATAGCCAAATTTGTGCGTGAGAATAAACTGGATCTGAAACAGGGTATTTTTCGCCTGAGCGATGCAACGCGTGTGGAGCGTGATGAAATCATAGAGCAGCTGGTGCAGCAGCAATCCATACCGGATTGTCTGCCGGAGATTTACCCTGATCTGGCTGTGTATCTGCAAAAATATCATTTTCAGTGCGGCCCTCTTTCTGAGGAATTGACCGTCTATTTTGAAAACTACAAACGGCAAAAGGTTTTGAATACGCTTGAGAGCGACTTTTTGGAAAAAGTGAATGTATTGGCCCGGGAGAGGCCTTACAACCGTCTGCCAACCCGTGATGAATTGGTTGATAGCTTAAAAGGGGAGGGCGGTATTCTTTATTGGATTGATGCGCTGGGAGTGGAGTATCTCTCTTTCATTGCCGACTTTGCCCGAAAGAATCAATTGGCTCTGGAGATCAGGATAGGCCGGGCTGAACTCCCCACCATTACCCGGCTGAACAGGCGCTTTTTTGAAGAGTGGGATGAGAGCAGCAGGAGAGCCATTAAAGAATTGGATAAGGTCAAACACGAGGTTTATCTCGGTTATGACTATACGAAGAATGAGAAGCCTGTTCATCTGGGTAAAGAGCTGGAAATTATCCGGGGTGTTCTGGACAGAATCAATATTGAATTGAATCAGAAGAAATACAAGCGCTGTTATATTGTGAGTGACCACGGAGCAAGTCGTCTGGCTGTGCTCAAGAAGCAAGAAGAGAAATACGAAACAAAGACCCAGGGGCAGCACTCAGGGCGCTGTTGCGAGCTGACGGATTTTGATGACGGGATCTATGATCTTCCCTTTGCCACGGAAGAAAACGGCTACTGTATTCTTGCGGACTACGGTCGTTTCAAAGGGAGCCGGGCCGCCAATGTGGAGGTTCACGGGGGTGCGTCACTGGAGGAAGTTGTTGTTCCCGTGATAGAACTTTCTCTGAAAGACCAGACTGTTGTCATTCGTCTGCTTGAAGACAGTGTGCTCGTTGATTTTCGTCTGGGGGTGGCAATCAGCTTCGTATCAGATTCGCCATTGAAGAAGCCATCTGTTGAGGTTCGGGAAACACGTTATGAAGCGATAAAAACAGGGGAGAATCAGTATCTCGCCACTTTGAGTGACATCAAGCGGGTGGGAGCCTATGATGTGGATGTTTTTGACAATGATACTCTGATAAGCCGTCTATCTTTCCGCGTACAGAGTCGCAGCGGTAACGTTAAGGATGATTTTGACAATCTGTTTTAGGAGAATCTCTGCATGATCAACAAACTCAGGCAGTGTTTTGATGAGATGGTGGTTTACAAGGATCTGAAAAAGAGTAATTTCTTTTCCTCCTTGAGCCTTCCTTCATTTATGCGCGATTGGCTGCTCAAGCGTTTCGCCGATGAGAGTGGCTATTTTGATCCGGAACAGTTGAGGAAGTTCATCAGCACTTATCTTCCGACAAAAGATGACTGGACAGGCATCAAAAATCAGATCATCGTTGATAATGAACGTGTGAAATTTCTTGCGAAGGTTTCTGTTGATATTGATATCAAGGAGGGCAGCGTTCATTTTTCTTTGCCTGATTTCGGATTGAAGGCCAGGGATACGGTTATCGATCAGAGCGTTTGGGAGCTTTGCAAGGATGAGCTCATCGGAAGTCGTGAAACCTGGGGACTGGTGGAGTTGGGCTATCGTTCTTCAACAGGTAGCACAGCGGATGCAAAGGGGAAAATCACGCTGTGCTCCTTCAAAGATTTTTGTCCTTATACCATTGACATTGATTATTACAAAGAAGCGCGTAAGGAATTCACCATAGAGGAATGGCTGGATATTCTGCTGGGTGCCATTGACTATAATGCCGATGGCTATCTGGGCGATGAAGAAAAGAAACTGACCATGCTCACCCGGCTCCTTCCTTTCATAGAAAAACGGTTGAACCTTATTGAACTTGCTCCCAAGGGTACGGGGAAATCCTATGTTTTCGGAAGGGTGAGCCGCTTCGGATGGCTGGCCAGTGGCGGGGTCATGAGCCGGGCGAAGATGTTTTATGACCTGTCCAAAAGGAAGGAAGGGCTGATCTTTTCCAATGATTTCGTTACGCTCGATGAAGTTCAGACTATTTCTTTTCCTGATGTTGAGGAAATGCGCGGCGCCTTGAAGGGTTATCTGGAAACAGGAACCTTTTCTGTTGGGGATTTCTCAGGAGTAGCCGATGCGGGGGTGATGCTCTGCGGCAATATCAGCAAAGATATCATGGATGCCGATGGATACAGCAACATGTTTGTGGAGCTGCCACAGGTATTTCACGAATCAGCACTCATAGAGCGTTTCCATGGCTTTATCAAAGGCTGGAATATTCCGCGTATGAATGATGATCTCAAGGTTTCCGGGTGGGCCTTGAATTCAGAGTATTTCTGCTCCATCATGCATGAGCTGCGCTCCGATATGACCTACAGAGTCATTGTTGATGAGTTGGTTGAAGTGCCTAAAGCGGCGGATACCCGAGATACGGAAGCGGTGAAGCGCATTGCCACGGCGTACCTGAAGCTCTTCTTTCCCAATGTGCGGGAACCGGGTGATATCACAGCGAAAGAATTCAAACGTTATTGCCTGGATCGGGCCCGCAAGATGCGCGATACCATCGTTTATCAGCTGGGGATTCTGGATAAGGAATATAAAGGGAAAGAAATGCCTGTCTTTGCAATTCGAGATCACGGCCATCAAGAGGGGGAATAGGGCTTTATGGTTAAAACAGTCTGTTATGTATGTGGCAAGGAGAAACTCAGTCGCAATGAAAAAGGGCTGAGCAAAAAACTTGTGGACGAAAAGGGGAATCTCTGTTACTGTCTGGATTGTCTGGCGGAATATCTGGAGGTTGACCGGGAATTCCTGATTGACAAGATTGAAGAGTTTAAAGATCAGGGCTGTGATTCCTTTTGAAAAAGAAGAGCCCGATATATGCGGATAATGCGGCGACTGCGCCCCTGTCTGAGCGGGCTTTTGAGGCCATGTTGCCTTTTTTGCGTGATCAGTACGGGAATGCCTCAAGCATGTATACGCTGGGTGTTCAGGCCCGGCGGGGAGTGGAAAAGGCGCGCAAACAGATAGCCGATGCTCTCAATTGTGAAGCTGCGGAAATAGTCTTCAACTCCGGCGGATCAGAGGGAAACAACTGGATCATCAAAGGAGTGGCGGAGCGTTTTCGAGAAGGCGAGACGCATATCATCACCACAGCTGTGGAACATCCTTCTGTTCTGGGACTCTGTCGGCTGCTGGAAGAAAAGGGTGTGCGTCTGACAGTTCTTCCTGTTGACTCCGGAGGACGGATCAATCCCGGCGATGTGGAGAAGGCGCTTTGTCCCGAAACAAGACTTGTTTCAGTCATGATGGCCAATAACGAAGTGGGTACCATTCAGCCTGTGGCGGAGATCGGCGCTCTCTTGAATGACAGGGGCATACTTTTCCATAGCGATGCTGTGCAGGCTATGGGCCAGATCCCCGTTGATGTGAGTGCGCTTCAGGTGGATTTTCTGTCTGCATCAGCCCATAAATTCAACGGACCCAAAGGCATGGGCTTTGTGTACAAGCGTGCTGGTGTGGAACTGCCTTCTCTGATTATAGGCGGAGGCCAGGAGAAGGGCCAGCGTGCCGGAACGGAAAACGTGGCTGGTATTGTGGCTATGGGCGTCGCTCTTGAAGAGAACGTCGCTCATATGCAAAGGGCGGCGGAGATTAAGACAGAACTTGTTGCCGCTACGGTGTCCGCCTTGAGGAACAGCATAACGTCTGTAGAGATCAACGGCGATCCGGAGCATCGCCTTCCCGGAATCGTGAATCTGTCCTTCAAAAAGCTGTCCGGTGAAGTGCTTGTGAACCTTCTCTCCCTGAAAGGAATTTGTATCTCTGCAAGTTCCGCCTGTGCTGCTGCAAAGAACCAGTCGTCCCATGTTCTCAGGGCTTTGGGACTCACGGAAGAAGAGGCGAAATCCTCTGTCCGCATCTCTTATGGCCGCTATAACAGCCTGGAAGAAGTGGATTATATAGTTGAGGCCATTGCAGAGGCTTATAAGAAA
>LSQX01390570.1_pt1 | contig 15669 bp, 12 predicted proteins | sample 654561 | NCBI WGS metagenome assembly LSQX01 (sample SAMN04489861, study PRJNA283612) | anaerobic digester metagenome | isolation source: 4 biogas reactors fed with cattle manure at either 37C or 55C with and... | place: Denmark: Kongens Lyngby | collected 2014 | reverse complement strand
GACGTCGGGGTGGACGCCTATCGAGGTGATGAGGAGCGTCGGGGGCACGGAGACCTTCACGGGGTTCGAGTCCGCGTCGAACCCGGAGAAGTCGTTGAACATGCTGTCTTTCCCGGAGATGTAGGGCGTCCCGAACCCGACGGCACCGTCATAGCACCCGAACGCGGCGTGCTTGAGCTGCCAGAGCCGCCCGGGTTCGTCGGAGGAGCACCAGCAGAAGTTGTCGAGGAGCGCGATTGCGTCGAGCGGGATGCCGAGCGCGATCAGGCCCCGGACCGCGGCATCGATCGCGGCGAGCGCCATGCGGTAGGGGTCGAGCTCCGAGTAGGTCGGGAAGAGGCCCTGCGAGAGTCCCACGCCCTTCATCGAGTCGGGGACGACCTTCGTCAGCGTGGCCGCGGTCTGGACCCGCCCGGCTCCCTGCACGGGGCCGAGGACGTGCCCTCCCTGGACGGTGTGGTCATACCGGGTCGATATGAACTCCTTCGAGCAGATGTTCTTTCGCGCGAGCATGGCGAGGAGGAGGTCGTCGAGCCGGTCGGGGCACCCGAACTCGGGTTCGGGGTAGGCCGTCGTCATGGGCTCGGTCACGAGGTGCTTCTCCGGCAGGCCGTCGTGGAGGAAGTCGAGGTCGATATCCATGACGGTCTCGCCGTTGTACTTCACGACGCACCTCCCGGTATCGGTGAACGTTCCAATGGCGGTCGCCTCGACGTCCCTCTTCCTCATCAGGTCCATGAACGCCCCGATCTTCTCCTCCGGGACGGCGAGTGTCATCCGCTCCTGGGACTCGGAGATCCAGATCTCCCACGGCGCCATGCCGGGATACTTCAGCGGCACGCGGTCGAGGAGGACGTGGCACCCGCCGGACTCTTTCGCCATCTCGGCGACGGAGCAGGAGAGCCCTCCCGCCCCGTTGTCGGTGATGCTCCGGTAGAGGTCGAGGTCACGGGCCTCCTTGACGATGGCGTCGGAGAACTTCTTCTGGGTGATCGGATCGCCTATCTGGACGGCGGTCACGGGGCTCTCCGGGTCGAGCGCCTCTGAGGAGAAGGTGGCGCCGTGGATGCCGTCTTTTCCGACCCGCCCGCCGACCATGACGATGAGGTCGCCGGGGAGGGCCTGCTTCTCGTGGAGCAGCCTCCCGCCCTGAGCACGGGGCATCACGCCGACCGTCCCCGCGAAGACGAGAGGTTTACCGACGTAGCGGTCGTGGAAGTAGCACCACCCCTGCGGCGTCGGGATGCCTGAGCAGTTGCCGCCGACGCCTACGCCGCTGACGGCCCCTTCAAAGATCCGCCGTGGGGAGAGGATAGGGTTTTCCCGGTTCTTCCCGCGGTAGAGCGCCGGTTCGGTATCGGGGTCGCCGGTGCAGAACCCGTAGATGTTGATGCAGGGCTTGGCCCCGAGGCCGAACCCGATGGTGTCGCGGTTCACCCCGACGATCCCGGTGAGGGCGCCGCCGAAGGGGTCGAGGGCCGAGGGGGAGTTGTGCGTCTCGACCTTGCAGGTCACGAGGTGTTCGTCGTCGAAGACGATTGCGCCGGAGTTGTCGGTGAAGACCGAGACGCAGATGTCCGCGTCGCCCTGTTCCTTGCGGATGGTGTTGGTGGCGGCCTGGATGCAGGTCTTGTAGAGCCCCCGCGGGACGTCGTCGTCCATGGGCGAGGCGAAGATGGTGTGCTTGCAGTGCTCGCTCCAGGTCTGGGCAAGTGACTCAAGTTCGACGTCCATCGGTCTGCGGCCGAGTCTTCGGAAGTAGTCCTGTATCGCGTGGAGCTGGGCGAGGTCAAGGGCGAGCGGCCCCCGCCGCTCCCCGGTTTCCGGGTCGAGGATCCCCTCTTTTCCTATGCGCGCGAGTTCTGCATCGGAAAGGTCGAGGTCGACGGTTGCGGCCGTCGGGAGGCCGTCGAGGTGGACGAAGGGCGTGATCGCATCCATCCCCATCTCGCCGTACTCCTCGCGGCTTTTTATGTGGATACGGTTGATGAGCGGATTTCCGAGGGCGCCGGCAAGTATCTCCAGGGAGTTCGGGGTCAGGTCGCCGGCGGCAAGGTAGAGGTGCGACGAGAAGACCGCCTCCCCTTCGCCGAACCGGAACCCGAGGTGTTCCTCGATGGTCTGCTTTGCCGTCGTCCCGATGTTATCGGTGACCCCGGGCAGGAAACCGACCTCGATCGCGTAATCGAAGTCAGCCTCTGTCGGCCGGTCTACGGAGTAGTGCTGGACGACGGGGTTGCTGAGCTGCGCGCCGATCTGCGAGAGTTCGTCAGGGGAGAAGTCCCTCTGGCTGGTCGCTATGGTATAGACGTCGACGAGGTGCAACTCGCGAAGGGGGATGCCCGGCGAGCGGAACTTCTCGGTACGCGTCTGCAAGCGTGGATCGCGGGAATAGTGTACCTCTATCCGATGGACGTGTGAGGCCATGTATATATATGGGCGGGATCGGGAGAAAAGAGCTGCGATGGGGTGGGGGTGGAGGGTGGGAACGTCGTGCTGGTTGCAACTGGTGTTCAGGGCATACGGGACGTCGTTGAGCAACCAATGGGTGTCATCACGTTGGGGTCGGTCTGTCAAGCATCATTGGCAGGAGGCATGTTCCGGGTAACCACCTGAGATCGCCATCGGAAAATTTGTTGATATAACCAGATGCAAGGAACCAGGAGTAATACTCCGATCAACCGGAGATCCCAAAAACACCCGAAACCCGGGAGCCCAATCTAGTTTGATCTAGAGTTCTACAAGAAACACAGTGCGGTGGAGGGGTTCTTCAGCCGGATTGAAGCGTTTAAAAAGATTGCTCTACGATATGAACCGTGTGAACACTCATTCTTGGGACTGATTCATCTGGCGCGCAGCATTATGAACGTGAGATAATGGAAAAAATCTCTTTACTCCCTCACCACGAGTTCTTACGATAGTATGCAGGATTCACCTCTTCAGCCTCCCCTTCTTCATTTTTCTGCAATGCACGTTTTAGATACCTTATCTTCTCGATGAGCTCCCTTTCTTTATCAGTGCTATAGATTTCCGTTTGTAGTTTGAACTCTAAATGTTCGATTTGTTTTCGAAGTTCGACGTTTGATTGCTTATTAAATTCTCTTTTAGATTTTTCTCGGGATTTATATTCTGGTCTCGTCTTTTTGGCTTGTTCATACTTTTGTATTTGCTCCCCTTGTGCCTGTACTACTTGCTTCAATTCATCCACCTCTTCCTGAAGGAGAGTGTATTTGAGGTCACTGATCTCAAACCGTGTCCTGTACTCCTTCTCAGCGCCCATCACAAGGGTGTCAAGGTCATGCTGAAGAGCGTTGATCTGCTCCATAATCGCTTCTTTCGTCTGTAATTCTGCCATATGTCACCATTCAAAATATAGAACGATCGGGATTCACTTACCAACCACTATCTTTGCATTCAACTTCCGTGCGGGTTCTCGTGCAGCACGGACCTCTTCCCAGGTCCTGACAACAATATATCTCTCCTTTCCCTTTCTGAAGAGCGGGAACGGTACATCCTTCTGAACCTCCTCCTTTGACCCCTCGAGGAGGTGAGGCGGAATAACCTTCTGCTTCAGAGTGACCTGCCTGAACGCCTTCTGGGAGTCACTCGCCCGGATTTTATCGATTTCCTTGTGGCTAATTGAATATTTCAGTACCTTATCGCAGGAATCCGGCCTGAACGCAGGGAGGAACCTTTCCTCTTTCGGACTGACGGTAAGGGGGGCAAGGGATGTGCCGTCCTTTGAGAGTTGCAGAATCGATCCATCCACCATAGCAGGTGTCACCCGATCCACCAAGTTCCAGGCACAGACGCCCCTCCAGCCATCTGCAATTCTCATGATAGTATCAAGAGCACTCCCTTCAAGGGGCATCGCCGTCTCAAACCCGGTTTCAAGACCGAGTGCCGTCATGTTCGCGGTCATGATCAGACCAGTATGACCATCGGCGATCACGCACTTTGCGTGGAATCGCGGATGCCCAAAGACCCTGGCTCCGGCCTGAACGCAATCGCGGAGTGCCGTGGTATTCCTGGGGGTCGGCCGGGTGAGGACTGTCACCTCAACCCCCCGCTTGCGGGCATCCAGTATCGCAGTATGAATCGATCCGCCATCAAATGACCACGCTGTAAGGATCAGGTCGCTCGTAGCATTCTGAATGATGTTGAGCACCCGCTCCTCTAGAGAACGCACATCTCCCACCGTCGCCGGCAGGGTGAGATTCCCGAGGCTGACCGATGCAGGGATCTCTTTCTTCACGCCTCTCAGTTCTCCCTTCTCCAGAAGCTCGTGGTCAGCCATGTTCCAGAACCCACGAAGGAAGTGGGCAAAGAATGACCGCACCTCTGAGGGGGTAAGGGTGAGCGCCACCTCAATGTTCGACCCGGACATGGGGTCCACGGTGGCATTACAGGTCATCATTATCCCCGAGGCATCGGTGGAGCGGGGATCGACCAGAACATATTTCGCATGGAAACTCTCAGACGTCCTTACCAGTACCTTGCCGGCGAACCGATCGAGGAGTGCGATGTGATCCTTGATCCGCTCCCGCTCGAAGTCGATAAGGTCATCATCGGCCTTCTTAAGGTCATCTTCCCGCGCAGTGAGGACGAAGACTGCGATGCCCCGGTCTGCAGCCTCAAGGAGGGCATCGGTCATCCGACTCTCCTGTATAAGGAAGGACGAGACGCACACCATCTCCTCCGCCCCTCTGATCATGGCTTCAATCGCCGTGAAGAGGGCACCATCTTTCGAAGGGATGATAACCTGTCGTTCTCCTGATTGGTGAACAGTTTTCTCTGTGATATAGGGTGAATTACCACTGCTCTGCGAGAGGTTCACCCAGCAGGTCCCGAGATCCTCTGTAGAAAGATCAAAAGTCTCCTGTAGCGGTTCGGCAAGTGAAGCGGTGATATCGCCTGCGAATCTCTCAGTCATCTCACATCCCCTCCGGGAAGGTCAGCAACGCCGGTGCCGTGACAAACCAGTACTTATCTGGATCTGCCTCTCTTCGCTCTTTCACGATAACTCTCATCTCCTGATAGGTTGGAAGCCGGGATTTCACCTGCTCCGGGTCAAATCTCTCTGAAAATCGCGCTGCTTCTCTGTCGCAGAGTTGATTGTAAGATATCTCATCGGTATAGGCGGTGATCCCATTGATGAGGCGGTCCCGTGCCCAGTTGCCTGCATCCTCAAGTGTTCGGGGAAGAAGTGGAAGATCGCTGACTGTCACATCCTCAAACCGGCCGAATCCCTGAATCTCAGGGGTGCGAACGGTAGTTGTCCTCCGCATGCTGTTGATCTCGGATGGATTGTCCTTTACCTCCTCATAGGAGACAAGGAGAGCGGGAGCACTCCCACACTCTACAAAGTCATACTGTTTCTCGCGGAAGAGGCACTTCATGAGATCCATGAGTGTCAGGTTGAAGGTCGTCTCGGCTACGGTCTTCCTCTCTTTCTTACCATCGGTCTTGATCACCGCCATCTCAGGGGTGGATCTCAGAGAACACCGCAGGTTTACAGAAACCCTACCCTCCGGCTGAATCGGATTGACGTTCTCGTCGATGTCGGTGATCTGAATGATTTCACGGTCCTGGGCCGCAAGGGTGATTACTCTGGGGGTCGCCCTTCTGAGATCATCAAGCCACGCGGGGGTGTTCCTCTCCTGATTCTGGCTCTTACCCAGATTTTTGCCTCCGTTCCGGGATGATTTAGTGATCCTGTCAAACTCCTGTCGTCTATTTTTTCCTCCTTCCTTTGGCCGGCAAGCGATAATCGGTTCGGCAAAGAGGGGGTCTGTGGTTCCAGTGAGGACAAATACGCCCCTCTCAGGCACAGGAACCTGGCCTTCCAGAAGAGCTCTCCTCCCGGTTTCAGTTAATTCGTAGTGTACTTTGTCAGAAGTTTCGTTCTGATTTTGCTGAGGTTCAAGAATCCCGAGTGTTACCAGTTCTGAAGCAACATCTCGGAGTAATTCTGGCAGCATTTCACTAGAACTAAATATTTGCATGCCGAGAGGGCCGAGTGTATATGTATATGTGGCCCCCATCCCAAAACCGTAAAATCTTCTTCGGTTCAGGATTTGAAGTTCGGATAACCTCTCACGAAGTTCTTCGTCAACTTGATCATACTGATCATTGTGGAAGAGTTCTCTAATCCTTTCCCCCCTCTCAGTAAGGCGATACTGGGGATAAGTGAAGATATGCTCATGCACCACAGCTCTCTTTCCAATCAGCCGATACTTAACCATCACTTCAAGAAGACGACTGCCTCGCGGGTCTTCTGCATTGACTTTGAACAATCTGGTATTGACCAGCTCCTTTGTGATCCCTCCCTCTTTCGACAGCGCAAGGACCGGAAGCAGAAACTTATACTCGTCCTTGAATCTCCCGACATCCATCAGCGCTTCATATGATTCGACGTTAGTACTCCGTTTCAATGTAATATCCTTCATTTTTATCGCTTCCCATAGTAGATCGGCCCTTTTGCACTCTCTGTAGCAAGTGCCTTGAGGAACGACTCTTCCGATGCCTCAAAATTTTTCAAGTCACCAAACATCACCAGTTGATAGCGTGCCCGCGTCGCAGCGACGTTGAGCCGATTTCTATTATTCAGAAATCCCACGCCTTTCCATTTCGGCCGTACAAAGGAGAGGAAGACTACATCCGCCTCATGGCCCTGAAACCGGTCAACCGTGCAGATGTCCACCTTCACGTGCGAGGTAGGCATCTCAAACCCGGAATAGATTCCTCTTCGGTGGGAGAAGCTCTCCAGAGACTCCATGATCTGCCGGGTCTGTCCATTATAGAACGAGAGAAACGCCACTGACCAGAGTCCATCATCATCGCCTAGGTTCGGGTGGTTCTTTGCCCACTCAATGAATCTCTCGAACTCCTCTTTCATCGCCGCCACCTCTTTGAGATTGAACCAGGTGCGTTCAGAGCAGACCCCTTTCCGTGAAGGGCGGATATCCATCCAGATACAGCGAGAACCATACCGATCGTACTCCCATGCCCTCTTTTCCTTCATCCCGTCTCGCCCTCCTGCATCGTTCAGCGCCTGCCCTTCGTAGACGTATTCTCGTGGGAGCAGGGAGATGTCAGGATCCATCCTGTGTTGGCATGAGAGAAGCGTATGGCGCAACGCCAGAACATTGGCAGGCAGGCCAGAATACAGAGCAATCTGATCGGCTCCTCTGACCATTCTCCTGGTCTCAAAACCCTGCTGCAGAAGCTCCAGGACCGAGGGGAGGGCAATCCGCCGAATTGTCTCGATGTCATCGATGACAATCTCGTTTCGCGGTTTCTTTGCCTCCACGCCATCTCGCTCGAAATACGGCACAAGCATCATGATCTCTTGATGGAGAGCCTGACGTTTATCTGGAATATTTTTCAGTTCGTGCATCCGCCCTATCCGCCAGCAGATTTCGTTCTCCCAGGACTGGCTCTTATGAGGGTGTGCCCCAAATCCTCCCATGCGCCGACTATATTCTTGCGAGAATAGATCGCGAAGTGACCTGTCATCACACTGAATATCGGGGGGAAGATAGGGCTCGATCTCTCTGAGGAGCGACTGCTTTGTGACGATAAGATTCGAGGCAAGGAGGTTGCACTTATCAACATCGGTCCGTGGGGGCTCGGGAACTGTCGCGACGATAATTCCGGTCGGATCCAGTTTCTCTGCTTGGCGTGCCCGGTTCAACCCCTCGACCTGAAGGCGTGCGAGATGAGCGCATTCCTCAACCTCTTCATCTGTTACCCTTAACAGAAGGGCACTCCCTTTCGGACGGGAGTACCGGGAGGCAAGGTATGCGGCACAGCAGATCTCACGGTCTTCCTCTCCATGCTCAAAAAATGTTCGGGCGGACCGAAGATTCTCTTCAATGGGCGTCTGATCGACGTATGGAGAGAGCTGGCGCACATCCCCGGAGAGGATCCACCGTCTCCCATACAGGGCGGGAACGAGAAACTCTTGGAATGTCGTCTTGGAGGCCTCATCGAGAATGACATAGTCGAAGAGTGCCTCTGATGTATGTCCAGCACCTTTGATGATTGGCGCCCTCAGGATTCCGAGGGTCGTGCCGCAGATGAGGTTCGCGGTACTCAGGAGGAGCGTTTCGATTTGCCTCCTCCCCTCCGCCGGATCGTCATGGAGTGTGTGGTAGAGCCTCTCCTGTGATGGGGTCTGCTCCTTTCGACTGATTACAGAAGATAATCCCTTGAGTATCCTCTGTCGTTCAGTTTCGGGAAAGTTTCCAAGGCAGAAGGGTTTGACCAAGTCAGAAACATTGTCCTCATCCCCGATCCTGAGAGGAATGATACCACAGGCCTCTTTCAGATTCGTTTTCCCACTGGGTGTTTCGACCATGGTTGTGATAAGCCGTTCGAGGACATTATCCACAGCCACGTGGGTCGAGGCCACCATCAGTACGCGTCCGTCTTTCCCAATGACCTGGGCTATTAACTCCAGTAGGGCGGTTGTCTTCCCGGAACCGGGGGGCCCTTCAAGAAATGCAAAATCGGGCGTCCCGAGCGCTTTCTGAACAAAATCTCGCTGTTCACCTGTTCCATCGAGGTTCTCATTGGTGAGCACGAACCACTGTTTCGGGTTGGCAATAGGTCTCAAATCACCCCACGTAAAGTCCCGCTCCTGGCGCACCAGGTTGATCAGTGGGAGGTGGTGTTTCAGAGGCGAGATTGCGAGGTCTTCGATTGCTTGCCGCTGCCGATTCAGAGTATAGGTGTTGTACCTAACAGTGAAGGATCCATTTGCTGGTATTTTATCGACAATAAGTTTCGATTCGCGGCGGACGAGATTTCTGAGAATCTTAATCCTATCTTTCCCACTTTGCAGGTCATTTGCCTCGGAAAGAAAGTCGAGTGCATCCTCCTCCTCGTCCTCTCTGACGTCCTGTGGCTCGATATCGGAGAGAACAGCGGACCTTACCTTGAGGGTGAACGGGATGACTTGTCCCTTGAAATGGGCAAAAATAGTCCGGGCAACCCTGTTCTCCTCGAAGGAGACTTCATTTTTGTTTGCTTTTATCGATTCCTCAGGAAGAGGATCTTTGCCCTCCGGGTCAAAGGAGAGGAAGTCCGCTTCAAAGGGGCCGCGTCGTTCATCGGCATTCCCCGGTTCCAGCGATCCCTTGGCCGAATGGACGCGGAAGGTGAAGGTGTAACTCTTCCGGGACATTCTTCGTTCTGCATTTTCGAGGTAGTACTTGAATTCTCCCAGCCGTTGCACTACTCTTGCTTGAACAGTTTCCGGGGTCCCTAGGCCGAGGTTCTGATAGTAGAGGTTGTTCCACTCCTCCCCACCGTTGGATGTATTGCCCGAACCTGAGATCATCTCTCTTCGCCCCCCGCACGTATCTGCGCCTCCACCTCTTTAGCGTCCACGCAGGCCGCCAGGCGCTCAAAGAGGTCTATCTCAACGACCTCGTTCCTCCCGTTGTTCAGGACATAGTGGGCCGGGAGCCCCTTCATGAGAGCGACCAGCGCCATCGCAACGACCATCAGGTTCGTTCCCCCGGTGAGGGCCACGACAAACTCCGTTCTCTCGGATCTGGAATGGATATGGTAGGCGTCGAGGATCCGTGCCATCATCCGCTCAAGCGCGTCCTGCCCGAAGGGCTCGAGGTTGATCACCTCAGAGATCACAACCCCCTCATCCCGCAAACTCTGAATGAACGGAAGGTTCTCCTCCTCAAGTTCCACTGAGGTGAATATCACAACATCTCGGATACTGTAATGCTCAATGACGGCACGAATGTGCTCTTTCGCATGACCAAGGAGGAAAAAGTGGAGGGGAGGGACTCCCGTGTCAATACTCATAGATCCCTCCACGGGCGCTGTATTTCTCAATGTTGAGTATGCGCGGCAGGTTCTGCGGCTGGACGGATGCTAGGGGAACCTCTGGTGCAGCCACGTGCGTGTTCTGGTAGATGTTCCCTGACGGGGCCAGCATGAGGTACGAATCGATCATGGTGTCGGCACTTTCAAAGACCGGTGCAAAACCGTTGTGCAGGCGAATATCCATATGGCGTTCTTTGAATGCCTCGAATGCACGATCCGATATAGACAGATTTTCGACTGCGTGGTCGTTCTGTCCCTTCACATGCAAAAATTGGAATACTTTCCACCGGTCTGGAGAAAAGGTGGCTATTAACTGGTGCATATCCTCACTGGCTGTCATCTGGGTCACAGTGGTGTTAACCTTTAATCTTATACCTGCATTTCGAATTAGATGTGATAGATGAACTGCATGGCTGACATGGCGGCCATATCCCCGCCCAAGTGCCTTTTCAACGTCGTTAGAGGCCGAATCTACTGAGAGTCCCATCCAGTCGAGGTAAGGAGAGAGGCGGTCAATCACTTCAGTGGTTACCAGTGATCCATTGGTGGTGATGCTCGTTGTCAATCCATACTCCTTCGCGAGCTTCACCAGGTCAAAGATCAAAGGACTGCAGAAGGGCTCTCCCCCGACAAAGTTGATCTTTTGAATGCCAAGTCGTCGGAGGTGATGGAAGACATCTGCTGCCGTCTGAAGCGAGGTCAGTTCACCCTGATTCTTCTGTGTGCAACAAAAGGTGCAGTGATAGTTGCATTTCGAGGTGAAATGCCAGTTAACCGATTTCACCTGAATTATGGTTCCATCGCCGATTGATGGTTGGTTCCATCCTTGTGCTGGAGAATCCATACATCCAGATTGGAACGTCAATATTATGTATCTTAATATGGATAATCAAATTATAATGTTGAATGTCCATGTCCTGACCCCAGGAGCGAACGTCTTCAATGTCTACCTGAAGATATCCAGAAGTTATTCGATCTCTGAGATTATCCTGCTCAAAGAGGAAGATGCTGTCGGTGATATCGAGGAGAGTATTGCTGAAACTGAGAAGGACTGTGAGAAAAGAGAAATACCCTGTATTATTGTCACCTTCCAGAAAAATGACTATGAAGATCTTCTGGAGAAGATTCTCAACATCCGGAGGCAGTACCAGAAGAGGGAGGAGCCATTCAAGTTGTACTTCAATATCACAGCCGGCCGGAAGGATGTGGCCATTATGGCATTCATGGGTTCTTTATGGGTGGATGGCATCGGGTATTACCTGACAAGAGAGATGGATGAACCTATTGTGTTTCCGGTGCCGAAGGTATCCCTGGCCCAGCTTGAGCAGAACCAGCTGCACCGCAAGATCCTCGAACTCTTGTCTGAGAAGAGCGGTGAGATCTTTTCTCAGAGCGATTTGAGGCGAAAAATTGGAGTGAATCCAAATAATCATAAAGACCTGTCTGCGCAGACACTATCTTCATCCATCAGTGCTCTTGAGGGGTATGGCCTTCTGAAAAAGCAGCAGGAGGGGCGAGAGACGCAGATAACGATCACTCTTTCTGGGAGACTTGCTCATTCGATGCTATACGAATAAAGAGACGGTGATGCGGAATGAGAGTTCTTCACAATAAGAGGGTCTCTAATGTTCTGTGTCGGTGAACTAAAAGATGCCTATCTACAGGAGTATGTTGCCCCCAGACCGCCTTTTTTTCGAACAATGAACACTCGTGCTTGTTGAATGGACTGAAGACGGTGTCCCCAATGCCAGAGTTGTTAGACCGGTGCGGGCATATCTGGGGCGTAGTGGGATGATCTACAGCCCCGCCTGATGTCATTTGCAACGGCACCATGGATGAAAGTCACATAACCACGAATTGAAGGCTACTTCTGATTCTGAGATTAATGACACATCAATGTTTTTCAGCTTGGTCATCTACGAACCGACCGCACTGGATGCAGTACCAGCCCATAGGATCAAGCATCTGCGCGCCACCGATCACTGGTCATATGTATGCCCGGTTCATTGCAGTACCACATCTGGAGTTAGGGTACCAGAGAGATCGAGCGTGACTCATAATAGTATACTATTTTTGCAGGAGGGGCACATAAAGAACACTCAATTTTAGTCTTTGTTTGTAAAAAGGGCTTTGTACAAAAGGAATAGAGCCCCAGCCGTGATTTGAACACGGGACCTGCTGATTACAAGTCAGCCGCTCTGCCAGCTAAGCCACTGAGGCATACCTTATATCGTAGGCAGTCTGCAGTAAAAAAGGTGGCGCCGGTTCACCTCACTCTTCCCCGGCATCCCCCGGCCGATCACCATACTGCCACATGGTCTCCCCGCCATACTGTATCCGCCGGACCCTATGATACGGGATACACGCAACGTGCGTCCCGGCATCCACCTCCAGGTACTGCGCATCGAGTGCGACGACCCGGTCGCCCTGGAGTGTCGAACGATCGCCGGGCGCCCCCCTGTCGACGTACTCGACCTCGACCTGTGAGAAATCGTAGCCAGGGTCATGATAGAGCCGGAGCAGCAGCCGGCGGCTCGTCCGCATGGTGCGAGACGTTCGCCCCGGCGGATCATAAATGTGCCGCCGTCCGTCCGGAGCACCGCCCACTCTTCCGGCGAACCGGCGCCGTGAGGGAGAGGTCTGCAACGTTCATAACAAAGAAGCACAGATGTACCAGAAGAATGTCGCATCTCACCGTCGATCTCGGAGGCCGGCCCGGCCTCGACTGCCGGGGATTCTGTTCGTACTGCTACTTCAAACACGTCAAGGAGACGACGGCGTTCGGCTGCAAATACTGCCTCCCCTTCCAGAAAGGCTGCGACTACTGCACCCGGGGCGTGCGGGAAGGATATACGGGGTTCAAGAGCCTCCGCACAGTCGCCGACGAGACGCTTGGAAACCTCCAGGTGATGAGCGACGACGTCGACCGGATCACCATCAGCGGCGGCGGAGACCCGAGCTGCTACCTGGAGTTTGCCGACCTCGTCGACCTCCTCGGCAGCATGGAGGTGCCGCTCCACATCGGCTACACAAGCGGCAAGGGGTTCGACGATCCGGCCATCGCCGACCACCTCATCGCAAACGGCCTCTCCGAGATCTCCTACACCATCTTCGCCGCCGACCCTGATCTCCGGCGGCGGTGGATGCACGACCCGACGCCGGAAGCCTCGCTCGCGGTCCTCGATCGGCTCTGCGGCGCGATCGATGCCTACGCCGCGGCGGTCATCATACCCGGCGTGAACGACGGTGAGGCCCTCGAAGAGACCTGCGCGTGGCTTGAGGAGCGCGGCGCAAAAGGGCTGATCCTGATGCGGTTTGCGAACCGGACTGACCAGGGGCTGATCCTCGGTAACGCACCCATCATCGAGGGGCAGCAGGTCCATACCGTCGACGAGTTCCACGAGATGGTGACCGACCTCAACAACCGGTTCTCGATGAAGATCAGCGGGACGCCGCTCGGCGATCCCTCGATAGGCTCGCCGTTTGCAATCCTCCACGAACCCGATCTCCTGAAGAAACTCCCCCGCGTCCGGAAGCGCGCGACGGTGCTCACCGGGAGCATTGCCGCCCCCTTCATCCAGAGGGTTCTCTCCATCCGCGGCGCGATACCGCGGGTCATCGCGGTCAGAAAGGAGATCGCCTGCCTCATCACCGCCGACGACCTCGTCGGGGTGAACCTCTCAAGACTTGAGGATGTCGTGATCATACCCGGCCGGGCGTTCGTCCACGATGCCGAGGCGACCCGGATCCTCTCCGCCGACGGCGTCGACCGCGAGGTGGTGCGCGGCCCGGAGATGCTGACGGCCGATGCAGAGATGAGCATGGGCATGACCCGGACCGAGGTACTCCAGAAGGAGATGGACGGGTTTGCGGCCCTGATCAACACGATCAACCAGTACGGCCGGTAAGGCCCCGGTGCGGGTTGTCGATGAATCGCTCGATGATCCACTCGTTTCGGACCTCCGGGTGGAAGAGGAGGCCGTAGAGAGGGAGCGAGCGGTGCCGGATCGCCTGAACGCACCGCTCAGAGGCGGCGAGCGCCACGAATCCGTCGGGAACCTGCACGGCGTGTTCATGCACTGTGTAGGCGGAGAACACCTCTCTTCCACCAAAGAGCGGGTCGGGCGCGAGCACCCTGATCTCGGTCATCCCGATCTCGCAGCACGGTTCGCTGCCGCCGCCGAACGCCGCAGCAAGTGCCCTCATACCGGAAGATATGCCGAGCACCGGGCGCTCAAACGCCGTGAGCCACCGGAACAGTTCCGGGCGCTCCATATATCCTGTATCCCTCAACGCCGTGCCGCAGAGGATCACCGCATCCGCACCCTCACGTTCCGGTGCGCCGATGGCGGTATGGTGCCGGGTCGTAAACGGCACTCCTGCCTCCCGGAGAATCCGCTCGACCGGCGCAACGAACTCGGCCCGTGAGAGCGAACCGTCCCGGTAGCAGAGGTCGATAACCAGGATCATTTTTCCGCCAGCCTCGCGCGCCCGATCTGCAGAACGCCGTTATGGTTCCGGTAGACCTTCGATGTCTCCTCGATCGCTATCCGGTGCGTGAAGAACGGGGCATCGATGACGAACGTCTCAAACTCCCCTCCCTCGCCGGTGAGGGTGACGTGGTATTTTTCGGCTATCGTCCGGAGTTCGTCGAGGGTGCGGCGGTCGATCTCCCTCCCGAGCCAGGAGTCGTCGAAGGGTGAGGAGAAGACACCCACGATGATGACCCTGAAACCGGCATCGATCAGTTCTTCCATGTAGGGTTCCTGGTCGGCGAGCCAGAGCGGGTTGAAGCACCAGAGTCCCAGTTCATGGCAGATCCGCTGGACCCGTGTTGCCTGGTAGACCGAGAGGATCGCCCCGGTAACGACCCCTTCGATCCCGTATTGCTCCCGTGCGGCGATGAGCGCCCGTTTGAGGTCGAGGAGTTCCTCTTCCTTCTCCCCTGCCGTCTCAACCTCCACGAGAGGGAGCCCTGCCGCCTCCGCCTGCAGTGCGGCGAGGTGGATGTTTGGTGTGTGGAACATGTAGCTCTCCGGGTTTCTGGAGACGATCGTTATGAGACAGGCTACCTCCTCCTGCTGCATCGCTTTCCAGCAGACGAAGAGGGAGTCCTTCCCGCCGGAGAAGAGTACGCCGAGTTTCATGGTTAATGATCTCGTGTTGGGCACGATAACCCCTGCGGCGGCGCCGAAAACGGGAGGGGGCGGGGTCTGGCCCGCCGGCGGTGCGGCCTGCACGATCCCCAACCCGCCGCCACCCGGGGATCAGGGTTATATGCTGTTGAGTCATCACCCGGGATATATCAGGAGGTTGTACCATGGTGAAGGTTAGGCGGCACCAGGAGGACGAGATCGATGTGGTGGTTGATTGCATCCTGGTGAACTACCAGGGAGATCCGGGGTCACGCGGCCGCATCATCCATGCAGTCCTTGAGTGGGCGGAAGAGCACCCGGACGAGTGGAACAAACTGCAGGAACGCTGCCAGCAGCATCACGGAGCGCTGGTGTAAGCCCCGGGAACACCATCTCATCTCTCTTCTCGAACCGGATGGGCGGGGTTCGCCTGTGCCCGGTGTTGCAACGGCTCTGCTCCGGAGAACAATACTGGATAGAACGTTTGAAAAGCGGATGCGAGGGGTGAGATTCGAACTCACGAACTCCTACGAGACCAGGCCCTCAACCTGGCGCCTTTGACCTGGCTTGGCAACCCTCGCGTGGGTATGCACGAACGGAGGCGAATGATGCCCCGTTTACCTTATTTAATCTGTCGTCATACATGAAATACCTTTGTGCGAGGCTCCAGCAAAGAGGGGGG
>LSQX01373078.1_pt3 | contig 15669 bp, 11 predicted proteins | sample 654561 | NCBI WGS metagenome assembly LSQX01 (sample SAMN04489861, study PRJNA283612) | anaerobic digester metagenome | isolation source: 4 biogas reactors fed with cattle manure at either 37C or 55C with and... | place: Denmark: Kongens Lyngby | collected 2014 | reverse complement strand
AGGTAACATAGTTACCCCCAATCACATATAAACCCACCGAAACAGTGAGGCTACTTCCGGGAATGTTTCCCGGAATGGGTCGCTCAGAGAGCGGTTGACTTGTGAGGGAATAATGTTAGGTAATGAGGCATATAAACTAACCGGAATGAAGTCAGACTCACATAAATGACAGCACAATAGAGACAAGCATTGCCACAAATCCAATCAGACAAAGGATCAGCAGAATATCCAAGAGGATTATCCAGAAATTACGCTCTTTTTTAACTCTTCTCTGTATAACCATCCTGAATCACCACCCAAAGATCGCCGAAAAACTCATCCTGCTCAAGATCGATCCTGCCGCTCTGAACAAGAAAGAGACAGGGGAGATACACAAAATACACCGGCCAGTGAAGAGTTCCCGCCAGCTCATGCAGGGAAACCCCCGGGTCACGCGCATCCGGATGCGTCTGAACGAGCGCGAAAATCCGCCCGGCCATACGTTCGTAATCCTCATCATGCGCAATGCCCACAACCTCGCCGGCATCCGGCTCCTCGAATAACTCATCCTCAGAGTCGATACACCGCCGCCTTCTCTGCCGTCTCCGCTCCGCCTTCTCCGCAAGTTTCAGCTGTTTGATCAGTTCGTAGAGGGTGACCGGACGCTTCCGCGCATCCTTTCGCTTGAGTCTGCGGTCGATCTCGCGCTCGAGAAGTTCGATCGGACCAAGAGCACGTTCCGTGATCACATCATCTTCCGAGAAAGGATCCAACCCTTCTTCGGAAAGGTCATCGCAGCACTCGTCGTCATCCTCCAGGCCGTCAAGCAGCTCGGACTTCATCCGAAGCAGAACCGACGCATAGAATATCGTCCGGCCCGAGATCATCAGATCGAGTTCACGCCTGCGTTCGAGTTCCGTCAAAAACCGTTCAGTCACCGCGACGATATCGATATTCCACGGATCGATCTCTCCGCGCTTTGCCAGCTGATACAGAATTTCGACCGGCTCTTCGAGTTTCCCGTCAGGAATTTCTTCAGCCATTCACCTTCACACCAGTCACAAGCGTACTCTTATCGCTCATACGCAGAGTCACGCCCACCATCCGGTCCGCCGCCTCGATCATCGGTTTTCTGTGCGAAACGATCACGAACTGACTTTGCGTACAGATATCGCGGACCATCTGGGACAAACGCTCCACATTCACTCCGTCCAGATTGGAGTCCACCTCATCCAGCGCATAAAAGGGCGCCGGCATATACTGCTGGATCGCAAAAATAAACGAAAGGGTCGTAAGCGACTTCTCCCCCCCGGACATCATATTCAGTCGGGTCACTTCCTTTCCACGCGGCGAAACCTCGAAGGTCATGCCCCCTTGGAAAGGATCCTCAATATCATCCAGAATCAGATGACCGGCACCCTCGTTCAGGCGGGAATAGATATCCTGAAAATGCAGATTGATTGCCGAGTAGGCATTCATGAATGCATCGAACTTCATCTGCTTGAAACTGTCGATCTTATCAAGGAGTGCCTGACGTTCGCGGGAAAGCGTCTCCTTCTTTTCGGTCCGCTCGACGGAACGCTTCTGGACCTCATCATACTGTTCGATCGCACGCATATTCACGTTCCCAAGCCTTCTGACGGCCCGTTCGGTCGTGGCAACGCGGTCAAGGATCTCGTCCATGCAGAGATCGCAGACGATATCCTCGGTGATCGAACCCTTGATCTCGGACATCTCCAAAGCAAGAGAAGCAGATTTTTCATCAAAAGCGGAGATCTGCACATTGCATCTCTCCTCGGCACCCTGCAAAGTCACGATCCGCAGCTGCGCTTCATCCGCCGCATGCTGAGCTTTGTTCCGTTCCTCGGTCAGCTGCTCGATCTCGCCGGTGAAAGCCTTCATCTCATCCTCGAACGAAGTGATCACGGATTTTGCAGCATCGACCGCTGCATAACAACCCGCGATCTCCTGATCGATCGAGACATTTTTTTCCTCCAGAGTAGCCCGCTCCCGGGTTATCTGTTCAACATTCTGTTTGAAATGCTGACGCTCGAGATTCAGACCGGAAAGATCGTTCACCTTGTTTTCATACCGACGAGACGTATCATTGTAACTCGACTGGGCTTTCTGCAGTTTATCGGTGAGCAGATTAAACTCATCCTCATTCAGAACCGAGCGCAGTTCGCTCACCCGCTGATTCAGGACCTCAAGTTCATCAGACAGAGCATCCACACGCGTCTCGAGTTCGGCCACCTGATTCGCCGTCTCCTTTTTATCCCGGTCGGTTTCTTCCAGAAGACGGGAGGCGCGGAGCTCATCATCAGCGATCTTATCGAGGATCCGATTACAGTCACTGATTTTTAGTTCAAACGTAACGATCGCCGAATCATATTCGTTTCGTTCGGCGCGAAGACCTTCTGCTACCGACCGGTGACGGGCTTCGGCTGCGACCAGATCAGATTCATCATTGCGCAGGTCGGCAAGTTTTGCAGAAATATCAGCAGACTCGCGGCCGACGGCAACACCGAAGCCGCGGAGATCTTTGCGAATCGATCCGCCGGTCATGGCTCCGCCCCGCTCCAGAAGCTCGCCCTCCAGCGTTACCATCCGGTATCTGCCCATGAGCCGCCGGCCGGCATCCAGCGTCTCGACGACCACCGTCTGGCCAAAAACTAAATTGAAAGCATCCCGGTATTCCGGATCAAAGTCGATCAGATTGATCGCATAATCCACAACCCCATTGCCGGCGAGCGGAGGAAGGGGCGGCTGAGGCTTCATCTTGTTCAGCGGAAGAAGCGTCAGGCGGCCGAGCCGTTCATCTTTCAGATAGCGGATCACATCTGCAGCGGTCTGATCGGAGTCGACAACAACGTTGTTGAGCCGCCCCCCGGCCGCTATGTTTAACGCCACGGTGTATGCGGAATCGATCACTTTTCCAAGACTCGAAACGGTCCCAAACACGCCGTCCATACCGAGAATAGCCGAAATGGTCCGATCCGAGGCACCCGATGCCTGCTGCTGGGCCTCGATCTGCATCTGCTTTTTCGTCAGTCTTGCGATTTCTTCTCTGAGAGGTTCGAGAGCTTTGCGTGCGCCAAGCATCGCCCGTTCGGTCTCGCCGATCTGTTTATCGAGGATCCCTTTGTTTTTCCTGGCATCCTGAAGACCGCGTTCGAGCAAGTCGATCTCGGCCTGCTTCTCGGAACGTTCATCGGCCAGAGAACCCTGCTCCCTCTGCAGCTTTTCCAGTTCCTGCGCACGGATACGGCTCCGTTCGATGATGCCGTCCCTTTGAATAACGATCGAACCGCGCTCCTCCTTTTTCGCTTCGACCTGCCGCATAAGATCGACCAGTTCGGCCTGGGCCCCTTTCGAGTCCCGGCTGCATTTACTGACGAGCTCGTGAGCTTTCTCGAGAGTCTTCTTCTGGGCCTCAAGTTCCATCGCCAGATTCGCCTTATCGATCTGCAGCGTCTGGGATTCCCGGATCTTATCGTTGAGGGTGTTCTGATTTTTCTGGAGCTCGAGATACAGGCGGTTCATCTCAGCGAGATTGCTCTCTTTTTCCTTTTTCCTGCGGATGATGGTCTCCTCGGCAACACGAATATTTCCTTTTTCGGCCTCTATGCCGCCGATGATCCGCATATAGGCAGGACCCTGTTTGTGACTGATCTCCTTATCGATCTCGCGGACATCCTCGAGACGGGCGTTTTTCTCGTTTTCCTGGAGAGAGATGTCGTTACGGATACCCGCACGCTTCTCCTCCTGCTCAGACCGCGAATGGGCGATCAGACCAAGTTCGCGTTCAAGATCCTGGAGCCGGACGATCTGTTTCGCGGCTTTGAGATACTCGAGTTCAGCCTGAAGTTTCTGATATTTTACCGCATCCTCGCGGGCATCGGCAAGTTCCTCCAGCTGTTTGGCGTAGGAAGCAAGAAGGATCTCTTCGCGGTCGATACTGGCGCGAACCTGCTCGAGTTCCACGAGAGCCTGTTCTTTTTTATCATCGAACTCCGCAACTCCGGCGATCTCATCGATGATCCTTCTCCGTTCCAGATCGCTCATATCCATGATGCGGGAGATATCTCCCTGCATCACGACATTGTATCCGTGCGGCTTGATGCCGCGTTTTGCCAGATACTCCAGAATTTCCGTCTGGGAACAGGTCTTTTCATTGAGATAATAATAGCTGTAATATCCGTTTGCGGTCCGTTTGATCCGCCGGCGGATTTTTGTGTCGTCTGAAAAGGTGAGGGTGACCTCGGCGGTATTTTTTCCAGACATCGTATTGATAAAATCCGTGAGCTTCTCGGCGCGAAGGGTTCGCGAGGTGGATAAGGATAGAACGAAAAGGATAGAATCGATGATATTGCTTTTTCCCGAACCATTCGGCCCGGAGATTACAGTAAATCCTTCATAAAAGGGAATTTTTGTCTTTCTGGAAAAAGACTTGAAGTTGTCGATGTCAACCTGGACAATGTGCACGAATGAACTCCGTTAACGCTTGATTTCCACAGTGTCGTCATCTTCTGCTTCGATTACTGCTGAGGAATCGGCACGAATAGATAACGAGTGTGAGGAACGGGACGGATTGTATCCGGTACCTGCGATGATAACATTGTGATCGGTCGTTTTCTTCCGTTTCTGGATAGTTCCGTCCTGCTGCATTACATATTCAAACTCGCCGGGTTTCAGATTCTCGACCGGGATGTCTGGAGCAGGGGCAGAGGCACGAACCGGCTCGGGTGCCGGTGAAGGAGTCGGACGGCTCATGCGGGGAGCCGGCGTTTCGACAGCCGGTCTCCTGAGAGGAGTGTTCTTTGAAGCGGGAACGTCGGCGCGAACGGAAACGGGGTCTGCCGTCGGCTCGGCGACGACCTCGCCTCTCCGGACACCGAACCGGGAAGATTCCGGATGACTTTTGACTGGACTGCCCCCGAGCTTTTCCATCTGGACGCTGAGTTTACGGGTCACGGACTTCAGATCGAGAAGTTCCTCGGTAAGTCCTTTGACCATGATCTCGAGTTCACGGATTTTGCGTTCAAGTTCTTCGGTATTTTCAGATTTTTCGGCAGTCGCCTGTACGGTTTCCTGCTTGCCGGCGAGCCCGCGTTCCTGTTCGGCAAGCTCGTGCTCTAAGAATTTCATTCTGGTATCCATGATTGCATCTATCCTGTAAAAATAATTAATAGGTTTTTCAGTGCCCATTGTATAATACACTTGTGTATCGGCCGGACAGATAGCATGAATGGAAAGCTGAATCAGGAGATTATAACAGGAACCGGGAGATTCCATATACGCAAAGGATGCCGGAAGAAAATGAAAAAGGGTTGATGACTGATTCAGCCGTGAAGCCGATCAGACCATCCGGTATGTCTCGAGATTCTGGGGGGACACGGTTTGGATATGGAATTTCTTATAGACGGAACTGGCAAAGTCGATCGTCTTGGACTCTTCGCCATGGATCGTAAACACACGCTCGGGTTTCGGCTGAACGTACTGAACATAATTCATCAGCTGTTTGCGGTCGGCGTGACCTGAAAATCCTTCCACAGTCTGGATCTCCATGTTGATAACGATCGTTCCTTTTTTACCAATGGGCACTTCACGCCAGCCTTTCTGGATACGACGTCCGTAGGTTCCTTCCGCCTGATATCCGACAAAGATGATCATATTCTTCGGAGACTCGGCGAGATTGCTTAAGTACTCGATCACCGGACCGCCGTTCATCATACCGCTCGTGGAGATGATCACACAAGGATCTTCCGAGAAGATGACCTGCTGACGTTTATCATAGGAGTCGACCTGTTCGAAACACTCGGCAAGGAACGGATTGTAGTTATCCCGGAAGATAAGGTTGCGAAGATCGGTATTAAGGTACTCAGGGTAGGCCGTGTGCATCGCGGTTGCTTCCTTGATCATTCCATCAAGGTATACTTTGCACTTCGGGATGCGGTTGTTTCTCATACCTTCTTCGAGGGCGAGCATCAGTTCCTGGGACCTTCCAACGGCAAATGCCGGGATCAGTACTTTTCCGCCGCGGCCGAGCGTCTCGTTGATGACCTCATACAGCCGCTCTTCCGCTTCGACTCTTGAGGGAGAGAAGTCCTCCGAACCACCATAGGTACTTTCGATAACGAGAGATTCCAGACGCGGGAACTGGGAAACAGCCGGATTGAAAAGCCTGCTCTTCCCGTAGAACAGATCCCCCGTAAAGGCAACATTGTACACGCCGTTGCCGACATTGAAGTGGGCGATCGCGGAGCCGAGGATATGACCGGCGTTGTGCAGCGTGAGTTTCATGTCGGGCGCAATGTCGGTTACGTCACCGTAACCAAGAGCTATGGTGTGCTTCACGAATTCGCGGATCTCGTTTGAAGAATACGGCGGAGCACGGTCCTCTTTGTTGTTCACGTCCAGGTAATCCAGCTGAAGCATCGTCGCAAGATCACGGGTCGCGGGGGTTGTATAGACCGGTCCGTCGTATCCGTATCTGTATAACAACGGGATAAATGCGGAGTGATCAAGATGGGCGTGAGTCAAAACGACGGCATCGAGATTCGTGAACGGATAGATCTCGGGGACGTTCAGATACGGCGATGAGGCAGCGCCGGTTGCTCCGGGGGATTCCCCGCAGTCGATCAGGACTTTGCTTTCCGGCGTGCTCAGGAGAAATGCCGCACGGCCGACCTGACGGCAGCACCCGAGCGTAGTCAAACGAAGCCACTGGTCATGATCCCGGCCGGTATAGATTGAATCGCGGTGAATCCGCTTCCCGCATTTACGAAGAAACTCCTTTCTCTCGTCACGGGATTCACGGAGATACTGACGAACCTGTTTGATCGTTACTGACGGGATCGGCGGCGTTCTGGCAGCCTTCGGCGTCCAGCCCGTTTTCATAGTGATGTCGCGAAGCGTTGATCCGTTTTTCCCAATTACGACGCCCGGTTTTTCGGCCTCGATCAGGACCTCGCCCGTATCGGTATCGAAGAAGATATCCGTGATCCCCGCAGATTCCGGCACAACGGCCTTTATCATATCATAGGCCTGTTCCGTATCTCCGAGAATATTGGGGCGGACAACGATACGTTTGCGTAAGTCGCGGGCAAGCGTTTTGATTAAGTCATGATCCTCGGCAAACCGTTTCGGATCGTCAGTATATATGACCATCTCCGGGCCTTCAAATTCAACATCCGTTACGGTAACTCCACGAGGAACTTTTTTATTAATAGTTACTTTGAGTTCTTTGAGTCTGTCTTCAACCTGCATAAAATTCGTTTCCAAAAAAAGTGAGATTATTTTGTCGGGGGCAGATACCCGGCTATTTTATCCTCCGGCAGATACTCGAACTTCTCCGGGGTTATGATCACCACATTGTATCCCTCTCCCGAGGCCGAGTCGCGAAGCATTGCCGCACGCAGAGCGCGGACAGCGAGTTCGATTGCTTCGTTCTCTGTCATATTGGGTTTGAACCGATCTTCTAACACACCGTATGCCGTCAAAGAGCCGGAGCCTGTCGAGACGAAGTTCTCTTCAAGCGTTGCTCCGCCGGCCGCATCGACTGAGTAAACCGAAGGACCGCCGGTATCGACACCGCCGACAAGGAGCTGTACATAATACGGTGAAAAGCGATTCTGGTTCAGATAATTGGAAAGGATCGTCGCTGCCGCCCCGACGCTGATCTTCTGACCTCTGCGGATTTCGTAGAGATTGCATTCGACATTGATGATTCTGACAAGCTGCTGGGCATCCCCAACGCCACCGGCGATTGTCATACCGATCTTATCAGTAATGGCATGTACTTTCTTTGCTTTCTTGCTGGCGATCAGATTACCCATCGTTGCCCGCCTCTCGGTAGCAAGGATGACGCCGCCGTCGAATACAATACCCACTGTGGTGGTTCCCGTTTTAACGTCCTGGTGTTCTTGTGACATGAGAAACCTCAAATTAAGGTACGCTGCAAATTCATAAAACACTGTTTTCATTGAAACAGCTAAAAGCGCTAATAATTTAATGTACGCTAAGTATGATAAACTTGCCGAATGGGATTAAAAAAAATTACAGAGTCCAGGACTGCATGTCGAAAGCGGCATGCACATAATCCCAGGGTATTTTATGGCTCATATGAACGCACCAGAACTCTTTTGGCGCCAGATTTTTGGCAAGTCGTTCGGCATCCTCGATGTTCATGTGTTTGGAGATATTCACTCCCGGCGGGAATATGCCGTCGAGCAGTAAAAGATCGGCGCCTTTCATCTGCTCGAGAGATTCGTTTGAAAGTTCGGCACGTGTATCGCAGGAGTAGACGAACGTTTTGCCATCGGCAGTGATCCGGACACCGTAGGTCGGGGTGTCGTGAACAACCGGAAAGAGTGTTACTTCCATCCCGCAGATCTCGATTGGTTCAAACGGGGTGACCGGGTGTTCTTCGTGACGGATGAAGCAGAAGACCCCGCCGCAGTATGCCAGAACCTCGGGCGCCCCGTAGACCGAGATCGGTTCCCGCTGGACCCGGTAGAAGTCGCCGAACCCCATGAAATGATCATAATGACCATGGGTCCATATGACGGCGTCGATCCGCGGAGAGCCGGCGGCCAATAACTGGGCACGCATATCCGGGCCGGTGTCGATCAAAATATGCTGACCTTTGTGCTCGATTAAGAGCGACGTTCGAAGCCGCTGTTTTCCCATTTCCTTTGCTTCACGGCAGACCGGGCAGTCGCAGCCGATCTTCGGCGTGCCGACAACGTCACCCGTCCCGAGCGCCGTAACTTTCATTAAGCGCACCCGCTCCGAACAAGATTTCTGCGGTTGACCAGTTCCATTCCCGCATTCACGTCGGCCTCGTTGATCTCTTTTCTTCCGGAAAGAAGAGCCGAGACGATCGCTTCCGTGAGCATCATACGCAGATCTGCTCCCGAAAAACCCTCGGTCCGAGCCGCAAGTGTGGTGAAATCGATCGTGCAGGGAATATCGGAGGCAACATGATTCAGGATCGCCTCACGCATGCCTGCATCCGGAAGCGTGAAGGTGACGACCTCGTCGAACCGGCGCCAGGCAGCCTCGTCAAGCATTCCTGCGTGGTTAGTAGCACCGATCAGCAGAACCTTGTCTTTGATCAGATTGATGTGGTCGATACATTTGAGAAGGGTATTGACGCCGCGTTTCATCGTGCCGTTGTCATCGGAGATACGGGTCTTTGCAATGTAATCGAATTCATCGATGAAGAGGATGCACGGAGCGATCTTCTTGGCGAGATCGAATATCCGATCGATGTTCTTCGACGTCTCGCCAAGATACTGGGAGGTGATCATCGAAAGACGGACCTCGAGGACCGGCATGTGGACCGAACGCGATAATGCAAGGGCAAACGAGGTTTTTCCGGTTCCCGGCGGACCGACCAGAAGGATCCGGCCGAGTTCATAGATGCGGTGGCTTCTCAGAAATTCCTGATTTTCAAGAGAGATCTGCACTTTTCTCACGATTCCAAGCTGATCAGGGGTGCAGACCAGATCGGAAAGGGAGAACTCGATCTCTTCAGGTGCATACGGGACGACGAGTTCAGCGGCCTCTTTGAACGACTCTGATTTATCCGTGATTGCAGCCAGTTTTCCGGTAAGATACGCGGTCGTATCTTCAAAGAGCGGGATGTTTTCCCGGGCTTTTTTATAGTTGACCTCGGTTTCTCCTGCGGTCTCGAGAGCAAGCGTGAGTGCCGGATTCTGCATAAGTTTTGCAGGCCCGACATGCCGGAAGTACCATTTCAGCGCCGGAGAAAAGGCAGTAACTGAAAACTGGCCGAGATCGTTGCAAAGAAGATAGGAGTTTTTCTCGTCCTGAATAATGCGGCGGGCGGGAAGATTTGGGAGATAGGATTTTAACACGCCCTCCTTTATCACAACCGGCCGGGCGATGACGCCGGGAGATTCGGTACAGAACATCTGCCTGATGGCTACGGGAAGGTCATTGACCTCTAACGCAGGATTAGTGTTCACCACTTCAGCAGTAAGAACGATTTCGGTCAACTGCAGAAGTCCCGGGTCTATTGATATTGAATCCATAATGTTCCATATATATGTGTGTGAAAAAAGTATAAGCCTTCGTGTGATGGATGCATTCACAAATAGGAGCATAGTATTTCAGCTCAGGCAACCAAACTCATAGAATAATGACTGAACATCCGCAGGTTTCTGACATCCTCAATCAGGTAAAGGACGGAATACTTGACCCGGCGACTGCAGAAAAGAGGCTGACGGCCCTGGCAGTGACCCGGGTCGGCGATGTGGCAAATTTGGATATGGAACGGTGCAGCAGATGCGGGATGCCCGAGGTCGTTCTGGCCGAAGGAAAGGATACCGACTCGCTCGTAAAAATCATGCACAGTTATGTGCTGGCGTCCGGGCGATGCGTCGCATCACGCATCACCGCAGAGCAAATAACAGCGGTGTGCAAAGATCTCCCGATGGGAGTTACCGCCGAGATCAGGGAACCGGGAGGTGTTCTGATTCTTTCAGACGGCACGCTCCCGACACCGTCAGGCGGGACCATCGGCATCGTGACGGCAGGAACTTCCGACATCCGGGTCGCCGAAGAAGCACGGGCGATCGCAGAAGAGATGGGAGCAAAAGTCCTCGCATCATTCGATGTAGGGGTGGCCGGGATCCACCGGCTGATCCCTGCTTTGGAAAAACTTCGGGAGGCGGATGTGTATGTGGTCTGCGCAGGGAGAGAAGGAACGCTTCCGTCAGTAGTCGCGGGTCTCGTAGACAAGCCGGTGATCGGCGTTCCGGTAAGTACCGGATACGGATACATGGGACAGGGAGCGGCGGCTCTCGCCAGCATGCTCCAGTCGTGTGCAGTAATTACGGTGGTCAACATCGACGCAGGATTTACCGCAGGAGCGTTCGCTGCGAGAATCGCCGCATTGATCGGAGGGAAAAAATGAAGCGCGGCTTGTACGTAGGACGGTTTCAGCCGTTTCACAACGGCCATAAAGCAGTGATCGACGGCCTCGCAGAGGAAGTGGATGAACTGATCATCGGCATCGGCAGTGCGGACATCAGCCATGATATCAGGCATCCGTTTACCGCAGGCGAACGGGTACTGATGATCACCCGGGCGCTGAATGGATTAAAAATCCCGTTCTACGTCATCCCCCTGGAAGACGTGAAAAGAAATGCCCTGTGGGTAGCCCACGTAAAATCGATGGTTCCCCCCTTTGATACAGTATACACCTCCAACCCCTTAGTGATCCAGCTTTTCAAAGAAGCAGGCATCCCGGTTCTTTCACCTCCTATGTATCTGCGGGAGAGTTTATCAGGAACGGCTGTTCGGAAAAAAATGTATCACGGGGAAGAATGGGAAGAGTATGTGCCAAAGGAAGTTGTATCTGTTGTTGAAGAGATCCATGGGATCGAACGCATGCAGCAGATCGCCAAAAGCGACTGAGAAATATCCCAAACATCTCTATTTTATCCAGAAAACCGAAAGAAAAAAAAACGTTTGCGGGTGAGATCATGACCGACCCGCAAAAACAGAACATCAGTCTATTTTATGTTATTACGTTAATCCAGAGATGGAGATCACGATACGCAGCCGCCATTTTATCCTCTGCCGGCGCTCCGATATCAGGTACCGTCTCATTATACAAAAGGAACTCCAGACGGTTGTACTCGGTATCGTAGATCGTAAAATTATACATCTCCAGATATGTCGAGTTATCGGCGACATCCACGGAAAACCGGTCAAGGACCTTCGACGCATGAATGACCGACGAGTTCGTTGTTGAATCCCACTCCGCATTCAATAGCAGGGTTTCAACCGTATAGCTCACATCCCGATACTCGTGATTCCCGATCCCGAGCCAGACGAACTGTTCTGTTCCCGCAAAAAACTTCTCGGGATAGTCATCCGCCATTTTATCCGCCCCTAAGATATAGAACTCGGTAAACTTCTCACCATCTTTTGGAAACGCGATCACATAGACCGTTGTCACGGCTGCTACTACAATTGCCGCGATCAGGATCCAGGAGAGTGCCTTGTCCAGTTTTGAACTGTCCTTTGGGAAAAATTCGGTTTTGAGTGCCGGTTTTACCTGCTCGAAAGGCACCGCGAACCGCTCCTCTTCGGGAACCGCGGCGCGCCGGTATATGGTGATGATCATCATTGCAAGAATGAAGATGACCAGGGAGGTAACGATCGGATCGAGCCGGATCCCAAACTGCGTATAATTCAGAACGAGACCGATCAGCGGCACAACCGCAATCGAAAGACCGACCGAGAGGGCAAACCGTTCGATCCCGTCGATCGACTTCTTTTCCGGAAACAGTGCGGCGATCAAAACATAGCCCGGAATAAACAGGATCACCGGAACGGAAAATAATACCCGAAGAAACGTCTCGTTTACGACCGGAACATAGATCATAGCAATGGTAAGCGCAACCCAAATCAGGATCACCGCCAGATCCTTGGGGAAATTTTTTGGGTCTGCCATACTGGCAAGCACTGCATATATATCTTTTTCCGGCATGTGTAGTGGTAGTATTTGTTTGGAAGGATTATCAGTATTGTGTCTTTCTTTCTGTCGGATGGGCTGAATATCTCTCAGGGGGATGGAGAAAATGCCGCATCGAGTGCTACGGTCTTCTGACTTTTATGCAGTTTGTCCGCCCAGGGAAGTTCACGTATCGCGGCAGACGCCTTTGCCATTTCAAAAAACGCATTTGCCTCCTCAAGACGGCCGAGTTTCAGCAGATTATACGCGATGCCCACCCACGTATCGGCATGAACGCTGCGAAGTTCAAGGGCCTGGGTATAATACGTGATCGAAGCGTCATACAACCCGATTTCCGTGAGATGATCCGCCATCTGCACAAGAAACGCGAAATCACGCGGATCAAAGCGTGCCGCCTTATCAAACTGCTCGAGTGCTCCGGGGACATCATTCAGCTTATAGAGGGTCTCACCCAGACGCAGATGGATCCGGGCATTTTCTTCAAACGCGAGAGCCTGCAGAAATGCCTCCTTTGCTTCATCATACCTTTCACTACGGAAAAGGGCGTCGGCATATTTGAACCAGGCGGATGCATCGGGATCTTGATGAACCGCTTTTTTACGCAGAATCAGCTCTTTTCCAGTGCACATTTCCTCTTCGGAATGTCTATTTAGATGATGATGGACGGCGGCCATCCGTTTATAGAGCCCGGGTTCATCCGGATGGCTCAATGCAAGGAGTGTATAGAGAACAAGAGCCTCATCATATTTTCCAAGATACCCAAGCATATCCCCTACCAGATACTGATGACGCAGATCGCCCGATATTTTCGCAGCCTTTTCAAAAAGTATCTTTGCATCCGAAAACTGGTGAATATTTGCATAAGCCGAGCCGAGAGCCACAAGATATTCCGGATTTTCCGGATCATAACTCAGAGCCGAATCGTATGCATCAATCGCATCATAGAAATTTTTTTGGGCAGTGAGAACATCCCCAAGAAGTATCCAGACGGAAGAATTCGCTGGATCTTCTTCCAGATATTTGCGATAGAGCTGCTGTGCTGCGTCATATTCATGAAGAACAGTTTTTTCTTTGGCACTCTGAATCAAAGATGAATCTGCCATATGAGGTATTATTGACAGTAACAGAGGATATACCTGACGTCTTGAAAAACAGAATTACGCAGTCGTCCGATTTGCTGACAGAAAAAAATCAGGTGCCGGTCAGTTCCCTGATCACGGCAATGAATGTGTTCACTTCGCTTTCGGTGTTATAGAAGGAGATGCACGCACGTGCGGCCCCTTTTTCGGCGGAAAGATACCGCATAAGCGGCTCGGCGCAGTGCATACCCGATCTGATCTCGATTCCGTGCTCGTCATCCAGCCATTCGGCGATCTCGTGAGGCGCAAAGCCTTCGACCGTGAAGGAAACGACGCCGATACGCCGGTTCCTGTCCCTGCACGAGTAAAGAGTAACGCCGGGGATCCCTGAAAGTCCGTCGATCAGCATATCGGTGAGTTTTCGCTCATGTGCCTCGATGTTTTTCATCCCGATATTGGAGAGGAATTCGACGGCGGCCCCAAGGCCGATGCCTCCCGAAACATTCGGCGTGCCTGCTTCATACTTCTGATACACGCCGGCCGCAACGTATCCGGTGTCAGTAACGCTCTCGACCATGCCGCCTCCAAGAAGCAGGGGTTCAAGGATCGGTTCCCTCATCCAGAGAACGCCGGTCCCCATAGGGCCAAACATTTTGTGGCCGGAAAATGCGAGGAAATCCACGCCGAGTTTCTCGACATCGACGGGAATTCGCGGAACCGACTGGGCCGCATCGACCGCAAGCAGCGAACCGTACTTTTTACACAGCCGCGAGATCTCTTCAACCGGCGTGATCGTTCCCGTAACGTTCGAAGCATGGGTCACGGCGACGAGCCGGACGGATGCATCCATCGCAGCTTCGAACTCTTCCATGTTCAGCGTCAGATCGTCGTTGAGTCCGACGATGCGGAGTGTGACGCCGTCCGCTTCGAGCGCCCGCCAGGGAAGAAGGTTCGAGTGGTGCTCGAGGATCGTCGTGACGATCACGTCACCTTCTTTGAACGAAAGACCGCGGGCGATCATGTTGACCGCTTCCGTAGTGTTTTTCACAAACACGGTCGTTCCCGCAGAGCCGTTGATGAACGCGGCGACCTTTTCGTGGGCATGCCAGTACTTCTGGGTCGATATCCTCGTCAGCCGGTGAACGCCGCGTCCGACGTTTGCACGATACTGTCTTTCGAATTCGTCCATCGCCGCAAGAACGCACTCCGGCGACCAGGTCGTCGCCCCGTTATCGAAGTACATCAGGTCGCCCATCATAGGAAATTCGCTGCGAAGTGTGTCCCAGTCAGGTTCGGGTATTTTTTCCGGTTCCGGTTCTGCCCGGATCCGATCCTCGACGATGTCGGTCGCTTTGCCGGCTGGCATCAGATGGGCAACCGAAGCAGGCGTGCTCCGTCTGATTTTTTTCTCCGTCAGATCAAGGCCCGCTTCTTTGACGAGCTCCTGCATTTTCGGGGGAAGCTCCTTCCAGCGCCAGAGACCCCAGGTGACGAACTCGGGCGGGAGTCCCCGTTCATCCGCCCATCTTGTGAGGAACTCATGCCAGCGGTCAGCCATCTCCAGGTGGGTAACGCGAAGCGTTTCAAGCTCCGACTCGAGCATCGCCGGACAAAGGTAGCAGCCGATGCGTTCATATCCCCGTTCGTAGAGCGGATTGTAGGGGAGTTCGCGGAGCCACAGATAGAAGAAAACGTCCAAAGCCCGCCACGATCTGATCGGCGAGAGGTTCAGCTGCAGAGGGTTCGTCGGGTTCTGACTGAGAGCTTCGAGCGACGCCCGGCTCCAGGACTCATACCAGCGGTTTCCCTGGATCGTCAGACACTCCCCGGTTTCGTTCAGATGGACTTTGAGCGGATTGAGTTTCAAGAGTTTGCAGCACCACCGGTGATCCTTTCCCGGCGGGCCGGCCTTTTCCACTGCCTGCCAGAAGTCGCCGGCCTTTTGGATGAGTTCAACATCCTGAGACTTGACGAACTCGATGGTTTCCGGGAACTCGAGGCCCGTGTCGATGAAAAACGCCTCGGTCACGCCGGCTTTTTTCGCGATGTTCCAGACGGCCGTGCTGTCTTTTCCTCCGGAAAATGAACAGTTGACCC
>LSQX01274638.1_pt1 | contig 15669 bp, 10 predicted proteins | sample 654561 | NCBI WGS metagenome assembly LSQX01 (sample SAMN04489861, study PRJNA283612) | anaerobic digester metagenome | isolation source: 4 biogas reactors fed with cattle manure at either 37C or 55C with and... | place: Denmark: Kongens Lyngby | collected 2014 | reverse complement strand
CGCCACCGTGCTGGCCCAGGCCATGTACCGCGAGGGCTCCAAGCTCGTCACCGCCGGTCACAACCCCATGGCGATCAAGCGCGGCATGGACAAGGCCACCGCCGTTGTGGTGGAAAGCCTCGCCAAGCAAAGCAAAACAGTGAAGTCCCAAGTGGAGATCGGCCAGGTGGGCACCGTATCGGCCAATGGCGACACGACCATCGGCGAGATGATCGCCGACGCCATGGACAAAGTGGGCAAGGAAGGCGTGATCACCGTTGAAGAGGCGAAGTCGATGGACTCGAGCCTGGAGACGGTGGAGGGCATGCAGTTTGACCGCGGCTACCTCTCCCCCTACTTCGTCACCGATCCCGAGCGCATGGAAACCGTTATTGAAGACGCATTCATCCTCATTAATGAAGGCAAAATCTCCAGCATGAAAGACCTGCTGCCGGTGCTCGAGCAAATCGCCCGCATGAACCGGCCGCTGCTCATCGTCGCCGAAGACGTGGAGGGCGAGGCCCTGGCGACCCTAGTGGTCAACAAGCTGCGCGGCACCTTCACCGCGGCTGCGGTCAAAGCGCCCGGCTTTGGCGATCGCCGCAAGGAGATGCTCAAGGACATCGCCATCCTCACCGGTGGCCAGGTGATCGCCGAAGAGCTCGGCCTCACCCTCGAAAAAGTCACCCTCGAAGATCTCGGCAAGGCCAAGCGCATCACCGTTACCAAGGACCACACGACCATCGTCGACGGCGCCGGAAAAAAGGCCGACATCAAGGCACGCGTCGATCAAATCCGCCACCAGGTCGAAGAGACCACCTCGGATTACGACCGCGAAAAACTGCAAGAGCGCCTCGCCAAACTCGTGGGCGGCGTTGCGGTGATCAAAGTGGGCGCGGCCACCGAAATCGAAATGAAAGAGAAGAAAGACCGCGTCGAGGACGCCCTGCACGCCACCCGCGCTGCGGTGGAAGAGGGCATCGTCCCCGGTGGCGGTGTGGCCCTGCTGCGCAGCCTCGATGCGCTGAACAACGTGGATTGCACCGACGAAGAGTCCCACGGTGTGGCCATCGTGCGGCGCGCCATCGAAGAGCCCATTCGCCAAATTGCGGCCAACGCCGGCGTCGAGGGCTCCATCGTGGTGCAGAAGGTCAAAGAGGGCAAGGGCGCCCTGGGCTACAACGCCGCGGCCGACAAGTACGAAGACCTGATCAAAGCCGGCATCATCGATCCGACCAAGGTCGTGCGCTCGGCGCTGCAAAACGCCACCAGCGTCGCGGGCCTGATGCTCACCACGGAGTGCGCCATCGTTGAAAAGCCCAAAAAAGATGACGACGCTGCGGCGGCCATGGCGGGCATGGGCGGCATGGGCGGTATGGGCGGCATGGGCGGCATGATGTAGTCCCTTCCCCCCTCCTCCGCAGCCAGGTCCTTTCCTGGTTTCCCTCCCCGGTTTCCCATTTTCTATTTTTCGCTGTTTTCTTTCTGATGCGTGTTACCCATCCCCCCCCCAAACACGCTGAAAAAAACGGCAAAATGGCTAAACTACGCGATTGAAACCCCTCACCAGGAGGCGCACCCATGACCCCGGCTCACTGTCCCCATTGCCAATCCCCCCTGCCCGAAGGCGCGCTCTTTTGCGGCGCTTGCGGACAACGACTACCCGACCCCGCACCGACACCAGCCCCCGACCCCGCACCGGCACCGGTACCAACGGCAGAGACACCGACAGCGCCCGCTGAAACGGCAACACCCGCGCCCGCACCTGCCGCCACTCTCGCCTCCCGGCGCATGCTGGTCGCCTTCATGATCATGGGCATCGCCCTGCCCTTGCTCGCCGCTGGCCTCACCTTTTACATCGTCTCGCTGCGCCAATTCAAAAGCGGCACACCCGCCGCCGCCACCGCCGAACCAGACGCCGCGCAACAGCAATTCGACGACGGCGACGCACTCCCGCAACTGCGCGCCCTGGCCGCCGCCCAAAACCCGCTCCCACCGGGCGGCAGCACCACCCTCGAGGCCCTCATCCACAACCCCGACGACGCCACCTATCACACCTTTTGGACTGCCTCCTGCGGCGCCGTGGCCCCCTTGCCCGACGACGCCTCCCGCGCAGTGTACCTCTCGCCCAGCGACGGCCGCACCTGCCAAATCACCATAACCCTGCGCTCTCACAACATGCGCAAAACAACCGCGTTACACATTGCCCTCGTCGCCCAAGCGCCCACGACAGCGACGCCCAACCCAGGCGGTGCCCCATGAGACAGCCCACCATGCAACGACGCCTACCCCGCGCACATCGCCGCGCACTGCCGCGCGTTCTGGCGGTCGTCGTGCTGCTCACGTGCCACCTCCACGCCCTCCCCGCCGCCGCCGTTTGGGGCGCCGACGTCTCCGCCATCGCCGATGAGCTGATGGGGCAATTCGCCGAGCGCCTCGACCAACGCATCGCCGAGCTCGAGCGCGACGCCGCCGCCCTGCGCAAGGGTTCGGCTGCGCACCAAGAGCTCGAACAACAGATCGCGCAGGCCCAAAAAGCCCGGCAATATTATGCGCGCGTCGAGACCGGTGTCGTGCTGTACAGCGCGGCCAAGGACGTGCGCCAGGCCTTCAACGATCTCAACAGCGCAGCGGCCGCCAGCCACCTGGGCGCCATCTCCCCCGACCAAATCGCCGCGGCAGAGCTCGCCCAGTCCACCGCCCTCAAGGCCCTAGAGACCGCGGACACCGCCCTCGACTACTTCAACAAACTCACCGCGCTCAAGGACGCCGTGGCCAAGATGTCCACCGCCCAGTTTTCGCCGGCCACCCAGCGCCTCGCCGCGGGCCTCGCCGCCATGAGCACCGTCATGGCCGAATTCGGCGAACACGTCCCGCTGGTGGGCAGCGTCGTCCAGGGCTACGGACAACTGGGCGGCGCCATGCTCGACGCCCTCACCGAGCTCAACCACACCCTGCAAGACCGTCAACAAGGGCTGCTAATGGTGGCGGGCAACACGGGGTTGATGGCCGAAATGGCGCGCGCCGTTCCCGCGTGTCCCCAACAAGGCGAAATCTTGGCGCAGGCGGTGCACGGCCTGCCCGGCGTCTACCGCTCCGCGTGCCACCTGTTGCTCTGGGACAAGGCGGCGAACCAGTTCGTCAACGTCTCTACCAGCATGCCGGGGCGCACGCTGGACCAACAAGTCGCAGAGCTGCACGCGCGGCACGTTCGCTTCTTGCAACACGGCATTGTCACCCCCACCCCCAAGCAGCTCACCGACGACTACGCGCGCATCGCCCTGCTGCGCATCGACACGCCCAACCGCTATGTGGCGGGCAACCAAAAGCTGCAGCTCACCGCACGCGCCACGCGCCTCAGCGACGGCACGCCCATCGACGACACCCCCGTGGTCGCGTGGTCCAACACCAACACCATGCGCAAGCTCGGACCCGCGGGCACCTTTGTCGCGGGCCCGACGCCCACACTCAACAAGACGGTCATCTGGGTCTCGCCCGACATCGACAGCGGCAGCCGCCACGTGCAGGTCACCTTAAACGACGCGCACTACATCGCCCTCAAGCCCGCGTCCCTCATCCTGCAGGTGGCCCAAGAGACGCGCCTCGAGGTCTCGCTGATTCCACACGAAATCAAGGTGCCCCCCGGCAGCATGCTGCGCATTCGGGCCCAGTTGATGCTGCGCAAGGACAACACCCCCGTCCGCGCCGGCGACGCCCTGGGAGAGTTCGCATTCTCGTGCGATGACTGCGGCGACGAAGGCCAACAGCTCGCCACCTTCTCCGAATCGGAGTTCCGCGTGCAAAGCGCCCTGTTCCGCGTGCCCACGACTCCGGGCACCTACCGCCTCATGGCCTACTTCCAGGGCAGCGGCAGTACCGCGCGCGCCTTTGCCCCCAGTGGCGCTGGCTACCAATTCGACGTATTGCCCCCCGACGGCGACACCGATAGCGATGCCGACACTGACACCGCCACCGACACCGACACCGCTCTCGACACCGACATCGACACCACTCCCGACACTGCTGACACCGGCAGCGCCAATACCGCTCTCGACACCGACAATGCCGCAATGCCCGCGCCCGACACCAGCGCCGCCGCCCCGATCGACGATGCCGCCGTCACCGATGCGGACTTTACGGGCATCTGGGTCGGCAAGGCCATCGCCAAGGCCGGCAAGCGCACCGGACCCACCAAGCCCATCCGCCTTGAGATACGCCAAAAGGACGGCGTCCTCACGGTGGTCTTTGTCGAGCCCGGGCTACACATCCCCGCTGAGCGGCAGGGCTTTGCCATCAAGGGCGGCAAGAGCCTCTCCGAAGCCGTTCAGGCCCACTGGGAGGGAAAAGTCGTCAACCGACAAAACATCGACATCAATGTGGATTTCGACGGGCAGTTGTCGGCGGACAAAATGACAATGACCGCGCGGGGCATGTACACCGTGCTCGGCATCACCATCTACGAGCGCATGGCCCTGGCCAAGAAAGACTCCGGCGCCGCGCTCCCGCCCATCCCCGACGACAAGCCCGATGCCGGAGCAAAGCGCCCCTAACGCCAGCGATGTATTGTTGAGCCCCTGTAGAATACGGGGGTTGTCCCCTTTTTCAGCCCTGCTTCGATGTGCAGTGTATCCGCGAACATCTCCCCCAAACGCAAGCGCTTCCATTGCCGCGCACAAAGGCGATAAGATGCGCATGCATCCTTGCAACAGCGCTATGCAACAGCCGTATGGATAGAAATATGTGGAAAGAAATTGTTTATGTGGGCGTGGGCGGCGGATTGGGCAGCATACTGCGCTTTGCCACCTCCCAAATCGTTTCCCGCTATGTCCAAGCGCCTTATCTCTTCGTAGGCACGCTGGTCGCCAACCTGCTCGGCTGCTTGCTCATCGGCATCTTATCGGGCTGGCTCCTGTCTCATGCCGACGAACACCACGTCGTGCGGTGGTTGTTTGTCGTCGGATTTTGCGGTGGCTACACCACGTTTTCGACCTTTGCCCTCGAGAACCTGCACCTGCTCACCCAAGGCCAATGGCCCCTGCTCATCGGCTATACCGCAGTGAGCATTCTCCTGGGCATCGCCGCCGTCTGGCTGGGCATGCTCGTCGTGCGCTGAAACCAAATGCAGGATTTACTTGCGATCGTTGCCGGACAAAAAGATGCGGCGGTTCACCGCTGTCACCATGGCGAGCAAAAAGGTGTTGAGGGAAGCCGCAATGACCGAAAGCGACGCGCAGAGACCCACCACAGTGAGCACGCGCAAGAATTCGTTACCGGGAAATGCGCCCACGAAAAGCCTGAACATGTGCCTGAGCACTTCCTCGGGATCCAAACTCAACAAACTTGCGAATTCAACGTTGCTCCAGCCAGAAATGAACCCCGCCACACCACCGCCGGCCCAGATGAGGAAGATGCCCGGCAGCAGCAGCAACAGGTAAAAGAAGAGCGCCGGAAACGCCCAGGCCAAAATCAACCGCACCAGCCTCAGGCTCAACACCGTCTTGCGCAGCAGCCCTAGGTGGTATTGCCAATACGCGGAAAATTGCAGGGGCACCGGCGGTTCGTGCAGCAAACTGGCCGGTAAGAAAAACCACATCAGGTACATCGCGCACCACACCAGCGCTACAACAACGCCCAACAACGCCAAAACACCAAACAGCCACGAATAAACGAGCATGCCCCCTTCTTCCATCTGCAAGACAAGGCTAAACAGCGCAATGATGCCGAGGGCCACAACCAGCAGCGCCCAGTACACGCCGAAGTGTTTGAGCGCTGTGACGCCAATAGAATCATGTGCAAAGGATTCCCGCCAATTGGCCGCCCCGGCGCCGCCGTTCTTTCTGTTGATGTGCCCGGTCACCTCGGCGTAGGTCCAAACGGCAATGGGCGCGATCAAAATGATGCCGAGCCACCACATGCTGTCGGAGATTTGCACGTTTTCGTAGAACCGTTCATTGGTCAACGCAGCCGACAAGCCAGAGAGCAAAGAAATAAAAGAGATGACAGCCGACCCGATCCAACCGATCACCAGCGCCGAGCGGTTGAACGTGTCTTTGAACGCCGCCAAAGAGAGTGGAAACAACCCCCAAAACAAATCCCATGCGGCGACGAGAAATCGCCACACCTTCACCAACGGATTGCGGGGATTGTGCCACCAGTTCATGCGGATGGCGTGCAAGTGCACAACCGGCGCGCCCCCCAGCACCGGCACCGGCGATGGGCTGCTGGCAGGTGCTTGTGCCGCATCAGCCGCCGCGGGTTCCGCGCGCTGGGTCAGGGGCACTACCTGCAAGACCGCCCCGCAATAACCGCAGCGCACAGCGTCTTTGGGCAGGTGCTTGGCGCAGGCAGGGCATGTCTGCTCTTCAGCCGCAGCCGTATCCGCAGCCACAGAAGCCGCCGCCGCAGCCTGAATCTCCGCCAACAGCACGTGCAACGCCTGCCATCCCGAAAGGCCTTCGCGCCACACCTGGGTGTCGGGTGCAATGGCCGCTTCGATGTGCAACTGCCACATGTCAGCGTCTGATAACGGGCCAAGCTTGTTCTTCTTTTCGTCCAGGAAATACCATCGTTTGTCAGCCATCTCGCCTCCCAATCCTCTCGGTTTTCGCCAACACCGCTCCCGGGTGGTCCCACGCACCACGCGCGTTAATTTTTAAGAACACTGTTAAAATTTAATGTGGCTTTGATTTTTCACGAAATATCGCCCGGCGTCAAATCCATTTCTCCGAACCGCCACATGCGCGCAAAACGCACGCGCTGGTCCGCGACCGCGCAAACGGCACACCGCAATCCGCCTCAACGCGGTGCGATAAAGGGACGCAGTTGTTTGATGATCAAGTCGCGGTTGGGGCCGTGGAATTTGAACTCCAGATCAAACCAAGCGTCGTCAGATGCGAAGCCATACAACCGCGCGAAGTGCGCTTGGGCCTTTTGGGCCGCCGTCCACAGCGCGTTCAACTCGCGGTCCGAAATCAACGACACGCCCGGCGACAAACTCGACCAGGCAATGACATCGCGCTGCACAACACCCGGCTGGGTGCCCCAAACGATGGACAGCATCTCGGGCGTGTGGCCGGTGCGCGGATTGGTCACCGACAGCTCCCCGCGCTGAATGTTGACGTACATGCCCGGCACGCCGGGGTTGGCGAGGTTGCCGGTGATCAGCACCCCGTTGGCGCGCTCGTCCGGAAAGGCGCGGTGCACCAGCACGGCCATGTACACCTGCAAGTGCGGCAAGCCCCAAAAGGCGCGCTCCTCAAACGCGCGATAGTTCCACACCGACGCCCACACCTTGCGGATCTCCTCCGAGGGGCGATCGCCCGCCACGTGCGCACGGGCCGACACCGAATCGTAAAGCCCCGCCCCGCTGAACCCGTCCAAGTCCTCGGCGTTGGTGCTGGATCGCAGGCGCACCTTTTGGGTGCCAAACACCTCCATCACGCGCGCATCCAGCGCTTCGGCAAAGACATCATCCACCGGGGCGTTGGTCATCATGTGGCGCACGACAAACAGCGCGGCATTGCGCAGCGCCGTGTCGACGTTGAAGGACGCGTCCGCCAGCAAGCGCGCCAGATACCCCGCGAGGGTCGGCCCATCATCGGCCAGCGACGCGCACGTTTCACGGGCCTCGCGGCACTGCGTTTCGTTTCGCAATGCCACCCCACAAGGCGCAGCCGCTGCGGCGCACATCTGCGGCGTCACCAACGTGACGTCCAAAAACGCGCGGTAATAAAAAAACGGCACCGCCATGCCGACGGGCATCTCCTTGGGCAGGATGCGGTGCAGCTCCGCCGTGTTGGCGGCCTTCACCCCGACGCGATGGCGATCGGCAAAACCCATCTCGTCAAAATGCAGCAGCGCATCGAAAGCCGTGTCGGCTTCCAGGGTGGGCGGTTCCTTGGCGGTGGCATCCCAAAACGCCTGGGCCTCCTCCTGGGACACGGCCCACAGATCCCAGCGATTTCCCACCACTTCAAAGCACACCAATTGATCCAACAAAGCGGTGATGCGCGCGTCCTCTTCGGCGTCCAGCAAGGCGATGTTGGGGGTGCCGCGAAAGGCGGTGGCGATGTTGACATGCGACAGCGGGGTTTGCAGCTCTTCGGTGATCGTACCGCCGACAATGGGCAGCTCCACGGGCAAGCGCGTCAGCAAAAGGATGTCGCGAAACGACACCGCCTGCGCGGTTAACTCGTCGGGTGACATGCGCCGCAGCATACCGCACGCCTTGCCCGGGTTGAGAATCTGCGTGGTCAAACTGCCGTAGAGATGGCGCCGGTGCACCCACAGCGCGCCCGCCGCATCAAACACATTGGTGTTCGCCTGCAGCGCCCCTTCGGCATCGCTGCCGCTGGGCAAATACACGAGCCGGTGTTTGGTGCCGGTCAACGGAACGAAACCCATGCGCTCTTCTAGCAACCGGTGCGCCAGGGCCACGTGCGCCGGCGTCAAGCGGTCCGAAGGGAAGAATGTCAGCGCGATGGGGCTGTGCATCGACACCCCGGTCTGCTGGTTTTCGGCGTGCAGCTCGGGATAGTAAATGAGGGTGCCCGCCAGGGCGGTGCGATTGGTCGCGTAATAGGTGTCGAAATCGTAGCGGGTGCGGGACCAGGGATAGCCGGTGACCGCGTACGCAAAATCGTAGTGCAATCGGAACGCCGCCGTGTCGATGAAGTAAACGCGGGGCGCGTCCGTGTCGATGTCGGTGATGTAAAACTTAATCGACACCGATGGCCCGAGCTCCCCCAGCGTCTTCACGCCCAGCGCCGCAAAGCGCTCCAGCGCATCTGCCGCAAAACCCGACGCATACGTCGCCTCGTCGCGCGCCCTGGGCAAGCGCATCAACGCCAGCTCGATGTCCGGCGCCTCGCCGTGCACCGAGGCCCGCTCCGCAGACAGCGATGACGCCCCGTCCACCGATGGCGACAGCACAGCGAATTGAAAGCCGCGCGACTTGATGGTGAGGCTTTGCAGATTGTCGCGCCCCAACAGATCGAGGCCACCGTCAAAGCAGAACAGCTCGCGCGCATTGTCGACAGCGTCTTCGGGGCACCGCAACGTCGCCGTGTGGCCATCGCGAAACCCCACCACAGCGACAAAAGATGACAGCGGCACACCGTCGGCGTCCACCAGGCGGATGCGCAAATTGCCCTCTCCGTCGCGCGGCGCACAAGCGACCCAAAGCAGCGCCAACAAAATGCCCTTCACAAACCAAACAATGCGCAGGTGTAACATGCCACATCCTACCACAGCTCCCCCGGCGCCCGAGAAGCGCTTTTGACATTGTCAACGCGCCTGTTCCGTGCATTCAAATTTAACGACGCGCACCACCGACCGCGAACGCGCCCGCAGAAAACGAGTGACACATGAAACAAAACATCTCCCAAATTCTCCAAGCCAACGCGCCGATTGACGTAGAAGCCGAGGGCTGGATCGCCACCGTTCGCACATCGAAAAACGTCACCTTCTTGGCCCTGGGCGACGGCTCCTGCGCCGCGCATCTGCAAATCGTCATCGGCGAAAACACCATCGAGCGAACCCTGCTGTCGCAATTGGGCGTGGGCGCCGCCATCCGCTGCACCGGAACACTGGTGCCCTCACTGGCCGCGGGGCAACGCGTCGAGTTGCAAGCGCAGCGCATCGACCTCATCGGCGCCGTCGACCCGGACTACCCCCTGCAAAAGAAGCGCCACTCCTTCGAGTTTCTGCGCACCATCGCGCACCTGCGCCCGCGCACGCGCACCTTTGGGGCCGTCTTTCGGGTGCGGCACGCGCTGCAAATGGCCATCCACCGCTTCTTCGATGACCGCGGCTTCATCCAAGTCCACACCCCCATCATCACGACCGCCGACTGCGAGGGCGCCGGGCAAATGTTTCACGTCACCACCCTCGACCTCGACGCGCCGCCGCGCGCAAATGGCGCCGTGGATTACGCGCAAGACTTTTTCAAACAAAAGGCGCTGCTCACCGTGAGCGGACAACTCGAAGCCGAGGTCTTCGCCCTGGCCTTTAAAAACGTGTACACATTCGGCCCCACCTTCCGCGCCGAAAACTCCAACACCGCGCGCCACGCCGCCGAGTTTTGGATGGTCGAACCCGAGATGGCCTTCTGCGATCTGGCGGGCGACATGGCCCTGGCCGAAGCGTTTATGCGCCGCATCATCAGCGACGTGCTGACGCGCTGCGAAGCGGACATGGACTTCTTCGACCAGTGGATCGAAAAGGGCCTCGTCCAGCGCCTCGAAAAAGTCGTCCAGGCCAATTTCGCGCACATGACCTACACCGAAGCCATCTCCGCGCTGCAACAATCCAACGAAAGCTTCGCCTACCCGGTCTCTTGGGGGCTCGACCTGCAAAGCGAACACGAGCGGTGGCTCACCGAAAAGCACGTCGGCCGCCCGGTCTTCATCACCGACTATCCCCGCGGCATCAAGGCCTTCTACATGCGCCTCTCCGACGACGAGCGCACGGTGGCGGCGATGGATCTACTCGTACCCGGCGTGGGCGAGATCATCGGCGGCTCCCAACGCGAAGAGCGCCGCGAACAACTGCAGCAGCAACTACACTTCTTCAAACTCAATCCCGCCGACTACGACTGGTATCTCGATCTGCGCCGTTTTGGCGGCGTGCCCCACGCGGGCTTCGGACTGGGCTTCGAACGCGCGCTCATGTACATCACCGGCATGCAAAACATCCGCGACGTCATCCCCTTTGCGCGCACCCCGGGCCACGCCAGTTTTTAACCAACGCCTCTCCCGCACCCATGGCACCGCATTGCCGACGTCCGAAAAGACCGATTGCCGCGCCCTGTTGCCCCGAACAATGACAAATGTTTATTTTTGCTCCCGGGGATTGCGTTTTTCATACCCATCCCTCATCAAACATTATGGTATGGTTGTACAAACACCCTTTCACCATGCCCAAAGGAGGCCAACCATGAACAACCTTAAAGTGCTGCTCCTTCTGTTGCTCGCCGGAACCCTCTGCGTCTTTGTTGCCTGCGGCGACGACGACAGCTCCTTCAGCCTCCCGCCCAACGATTCCGGCGACAATAACGCCGACAACAACAACGCGAACAATGACATCAGCCCCAACAACAACAACGCGAACAACAACATCAGTCCCGACAACAACAACGCGAATAATGACAACAACGACAACAACAACCTCCCGGGCGTCGACGACCTCTGCCTAGACCCGTACATCTACATCGTCGAGGAGAGCACCAACGCCATCTGGAGCTTCGACCCCGAGCGTGGCATCACCGAGGGCCTCGCCGCGCTTGAAAAAATCGGCGTGCCCAAGTGCCCCACCGACGACTCTCCCAACTCCATGACCATCGACCGCGAGCGCAACGCCTGGATCAACTACGGCGCCATCGGCAAAATCTACAAGGTCAGCCTCGACACCCTGGAGTGCACAGAGACCCCCTACGTTTCGGGCGGCAACGTCGGCTTCACCCCCAACATCTCGCTCAGCTTTTCGCGCGACCCCTCGGGCCAAGAAGACACCTTGTTCATCTCCGACCACACCGGCGACGACGCCTATCCCCCCGTACCCGGCAAGGGCGTCGCGGCCCTCGATCACACCAGCCTCGCCGGCACGCTGCTGGGAGATTTTTCCGGCGAGCTCCAGGGCGACCGCTGCGAACTCACGGGAACGGGCGACGGCAAGCTCTACGGCTTCTTCGCGAAAAACCCCGCTGTCCTCGCCGAAATCAACAAGACCGATGGCACCACCCCGTCCCCCATCGCCCTGCAGGATGGCAGCGAAAAGGTAAACGCCATCGTCGGTGGCTATGCCTTCGCGTTCTGGGGCGGCAACTTCTGGTTTTTCACCGCACCCTCCGACAACCCCCACAACGACAACCACATGTCCACGCTCACGCGCTACAACCCTGCAGCACCTGAAGGCCAGCGCCTGAGCATCATCATCCCCGATGTCGGCTTCGTCGTTGTCGGTGCCGGCGTCTCCACCTGCGCCCCCATCAAAATCGATTAACCACCGCCGCGCTCCCCGCAAAAAAACACACCGAGGCCCCGCGCCCAAGACGCGCCTCCCCAGCCGCATAGCCGATCGTTTTGGTGCATTCGTTATTGGGGCCGAAAGCGCTTGAGCAACAGCGACAGCGAGATCACCGTCACAGAACTCATCGCCATGGCGAGCCCCGCCCACTCGGGCTTCAGCGTGACGTGAAACAAGGGATAGAGCGCGCCCGCGGCCACGGGGATCAGGGCCATGTTGTAGGCAAAGGCCCAGAAGATGTTTTGCTGGATGCGCGTCATGACACGCCGGGCCAATTGCAGGGCCGTCACCGCGTCGGAGAGTTCATCCTTGATGAGCACGATGTCGGCGCTCTCGATGGCCACGTCGGTCCCGCTGCCGATGGCGATGCCCACGTCGGACTGCGCCAGGGCCGGGGCGTCGTTGATGCCATCGCCCACAAAGGCCACCACCTCGCCCTCGGCTTGCCACCGCGACACCGCCGCTGCCTTATCGGCGGGCAGCAGCTCGGGCAACACCGCCTCGATGCCCAGGTGCGACGCCACATGCTTCGCCGCGCGCGCGTTGTCACCGGTCACCATGGCCACCTTGAGCCCCATCTGGCGAAACCGCGCCACCGCTTTTTGCGCGTCCGTCTTTACCTCGTCGGCGATGGCCACCGCCCCCAGCATTTGCTCGCCCAGCGCCACGCGCACCACCGTCTTGCCCTCCGACTCCCACGCCGCCAATTGCGACGCCGCGTCTTCGGGACACGCCACCCCCTGCTCTCGCAAGAGGCGCGCATTGCCCGCCATGGCCGCCTTCCCGGAGCGCCGCCCCACGATGCCCAGCCCGCCCAAAGTGTTCACCGCGGTCACCGGGGCAAACATCGCGCCGCGCTCTTGCACCTCGCGCATAATCGCCTGGGCCAACGGGTGTTGCGAGTGCCGCTCCAGGCCGCCGAGCAAGCCGAGCATCTCCGCCTCGTCGCCCGTCAGCGCCATGATGTCGGTGACCGTCGGCGTACCCTTGGTCAGCGTGCCGGTCTTGTCGCACGCCACCATCGTCACCTTCTTGGACACCTCTAGGGCCTCGCCCTTTTTGATGAGCACCCCGAGCTCGGCGCCGCGCCCCAACCCCACGGTAATGGCCGTAGGCGTGGCCAGCCCCAGGGCACAGGGACAGGCGATGACCAGGATGGAGATCAGCGCCGTCAGGGCAAAGAGCAGCGTGCTGTTCGCCACCCAAAACCACCACGCGAAGACGAGCAAGGCGATGCCGAGCACCACGGGAATGAAGTAGCTCACCACGGTGTCCGCCAGGCGCTGCACCGGCGGTTTCGAACCCTGGGCGGTCTCCACCAGCTTGATGATTTGCGCCAGCACGGTGTCCTTGCCCACCTTCTGGGCCACCATGTGCAAGGGGCTGTTTTGGTTGAGCGTGCCACCCACCACTTGGGTGCCCGCATACTTGCGCACGGGCATGGGCTCGCCGGTAATCATTGACTCATCGACATAGCTCTCGCCGTCGCGCACCTCGCCGTCCACGGGGATGCGCTCACCGGGCTTGACCAGCAGCACGTCCCCCACGCGCACGTCTTGCAGGGGCACCGTCTGCTCTCCGGCCTCGGTCACCACGGTGGCCTCCTTGGGGGCCAGCCCCATCAACCGTGCGATGGCGGCACCGGTGCGCCCCTTGGCCCGGGCCTCTAAGTAGCGCCCCAGCGACAAAAACGCCGCCAACAGCAACGCGCTGTCGAAGAACAAAAACTCGCGCGACAGCACGATTTGAAACGTACCCAACAGGCTCGCCACAAAGGAAACACCGATGCCCATGGCGTACATCACGTCCATGGTGAGGTTGCGATTTTTGAGGGCGCGCGCCGCCGCCAAAAAGATGGGCCCGCTGACATACAAAAAGGCCGGCGTGGCGATGGCCAGCATGACGTACGCCCAATGGGTATTTTCGAAGTCGATGGGCAAGTACATCAGCACCATCAGGGGAACACCCACGGCAAAGCCCACGCCCAAACGCCACCGGCGCTGCCGCATCTCTTTGTCTTGCGCCGCGGCGCCTGCGCCGTCCTCTTCGCCGTCGACGCCCAAGAAGCGATACCCGGACTTTTCGACGATTGCGCGCATGTCCGCGATGGTCGCCACCTGCGGATCAAAGGTGACGCGCGCCTTTTCCGCCGCCAGGTTAATGTCTACTGCGGCGACGCCGTCGAGCGCCCCCAAGGCCGCTGTCACCGCACGCGAACACATCACGCAGGTCATGCCGCCAATTTTGATGTCCACACTGGTGCTGTCGTTTTTCATGTCTCGTTATTCGGATGCCATCAAGCGCCGCTCGCCCTCCAACTGGCGAATGGCCGTGACATCCTGGCTGACCTCCAAGCAACCGCGATAGGCACCCGCCGCGTCGTGCACGGCGAAGTAGCGAATGTGAATGAAGCGTCCGTGCAACTGAATCCAAAACTCCGCCGTTGTCTCCCGGCCCGCGCGAAACGAATCGAGGATGTCTTGCACCACGTGGACGCTCTTGGGCGGATGGCAAAACTGCACCTTGCGGCCGATGACCGCCGGGCTGCGCGGAAAGATGCGCTCCGGTCCCTCGGAGTAAAAGCGCACCGCGTCGTGTTCATCGACAAAGGACACGTCCACCGGCAGGTGCGTCAAGATGAGGTTCAACTGCTCCAGCGAAATCTGTCCGGTCATCACGTTTAGCAGCCCCGCAGGCACCGGTGTCGCCGCAGGTACAGCGCCTCCCGGTGCAGATGCCGGCCACGCCGCCGCCGGTTCGACCAACACATAGCCCAGCTCGTCTTCGCCGCGCCGCAGCTCGAACCACTCCTCCTCCGCGAGGGTCTCCAGCGCCATGGGGAAGAGGATTTTCTCCTCCTTGTAAATCATCTCGATCAGGTCGCGCCCCAGGGCCGGTGTCGCCTGCACAAACGCCTGGGCGTCGCGGCGCTCCACAGCGGCGCGCGTCTCCTTCAACGCGGCGCGGATTTGATCGTGCACGCCCCACATCACCTGTGAGGGCCCCGTCACCCCGTGGCGCTCCAACACCGAAAAGAGCTGGTTCTCTTTGCGCTGGTAGTGATTCTCAACGCCGCTCAGCCCATCCAGCGCCGCCAGGGCCTGGACAAATGCCGCATCGACGCCCTCGCCCGACGCCACTTGCAAGGCGGCCTCCACCAGCGCGTTGGCCAGCCTGGCGATTTTTAGGTTGGCGGCCATGTAGGTGTGCACCGGGTGTCCCTCGGGCGTGCGCACGGCGGCGTGTGTGTCCAGGGCGCTGCGAAACGCATCGACGTGCACATCGCACAGGCGTTGCACCTCCACCACGGGCAGACCACCGCGGATCAGGTCCTCCTCCATGGCGGCGATCTCCGTGGCCTCCACATCGCCCACCGCGCGGGCAAAGCGCTCCTTGGCCACCTCCAAGTCCCCGCCATCGTGCAGGTGCGAGATGATTTGCTTGAGCTCTTCCATGCGCTGTTCGCGCGTCATCCCCGACGAAGACTCCACTGTCGGACGCTCACCTGTCTGGCGCTCAATCTCGTCGGCGATGGCCACCAGCAATTGGTTCAAGTCGATGTTGGCGATGCCCGCAGCGGTTCGCAGCGTCGCCATGCGCCCGATGGTCGCGCGCGCCATGCGGTTTTTCAGCATCTCGAACTTGGGGGATTGCGCCGCCAAAAAG
>LSQX01214282.1_pt1 | contig 15669 bp, 11 predicted proteins | sample 654561 | NCBI WGS metagenome assembly LSQX01 (sample SAMN04489861, study PRJNA283612) | anaerobic digester metagenome | isolation source: 4 biogas reactors fed with cattle manure at either 37C or 55C with and... | place: Denmark: Kongens Lyngby | collected 2014 | reverse complement strand
ACTCAGGGCTAAGCCGAGACCAACATTTTCGCAGGAGCGCGACGGGCTGAAGCCCTTCTCCGCAAGCTCCGAAGGGCTTCAGCCCGTCGCAATAAGGTAGCTTAATGAAAAAGAGATTGACAGGAATAATGAGATGATAATTAATGTAATCGGTCGTTTGACCGTAGATAGAGTGTAAGAGGTGAGGACGTAAAATGTTCTCAAAGAACATCAGTAACAATGAGTTAAAAGTTACTCGAACCTTTGGGAGTCAAGTTATGAAAACTTAGCTTGACGAAAAAAGTTTATTATGTTTTTATGGGATTTGATGTAAGTCTTGGATAAAGATAGAATCTTGATAGCTTCTGTTTTAATTCCGTAACTATGACAAAATACAGGTTATAACACCTTGTACTGTCCTAACGTAGTAATCTGTCACCGGTGAACATTCACTGTAGTTAATGTTGTAATTGAAACGCTTGAATGATTTATTTTTCAAGTATTCTTAGGAGGATGTCATATGAAAGAACCTTCTCTTGATGCTAAGAAAAGAAGCAGAGACCGTTTAGTTAATATTTGCAGCAATGGTCACACATCCGCTGTGCATGGTTTGTTCTGTTCGAGTTGTGGGGCAAAGATCGATAGAAAGCATAATGAGCGTTCTTGGGGTAATATAAGTTTTAATCAATCTGATCCTTTTTCTCTTCTTTTAGAATTAGAAGACTTCTCATTTGATGAAGTGTTTCTTTCAGCGTTCAATACAAGTGTTCTATTGATAACTAATTGTAGAAAAGCCAGGTTGTTAAGGGACATAAATTGTATTGAAGATGATTCGCAAAATATGATGGAATTTACGATACCTACTATTGAAGGAAACATCGAAAATGTAGCTACAGACAACCAAAGAATACTTATCCAATCAGAAGGGAAGCTGTGGGATTTAGATTGGATACATGTTCTTAATAATACCCTCAAACTTTCTGAGGTAACCATTACTGGGAAAATGAGAAAACTGTTGCAAGCTTCATATATATATGCTTCAACTGCAAAACAAATACTTGAATTAACTTCTAAAGCAAGGTTTACAATAAATAGTCATCTCGATTCGGAAATTGTATCAATATCAAGCTATGGGGACAACCTTTTGGTGACTACTAAAGATAGAGACGGACATCTATCTGTCCAAACTAACAGTATTTCTGACAGAAGAACATTAACTCAAGAAATACCAATAAACCGAGAAGAAGACGAGGCTAAAATAACTTCAGCAGTAGGTCCAAGGTATTATGCAGTATTTACTGATACCGGTAATCTACAAATAGGAAGTTTAAAGAAATTATTAACGAGCCAAAGACCTGAATACAAGTTAAAAATTGAAGAAAATATTGAAGACATGTTTTTCGTTCGAGACTTTCTTTACACTATATCAAATAATGCGATTCACCGTTGGGATTTAAATAACTTCATGGGGAGACCAGAGTACAGGAAACCCTATGTGAATACTGCATCAATGAAGCCGGTTGTGAATTTTGAGCACAATATAATTTGTATTCCTATTCGACAAGGGCAGAACGAATACCTTGAAATAGTTGATCTGAGTTTAAGGCAGCTTTCAAGATCTTTCGCTTTTCCTCAACCTTTAAAAGCATTCAGTATTCTAAATAATCAAGTTTTTGCAATTACAAAAGAAGAAAACAACACCAAGATTTATATAGGATAAAATGATGAGAAAGACATTCATATTATTAAGCATATTGTTCTTATTCTGCATTACAGGCTCCTTAAGTGCCACAGATATAGAAATTCTTGTTGATGGCAGTAAAAGCATGATTGGCTTTGCGGCGACGGGGAGTGTTCAAAAAGTTTTAAGCGACTTTTATCAAGCAATTGAGGAATGTGATTTGAGCTATCAGAGCCATTTGTTTTACAGTTATAGAGATGGTGAAAGACAAAGGGGCATAACAAGCTATGGTAAGATAGATGATCCAATGGCTCTCGTCACTGCTGATTTTGATGGTAGAACAACTATACTGGATGTGCCTTTTGCAGAATATAGCGAAAAAAGCAAAGCTGTTATCATGATCACAGATAATGTGGATAACAGCAGTGGCTCAATCGATAGCAAAAACTTTTATGATCGGATTCAGAATACCGAAAGAATGAAACAGCTTTATGCTATTCCTTTATTAGAGTCATTTCGTGGAAGACCTTATGCTGGTGGGATTCCCTACTATTCCGGCACAAGAGGCATGATGGCATACTTTGTTGTCTATGACGATGACGAAAATAAGGCACAATACAGAAATCTCGGAGATGAGCTTATCAAAAGGGATTATGAGGTTCTTAAGTTTTACCCCATCACTACGAAAGAGTTTAGATTCGGTAAACCTAAAACATCAAAGTATGAGTCTATATACTTTTTGGAAACGGATGAAAAGCTTGAACAATATATCTTGTCGTTTAATCGTTCAGCTAAATTAGCCGGTGCAATAGAAACAGGTAAGGAAACAGCTATTAAATTTGGATTCAGCCTTTCATCAAAGCATGATCATTTCTACCTAAAAAAAGATGCACGCGTTAAAATTGATAACTTACTATGCAAGATTGAAGGCATGCCGGATATTCCAATCAAACAGAGATACAAAATAGATCCCGACAGACTAAAAAATGATATGAATCCTGATGGAAAAGAGCAGTATTTTACAGGTTGGATATACCTGACTCCCGAAACAACATTTGAGGAAGATATTGCCATACTCTTCAAGAGGCCTAAACTCAATATCAGCTTTGATGTTTTGCTGGAAGCCCCTGAAGGTGGGTTAAGCCTCACTCCAAATACAGGCAGTAAATATTTTTCAAAAGATGAAGCAGTATTGGATAAGATTTATAGCAAATACGATCTACTTTCTGTGATAAATCCACACTCTGACAAAGATAGCAATACAAGCAAAATAAGACTAAAAGTAAGAAACTCAATCGGTAAAGACGCTAAGTCTGCGTTTGTTATGAAAGCAGGCAGAGAAGGAACTATCGTCGTGGTTTTGCTGATAAGCTTAGTTCTTTTGGGACTGATTATTTGGCTACTTTACAACTATTTCTCGGTCAGGTCAATTATAGTAATTGAAGATGAAGAGGATCATCGCGTAGCAGCACATGCAAGCTTTATACGAGATCAATACAAAATAGTTAATAAATCGTCGGTAAAACTAATTATTTCAGATTCAGAATGGGAGCCTTTGGGACATTTTAGTTCCGATAATGTTTTTACTTTGTTGCCGGGGCACATATACACACTGCAAAACAAAAATAACTCAGAAGAGATACAGGTTCATTTCAAATATAATTAACTATTAGGAGATATAAAATGAGAGTACATTCGTTTATTATTATGATTATTATTGCTTCAATGGCATTGTGTTTGGGTGCACAATATGCTGAAACAGGCGATATGCAAGATTATGATCATGAAACTGAGGATTATAAACCGGAATTATCTCAAAGAGTTCCGGGAATTTTCATTATTGTTATACTGATAATCTTTTCATTAGTTCTATATTATGTGTTCCTACATATTCGCTTTTACAAGGATATAGAAGAAAAGCAACTTATGCCTTCTGCGGCAGCTACCCGAAATGTCATGTTGTGGTTAAACACCTCTGCGGCTTTATTTTTAGTATTTGTGGGTTTCGATATAATTAATCTCGATCTGACTTATGGATGGGGACATTATATACAAACTCGAATAATTCCTACGGCGGTTGTAGTGCTTATCTGGGTTTTTCTGTTTTTCATCACAAGCATAAGTTCTACAAAATCTAAATAATATAATTAAAGGGAGGAAATGATGAATAATACAATCTCGCAACATGTTTTAATAGAAGGTCAGTCTGCTGCAGTTATCAGTGATCATATAGAAAAGAAACGAACACTATTGATAGGAGTGGGCGGAAGCGGAAAAGAAGTTATAATGAGATTTCGGCGAAAGCTGAATGAGATGTATGATGGATTAGGAAGACATCCTTATATAGAATATCTTTGGTTAGATACTGACAGTCGTAATAAAAGCATAAGAAACGTAGAATGGGATAAAAGCTTTGCTAATGCTCAATTAAGCAGTTCGCAAATAATAGATGCTTCCATGGATACAAATGAGCTTCAAAGCTTTTACGACAATTTTAATCAGTTCAGCAATTATCACCACTGGTTTAATTATGACGCTTTAAAGGGCATGGGTTCACAGGTTCTTTCTCAGGGTGCCAGTGCTATGAGACCCTTTGGCAAGCTTGCTTTTTGGAAGCACTCCAGAAAAATTGAAGCAAAAATAGCTGATGCGGTTAAGAGGCTTAAAAACCCTAATTTTAATATAAATAACCTTTCTTCGGCAAATGATATAGATGTGTATGTGATTGCATCTTTAGCAGGCGGAACGGGATCAGGAATGCTGATTGATACTGCTGTTATGCTTCAGAAAGTTGACCCCAATCTCAATCCAACCGGCATATTCTTTTTGTCTGATGTGTTTGCGCATGATAGTGCAAGTCCCGTGGGCGGTAATCAAGAAGAACGAGATGCAAACTGCTTTGCAACACTTCAGGAATTAGACTTTTACATGACTCCAGAGAACCAATCTGTAAGAGATGAAAATCCCAGTTTGTTCGATTTCAATTGGAGTCCTTCACAAGAGCACTCAATCAAGCTTCCTATTTATAAAAAGCTTAACTTGGTGAGCAATAACTACGAGAATGGTGAGATAGAGCCATCTCTTGAAGAGGCTTTTAATATCGTTGCTGAATATCTAATAATGGGCTACAATGATACAAACTTCGACGCAGATATTAGGTCAGCTCGTACGAATGTAATTAAAGGCTATAACAATAGGATGCACTTTATAAATGTTATCAGCACAGGCAATAAAAACTACAATGTCACAACACCCTATTCCACCACTTATACAGGATTAGGTTTGGGGCTCATTGAGTTCAATAAAAAAAGAATTAAAAACTGGGCTAAATACCAATTCTTAGCCAATTTCCTCACCGGATTAGAGAAACAAAACAATATCGATACAGCACTGTACAAAGATGATCAGAATAAGCCAAAGAGTGATTACTTGGATCCTGATATAGTATGGAACAGGTTAGAAACCGGAAAAACCGGGGAATCACCGATTGACGAGATCATGAAACTGATGAGGAAAGAAAGGCACAATCTGCTTGAAGAAATATTGTCTTGGCCGGATATCAGGAATGTAAACATTGATAAAATGGAGTCTGTAAGAAATAGAATTGATGAGACTATTAGCAACTTCTTCGAGGAAAAACGCCAATCCATGCTAAAAGAGACTCGGGAAGATGCGAATTATAAAGGTCAAGTAATCACGAAATTAAACAATTATCGAGACATAGTGTTTGATGATATTCCGAGAGAGATCAAAAAACAATATTATCGTGTGTTAGAGGCTACCAATAGAGATGGAATAAGCTCTGCCGCCGGCTTTATTGAAGAAGTTAAGACAAATATATATTCAGTACTAAGAGATTATCTGAATGAGAAAAAACCCCAAGAAAAAGTACATAGAGCTCCGGAAGGATTTGAGCTTCCAAATATAGATGGAGTTAGTAAAATAAACAGGTATGCACAGGATACTGAAGATATACCTAAGTTGTTTTTTGGATATGGTTCTAAAGCAAAAAGGTATTATACATCAAAGAGGGATAATGCTCGAGAAAGCTACAGAAATAATCTGAGAAGATCCATCGAATCCTATGTCGGAGACTATGAAAAATATCTCAAAGACTTATTGGAGAGTAATTATTATACGATTCTTACTGATAACTTTAGAGAGGTCACAAATATCATAAATTCAAGCTTGGATGACTTACAAAATGAAGAACACCTTAACATTATGAGAAATCTTGAGAGATGGTCTCGTAACTATGAAGATTATTCAAGAGCTTTTGGTTTTCAAGATAGGAATGTTGCAAAAAGAAAATTTGTCTTAGACAACTATCTCCAAACTGAGATCAAAAATGAATTTAACGAAATTATAAAAAGAGAATCAGAAGCAAACTATCAAAACTTTCTGCTTCTTGTACAAGAACAACTTGCTACAAAGATCGGTCCTCTACTAAATGAAGATGAGCTGGGAGAAAGTGCAGAGACGTTCTTTGTCTATGCTTTAGCAAACTATCATAATATTCTGCAAAATCATGGCTTAGACTTATTTGCTCTCTTAGATAGCTGCGCTTCAGAGTTTTTAGAAAACAGGAGATTCCTCGATGGAAGAACTGTTGCCTCTGAGCTTCTGAAGTTGTTGAACAGCAGTAATGCAGCTTCTGATGCAGAAATGGGAATTAAAAAGTCCTTTGATCAGTCATGCATGAGATTAAACTTCATTAATCATCCTACCGTAAGAGAAAATATGGATAGAGAGTTTATCTCTAAAAATGGAATCAGTGATAAAGCTTCCGCAGCATTAACCGATAGAATAAAGCAAATCTTAGGGCAAGAAGTAGGGTTCAACCATAGTAATATGGAAGAGGAAATTGTGTTCTACCAAGAAGGTAGTGGATTCCCACTTGTTGCGCTTTCGCAGATCAATAATCTTAGAGAACGTTTTTACAACGACATAAGAAATGATCCGAATAAGATTTATCAGCGTTATACGACAAAGGATTATGAGTATTTGAGAACGCTGAAAAATATGAACGACTCAGAGTTTAATAGATTTAGTGGTTATTATCGTGATGCAATGAAAGCTGTCTTGCTCGGCATAATTACGTATGAAAAAATCGAGTTGAATAATAATCAACATGAATGGAGATTCTTATATCGCTATAGTGATAAAGGGGTTGCGAAAACTAAAGATATGCTAAAACAAATAGAATCTATTGCAGATATTATGTCTATGCCTGCATCTCTTGATACGCATGAAAGAATAGTGCAAGAAAGTAATCTGAATGAACTTACTGTTGTTGAATTAGTAAATTTGGTTGGTGCTATCACATTAAACCTCAACGCATTGCAAGATAATAAAACTCCGGAAGATACTCTGTCTATGGGACAATGGGCTCTTATGGAAATAAGAGACATGTTTGAAGCTCAAATTCGTCAGAAAGTAGTGGAGAATTATCCAACTGAGGAAGAAATGGACAAGTTTATCAATGAGATTTATGAAAGACAGCATAACCCAGAAGATTACCATCGTCTAAACTATTATACAAGTGAATTTAACCGAGGAATTCTCGTAATGAAACGAGGAAACTAAAGGCAAGATAACAATGATATGTAAGCAATGTAAATATGCAGATAGGACTACTTTTGTATATTGTCCTATGTGTGGGGCAGAGCAGACGAAGGTTAGCTTCAGCTATCCGAGCTTTGCCCTTTTGGGGGACGAGTTCAATGTCATTGCCCACATGAGCGATCAAATGTCGCTTAAACTAAAGTCGATCAAATATGCCGGGCAAGAAATAGAGGCATATGATAAATCGATTGTAATCAGAGACGGGACACTTATTCCGATAAGCGTCAAATTAAAGCCGCAAGTTAGAAATAATCAGCTCGCTTTATTCTTTGATGACTTTCCTGACAGAGAATTTGATATACAACTTATAGAACCCAACGAAATTGTTTTCAAAGTGCAAAACTTATATGAGTTTCGTCCCTTCGGAGCTGATCAAAAAGAAAGTCCAACTTTAAGCTTTAGCATGTATGATGACTTTGTTTTAGAATTGGATAAATCAGTTTCTCTTGATGACTCCTTGCATCTGGAAATAGAAAGCGGAGACTTTAACCAGAAAGTAAAAAAAGTAGCTAATGAGTTTATTATATCACCTGAGATATATCCCAATGAACTTGCAATTCTTAAACTGGTAAGCGGAGATATTGTGCTCGCAGCTCAAGGAGTCTCTTTGCATTATAACCATTTGCCACGATTTGAGATTGAAAATGTACAAAACATAATTGATACAAATTTTAATATAGCTACCCCTAATAACGCTTTCAATGCAATTCACATGAAAGTTCGAGTTAACGTTGAAAAGAACGTTCATAAAGCTAGTGGATCAGATTTGAAATCATTTCAAGTCTCTACTGACTCAAGGCATATTGAGGTGAATGGAAAGAAAAGATTTGAAAACCCTGAGGATTTGATTGTTAAACTTGGCTTCAGGCATGGATCTTTAACTGACAGCGACATTAATGACTTGTCTCAAAGAAAACATTATGAGTTTTCTGTTGATGTAATAATAAATGCAAATAAAGAACTTCCTTTCAAGCCTATTAAGCGCTTTAAATTTGCATTTTCGGTCATAGATGCCTTGGAAATTTCTTCATTTGCTGTAATAGATTTTGGGACAACGAATTCTTGTATGGTAAATGAGGAGGGAAAGTTGGTGCCTGCTGATAAATCTGAAAATGAGCATAAAACACGAATTGACTTTCTTGAGTTTGGTAATAGTTTGTCTGAACATAGGTGCGAATTTGCCCAGATTGATGATATATCTGGTCCTACAATTGCGATAAACTTTAAAAGTTTATTAATGAGAGACCCCAGACAACGCCGTATTTATAAAGATAGTTTTGATAACTATAAGAGCCTGACCCCACTTCAGTTAACAGAACTATACTTGAGGCATGCAACAGATACGTTAGTCAATTTTAAAAATAAAAGAGCCAAAGAAATTGTGGCTACTTTCCCGGCTATGCTCAATAGATCGACCAGGCAACTTTATTTTGACCTGTTTGATAAATTAGGATATGAATTGGATGTTGAATCCAGTATAACCGAGCCTGAGGCAATAGCTTTTTATTATTTAAACAATAATGATGTGATCCGTCAAAAAGCCAAAAAGAAAGGTGAACTTTTAATTGCTGTGTTTGATTGTGGTGGGGGAACAACTGACTATGCTATTGTGAAATATAAACTCAAGGATAGTGAGCCAAATATAAATGTTATGGCGTCATGGGGTACTGACAAGTTTAGCGGTATATATCTTTCTTATGTGATTGCAAAATGTTCAGAGAGTTATTTAATGGCACTCCCACAAAGATTCGAAGATGTGTTTCTGTATGATAAGGAAGAGTCGAAAAACTTCTCGGAAAGATATAGCTATTTTGAAAACATAAAAATTCAGCTTTCAGATGCTTTAAATAAGGAAAATATGAGTAGAGTTTCTTGTAGAGAGATATTTACTAATCATAATCTTGATATGGACTCTCCTTATATGGATGTTTTTTTTGGCAGACAATCAGAAGATAACCCGGATATTAGATCTATAAGTTCGCAGTTGATGCAAATTAGAGAAGTGTTGTATGATATGCTTATAGAAGATCAGATTGATACTCCTGACGTGGACTTTATAATACTAGCAGGTAATAGCTGCAAGTTGCCACTATTCAAGATAATTGCAGAAGAAGAATATGGGAAAGATAGAGTTATCTTTGATTTTGAAAACATTAAAACAGCGGTAGCCCGAGGGGCATATATTTATAAATCAAGGGCTGATGACACCTTTTTTGAAGGTTTAAAAAGAAGTCAATTAACGTTCTACAGTTATCGTAACTTAGGGGAAAAAAAGACAATCTTTATGAGATGGCTGGATATGGGCAAGGAGAACATTTTTAGGATGAAATACAGCTCAAGAAGAGGAAGAAGTGTTAATGTTTTTCAAATGGATATAGATGAAAATGAAAAACCTGCGTTCTTTATCAAGCCACCTGATGTTCTGCCAGAGGGAAAAATTTATCTTGAGATGAAGTATTTTGATTTTAAGATTGAGCATCGTTGGCTTGTTGAAAGAGCCGATAGTGAAGAAATAATTTCTGATTGGGAAGAGGTGTTTAATCATGAATAAAAAGAGTTTTGAGCCGCAAGGAGAAGGTTGATGGTAAACAAATATATCAGCTTAACCGTCAGCGCAATTCTGTTATTAGTATTATTGTTCGGAGTAGTTTCCTGCAAATACAATTTATTAGATAATGTGCACGAAACAGACAGTCTTGCCAATTATCAATATATGCACAAAAAATCAGCCGATTTGCCGTCATGGGTGCTTGTTTTAATGATTGCTATTATTGCTTTGCTTGTAATAGCATTAGGTATGCTTGGTTTGCTAATATATGCAACCTTCTTTATGAAAGAAAATAAGAATATCGTCAAGCGTTTTGCGAAAGACGACAAACCTAAAAAAGCTCAAAATAAAAATATTAAACCTTGGTCTTGGGAGGATTAATGAATAAAACTTACATGCGTTTAATCACTATCATTGTTTTGCTAATTGCATTATTAGCTATGGGAATGACTGCTTGTAATCCCAAAGGAAATAAAGAGAATGCAGAAATTGAGGAGCCTCTCCCTGATCAGAATAGTAATAGTGCTGAAGAAACCACCGATTCATCTAGTTTTGTTGCTGCTTCTCAATATACCAAATCACACAAGGAAGCAAAAGGCTTTTTGATCACTATACTTGTTATTCTTATTATTCTTATCATAGTTATTGTGTTTTTTAGCTATGTTTTGTGCAACATTTTGCATGATAGTCAAGTTGCTCAAAATAGAAATAAATCTGATGTGATAAAAAGAATAGATTCAATGAAAATGGATCATACAGCGCAGACAGGGCGCACAGATAACAAAGAAGTTATAGAAATGCTTCATGAATTAGCAGGCATGATAAAACAGCTTTCTTCTGGTGTCAAAAATATGAAAATAGATGCTCCAGATGTGAAGTTTCCAAATCTTGAAAGTATGATGATAACACAAAAAAATGATCTCCTGTCATCCATTAGAGCCCTTGAGGTAAACGAAAACATAGAACTACATTATGAGCAAGCCACGGATAAGCTTTCTGATATAATAAACATTTCAAAAGAAATACAGGACAATATAAAGAAACTTTTTAATATCTTAGAACCTGAAAAAGACGAAAGATTCATGAATATAAGAATCCATTTTAAGGATAGTTACGAGTTGGTAAGAGATAGGTTTTATAAGATGGAAAAAGAGGCAGAAGATATATGCTCAGCAATAGAGAGTTTCATGAAAGACTTTTCTCTTATTATGAGTTTACATGCTATTTCTTCTGATAGAGAGAAACTTGAAAAAGCCTATTTAGTATTAAAAGATATATTGAGCGATTATGAAGTTGAACTTATTCTTCCAATGCCCAGAGATGAATATGACGAAAGTATTATGGATCAAAACAAAATATATGGCGATAGCAACAAAGTTCATAAGGTAGTCTATCCGGGATTTAGACACGAAAACTATCAATTTAAGGCGGAAGTCGATGTCATCTAAGAAATATGATTATGATGATGATGTGATTCCGTATTTGCCTCTTGGTGATTTTGAGCGAATGCTGAAAAATCACAAGAATACATCAGCAATATATATGAAAATAAAAGATGATATGCCTGAAGGGAAAGGTGTTTTGGAAATAGATTATAAAGGTAGGCAATATAAGTATGATAATAATGACTGGATTCCCTTTGAAAAAGAAAAGCAGGTTAGTGATAAAAAGCTTCGTGAAAGGAAGTTAAAGCCATCTCGTGAAAAATATGGTATCACGTTCTCGGCAGCTGATGGAGCTAAAGCTGGCAAAAGATTGTTTAAGTATAAGTTTAATCTTGATGGTGTTAAAAACGATGAATACTTCTCTGTTCTGCCGAATGAGATGGATTTGAGAGACCTGCTTAAGTGTTTAATTAGTGATTTTGCTATATGTTCAAATGATCTTTTAAATGCATTAGCCTGCTTAGATATAGGCACATTTAATGTCGGTGTTGAAAAAAAAGATGGCAGATATAGTCTCATAAGGCTGAACCAATTGACTGCGCCCTCTAACCGAGGTAGGGACTTAGTCAAGTTAGAAGATGAAATATCAAAATTCAAAGATATGATTTTAAGATTACAAGATGAGGCGTCAGTTTATCAAATAACAATTCAAGAATTGGAAAGAAGAAATGCTGAGATTGAGCACCTGAAAAAAATTGAAAAACAGTATAATCTCCTTACCAAAGAGCTTAATATTCAAGGAAATGATGAAAATATTGAATCCTTAAAGACAGCATCAAGAAGAAATGATATAAAGAAAAGGCTTAGCGATAGAATTGATAATATCGTTTATCAAGACTTGAGGAAATTTGGTATAAATAGAGAGGGCATTGAAAAGATGGGCAAAACTGTCTTAGCTGAAATGCAATCTTATATCAATGACACGGAAGACAATAATGAATTGGATAACTTAGTTGCATTTAGTAGTATAAGTGACATTAAAGATGCATCTAACGGTTTGTATAGCATTTATGTTAGGTTGCTTTCTGATGTGATTCTTTTTCATTTTAGCAATGCAAATAATAGAAGTGGTATTAGTATTTCGGAGAAGAATTCTGCATTAAAGAAATATGATCTTGAGTTATTTGAGATACCTGTAGGCTCAGCCGATACACTGCCGAAAGTCTGTAGGGTATTATCTGTAAAAGATTCTGATTATCCAAGAGGGACATGCTTAGAAACAACGTCCTATGGAATGAGAAGAATAAGCGATGGCAGCATAATTTATAAAGCAGATGTAGTGATAAGTAGTTAGGAGGATAATTGTGGAAATTTTAAAGATAATAGTGCAGCCTCTAATTTATTTTATTTGGCTGTTTATATTAATGGCTTTTACCATCGGCTTGATTTTGCTAATCAGGCAACTTGTACGTGCAAATCGGTTCGCAACCTCATCTTATATTGCAAAGCAAATAAACTATTATAGGGAAAATGCAATGAAAGAACCAGCTTATATTGAAAACGATGTGCGCAATAATGTCGGTAGAGAATTAGACCCACATATAGGCTGGATAAACTTGATAATCGGGTCTTTAAGCATATTGGGTCTCTTGGGAACCTTTATTGGACTAACTGGGGCTTTGCCCGAGATATTCGAGATGTTACGTTCTGCCGGCGAATACAACACAGGCAAGATGGAAGGTTTTCTTAACTCTGCTTTTTTTACAAGCATTTTCGGTTTGACGTTTTCTGTTGCTTTAAGCGCTTTCCAGCAATTTAATCATAAGAAGGTCGATAAATTTATCGAAGATATTAGATCGGCGATTTTTAGAGAAATACTTGGTCAAGACGATGATAGCATTGTTGATTTAACAATGTTAGCAGAAAACATTGATAGTTCATTTAAAGAAGGAATAAAAGACATAATCGATAATCAGAAAGCCTCTATTACAAATTTCAAAGATTGGAGTGCAGATTTAATTAAATCCAGTTCTGAGCAGATTTATGTAATGGTCAACAACAATGAAGAACGACTTGAAAGCGTAATAGAAAAACTTGAAAAAGAAAGAAAGTCGATAGATAGCGTAAAAAGGAATTGGAATAAAGCAATTGATCAACTGCATAAGTCCAGCTTGAATCTGAAATCCATGACTCAGAATCTGGATAACTTTGCAGCGTTGACAGAGAAGCTCATCGACCAAGTAGAAGGATTTGGAGAAACCTTTGCTGTTCAGATTGCGCTCATAGATGGCTTGCGAAAAGAGCAAAACCAGCCCTCCGATCTCATTAATCAAATGAATATGTACTTAGCTGAAAACCTGACTCAAAATCAAAAGAATCTTGAGATCAGCAGTGCTAACCAAGCCTTGGTGGAGCAAACGGTTGATAAGGTAGTGGGTAGTTTTGGCAATCTGCTTGAGAATATGGGAAAAATGATGGACGGCATAAATGAAAGCTTTAAATCCCAAATGGACGCCGTGAAGGGTTTCTATCAAGAGGGAAATGAAGAGATGAGAAGCTTTCTTGAAGAGGCTAATAAGAAAACAATTGAAGGACATGAAAAGCAAATTAATACAATTGCATCTATTTCAGAAAGCAGCAATGCCGAACTGAGTGGGCTTTTGAAAGATACCAATGAAAAGCTGATTGAAAGTTTTGCCCAACAAATAGATTCTGTCAGCTCAAAGCTACAGTCAATCAATAACGAACTCTTTGAAAATATGAAAGAAATTAGTTCGACAATGCAGCAATCTTTTCCGAATTCAGAAAAGCAACTCATTGAGCTTAACATAAATATAAGTAAATTGGATCATAAATTAAAGCGTGCTTTTGAAACCATCATTAATCAAGGTGTTCGTAGACGTTAAGGAGCTTGCGCAATGTACGACAGATCAAAAGGGAGCTTAGGCTTTAATATATGGACAGTATTTGCCGATCTTGCCTTCGGCTTTATGATCATTATCTTACTTTTGTTTATGATGAATGTAGCTGAGTTGAAAAAACAACAAAAAAAGCTAAAAGAGCTTGCATCCTATGCAGAAGCAGCAATGAAAGATAGGGCTGAGATTGAGAAAGATCTTAAAAAAGCCAATCTCCTACTTGATGATAATAGTGGAAGTGATAAGGGCAAAACTATACTTACCGATAAAATCGTTTGGCCTGTAAATAGTCAATATAAAATCGATGATTTAATTGATGGAGCTCCAGAACTCATTGTAAACTTTGGTAAGGTATTAAAAGGCTTTTTAGATAAGCCCGATTCAAAGAAAAGTGAAAAATATCGACACCAAACTTACACAATTATCATAATCGGACATACGAACACAGATGGGGACGATCGTCCAAATTACAAGTTATCCTTAGACAGAGCTAATGCAATAAGAGACCATTTGTTTGAACAAGTGTTTAACGGTGAAGGTGACGATAACAAATACAAGATTTTGGCAGCGGGTTATGGCGAAAAACATTTGATAAAAAGGCTGGATGCTGTTAAGGGTGACAGGTGTATTGAAATTGCCTTTAAATATGATGAGATGGATATGATCAGAAGCGAAAATTAAAGCAAATAGGAGCTTATAATGAAAGAAAAACATGTATTAATTATACAGATTGCCATTGTGATACTTATGCTCATAGCGCTTAATCCCGGAAATCCCTATTCATATTATATCATGCTAAGATTCGCGTCCTTTGGAGCTTTTGGGTATCTTGCCTATCTCTTCGGAAAGAGAAAAAAGCATATTTGGCTATCGATATTTATCATATTGGCGATAAGATTTAATCCCTTTATGCCGTTTTATTCGAGTAGATCGACTTGGACGTTTTTCAATATAGTTGCGGCGATCATTACCGGTATATCGATATTTATAACGAGGCGCTGGGATATAGAATGACGTTTTTCTCATTAAGATTTTGAGTAAAAAAGCAGGTTGACAAAAATTCTGACATAAATACATAAGATTATATTAAATAATTAAGTTTGAGATTATGAATAGCGAAGGATGCGATGCATGCCTATAGGAGACGCTAAGATTGGACTTTGGCTCATGCTATTGTTTGAAACATTTTCATAGGAGATAGTCGTGATTATAAGAAAAATTATTCGTTTATATGTATTACAACTTTTCTTTTTACTGGTTGCCTTTATTCCTAGGCTCCCCTATTTTTATCATTTCGCATTGAGTTTTGTGATCTGTTATGTTTTTCTTTATTTGGCTTACATTATATTGATACTTAATAGCAGGTTATATATGCCCTCATTATTGTTAAATATAACGGCAATCCGTGAGTTTTTCCCTTTTGAGACGCTTAATGAAGATCATGTGATTCCACATGGAAGCCTAAAATATGGACTAACAATGTTGGCTATAAGCTTGATCTTGATTGTTGTGTCGACGGAAGTTAAAAATGCA
>LSQX01211227.1_pt2 | contig 15672 bp, 15 predicted proteins | sample 654561 | NCBI WGS metagenome assembly LSQX01 (sample SAMN04489861, study PRJNA283612) | anaerobic digester metagenome | isolation source: 4 biogas reactors fed with cattle manure at either 37C or 55C with and... | place: Denmark: Kongens Lyngby | collected 2014 | reverse complement strand
TTTTATCTAAGGGAAGGGAAATGGGGTAAGTAAACAACGTACGGCGCCGTTTCCGGGGAACTCCCCGCCCAACTTTTTTATATGCCGAAACAAAAAATCATCCCCCTATCCCCTGCCTTACCCTCAATCCCCATCGTCCACCCAAAATCTAACCATCTAACATCTAATGTCTAAAATCTAATATCTAAATTTGTAGGGGCAGATTCCATATCTGCCCGCCTCTCCGTTTTCCTGCCGTTTACCGCCATCCCCCCAATCCCCATCGTCCACCCAAAATCTAACCATCTAACATCTAATGTCTAAAATCTAATATCTAANNCTAAAATCTAATATCTAATATCTAACATCTAACATCTAATGTCTAAATTCCAATAAATGCCACATACATGTTAATTATTACCAATCATCACCATTAATTCTTGTGTAAAAGGTAGAACATGGAAAAATAAAAAATTTTTTCAAAATAGTTATTGACATTGAAACAATGGTATGCTATTATTGCCTTGCAGGCGAAACAAAAGGGGCTTGACGCATGAAAAGCACAAACCCGGGACCTCCGGCTTTGCACCCGCCCTGCCCTTTGCTCCCCCGATTACAATCACACCCAAAACCCGGCCTGTTTTAGGCAACAAAAAATTTTAAAAATGGGGTTGTCGATGGAGAAACGGGGATGCGTTGCAACATCATTTGCGGCGAAACAAAAAAGGCATGGGCGTATAAAAAGCCCCGGGCACAAACCCTAATTTAATCCCCTATGAAGGCCTAGCCTATACCTTGGCGGCGAGCTGAACAATCTTTCCGTCCCTTACCTCGACGGCCCGGTCGCATACGGCAAGGGCGGCAGGACGGTGGGACACGCAAATACAGGTTTTGTCGGGCAGCGCCCTGAGATTTTTTAAAACCTGCGCCTCGGTTCTTTCATCAAGCGCAGACGTGGCTTCATCAAGCAGGATAATAGGCGCCCCCCGAAGTATCCCTCTGGCGATTGCAAGACGCTGTATCTGCCCTTCGGACAACCCCAGCCCCCGCTCCCCGAGCATGGTATCCATGCCGTCGGGCAGCTCCCGGATAAAATCGGCGATCTCGGCTGCCTTTGCCGCCTGCCAGACCATATCATCCGAAACCTCGGAGCAGCCGAATATCATGTTCTGCCGGATTGTTCCCGACAAAAGCATGTTGCCCTGCGGGACATATGAAAACAGCGGTCTGGTGCCTGTTCCCGCCGGAATCTCCCCCTGTTCGGTATCAAACAGGAGCTGTCCTCCGGTCGGCTCGAGAAACCCGAGCAAAAGCCGGAGCAGGGTGCTCTTCCCTATCCCCGAATGTCCGGTCACGGCAACAAACTCGCCCTTTTTGATATACAGCTCGGCGTTTGAAAGCACCGGCTCATTGTCATACGAAAAGGACAGATTCCGCACGGCGATCCCCTTCATGGAGGAATATATCTCATTTGCCCGTTCGGACGATATGGGGCTTTCCTCCTCGGGCAGGTCCTCAAGCTCGATAAGCCGTTCGGCCGAGGCAAGCATATTGAAATACTGGGGAGCAAGTCCTGACATATTGCGGAACGGAATCTGGATCTGATGGACAATCTGCAAAAAGGCGGTCAGGGTGCCGAAGGTAATAGCCCCGCTTGCCAGCCTCCACGAACCCCACGCAAGGGCTATGTAATAGCTGCCCGAAAACAGGACATACACCGCGGTGTTTGCCACATTGCTGATTAAGTTGCGGCGCATCTTGTTTTTAAAGTTCTGCTGCTGCAGCTCCTCAAGCCCCTCCCCCACATGTTTTCGGGCGCCGAAGGACTGAACCATAATCCAGTTTTCCACGCACTCCTGCATAAACGAGCGCTTTTTCCCCTCGGATTCCTGACATGCGCGGTGTATCTTCTTCATCTTTTTCCCGTATATCCTGCTGAAGGCAAAGACCGACAGCCCGACAGCCGTCAGAATCAGGGTAAAGGTTACGTCCACAATCAGCATAACCACGATACAGGCCGCCAGCCTTGTAATCATGGAAACCCAGCGTGGAATAATCGATACAACCGCGTTAACCACCACCGAAACATCATTGGTCATGCGGTTGAGTATGTCGCCCGAATGATAACGGCTGACCCACGGCCACTTCTTCTCATAAAGACGGGCAAACAGATTCTGGTTTATGCGAATCTCCATTTTGCCGGTAATCTTTACGTTAAGCCTGCTTTGCAGTATGTTCAGCACGGCCTGAAACAGCAGCACGCCGACCAGCCCCGCGCTCTGCCTCCACAGATTGCCGCCCGTCTCTCCTATCGCGATATCGACGACCCCGCGGGATATAAGGGCGAACCAAACGGCGCAAAAAGAAATCGTGCCGCTGATAACCGCCAGCAGCAAGATTCGCAAACCGTCCTTACGGGCGGCCCTGATTATCCACTTTTGCACAGATAGCTTTTTCATACCGGACTTTTCCCGCCGCGAAATTTATTTGGCAGTCTATGTATTCTGAGAAGATACGGGCGATACCTCCGCAGCTTCAGCCAGAGAAAAACCCATAGCCTGTATGCCGCACTGCCGCAGTCAATATATCTTCCTTTTCTGTATATGCCCTTGACGACCCCGACAATCTGTTCGGGACGGATGCCCTTCTCCAAGGCCACCTGAGCGTCGCCAACCATGGTATACGCGCCGTTTTCGACCCTTGCAATCCGGTGAAGCACATATTGCCCGCTTTTCCGGATATAAAGCGGAATGTCGCCGGGCTTGAGTTCATTCGGGTCGGCTTTGGTAAGCACCGCCTGATCCCGGTTATGTTCAAAGAGCGGCTGCATACTGTTTCCGGTTACGGTAAAGGTGACGTCCAGCCCTTGGGCAAAGCAGTCGTCAATGATGGGCTGCAGATCTGCCATAGAAAGGCTCAAAACCTGATTTTCCACGCTTATCCCCAATTCCAAGTATTATTTACTCATCCAACAGGTTATTGTTGCGAAGTGTCTCCACAAAGTTCTCGACGTCGCTCACTGCGGTTGCCTCGTCAACCTCAAACTCTTCAAGAAGGCCCTCGACAAGCTCCTGCTGGGTGCAGCCCTTCTCCATCATCTTCCACAAAAAAGCTGCGGTCGCGTTCAGCTTGATGATTCCCCTCAAATCAACCGTGCGCGCCCCGACAGGCACGACAATGGATTCACCGCCGATTTCCCTGAGCATGTAGCCATTCTGAATTTTCATTAATACTCCCTCCCAAAATCTCATTGTATGCAGTTTCAACCGCTTGAAAGCTTATATTACATCCCATCTTATAGACCGGTACCCTTTCGAGAAGAGTTTCCATGGTATCCAGCAGCTTAATGCCCAGGCTTTCGTCGCAGGCGGGACGCGCAACCCCGTTTGCCATATCGAAATACGCTTCCGCCGCGCTAATCCGCCGTATGCTGTTTTTCTCCGCCTGCTCGATAAATACGATTGCAACAAGAGGGGCTTTGATATTATTGTTGATGTCGGTCTTGCCGCTCCATGGGGTGCCGTAAAGATAGGGCTGTCCGCCCTCAAAGCAGACCGCAGGCTTGTCATCGTTAATTATTTCCACATTTTCTCCAAAATATTCCTTCCAGAGGCCGGTATGTGTGGATTTCCCCGTCCCCGAAATCGCCGAAAAGGCAATCGCCCTGCCCTTGTATGACAGGGCGGAAGCGTGAAGAACAAGCCCGCCGGTATAGGCAAGGCGGTTTGAAAACACCATACCTGTGTACATATATTCAAAATCGGTGAGCGAAAAAAACGGATGTCTGCGCGAAGCGCGCTGGTTTATCTCCACCTGTCTGTATTCAGGGTCATAGGATATGCACGAGTTTATCAAGTTCTCCTTGTTTTTTCCGTAGTAAAAATAGCGCCCGTCCTCTGTCCTTGAAAGAGTCAAGGTCCCTATCTTGCCGATTTCCTCCCCCTTCGGAAGCTCGACAATATCGCTTATCCTGCTTGTTATTCTCATAAGCGAACCCGTGTCGCATTCCGATTCATCCGTTATATATGCGGCAAGCCGCCTATCAAAAAATTCAGTGTCATGACATTGGATATCAATAGGTATACCCGCGACCTTAACAAGCGACAATTTAAATCATCCTATCTCAAACCCGATTTTACAGTCCGAATCTTCTCTCCCGATTCAATATCCGGCGGCCTCAGGCGAAAAAAACCGCTTAAGATGCAGAATCATTTTAGCATAATCCGACTAAAGCTGCAATGCTATTTGCTTAAAAATCATTTAATATGCTGTTTGTATAAATCATCATGCCATGTCAATCATTATTAAAAACGCATCATATTTTTTTGTTTGCATAAAGCGAAAAATGTTATATAATATTTTTATAGAATTTATTGCGCCGCTCGATGCTATTTTATGGAAGTTTCACATTTACAGTACGCTACGATCTGGAGAGTGAGTATTTTGCCCGAATTCCGTTATTCCGTTGTTGATTCAAAAGGACAAATCCTGAACGGTGTGATCGAGGCGGAGAACCAGGAGGTATGCCGCAAGATTATTGCCCAAAGGGGTCTTTATTGCCTGAGCGTCACTCCGGTTTCCCTCGCCTCCCGCTCGATTACCATCGGCGGGAAAAGCAAGGTGAATCTTAAAGAACTGAGCGTATTCTGCAGGCAGTTTTCAACCATGCTTATCTCGGGCATCAGTATAATCAAAAGCCTTGACATACTCCATGCACAGGCTGAAAACTCGCGTTTTAAGGATATACTGAAAAAGGTGTACGAAAGCGTACAGCGCGGGCAGTCGCTTTCCTCGTCCCTTGCGTCACAGACCGGCGCCTTTCCCGAGATGATGATAAACATGGTCGAAGCCGGAGAGGCAAGCGGCACTCTGGACAGGGTCATGGAAAGGCTGGCCGACCATTTTGAGAAAAACCTGAAAACCCAAAACAAGGTTAAAAACGCGATGATGTATCCGTTGATTCTCGGGATACTGACGGTCTGCGTCGTCATAATCCTTATGGTATTCGTACTTCCCATGTTTATAAAGATGTTCAAGACCTCGGGCGCCCCTCTCCCCCTGCCGACAAGAATACTGATTGCATTCAGCGGCTCGCTTACCGGATACTGGTACATATATCTTATCGCAATCTGCATTATTGCGCTTGTTTGCATGAACATTCTGAAAAGCGAAACCGGCAGGTTGAAGTGGGACAGGTTTAAAACCCGGATGCCCCTGCTCGGCAAGCTCAATCTTACTATAATAAGCGCCAGGTTTGCCCGCACCCTCTCAACCATGATGCAAAGCGGCATCCCCCTTTTGAAATCTCTCGAAATCACATCAAAGGTTTTAAACAACAAGTTTTTTGAGAAGTGTGTAAACGAGATTGCCGAGGATATACGGAGGGGCGTCCCCATGTCCAACTCCATCCGGAAGGCCGATGTTTTTCCGGTGATGCTGACCTCCATGATTTCCATAGGCGAGGAGTCGGGCACGCTGGACGACGTCCTGCTTAAAACCGCCAATCTCTATGACGAAGAGGCCGACAGCGCCATATCAAAAATGGTGGGTATGCTGGAACCCCTTATGATAATCATAATGGCGCTGGTGGTCGGGTTTATCGTGATATCGATTATTATGCCCATGTTCGGCATGATGAAGACCGTGGGTTAAAAAAGGCTTAGAAAGGAACAAAAGCAATGCTATCTATCGATGTAGGCAGCAAAAAGGTCTGCGTGGTTCAGGGAAGCAGCCGGAACGGAAACGTCACGGTTAGTTCGTGTGCCGAGATTGAGTATGAAAACGAGGTCGTCACAAACGGCGTCATTTCCGACCGCCCGGCATTGAGCTTTATTATCAATGAAATTATAAAGACAAACCGTATGAAAAGCAAGGCTGCCGTCGTTACGATAAACAGCGGCGACATTGTTGCACGCGAGTTCACCCTGCCAAACATAAAGTCCTCGAATTTAAAGCTTTTGGTAGTCAATGAAATGTCGCGTATTCTGGGCGAGGACAGCGGTTATATTATTGACTTTGTCTCCTCCCCGTCAACCGAGGACAATATGCTCTCGATAAAGGCTTATGCCGTCAGAAAAGAGATTGTGGAAAGCTATTATTCGCTTCTCAAGGAGCTGAAACTCAAGCCGTACGCCTTTGACCTTCACGCCAACGCCATGTCAAAGCTGCTGGAGGGCACAACAATCAACGGCAAAAGCTACAATGACGATAACGTGATTGTAGCCGACATCGGTTATTCCAAAATCGCCTTCCACGGATTTTCGGCAGGGGTATGCAGGTTCAACCGCACCGAGGTATCGCTTGTCCAGGAGTTTGTCAGGGAAATCGGCTCTATCTACCGCATCGACGTTACCCAGGAGCAGCTTGCCAAGCTTGACTTTTCCCCCGACTATGAGTTTGACAATATAGTCATATCGGACACCTGCAAATATTTTATCTATCGCCTGTCGGAGGAAATTCAGAAATATATCCAGTATATTCTTCTCAACTCGGAAATCAAGGACGTCGCGCAGGTTATCATCTGCGGCGGCATCGCTTCAATCAAGGGTATCGCCGAGGCCCTTTCAATCTCGCTCAAGATTCCTGTTGAGGTTCTGAGCAGCGTCGGAAAAGCAACGGTGCCCGAGGGTTGCAGCCTTTCAAAAATATGTAATGCGGCGGGTGCTCTCATCAGGCTGAATTAGCGTAAAATCAAACACGGAAAAATACAGGGAGGCCAAGCGGGATTATGAAAAGGGATATCAACCTCTTTACAGCATACAAGAACGGCTCTGCGAAGATTGGCGAAAAAAGCAACGCGGGACTTCTTTTGCTTATTTTAGTTTTTATATTTATCATTGCGGCGTCATACGGGGGACTTGTGATATATCAACGGGATATAGAAGAACGGGCTTCTGTTTTAAACGCGCAGAACAGAAACGCGGGCAGCGAGCAACGCAAGCTGGAGGTCGCTATCGAAAGGAGCAATCTCCTCGGCATATACAACGACGCCCTGATTGAAGCAAAAGCAAAATTCGACTCATCGGTTTTTTTAACCAGCGACAAGCTTGATAAAATCGCCGACGCCCTGCCCAAAACCGTGACGGTTGAATCTATGAAGATTAATCCGCAAAGCGTCCGGCTTTCATGTATATGCAAAAACCCGCTTGACCCAGCGCAGTTTACAAGGGATCTGAACCTCACACTTTTATTCAGCTCGGTTACCTATGACGGGGTTGTTTATGACCAGGGAAGAGACGAATATCGGTTTAATATAAACTGCATCTTCAATGAAGCGCAGAAAGGCAGGGCGGATTAACAATGAACAGACGTGAAAAATTTCTTATCGTTCTTCTCGCCGCCGTAATCATCCTTCTGGGAGGCTTCAAGCTTCTGATTGAACCCAAGATGAAAAAAATCGCCGAAGCCAAAACCGGGCTTGAACAGGCGCAGATGCTAAAACAGAAGATCGAGGGCTACAGCCGTCAAAAGGCAGGCATCGAAAAGCAGATAAAAGCCCTTGAATCCTCGGTTGTTCAAGAGTCCGTCCGGTTTTTACCCGAGCTGAGCACCGACAGCGTTCATATCTTCTTTCAGGATATGGCCGAGAGGGCTAATGTGAGATACGATTCCTTTACCATGACAAGCAAAACCACCGCCCAGATAAAAGAGCACGATATTGTCAACACCGAATTGTCATATCCCGCAAAGGACGCCGTTGAAGGGATCGATAGAATCGACAATAAAAGTCCGGCGGACAAATCCGGACAGCAGGATGAAAAATCATCACGCGGCAGCCAGAACAAGCAGCCGGCCGACATCATCGAAATGATGGTGGTCTCCCTGCAGTTCAAAGGCACCGACAAAGAAAATATCTATAAAAAGTCGCTCGACCTTATAGACCGGATAAACAAAAGCAAAAGAATGGTCAGGATATCCTCGCTTGATATGACAATGAATGACAGAAACGAACTTGTGATAAGCATAACCGCCGAGTGCTTCGGGATTGTAAAGATGAATCCCGATTCGCTATCCGACAGAGTGCTTCCGAAGGATTCGGGTAAAACCGATCCCTTCTATGGCTGAAAGGAGGGTTAGAATTGTTCCGCATCCTTAAGAAAAAGGACGGCTACATTCTCGCATGGGTGGTCTGCATCTTTCTTGTGGTAGCCATACTTTCGTCGGTTGCCGTAACCGTTTCAATCACGACAATACAGTCCACCAAGTCCCAGCACAGTCAGCAGCAGGTTTACTATACAGCAAAATCGGTTGCGGGTTCGGTGGTGGAATATATCAAGGCCAATGCCGAAAACGCCCAGCTAATCGACAGCCTGACAAGCAATCAGGGTCGGGGCAGCATCCCGAATATGGGCGACTACACGGTGGATGTGAAATACGTCAGCCCGAGAAAGATGAAAATAACCGTAACCGCTGACTTTCGGGGAGAATCCGACACCGTGTCGGTATATCTGATACAGCCCCCCGCTCCTTCCGGAATTTTGCCCACCGACAATGTACTTTATCTCAACGGGGACAGCTCGGGTATCGGTCAATGTATACTTAACGGCAACCTGTATATCGACGGTAATTTCTCCTTGTCCCAAGGCAGCAAAATCAATGGTTTCGCCGTTGTAAAAGGTGCAACCACCATGAGCGGGGCGGGAAGCACCACGGCAGGCTTGTTCAGCTACGGGAATGTGAATCTTTTAGCGGGCTCATCTGTTTCGGGCGACATTTACACAAAGGGCGATCTCAAGATGAACGGCAACGCTACCGTTCACGGCAGTGTATATGCCGACGGTTCGCTTGATATGCTGAACGGTCAGATAAATAAAAATGCCGTGCTGGGGAAAAACGCGTACTTTGCGGGGGGCGCAAACCTCATGGGTTCGCTGCTTTACACAGGAGACCTCTCGACCGGATGGGGCAGCGTATCGAATTTTGTGTTCGGCAGCGTAACAAAGACAAGCGACTATACACCCATAGAAGACGGGCCGTACTCCGCGCCGGCATTGCCGATAATCAGGCCTCCTACATATGCGGAAATGCCCGAGCTTTACAGCCCTGTGGTTATCAACAACAAGACCATATCGAAGAGCGGGAAAATCACGTCGGCCGTGGTATCCCAGCTCAATCAGATGCAATGGGGTTCAATCATCACCATAGACGCCACGGCGGGCGATATAAACCTGCTTCTTGAAAACACCGCCCTTAACCTCAGCAACGGTATTGATATCGAGGTGATAAGCGATGGTACCCACAACGTGTTTATATATATGACCGGCAGCTCGTCCATTTCCGTCAATTCCAATGAATATATCGGGATGGATGTAAGAAGCTCCAGCCCCCGCCTTTACATCATCGGTGACGGGGAGCAGACGATCAGCCTTAATAACAATTCCGAGCTTGACGCCTGCGTTTACATGCCGCTGGGTACCATAAGCGCCTCGGGCTCTCCGCTTGAGACATATAAATTCGTCGGCTCATGTATAGTGAAGCACGCGAATATAACCAGCAATGTCATGTTCCATTACAGCAAGCCCGATATTGACAGCACCCCATTGGACAGACTCCAGTCAGATTCCGGGCAGGGCGCATGGGTTATAGAAAGCTGGGATAACAAATGACGAAAACTAAAGCCCGCAAAGTATTTATTAAATCCAAAAAGGGAATGACCCTTGTCGAGGTTGTCGTCAGCCTTGCAATACTCTCTATACTCGCCATATTGATAATGTCGGTATTCGCGTCATCCTTTCAGGTTGTCTTCTCCAACGCAGACATGAAAAAGAAGGGCAAGGATGCCGCGGCCGGTATTGAAAACAAGCTTGCCGGATTTGACCCGGACGGAGATATCTCGATAATAAGGCAGCAGCGCGGAACATTCAGCATTGATTTCGGCGGGGTGGTCATAGAATCTTCGGGGAACTATGTAACCGGAAACGATAAGGAATTCAACGCCGAGTATCACTTTTTTATTCCCGATTAATATCCTTCTTGGGATATAAAGCTGTCAGTAAAAGAGGTGTAAGGGATGGCGTCCGCGACATCAACAGGATTTATAAACCGAATAAAAGCGGAGGGTCGCAGGGGTTTCACCCTGATTGAGCTTGTGCTGTCGATTTCCATTGCCTCTATACTGTTGTTGATGGTTTTCTCCTTTTCGACTCTGGTTGTCAATTTTAACCGCAGCGTCAATGATTACGGGCAGGCCCAGACAATAGCAAAAATGTATCTGCAGGTGATTGAAGACGAACTTCGCTTTGCCAAATATCTGAATATTCAATCCTCCCTTCCCGACACCCTGAGCGGTGAGCTGCGCTATCTTTATCAGGACGGCGGCAGGATTATGCGTCAGCTTCCCGGTTCCGGAGCCGCTTCGATCATCTCGGGTGAGGGCTTTGCCGAATACTCGTTTGCGGTCGGTTTCGAGCCTGTCAACGAAAAGGTGGTCGGGGTAAGCCTTGCCGTTTCAAAAGAGGGGGAAACGCTGTACACCATCAATTCAAATATATTTGTCAATAACCTGATTTCAAACACCATCACCGGCGAGCAGCAGGGCGTCTGTGTTTCCTATAACCTGTCCCATGTTCCTGTTTCGGCAATTACGGTAACCAGTCCGGGAAGCACAATAGACACCCTTGGACAGACCATGCAGATGAGCGCTTTGGTATATCCCGAAGACGCGGATAACAAGGGAGTAGCTTGGTCGGTTGACAAGCCGGAATGCGCCTCGATATCCCAGGACGGGGTGCTGACCCCCTTAAAGAACGGAACGGTGGTTGTGACCGCAACCGCGCTTGACGGGTCGGGGGTTTCGGGTACCAAGCAGATAATCATCAGGAATCAGGAGATTACTATAACAAGCCTTAAAGTCGTGGGTACGTCCGAGGGCAAATACAGCGTCAAAGTAGGTCAAAAGATTACGATTTACACCAGTATTACTCCGGACAATGCCACAAACAAGCAGCTTGAGTGGAGCCTGGACAACTACGAGCTCGCGTCAATCGACAGCAACGGGGTTTTGACGGCGGGGTATGTCGGCAAGACATCGGTGATAATTACCGTCAGAACCACAGACGGCTCGGGGCTGTCCGATACGGTCGAGATAAGCATAAAGCAGTGACAGTCAAATACAGATAACAAACGGGGATTGCATAAGGTTTTTGTGCGATCCCTATTTCTTTTCGGCCTCGTCCGGCTTTTGCTCCTTTTGGAGCTGCTTTTGCCACTCGTCGAGCGACGCGGGGTTTCCGTGCCTCCTCATGCGGGGAAAGGCTTTCAGCATACGTCTTTGAAGATACCGGGTGCCGGAAAGCATCAAATCGCGCCTTTTGCGCAGCTCGTTTGCATATTCCGCAAGACGGCTTCGCAGTCCGTCAAAGGACAATACGTGTAATTCGGGCAGGGGAATTATGGATTTGATTCCGTCGGACGCCTTGCGTCCCCCCTCGGCCAGACGCTCATACCATCCCTCTATCTTGTGCAGGATTTCCTCCTTTGTCGGAAGCTCGATAATCTCTTTATATCCCCTTATAAGCTCGGACCATTTTTCAAGCTGATCAAGCTTGTTGCCAATCCTCAGCGCAACCATGGTCGAGATTACGGTATCCGCCGCCAATATGGCGATAAGGCTCCATGAGATTATGTGCGGAAGTCGGCTGTTGACTGCGTAAAGGGTGCTGACAAGGGTTTCAAACAGCGGCTGTACAAAGTACAAAAACAAGGTTGCAAGCCCGCCCCATGCGAGCGATATTCCAAAATGCACCCGTCCGTTAAGGTTGAATCTCATGTGGGAATAATCCCACCATCGCGCGTGAAACAGCTTTTCCATAAGCCATGAAATCGCGTATTCGACAAGGGTGGCAAGCACCGTGCCCGAGAAGAAGATGACAAGCACCGCCTTCCACGGCTCATCCAGTCCGTCTCGCACGGGCAGCAGCAACACCAGCATCAGTAAAACCGCGCACCCGTATATCGGGCAGAAGGGGCCTCCCAAAAATCCTCGGTTGACAAGGCGGCGTTCCGCTACCGAGCACAAAACCGTTTCCATAAGCCATCCGCAAAAGCTGTATATGAAGAAATAGAGCGCCATATCTGCAAAGGGATAGGGCATTTTATACTTCCCCCTTATCGGTACGGAATCAGTCAGGGCGCGTCATGCAGATTAATGCCGCAAGGCTGCCGCGGTTGTTTCCCTCGGCGCGGTGGGACCAAAAGACATCGGGATGACAGCGTGTGCATAAATCGGTAACCGTGATATTCTCCGCGGGTATACCTGCGTTCAGCAGCGCCCTGCGGTTAATCTCCCACAAATCAATATGGTATTTTCCGTTGCCCTTATCTTCAATACAGGACTGCCCGCATTCCTCCATTGAGGAGAAAACCTCATACACCGGAAAATCCACCTCAAAGCAGCAGGGCCCGATGGAGGGTGCGATACCGGCAATTATGTCCTCGCGCCGACAGCCGTAGTCGGAGCACATCCTTTCAACCGTAAGGGCGGCTATCCTTGCCGCCGTCCCCTTCCAGCCCGCATGCGAGGTTGCAACCACCCTTTTGACGGGGTCGGCGAAGAAAAGCGGGACGCAGTCGGCATATTGGGTGCACAGCGCCACCCCGGGCTTATCCGTAACCAAGCCGTCTATATCGGTATAGCCGAGCCGGCGCGTTATGCCCCTACCGCGGTCATGCTCTGTGGCGTTGTAGATTGCGGTGTTATGCTTTTGCGCCGATATCACGACATCCGACGGGTCAACCCCTATCGCGCCGCAGAATTTGTTGAAATTCTCCATTACGGCCTCCCGGGCGTCGCCGCGGGAAAAACTGAGGTTCATGCTTTCATATATACCCTTGCTCACCCCTCCGAGGCGGGTGGAAAAGCCGTGGCGTATAAACGGCAGGGCGTCAAATGACGGGAAGGTATAGTAGACAACCCCGTTTTTTTCATGAACCCGAAGGGTATTCGATTTCAGCAAGCCCATGCGACCCTCCCCTTTCGTTATAATCCCGTGATGATGTGCCATAACAGCCCGGTTATGCCCGACAGCAGAATAAGCAGTATGGGCGATACCTTTTTCATCAATAGCGCAAACACGGCGGCGGCTACCACAACCGAAAAGACATCTACGTTTATACCGTTCAGGCCTGCGAACGGGAGGGAAATTTCAAGCCCCATAACGGTCAGCAACAGGGTTTGTATGGCTACCGCGCCCACCATGCCCGCCACGGCGGGACGGATTCCGGTCATCCCCGCGCTCACCAGCCTGCTGTCGCGAACCGAAAAGAAGAATCTTGCGGCCAGCAGGGACAACAGGAACGAGGGCAGCACAACCCCGAGGGTTGCGATCACTCCGCCTGCCGCACCCCCCGCGCGGATTCCCGCAAAGGTGGCGGCATTTACAGCAAGAGGGCCGGGGGTCATTTCGGATATGGCGAATATATCGGCAATCTCCTGTGCGGTCATCCAGCCCGTTCTTATCATCTCGCTTTTGATAACGGGGAGAATACCGAGTCCCCCGCCGAAGGAGAGCGCTCCTATTTTCAGAAATGTCCATAATATCTGCAGATAGAGCATCAGTCAACCCTCTTATCGTAATGTTTTTCGGATGCGAGCAAGGCTTGGAATATAAATCCTGCCAGCAGTCCCCCGCCGATAAAGAACAGGGCGTGCAGCCTTGTAAGCAGAGATAAAACCAGCGCTGCTCCGAACACCGCCGTCGTCCATATCCCGCGGCCTTTTTTTATGGCGTTTTTTCCGAGGGTCACGGTCGCCCATGCAAGCAGTCCGCAGACGCATGCCTGTATTCCGTGAAAGGCGGCGGCGACATAGGGGTTTGTGCGAAACCATGTATAGCCGGTCGCTATCAGCGACATTATGATGAGCGGTGGCAGTACCATGCCCAGTCCGGCGGCGATCCCTCCCGCCACCCCTCCGGCGCGGTACCCCGATATAACCGAGGCATTAAGGGCTATCGGGCCGGGCAGGGATTGGGCGACGGCGAGGACGTCCGTCATTTCATCCTTTGTAAGCCAGTTATGCTTTGATGAATAGCAATCGGCCAGCAGGGGTATCATTGCAAAGCCGCCTCCGATGGTCACCGCGCCGATCTTCAGGGTTTCAAAAAACAGGTTGGAAATCAGGCCTTTTTTGGTTTTGCCCATGCTTTGGGGCGGCGGGCTTTGGGTTTGGGCGGCGTCACGGCAGGCATTTACCAGCAAGTCCGCAACCATGTCCCGCCCGAAGCGCTCGAGGGTGAGCTCGCGTATTTTTTGACCGTCATAATTTCGGGCTGTTTCCAGCATGGTCCGCATGGCCGACGCCATGGCCTTGGCGTCATCCACCGGAACCAGCAGGCCGGTTTCGTCCGTTACGATATCAAGCGGTCCGCCGCAGCTTGTGCTGATTACGGGCTTGCCGCATGCCGCGGCCTCATTCAGCACGCAGGACAGGGTTTCCATGCGGGAGGAGCACACAAAGCAGTCGCAGCCGTTCATAAAATCGGGCGCCTCCCCCCTCGGTATCGCCCCGACCAGGGTGCAGCAATCCCCTATTTCAAGGGAGTCGATTTTAGATTGGAGTTGTTTTCTGAACCCGCCCGTCCCGGCGATCTCAAGCCTTACCGGTCGATCAGTGTTCTTTTTAAAAAGGGCGAATGCCTCTATCAGCGTGTCATAGCCTTTGATCGGTCTAAGCTGTCCCATTGCGCGGAAGACAAACACATCGGGGTCGGTCCTGACCTCCTTTGGATAGAAAACCTCGCCGTCAACCGGGTCGGGTATTATCCTTGTTTCTGCGATAGGGTTCATTACCTCTTGCAGGGCGCTGCTCACGCAGGCGTTTACCGAGGCATATCCCATCACGGCACGCAGTCTTTCCAGCGCGGGGCTGTCGGGCTTTTCGGTCAGCACATAGGATGAGTGCTCCATAAAAAACATCGGGAGTCCGTGCTTTCGGCAGAGGGCAAGCGCCTCGTACCCCTGCAGGGACGAGCGAAGATTGACGACATCGGGTCTGCCCCATTCCTTTTCAATCCTGCGGTAAAGGGCTTCCAGCATGCGTATGCGCTGGATTCTTCTGCCCTTCTCCCATCCGGGCGTGAAGTTGGGCTGGGTGTAGGTGTATGTGAGCACCCCGTTAATCACCTTTCGGCGTATTCCGCTCAGATGAACCATTCCACTGCCCACGCTTACATGCGCCACAGCGACCTCGATCCCCTTTGCCGCAAGCGCCTCCGCCTGTTCCTTGTAAAACGTGCCGAGCAGCGGAGCTCCCGGCTTGGGATACCAGGAGGGTATCATCAATACCTTCATGCCTCAATCCGTATCCTTTCAGTTGAATCATTACCTTAGTAAAGCAATGATATTATAACCCGCTTCCCCCCTTCTTCGCAAGCATTACAGCTTTGAGTTTTTAATAAGGCTTACATCCGGCGTTTTTCATGCGTCCGCCCTCCTTTTGTTTCGCCGCAAATGATACTACGGCGCATCCCCGTTTCCCTATCGACAACCCCATTTTTAAAATTTTTTGTTGCCTAAAACAGGCCGGGTTTTGGGTGTGATTGTAAGCGGGAAGCAAGTGGCAAGACATGAGCAGAGCCGGAAGACTTGGGCTTGGTGTTTTTCATGCGTCAAGCCCCTTTTGTTTCGGCTGCAATGCTATAATATCACACCTTTGTTTCAATGTCAATAACTATTTTGAAAAAATTTTTTATTTTT
>LSQX01089951.1_pt1 | contig 15673 bp, 17 predicted proteins | sample 654561 | NCBI WGS metagenome assembly LSQX01 (sample SAMN04489861, study PRJNA283612) | anaerobic digester metagenome | isolation source: 4 biogas reactors fed with cattle manure at either 37C or 55C with and... | place: Denmark: Kongens Lyngby | collected 2014 | reverse complement strand
GAAGGATTCTATCCTCTTATTGACAAGTATATTTTGGTTCTTGATTACCGACTGCTTTACTGGGTAAATATGATTTCGGCAATTTTGGATAACGCCACCCTGGCAGCAGCAGAGATAAGTGTTGAAATGAGTATTCTGCAGATTGAAGCTATTCTAATGGGGCTTATCATCGCTGGCGGTATGCTTATTCCAGGAAATATTCCTAACATCATATCTGCTTCCAAACTGCGCATAGGCAGTAAAGAATGGGCTAAAATCGGAGTTCCATTTGGACTCGTAGTTATGGTTGTCTTTTATCTCATTCTTTTCTAAAAAGCTTAAACTTATGTATAAATACTCCTTGTCCTAAAAACCAAAGGACCTAGTTTTATTCCCTGCAGTAGCTTTTAACCGGTTATGTAAAGATTTGCAGAAGTGTGACTTGCCGATAACAAAGGAGATGTTATTAGTGGAATTTGCATTAAGCAAGGAACAAGAACTTATTCAAAAGGTGGCTAAGGACTTTGCTGAAAAGTACCTGGAGCCAGTTATCGATCAAATTTATGAGGAAAATACCATACCTGAACACATAAGTAGACTTGTTTGCCGCGGCAATTATCCCCGGACTTATGTTAGCAGCTCTGTATATGCTTTACACCTTTGTACTCATTAAAGTAAAAAAAGATGTGGTTCCGCAAGAAGCCATACGTGAAGGTGAAGTAATCTACTCCGTATGGGATGGAATCAAAGCCTTTGTTCCTTTCATATTCCTGATTTTAGCGGTAATGGGTGCGATTTTGGCTGGTATCTGCGCGCCAACTGAAGCGGCTGGCCTAGGTGCCTTTGGAGCCTTTTTGATAGCTTTAGCTTACCGTAAAATAAACTGGCAAGTACTAAAAGAATCAGCCATTTCCACCTTGAAAACCAGTACCATGATAGCATTCATTGCTATAGGTGCTAATATATTTACAGCTGTTTTCTTCGGTGTTGGTTGTGGAACGGTAGTAAAACAATTTATCGCTGCCTTAGGTTTAGGCCCAACTGGGACAATGATAATTATACTTCTGATAGTATTCCTATTAGGAATGCTCATAGACTGGGTAGGAATACTGCTTATCGTAGTTCCGATCTTTATGCCGATTATAGCCGAATTTGGACTGGATCCTTTATGGGCGGTTATGATGATAGTTGTAATACTGCAATCCTCCTTCCTAACACCACCTTTTGCATACGCTTTGTTCTATATAAAAGGTATTGCTCCCAAAGGTGTAACTATCACAGACATTTACTGGGGCGTAATTCCTTTTATAGGTCTGATTATATTGGCACTTATTCTATGCTGGGTTTTCCCCGAAATCATTACCTGGCTTCCCAATCTTTTAGCACAAACTAGAGGCTAAATAAAAAGCCAGCGAGCAATTTATGGTTTAGATTTAATGCAGATACAATAGCCGTTTTATGGAAAACAAACCACAAAACGGCTATTGGCTTTGTTGCCTATTGGCATTCACTTATTAAGCTTTTATGTTGCTCTGGATTCGGCAATGCCACAGAAAACTATAGTGAAAGACTGCAATCACGTATTAGAATGAAGGCACACAGGCACCGGGATAGTTTTCCTCCAGGAATTGTTTAACTTCCGGAGACTGCATGGCTTTAGCCAACTTCTGGATTGACTCCTTGTTTTCGTCTTCGGGGCGGACTACCAGAACATTAGCAAAAGGAGAATCCTTGGGTTCCATGAATATAGAATCCTCTACCGGATTCAGGTTAGCTTCTAGGGCGTAATTACTGTTAATGACGCACAGGTCTAAATCTTCCAAAGCTCGGGGAAGCATAGGGGCATCCATCATGGTAATTTTTATATTCTTGGGATTTTCAATGATATCCTGTTCAGTTGCCAGGACACCGACACCCTCCTTTAACTTAATCAAACCGGCGCTTTCCAATACCATGAGAGCACGGCCGCCATTGGTGGCATCATTGGGAATACCCACGGTAGCTCCATCACTTACGGAATCTATGTCAGTTAAAGTGTTGGAATAAACACCCATGGGTTCGTTATGAATCTTAGCAATCCATTTTAAGTCAGCCTGGTTTTGACTGTTATAGTCATCCAGGTAGGGAATATGTTGAAAGAAATTAGCATCAATCTGTCCTTCGGCCAAAGCCGGATTAATCAGCACATAGTCAGTAAATTCTTTGATCTCCAGTTCTACACCGTCCGCTTCCAGAACTGGTTTTACAACTTCTAGAATCTCAGCGTGGGGCTTAGCCGTAGCACCAACCACCAGTTTTTCAGTTTGGTCAGCAGGCCCAGGGGTCTGACCTTGCTCATTATCTCCAGAACAACCCACCAGAGCCCCAGTCATAAGTACCAGACTGAGCACCAGTACGATAAACTTTTTCATTCTCTTACCTCCTCTGTTTAATCACTCTCGCTGCCAGGGTATCTCCCAGAAGCTGGACACCCTGAACCATGACTACTAAAATGACGACCGTTACCAATAAAACTAGAGTTTGATAACGTTGATATCCATAATAGTAGGCAAGTGTTCCCAATCCACCTCCTCCCACTATACCGGCCATAGCCGAATAACTGACTAAATTAATAGTTGTTATCGCTACCCCCAGAATAAGACTAGGACTGGTTTCAGGGAGTAAAACCTTGGTAATAATCTGCCAGGTATTGGCACCCATAGACAAGGCTGCCTCAATAAGTCCCCATTCTATTTCCTTGAGGCTGGTCTCTACTAACCGGGCTACAAAAGGAACTGCGGCTAAGGTAAGGGGAACCATGGAAGCCACTGTTCCAATAAAACCTCCCACCAGGAGTTTGGTTAAAGGAATTACCAGGATCAAAAATATGATAAAGGGTATGGAGCGAAAAACATTGACGATAAAGCCCAGAATTTGATTTAACGGAATATTTTCCAATATGTGACCCTTTTCAGTAATGACTAGGATTACCCCTAGAGGAAGTCCCATTAAATAAGCCAATACCGTGGAAATAATCACCATATAAATGGTCTCCCAGGTGGCCAGAGACACCTTCTCAATTAACCAAGAGATATCTACTGATGTGGCACCCACCAGGCAGGGAAGGTTTAGTAGGAAAGATGCTTCAAACATTGTTTAACACCTCGATTTCTAAGCCTCGTTCCCGGAGGTAAGTCATAGCCTTATCCAATAAGGTAGCCTCCCCAATCAGTTCTAAAACCAGGTTGCCAAAGGGAATGTCTTTAACCCTGTCGATATTGCCATAGAGAATATTTACATCGATTTCAAATTGCTTAATCATGGAAGATATAATTGGTTCTCCAGCGGAACTGCCGATAAAAGACACCCTGATCAAACGAGTCAGCTGCCCCTGGGGAACTTGTTTAGCATGGATTAAATCTTCCGGTATATCTTTTTTAACCACCATATTGATAAAGCTTTGGGAGGTGGGGGTAGCTGGTCGCGAGAATACTGACAGCACATCCCCGATTTCTACAATGCGGGAATTATCTATTACCGCTACCCGGTCGCAAACCTGCTTAATTACGTTCATATCATGAGTAATCAGCAAAATAGTCAGGTTGAACTGGCGATTTATATCTTTTAACAGCTTGAGGATAGAGCTGGTGGTTTGCGGATCCAGGGCAGAAGTCGCCTCATCCGACAAAAGCACTTTGGGATTATTGGCCAGTGCCCGGGCAATGCCTACTCTCTGCTTTTGTCCGCCGCTGAGCTGTCCTGGGTATACATTAGCTTTATCTGCAAGACCCACCAGTTCCAACAGCTCGTTTACCCTGGCTCGGGCTTGGCGGGCAGGAACCTTGGCAATTTCCAGTGGAAAGAGGATATTATCAAATACCGTACGTGAAGACAAGAGATTAAAATGTTGGAAAATCATGCCGATTTTTTGGCGAGCAGTGCGTAAATCCCCCTTATCCAGTGAAGTGATCTGCTGGCCATCCACATATATGGATCCATGAGTGGGCTTCTCCAACATATTAATACAACGAATCAGAGTACTTTTGCCAGCTCCGCTCAGCCCAATTATCCCAAAGATTTCACCCTTCTTTACCGATAGAGTGACATCATCGAGAGCCAGGACCTGCTGACTGGGAGTCTGATATATTTTGGTTAGATGTTCAATCTGAATCAAAGGCCCCGTCCTCCTTAATGCAAAAATAAATGCCTCCTGGTGCTCAGCCAAAGAGGCAAGATACGTTTATATACCCTGCTCTTATCTGCCAGACTTACGTCTGCAGGAATTGGCACCATACCCGCTGGGCGGTTGCCGGGCTTCATNNNNGGGCCAGTCCCTCAGCCACTCTTGATAAGAGTACTTCTTATTTTGCGTCACTAATAAGTGTAGCATTTGGTTGGTTTTACAGTCAACATAATTAATGAAGTTAATCTTAATTTACAATTAGCGGATCGTTTTGCAATACGATGCGTCTTACTAGGCCTTGCCTGACTTGAAATATAATGCAGCGAGAGTTATCACTGCCATATACCGCATCAAAATCATCAGGGTTGCCATTGTCCACCCAGGCATACTGTTCTCCATATTGTTCAACTACCAAATCGAAAGGGTCATTAACCCGTATACCTCTGTAGGTGGGAAGAGCAGGGTTCTCAATATGCGCCCTGTGTAGGATATTCTCGTCCTCGGTAAAGGTCAACAGAATATGGTCTTCATTTAAGGTAAAAATAGTACTGAAGCCCAGCATATATCCGAATGGATAATATTCCATTACTGTTTCCCCAGGAGTAGAGCCGATATGTAGTTCGTGGTCGCGCCATGCTAAATCAAAATCTGCATCATCGAGCACAGCAAATTTATCGGGGTAATGAATGTTTAATGAATCCCTGCTACTGGCTACGAAAAGACCCAGAGCAAAGGCAATAGTAATAATAACCGTAATAATAACCATTTCCCGACGGTTCTGCTGAAACATTTATCTCACCTTTATCAAATTCTATGAAACGCTGTGTTCCATGCTATTATACTACAGAGTGCAAATGACCCCAAGGTCGCTTGACAAGGCTTTCATCCGTATACTATAATGAACCTTGCTGATAGCAAATCAATTTGTGCGGCAGTGGCGGAATCGGCAGACGCGCTAGATTCAGGATCTAGTCTGTGCAAGCAGGTGGGGGTTCAAGTCCCTTCTGCCGCACCATAAACCATGTAGGAGTCAATGAAGAGGACTCCTTTATTGTTTTCTGGTCTGGAATGGTCTGGAAAAGCCTAAATCCTAATCAAAATGCTGTGAAACAAAAATATAACACTGCCCCCGATTATAAGGGTAAGGATGATTAGAAACAGGGCAGCCCGATTAGATAAAAGCTTTTTTAAGGAGTTACGCATTGCTTCATTTTCTCCCCTCTACCAACCATTTGTCTAGGTTAATTAATCAATCTTACCGTGAGAATAGCCCTGGCGATGACATTATTTAGCTAGGGATTACATATATTGCACGGCTCGTATCCAGACTCCACAGCCTCATCACGTCGATGGAAATACTGACGATTGGCCTCTTGAATTCGTTTAACAGAACTACAATCCTCCCGATGAAAACGGGTTCCTCGCCGACTGGCGATATAGAGTGGTTTGGCGTCATCTTCATCAGCCGGTGCTAATGAGATGGTGGTTGGGTGGTCAGAAGTCAGCTCGGTAGAATGTGATGACAATAATGAGGATGTTTCCAACATTGCATCAGTTGGGATCAATGGCTCTGCGAGTTCCCGATCATTTAGAGCAGTTTGTAAATTATAGAACAAATGCATAGCCCCTAGCAGACGGTGTACAATCATTACCAACAGCACTACACATATTATGGACAATATCCAGTTTATCATGGCTTCCTCCAGATAGGATTTCTCAAGGGTTTTCAAATTTTTATAATTTCAAGCCCATGTGGTAAGCTGGGTAGTATACACCTGGGCGGAAAAACTCGCTTTTTGGTCTTCCCTCAATAGTGAACCCCATTGATTTATACAATTGTATAGCCCGGGTATTATCGGTACGGACTTTTAGGTTTATTTTAGTTATACGGTTTTGAGTCGCCCACTCTAGCATAGTAGCTATCATATTCCGTGCCAAGCCATGCCCCCAAAATTCAGCCAGTACGGAAATGCCAAACTCAACATGACGACGAGCAAAAGGCCATGGTCCACGCTGGCAATTCAAGGTAGCTACGATCCGGTTGGTGTCGGCAGCCAGTAACCACAGGTTATCTGATCTTTTAGACATATGATCAAGGTATTGCCTGGCTTCATCAACGCTCATGGTAACCTGAACAGATGTGAAGGCAAGAAAGTTAGTTTCATCGCCTACTTGGTGGAGATAACTAAGCCATTGAGATGCGTCATCCGCCACAACTGAACGTATTTCAAGTAATCTGTCCTTAATGAAAATATTGTAGGGCAACAATTTTACCGGCCTCCATTTGTAGTATAACAGTTGTGGAGGGAAAATATATTTAAGGATATACTATTAATATACCATGAGAAACCAATGCTTCCAGATGGGTATTAAAGGAGGGCTCTATGAACAAAATTGACGTTAAATTCCAGAAGTTGGTTGACTGGGCTCAGGTACCAGAATATGAAACTGCTGGAGCAGTCGGCTGCGATTTTTCCCTAGCATTAAGAGAAGAAGTGGTGCTTTATCCTAATGAAGTTCAAAGCATTTCTACCGGATTTGCTATGCGTATTCCCGATGGATATGAAGCCCAGATACGTAGCCGAGCAGGCATGGCACGAAAGGGGATAATAGTAGCCAATGCTCCGGGTACTATTGATGCCGACCACCTAGGGGAAATAAAGGTGCTTTTGGTCAATATAAGTAATAAACCAATTAAAATTGTTCCCGGCCAGAAAGTGGCTCAGATGGTTTTTAGTCCGGTAGTGCAGGCACGGTTTACGGAAGCTTAAGTTTTAGAAATATAAAAGAACTACATGAACATACAGGAGGTACCAATAATGAAGAAATTATTTCTTACACCAGAGGACACGGTGCTGCTCATAATAGACTTACAGGAAAAACTTATGAAGGCCATGAAGGACAAAGACCGGGTTTATTTCAACACCTCGTTACTTCTGGAAACTGCCAAACAGTTTGATATCCCAGTGGTTGTTACCGAACAGTATCCTCGTGGTCTTGGTCCAACGGTGGACGAAGTTACCAAGCATCTTCCTGAACATGCCCTCGTAGAAAAAACCAGTTTTTCCGCATGTATTCCTGATTTTAACGACATACTCAGAAAAATTAACCGGCGCAACATAATTATTACCGGCAGCGAAACACATATTTGCGTATTTCAGACTGCCCGCGATTTGGTACAGGACGGCTATCAGGTTTACGTGCCCAGGGATGCGGTTTGTTCACGAACTGACGAAAACTATGAAAACGGTCTGGAATTAATGAAGATGGCAGGGGCTGTTATTACTAATACTGAAACGGTTATTTTCGATCTCCTCAAGAAATCTGGGACTCCACCGTTTAAGGCGATTTCTCCATTGCTTAAGTAGAGTACAGAAAACAGCTACTGGATGAATCTGGACTAAAGGGCTGTGCATAATAATGATTTTAATTTGACAAATTGATAAAGTGACTTTATACTTGGATTTCGGGTGCAAATTGAGTACCAAAAACAGGTGTAAAGATTCAATGCGGCATTCTGGTAATGCCGTTTCTGTTTTGAAAAGGACTTTATTAATTCTAGGAGTGAAGAAAAGATGTTAGAAAAACTGCGTAATATAGGAATTATAGCTCATATTGACGCAGGTAAAACCACCACCACTGAGCGCATTCTTTTCTATACAGGTTTGACTCATAAAATGGGAGAAACCCATGACGGTGAAAGTGTAATGGATTTTCTCCCTTACGAAAAAGAACGTGGCATTACTGTGGCTTCAGCGGCTACTCGCTGTACATGGAGGGAAAATGTAATTAATATCATTGATACGCCTGGCCATGTTGATTTCACAGCTGAAGTAGAAAGAAGCTTACGTATTCTTGATGGAGTAGTGGTGATATTCTGTGCTAAAGGCGGGGTAGAACCTCAATCGGAGACAGTGTGGAGACAAGCTGATAAATATCATGTTCCACGTATCGCTTATATAAACAAGATGGATGCGGTAGGGGCAGATTTTATTAGGGTTGTGAATCAGGTTAAAGACCGCTTGGGAGCTCACCCGGTTATTCTAACCATGCCGGTTATTGAGAATGATGCCCTGGCTGGTGTAATTGATTTGATAAAAATGGTTTATATCACTTTTGGCGGCCGCCTGGGCAACGAAGTACAGATACAGGATATACCCGAGCAGTACCAGCAGGCAGCCGAAAATAGCCGCCATCTTATGATTGAAGGAATTGCTGAATTGGATGAAACACTATTAGAGCTATATTTAAACAACGACCCCATCAGCCAAGAGGACATTATTGCTGCTGTTCGCCGCCAAACGATAGCTAACCACATGGTACCGGTTATTTGCGGAAGTTCCTATAGAAATATAGGGGTGCAGACGCTTCTTGATGCTATTGTGGATTACCTGCCTTCACCCTTGGAAGGTAAAACTGCTACTGCTACTTATCTAGGGAGCGAAGACACAGTTGAAGTTCTGCCTGATGCCGGTAAACAGTTTGCGGCTCTCATTTTTAAGATTGTCAGTGATCGTCATGTGGGTAAATTAGCTTTTGCCCGTGTTTATTCGGGCACCTGCCATGCCGGCACATATGTATACAATAGCAGCAAGGGGAAAAAGGAGCGGATTGGGCGCTTAGTTAAGATCCATGCCAATCACCGGGAAGAAGTTGATTCGGTAACAGCTGGTGATATAGTAGCCATAATCGGATTAAAAGATGTGGGAACCGGGGATACCCTTTGTGACGAAGATTTCATGGTATTGTTGGAACCCATTACTTTCCCTGAACCAGTTATTCAAATAGCTATTGAACCGAAAACCCAGTCTGACCAGGGCAAACTAGGGGAAGCTCTTAACAGGATATCTGCAGAGGATCCAACCTTTAGGGTAGGGTATAACCGAGACACCGGACAAACTCTGATATCTGGCATGGGTGAACTGCATTTGGAAATAGTTACTGAGCGTCTAAGCCGGGAGTTCGGTATTGACTTTACCATAGGCCAGCCCCAGGTTGCCTATAAGGAGACTATTTCCCACCCAGCAGAGCATGTGACCCGGTTTGTTAAACAGACTGGTGGAAAAGGGCAGTTTGCTCATGTAGTACTGCGTCTTGAGCCTGCTGAAGAAGGATTTGAGTTTGCCAGTCAGGTTGTAGGAGGTAATGTGCCTAAAGAATACATTCCCGCCGTAGAATCAGGAGTACGTCAGGCTCTGGAAGAAGGGGTTGTGAAAGGTTACCCGGTGGTAAACGTAAAAGCGACCTTATTAGATGGGTCTTACCATGAAGTAGACTCATCAGAGATGGCTTTTCGCACCGCAGCCATGATGGCGACCCGGGAGTGTTTGAAAAAAGCCGGGTCCTATTTACTCGAGCCCATTATGAAATTAGAGATAACATCTCCCGAGGAATTTACCGGTAATATAATCAATAATATAAGCAACCGGCGCGGACGCTTGGAATCCATGTCTACCGAGAATAATACGCAAATAATTAGAGGAAGTGTACCTTTAGCAGAATTGTTTGGTTATTCGACAACGCTGCGCTCGTTAACCCAGGGTAGGGCTGGATTCTCTATGGAATTTTCTCATTATGAAAAACAACCGGTTGCCGTTTAAGGATAAAATCCCAGGCCTCTATGAGTGTATAGAGGCCTTAATTTTTTTCAGGGAGTCTTCCAATTCAGCCAAGAGGGCAGTGATTTGAACAGAGTCAACCTCATTAGCCTTAGTGGCATTAAGGTATAAACGTTCTGCCAGTTCTGAGAGGTGATTGTAACCAAAAATACCCGCCGACCCTTTTATGTCATGGGCTATATGGGCAATTGTATCCCAATCTTTGTTTTTTCGAGCCTTTTCCATGCGGGCCAGATCAAGTTCCATCATAGTCATTAATTCAGGTAAGAGTTCTTTTCTTAAAGACTCCACTTCCGAATCACTGACAACTTTCTCTGCCTCTGGAAGTACATATTTATCCACGTAAGAATAAAGGGTTTGGCTGGAAAATGGTTTGGTTAAATAGTCAGTACAGCCAGCCTTAAAACACTTGTCCTGTTCTTCTTTTGTTATGGAAGCAGATACAGCAATAATGGGCAAGTTTAAGTATCGATGATCAGAACGTATCTGGTGTATGGTGTCGTAACCGTTAAGCAGAGGCATTTGCATATCCATTAAAACCAAGTCTACTTTTTGAGTATCCAACAATGAGAGGCACTCATGGCCGTTGCAGGCCACAAGAACCGAGTACCCCTTGCACTTCAGCATGGAGGATAATATGTACCTATTAAAGTCATTATCATCAACAATCAGTATACGTTTGCTGTTCAGTTCACCGGCATCAGATGCCGGTTGTTTATTGATGCTGGATATTATAGGAGCAGGGACAGCAATTTCTACGGGTATTCTAAAACTAAAAGTAGACCCATGGCCTAATTTGCTGGTAACAGAGATTTCCCCTCCCAATAGGTGTACCAATTCCCGGCAGATAGACAGACCTAGTCCCGTTCCGCCTTTATCGTATCTATTTACTTGCTGAAACGCTTCGAAAATATGGGCAAGCTCATTCTCAGGAATACCTATGCCCGTGTCCTTTACCGAAAATTCCAGCCATATTTCACCGGGTTTTGTTTGCGATTGCCGGTCTATTAGTCTTATTTCTATAGATATTTGACCTTGGCTGGTAAACTTAGCCGCATTGCTCAGAAGGTTTAACATGATACGTCTCAGTTGAAGTGGATCGCTAAAAAGAAAATTGGGGACACACGGATCAATACTGGTATGAAGTTCGATTTTACTAGAATCGATTCTGGGCTGAATCATGAGAAGACACTCTTCTACCAGTTGACTCAGGTAAAATTCGCGCTTGATTAATATTGAAAAGCCAGCTTTTATTCGCGAGAGATCAAGTATATCATTTACTAGCCCCAATAATACTTCACTGCACTGCTGTATAGTGGAAACCAATTCTTTTTGATAACTACTCAGTGTTTCTTGGGATAGTAAATCACTAGCTCCAATAATACCCACCATAGGCGTGCGTATATCATGGATAATTTGGGCCATCAAATTAGTTTTGGCCTGATTGGCTTTCTCCAACTGTTGAGCCTGATACAATGCTTCGATATGAGCTTGTTTTAATTCACTAAGATCTTTAATAATGCCAAAACTTCCAACTACCTTACCTGACTCATCATATAAAGGTGAAGGATTTACGTGAGTCAGCACTGGATTACCACTGCGGTTGCGAAGAGTGAGTTCATAGCCGTTTCTCTCGCCAGAGAAGCGCCTTGTTATGCCGGTCAATAGAGCTATTTGATCTTTGTTATCGTAACAGAAGTTGAGCAAGTTATTACTTACAAGCTCCTCCTGACTATAACCTAACATATGGGTCAAAGCCCTATTCACCTGCAGTATTTTGAGCCCCGTGTCAACTACCAAAAATCCATCAGCCAGGTTTGCCAATAGATGTAGGCAATTTGGGCTGCAATACCTCAGATGACATTCTTGTAAGACACTCTCTTCTGATTTGTAGTTATTTGTCCATAACCAAGTCATATCATCCAAAAAAGGCACCGTTTTCCCCCACCTTCATTTATATCCAGTATATAAGAAAATACGGACATTTTGTAGAATATCATAAAATATTTTCCTATTATTGATGTGGGAAATTATACCAGGGGAAGAGGAAAGGGCATGAGGGTACATTTTGGCTGCTAAAAAGAAAGGGCCAAGTCCAAGGCGAGCAGACAAAAATTGTTATATGAAAAGCATGAGGGCAGCTAGGCTGCCCTCATTTCCAAGTAAATATCGTAGAAAAAACAATAGCATAAGTCTAATGTGAAGTTGGATTGCCAGCGGTAAAAGTGATTGCTTCAGCCAAATCTACTAAATCCTCGGCAGAAACACTGCCCTCGAGGGTTACCTGGTAGGGCTGACCATCGATTTCAACATAATAGGTCATTACTAGCTTTTCGTCAATACTATTACTTCCGGCAAAATTAGGAACACCTGATGCCCCAGGTGCACCAGTCACGTTAACATTTCTTTCTCGTTCTTTCAGATTTTGCAGGGTAATGATTAAAGTTCGACTGGATTTATCAGTATAATGGTATTCAACTGTGGAACCCTCAGGGGAATAACTGTTGACTGTATTTATCAAAGTAAAATGCCCCGGAACCTGTTGAGGGGCAGGTATCTGGGCATAATGGCGCAACTTATTCGCAGCAGCCTCATTACTGCCAAGACGACTCGGTGTCTGTAAGTCGCCTGATTTCCAATAAGAATCAGTTTCCGGGTAATCAGCACGGAATAATTCGACATCAAAGGTTGTGGACATAGGTTCACTGACCCGTGATTCTATACTCATTTCCTCAACGGCGGGTGTGGTTGATTCCATTACATCGGCTACTTTGATAGGGGGGGCGACATCCTCTTGTCTATCTAATTCAGGTAGCGCACCAGTTGATGTATAATCATCGCTAGTTGACTGATGGCTGGGGGTAGGGAGTGATTCATTTTGTATGGCGTCAGTAGACGAATCATTCACCGTATGACGTTCACTACTAACCGGAGGACTGTCTGCAATCTGCGCAGATTTCTGAAAGGGCAGTATTTGCGGCACTAAAATGGCCATAAGCATCACTAAACCTACGGCAGCAGTGGCTAGAGCAATACCCCGGGCTCTCGTTTTCTTCTTATTCTCAGCAGAATGCAGGGGCTGGGTTGCCCGGAATCCGACAATATGTTGCATAACTCTATCAGTAAAATCATCAGCTAATGATGGCAAATCAGACTTATCGCCCAGCACTGCATTTTCCAGATGAGTTAATTTTACCTGATTTTTACAATAATAACACTCTTGCAGGTGTTTATCTATTTGCTCTTTGAGGGCAGGGGACAGATTATCTTCACAATAATCGAATATATACTTATCATAGCGTTGACAATTCACGTTGTACCCCCCTTTCCTCCCAGCGTTTTAGTAAAACTCTGCGCAATGCTTTACGAGCCCGATGAATCCTAACTTCAATATTTTCTTTGCTTACCCCTAAGGTTTCAGCTATTTCTGCGTTTTTCATATCCATTTGGTAGCGTAGAACTAGAACAGTCCGGTACGATTCGGGCAGTTCCATTATGGATGCGCGAATATCCTCCATAATTTCCTTCCGTTCAAAAATAGCCTCTGGATCACCCTCCATTACAGAAGGATAGTCTTGGTAAGTCTGACCAAAACTTTCATCAAAACTCAATTGAACTACTTTCTTTTTCTTTCTTAAGTTACTTATGGCAGTATTGACTGCAATTCGGTGAATCCAAGGCCTGAACCTTTTGGTACGATCAAATTGATAGAGTTTGTCGTACACCAGTATAAACACCTCTTGAGTTATATCCTCAGCTTCTTGGTACTGACCAACCATGCGATATACTATATGAAATATAGAGTTTTTGTATCGGTTCACCAACTCTTCAAAGGCCGCCGTATCTCCATGCAAAATACGTTCAGCCAGTATTTCGTCGCTTAGCAAAACAAACCAGCTCCTCGAACGCGTTCAACCAATAATACGCAGGGGGTTTTGTATAGCTTACACCAGTAGGGGCCAAAACGGTAGAGAAAAACATATATCAAGGTATGTTTGGGGAATAACATGGTAAAATAACAGGAAATCCATTGGTGGTAAAGAACTAGCTAGTGTTGGCGATGGCTATGTGTTATGACATTTGGTTAAAGGGCTGAAATGATGAAGATTATGGTAGATGCAGATGCATGTCCAGTAAAGGAAATAATAGAAACATTGGCAATAAAATACTCTATACAGGTTATATGGGTGGCTAGTATTGAACATAATATTGAGAATAAATACGGTCAGGTAATACAGGTAGATCACGCACCTGAAGCAGCAGATTTGTACATTGTCAATCACATTCAACCCTATGATATAGTAATCACTCAGGACTTGGGCTTAGCATCACTGGTTTTAGCCAAAGGCGCACGAGCCCTTACCCCTTTAGGGAAGGTGTTGCATGAGAGTAATATAGACACTTTGTTAAGCCAGCGTTTCATGAATACAAAGGCCAGGAGACAAGGCTATCGCATTGGCAAAACCGCAGCCAGAACCTCCCAGGATGATTACCATTTCACCCAGGCACTTAGAGAGCTATTAAAAGAGAAACCACAGGAAAATTAATAGGGCATATGCACAAAACATATTGCTGCCCCTCATGCAGATGTTTATAATAAAGTCAAATATGGTTAAGGAAGGGAGAAAACTATGTCCGATCAATGTAAAACATGTCCTAGTGCAAACGGATGCACAACTGAACCTGGAAAATGCGGCGTAGATCCAGAAAAGGCTTTGCTGGGGTCGCTCAATAGAATTGAAAACGTTTTAGTGGTCATGAGTGGAAAAGGGGGAGTAGGAAAGTCCTCGGTTACAGGTCTTATTGCTTCCACTCTAGCCAAGCAAGGTAAAAGAGTAGGGATATTGGATGCAGACATTACAGGACCCAGCCAACCCAAAGTCTTCGGGCTAAAAAACGTGGAATTAAAAGCTAGTGAATACGGGATTATTCCCCCGATAACCAAGTTAGGAATTAAAATAATATCCATTAATTTCTTTCTTCCTAATGAAGATGATCCAGTAATTTGGAGAGGACCTTTACTAGCAGGTGCTGTTAACCAGTTTTGGGGCGAGACCGACTGGCGCGACTTGGATTATCTGATAGTTGATCTTCCGCCAGGAACAGGAGACGTTCCCTTAACAGTATTACAATCACTGCCAGTTACAGGAATAGTAATTGTTTCATCACCTCAGGATTTAGCTTTTATGGTAGTAAAGAAGACCATTAAGATGACCCAGAAGCTGAGTATTCCTATCCTCGGATTGGTGGAAAACATGAGTTTTGCCATATGCAATCACTGCGGCGAGAAGCTAGAAATATTCGGAAAGAGCCAGGGTGAAGTAATCGCTCGGGACAGCGGCATTGAATTTCTAGGGAAATTGCCCTGGGATGCTGAACTTAATAACCTGGTAGACCAAGGAAGAATTGAGGAATATGATTCTCCCGCTGCCCATGAAATGGTTGAAAATATTATCAGAGTTCTGGATAGCTCTATAAAAAACTAGAATATATGGTCTCAAAAATACATATGGATTATGGTGAATCGAACCTAAATTTTTTAATTGAGTAGATAATATATGACATTCTATTGGAACTTTTGTGTATAATCTATATAGGTAATAATTTTGCTATTACTAATATTAGTTTCACCATAGTGCAAAGGAGGGGTTTTCAGTGGGCATGAAAATGTTTTTAGAACTGAAAAACCTGTTTGCTGATCTAGCATCAACTCTTATATTGGGCAAAACTAAAGATGCCGCTAATTTGGCACTTATTTTATCAGAAAAAAGCAAGGCTCTGGCAGAAGAGTTAGCCAAATAACTAAGAAGAGCAACCGCTGCAGTCCATGCAGCGGTATTTTTATTTGAGTACGATTATAAAACTATCAAACAGGCGGTGTACTAAGCAAATGGATGCTCTTTTTTCGTCACAG
>LSQX01355132.1_pt1 | contig 15674 bp, 14 predicted proteins | sample 654561 | NCBI WGS metagenome assembly LSQX01 (sample SAMN04489861, study PRJNA283612) | anaerobic digester metagenome | isolation source: 4 biogas reactors fed with cattle manure at either 37C or 55C with and... | place: Denmark: Kongens Lyngby | collected 2014 | reverse complement strand
GCGAAGAAACCAACGAAATGCTGCGTGCACGCGGATACATTGACCTGATTATTCCGCGCGGCGGACAGGGACTTATCAATTTTGTGCGCGAAAATGCAACAATTCCGGTGATTGAAACCGGCGCAGGCATTTGCCACACCTATTTTGATGAATATGGCGATGCAGAAAAGGGACGTGAAATTATTTACAACGCAAAAACCCGCCGCCCTTCGGTATGCAATGCGCTTGACTGTCTGGTTATTCACCGTTCACGAATTGGGGAACTGCCTCTTTTCACTGAAAAACTCTCCAAAGACGGGGTAATCATTTATGCCGATGAAGACTCATACAAAAAGCTGGAAGGAAATTATCCTGAAAATCTGCTCTTTCACGCCACGAAGGAATCTTTTGGCACCGAATTCCTTTCACTGAAAATGGCCGTTAAAACGGTTGACAGCTTCGATGAGGCAATTGAACAAATCAACAGCAATTCGTCAAAACACAGCGAAGCCATTATTTCTGAAAATCAGGAAAGAATTGAAACTTTCAGGAAACTCATTGATGCCTCTTCGGTCTATTCCAATGTGTCCACGGCTTTCACCGATGGCGCACAGTTTGGATTAGGCGCTGAAATTGGAATCAGCACGCAGAAGCTGCACGCCCGCGGCCCAATGGCACTGGAAGAACTTACCAGCTACAAATGGATCATCGAAGGGGAAGGGCAAGTGAGACCAAAATAGACAGAAGAAAAGAGTTTTCCTTTGAATGGGAAGGTGGATGAAGTGAATTAAAAGAAAGGATTTTGAAATAGTTAAAAATTTTAGAAAAGTAAAGTTTATAAATTGAGTCATTTACATGAAAAACTTCACATCTGTAAAAGATATTCCCGATTTAAGCAAAGCAGTTCACACTGCTTTGGAGATTAAAAAAAACCGGTTTGCCCATCAGCATCTTGGAAAAAATAAAACCATGGTTTTGATTTTTTTCAATCCCAGTCTGCGCACGCGGTTAAGTACCCAAAAAGCAGCCATGAATCTGGGAATGAACACTATGGTGATGAACGTGAGTGAGGATGGCTGGCAGCTTGAGTCTGAGTTGGGCGTAGTTATGGACGGCGACAAACCGGAGCACCTGAGGGAGGCAATACCGGTTATCGGTAAGTATTGTGAGGTTATTGGCGTTCGGGCATTTGCGCGACTGAAAAATAAAGAAGATGACTATTCCGAAAAAATCCTGAATCAGTTTCTCAGCTATGCCGGCGTGCCGGTTGTCAGTATGGAAGCTGCCACGCGCCATCCGCTACAAAGTTTTGCTGATTTAGTTACCATCGAGGAGTTTAAAACAAAGGAGAGGGCTAAGGTAGTACTGACCTGGGCTCCCCATCCGCGCGCACTGCCTCATGCTGTGCCAAACTCATTTGTGGAGTGGATGTGCCGGACAAATTATGAACTGGTGGTAACCCATCCTGAAGGATATGAGCTGGCACCGGAATTCATGGGTGATGTAAAAGTGGAATATGACCAAAAAAAGGCATTTGAAGGCGCCGATTTTATCTATGCGAAAAACTGGTCATCCTATACCGATTACGGGAAAATTTTATCAAAAGATTTTGCATGGACAGTGAATGAAGAAAAAATGTTATTGACCAACAATGCAAAGTTTATGCACTGTCTGCCGGTTAGAAGGAATGTGGTGGTAACTGACGGCGTGCTGGACAGCCCGGCCTCCATCGTTGTGGAACAGGCTGCAAACCGGGAGGTTACGGCACAAGCCGTGCTGAAAATGATTCTGGAAGAAGCACAGAGCTGATGCGAAAGTTATATCTACTGATTAAAGGGAAAAATGACAAAAAAAATTGAAATAGTTCCGGCTATTGATATCATTGACGGAAAATGTGTTCGTCTTTCACAGGGTGATTATGAGCGTAAAACCGTTTACAATGAAGACCCACTGGAAGTTGCCCGGATGTTTGAAGATGCCGGAATCAGGCGGCTGCATCTGGTGGATTTGGACGGAGCGCGGGCAAATCATATCATCAATTACAAAGTTTTGGAGCAAATTGCGACAAAAACAGATTTGGTTATCGACTTTGGAGGAGGGCTGAAATCAGACAATGATCTGGAAATTGCTTTTAACTCTGGTGCAGACATGGTTACCGGAGGCAGTATTGCCGTGAAAGAACCGGAAACCTTTTTGCGCTGGCTTGAAAAATATGGGAGCGAAAAAATTATTCTTGGCGCCGATGCAAAAGAGGGCAAAATTGCCGTGAGCGGATGGACTGAAACCACCGAACTTACCGTAATAGAGTTTATTGCCGGATTTCACACCAAAGGTGTTTATAGGGTAATTTCCACCGATATTGCCCGTGACGGAATGCTCACCGGGCCTGCATTTAATCTATATGCCGAAATCATGGAAACACTGCCCGATGTGGAAGTTACAGCCAGCGGCGGCATCGCCTCAATGAGTGATATTCATAAATTGGCAGAAATGGGCGTTCCCGCAGTAATAACCGGGAAAGCGATTTATGAGGGAAAAATTTCATTGAAAGAAATAGAAGGATATATAAAAGCCCCCTCCAACTCCCCCGAGGGGGAGAGTAAGAAATAGCCTGAAAGTTATGTGCTTTTTATTCGTTAATTTCAGTATAGCCGATATTGATTATACTTTAAAATAATTAGCGTTTTTATTTAGGAATTAAAATTACATATAATCACAAAACAAACTCCCTCCCTTTTGGGGAGGGCTGGGGAGGGGCTTCTTATGTTAGCAAAAAGAATTATACCGTGTCTTGATATTCAGAACGGTAAAACCGTTAAGGGGATAAATTTTGTGAATATCAGGGAAGTGGGCGATCCGGTGGCAATGGCGGCAAAGTATGAAGCCGACGGCGCCGATGAATTGGTTTTGCTGGATATTGCCGCTACCGTTGAAGGGCGTAAAACCTTTGTGGATCTGGTGAAAAAAGTAGCTGCAAATCTGAACATTCCGTTTGCCGTTGGCGGCGGAATCAGCGAGCCGGGGGATGTGGAGAAACTGCTAAACGCCGGAGCTGCTAAAGTATCCATAAACTCGGCAGCAGTAAAGAATCCGCAGCTCATCAATGAGCTTGCAAAACAGTTTGGAAGTTCTGTTGTGGTAGTTGCCATTGATGCCAGAAGTGATGATGATAGCCATTGGGCAGTGACCGTCAGCGGTGGAAATGTTACCACAGACAAAGAACTGTTTTCCTGGGCAAAAGAGGTAGAAGAGCGTGGGGCAGGAGAGATTTTGTTTACATCCATGAACCACGATGGCACCAAAAAAGGATTTGCCTACCGGGAACTTGCCCGCTTGGCCGGTTTGCTCACCATTCCGGTAATCGCTTCAGGCGGTGCCGGCACAAAAGAGCATTTTCTGGATGCTTTTGTTAAAGGCAAAGCAGATGCTGCACTGGCAGCAAGTGTGTTTCACTATAATGAAATTCCGATTCCGGATTTGAAAAACTATTTGAGGAATCACGGAATTTTGGTGCGGTAAATTACAAATTGTTAAATTCGCACCAAATTGTATGCAATGAATCCATTTACAGGAATTGAACAAATTGACTTTGGCAAGCTGAACGGACTGGTTCCGGCAGTGATTCAGGATAACTCCACCCGGAAAGTTTTGATGCTGGGATTTATGAACAGTGAATCTCTTCAGAAAACCGCAGAAACCGGTAAGGTGACTTTTTTCAGCCGCACCAAAAACCGTTTGTGGACAAAAGGTGAAGAGTCGGGTAATTTTCTGCATGTAGTTTCCATTTTAATTGATTGCGACAGCGACACACTTTTAATAAAAGCTAATCCGGCCGGACCGGTTTGCCACACCGGCGCCGATACCTGCTTTTTTGAAACCAACAAAGATTCAGGGGTTGCCTTTTTGGAGCATTTGCAGGATTTTATCGATCAGCGTAAAATAGAGATGCCCGAGGGCTCGTACACCACTTCGCTTTTTAAGGAAGGAACTCCAAAAATTGCCCAGAAAGTGGGAGAGGAGGCAGTGGAAACCATTATTGGCGCTATGAAAAACGATGATGAAAACTTCATTTATGAGGCCGCCGACCTGATTTATCATCTTATCGTTTTGCTTTCCCACAAAGGATACCGGATGGAGAATGTTGCTGCCGAGTTGAAAAAAAGACACGGACGGGCAACTCCATCAGCTTGAAAACTGCCCTGTAACATAGCTGTAAAACATACTAATTTCATGAACATTTGTCTGAAAATTTCCAATTAATTTGGTAGCTTTGTAATACTGCCAATTTTTAAAAATTGTATCATGGAAACCGTAATAGAATGTCCGGCAAATGCAGCAACAATCCTTGCCTGCCGGAAAATAGCAAAGTCATTCAGGGAAAATATTTACGAGCTGTACCGGATCAGGGAACAGTGGAATCCGGCTTATGCAACGTCATTAAAATCCCGCATTGATGACGCGTTCAGGAAATATTATTTGAAAGATTTTAGTGCCATTTCCGATGAAAAGTATCATGAGTGGCACGAAGTGATGGCTTCCGGACTGCAGAATTTGAAGGTGTTGCGTGCTGCCCTGAAAGTCGATTTTAAAGAGGATAAACAGTTTTTAAATGAGACTTTTAAAAAACTGGGTTACAGTGAATATTTCGAAGATGCCAAAAGCGGGGATTATCTGAGCTTTTATAAACTGCTTTCCACTTTTTCAGAGAATCTTGATGCAGAAACCAGGAATAAAATCACCGCAAAAGGAATACCTCACTTTTTAATTGATAAAGTTTGTATGGCTGCCGAAAAAATTGAAGATTACCGGTGCTGCATGGAGTCACTGATCAGTGAGAGCAACCTGAAAACGGACGCACAGCAGGAGATAACCGGTATTTATGAAACCATCCGGGATATTTGCACCATTGCCCGAGCCTATTATCAGTTTGACCCCGTGAAACGGGATAAATTTGACTTTTATAAGGTAATGGTTAAGTTGAAACCTTCTGACAATTAACTTTATATAAGCCGCCTGCCGGGTTTCCCGGCAGGCGGTTGCATTTTTGGCTTAATCTCTTCTGAATAGAGGGTCGGAACCAATTGTTCCGGTCAATTCATTCAAATAATCATCAGACGATACATGGTTAAGCTGATTCTTAACCTTTTCCAGCCTTTCGTGCAGATTCATCTGTTCAACCAACATTTGATTGTTGGGTTCAGCCATAAAATTTTCCAAATATTCCATCCGGTTTTTTAGAAAGCTCACATCGTTTTCCTGTTTCAGCCTCAATCGGTCGCGATACCAGGATGACTTTATAACATGCTCGCGGTCAAACTCTCTGCGAAGTTCCGGATCTTTCAGTTCTTTCCCTTCGTAATGGCCGTATGCCATGATGTTCAGCAGGATTTTCAGAGGCGGAATAGCCGCATCAACGCTTCCTTCTTCAAAATAGTTCAGCGCCACCTTTTTTTGTGCCTCAACAATGTTCTTTATGCCGTCAACATAATCTTCCATACTTTGCAGCTCCGGTTTTAGCATTTTTTCGTTAAAAACCTCCATGGGTTCATCAAACAGCTTATTCATGCACCTGAACCCGAAATTTTTGGTTATCCGGTAGCCCAATCTGCTTGCCAGTATCTTTTCGCCATTGTAATCAAAATCATCAATTTTTTCCAAACATTGATGATAAATGAGATTCTTTGCATCCCTGTCTTCCGGCTCCAGCCGCGCCCATATTTCGGGAATCAGGATGCTGATGTCGTGGTCGAACCGTTTGTTTGGGCCGATATGTCCGGCTGCCGATGTAAATCCCTGATATTCCGAAAGGATATAGGAGAGTAATGCATTGTTGAGATCGGTGGTGGGAACAAGCATGTTGAAAGGCCCCTTTGTGAGCGCACCTTCCGAGCCGGCACCGGTTGTGGAAGGCGATTTTCCGGTCAGGCTACAGATGAAATCCATAAACAGCTCAGGAATTTCCTGATAGTGGATTGGATTGTAAACACTCAGCGGACGAATGCCTTTATCCCTTTCGGCAGGATTGTTCCGGCGCCCGGGAAGCACTGCATTCACCGGAAAGTGAACCGGCATGTTGTGACTGATTTTTCGGAATAGCCGAGCCCCAACCTTTGCCAGATAGCTCTCCTGGTTTTCGTTTTTAAACAGGTTGCGCTGCAAGTATCGCGGGTTGTTGGTGGGAACGCCATCCACAATCCGCGGATGGGAGGGAGTAACAAAATAGCACTCTCTGTTTCCCGTAGCCACTTTTTTAATCAGCTCCTGCACGGGCTCTGTGTATTGGTCAAAGCGAATGGAATCCTCAAAGAGTTCAACTGCATCTTCCCGTGTCAGCGGTTCATAATTGGTCAGGAATGTGTTGTTTTGAACAATGTCGCTTTCTGCGTCTTTGTCATATCCTCTGATAATCGCATCATCAGGACGCTGAAATAGATAGCTTTCGCAGTTGACAACCAGTTTGACACTCTTATTGGAAAACTCCGGATTCAGGTTGTTAAGCCTGGTGGCAGGAAGTGTAATGGATGCCGTTATGTCGTCTTCCATCTGAATTTTTCGGCTTGGAATAAAATCAGAGCGCAGTTTGTGCAAAAACCACTTTCCTTCAGGGCTGAATCCGATGCGCACATAGCTGGCCATGATTTTATTGTGCCGGTAGCGCAGCGAATTCCCGTTGCGTCCGTTCACAATTTCCACGTTCAGGTATTGTTTCCACGGCCCCTTGTCCATGTGGCTTCGGTGCATACGCTTGATATAGAGCGTGAGTATTTTTACGTGCGTTGGGATATTTTCCAAAAATTGGTTGTATTCATCGGTATAATTGTCAGACGGTGTAAGCAGCTTCACCGCCGAGCCCAGCGTCCGGTGGGGACTTAGCAGCGGGCGCGAAGCCCGTGCATCAGGATGAATGATTTTCCAGCGATTTGAATAGTCATAGTTAATGAGCATGTCTATCATTTCGGAGTCTTTCTCCAGATCCTGAATGTAAAACGGGCCATATTTAATGGCATTTTGCATGGATTTGGAGATTTCCGATTTCCCGCCGCCGGAAACAGTGCTCGGCTTGTGGCAGAAAATCCCTTCGGGAGCAGTGTCCACAATCCGCCAGAGCTTTTGCTCCGGGTGCCTCACCAGTTGAAATTTGTGCCCGGTGGGATGAACATAGATTTTTTCGGGCGAAAGTCTCAGTTTTTGTTCTTTGCCATTATGTTGCCATGATACTGTTCCTTTTTCCGTTTCAAGGTCGGCGTGCTCGTGGATATAGATGATGTTCGGGTATTTTTTGTCGATGGCATAATTTTCAGGCATCACCTCAATTCGGTCGCCCAAAAGTTTTTTCACCTCTTCAAAAGAGTATCTATGGTTAAATTTTCCTGAGAACGGTTCTCCGAAAAGGTTGTCTCCCATATTGCCACAGCGGAATGCAATGGCTCCGCCAGCGTGTTCTTCCTCCACAAGTCCGTACAGATTAGCCGAATAGCTGATTTGGGTTTTAATCTCCTTTTTCGAATAGCCGTAATAGTTGTCGGCAATGAGGGTTACCACCACTCCACGTTCATCGCGACAGGTGATTTTAAAGGCATTTCCGCCATTGTACAACTCGTTTTCATCACTCCAGCACATGCCGTCCCGGCGCTGCCTTTCAGTGGCATCGTTGAAGTGGGGCAGACCAATGTCCTTCTTTTTCAGCGAAGTGAGTTGCGGCGCTAAAATAATGCATCCGGTGTGGCCCGTCCAATGCTCGATGTCCAGCGCAGCATCGTTAACAGCGAGATTGTGATCGCCGGCATTCCCGAAAATGGTTTCCACAAAATCCAGATTGCTGACCAGACTTCCAGGCGCAAAAAAGCGGATTTCCATACTTTTCTCGCTAATCACCCCTTTTACTTCAGGACAAACCACCGGACGAAGCAGCAGAGAAACCATGATTTTCGCCTTCTCCTTTTGATTTGCGGTAAACGGAAGAATATTTAGCTCATCGGAAGGGTGCAGCGCTTCGTGGAGCATGTGTGCAAAAGCAATTTTTGGAACCTCCTTTTTGTCTATGGCAACCGGAAGCCCGCCATCCACAATGTGGAAGGTTCCTTCGGTGGTTCTTTTGTCGGAAGCCGGATTGTTCAGAATGCCCTGCTCCAGCCGGTAGGAAGTCAAGAGCTTACTTTTGAAAATGTCTCCGTTCGCCGGCANNGCTCACCTCCCGCGCCATTCCCGGTTGATTAAGCACCAGGGTCGCATCGGGTAAACGGCAGGGTTTGTCAAAATGAAGGTCTTTTAAATTGTCGTCAATAAAATTTTGAATGCGTGTATCTACCGGGGAAAGATGCCCAGTGAGCAACCTCGATTTTTCCCTGAAACTGCTTATCAGCCCTTCGGTTAGCGACATGAACCGCGCACCGGCAAGTTTGGCGCCTTCTTCAGTTTCATCAATAAAAAGCGGCTGTCCTAACGAAGCCAGCTGTATATTGACATACTGAATCATCTCCCGCCTTTGTCTTTTCGCAGTTTTTGTGTCGGTTTTTTCGTTATGTTTTGTCATTATTGAATGGAATTGAAATTCAACAGCAAAAATACGACATTTTGTTGTAATTATTTTGCCTGATTAAGGTAGTAAAATGTCTTTTAATAATTATCAGAACGTAAACTTGGTTACTAATGATTTTTAACGTAGTTGACATGAAAAAAGGAATAAAACGAATAATCATGTAATAATTAACCACAGATAGCGCAGATTATAACAGAGTTAAGAAATTAATCTGTGTACCTCTGAGTAATCAGTGGTGAAAGAGAATGAAAAATAAGACTATGACAATAGGCAGAGTCATATTTTTTCAAGTAAGAACTTTTCGATGACTTCAGGAAAATGAATATACTCTAACTGATGAACCCTTTTTGCAATATCTTGCGGTGAATCTTCCGGGAGCACGGGGCATTTTGCCTGAAATAAAAGCTTGCCTTCATCATAATGTGGATTAACCACATGAATGGAAATGCCGGTTTCTGTTTCATTATTCTCTAAAACTGCCTGATGGACTTTCATGCCATACATACCTTTCCCTCCATATTTTGGAAGGAGCGAAGGATGGATATTGATAATTTTAAATTTTTCAATCAGATTTTCAGGAACAAGCCATAAAAAACCGGCAAGCACAATTAAGTCAATATTTCTCTCTGTCAACATATCAGCTATTTCCTGCGTTTCATAAAACTGATGGCGACTAAATGTAAATGTGTTAACCGCCATTTCCCTGGCACGGGTCAATACATATGCATCTGCTTTGTTACTCCACACGGAGTCAATCATAATGTGCTTGCTGTCAGAGAAATACTCCATTATGTTTTGAGCATTTGTTCCTGAGCCCGAGGCAAATAAAGCTATTTTCTTAACATTCATTTCAAATTGGTTCTATTCGTTGGAATTATTGAATAATATGTTCAAATTTAGAGTATTAGACGTATAGTATATCTTATCAGAAACATCTTTTTGTATTTTAAATTTGAAATATAACGCTTAAATGTATTACTTTGCGCCGAATTATTTAAACTCAAAATTATTATTAACTCAAATTTTAGCATTATGTCTGACATTGCAGCAAAAGTAAAAGCAATTATTGTTGATAAACTGGGAGTTGATGAGAGTGAAGTTACCAACGAAGCATCGTTTACCAATGATTTGGGAGCTGACTCACTTGATACAGTTGAACTGATTATGGAATTTGAAAAAGAGTTCGATTTGGCAATCCCGGATGATCAGGCTGAGAAAATTTCAACTGTTGGCGAGGCCATTTCTCATATTGAAGAAGCGGTAAGCAAGTAAACAGAAGATTCATTTATGAATTTCAGAAGGGTAGTAATTACCGGAGTAGGCACTGTTAACCCTCTTGGGAATACGGTTAGTGATTTTTGGAGTAATCTGAAAAAGGGGGTTAGTGGTGCCGCACCCATCACCAAATTCGATGCTTCAAAGCAAAAAACTCAATTTGCCTGTGAAGTCAGGAATTTTGATGTTGAAGAGTACATGGAGCGGAAAGAAGCGCGCAAATATGATTTATATACTCAGTTTGCGCTGGCTACTTCATCCCAGGCTATGGCTGATTCAAAACTTGACCTTGATGAAGTTGACCATGACAGGGCAGGTGTGATTTGGGGTGCCGGCATCGGCGGTTTGCAAACTTTTTTTGATGAGGCGCGCAGCTATCAGCCCGAGAATCCCCGGTTTTCACCTTTTTTTATTCCCAAAATGATAGCCAACATAGCGGGTGGTCTTATTTCTATTAAATATAGATTCAGGGGGCCGAATTTTACTACTGTTACAGCTTGTGCATCAGCTTCTCATGCAATGATTGAAGCCATGAATATGATTCGTCTCGGAAAAGCAGATATTATGATTACGGGCGGCTCGGAGGCGGCGATTAATGAAGCAGGAGTTGCAGGATTCAATTCCATGCGGGCTATTTCTACACGGAATGACGATCCTAAAACAGCATCCAGACCTTTTGACAAAGACCGGGATGGCTTTGTGATAGGAGAAGGCTCGGCGGCTTTTATTTTCGAAGAATATGAAATGGCAAAAAAGCGGGGAGCTAAAATTTATGCTGAAATAGCGGGCGGAGGCATGTCTGCCGATGCATACCACATGACAGCCCCCGATCCTGAAAGCAGAGGAGCAATTCTGGTGATGAAGTCGGCAATTGAAGACAGCGGTATAAAGCCTGAAGATGTGGACTATATAAATGTTCATGGTACTTCAACCCCGCTTGGTGATATTGCCGAATCCAACGCCATTCTCAAAACCTTTGGAAGTCATGCTTATAAAACAAGCATCAGTGCAACAAAGTCAATGACCGGGCATTTGTTAGGTGCTGCCGGAGCAGTGGAAGGGCTTGCCACAATTTTAGCGATTAACCACAGCATTATCCCGCCAACAATCAACCATTTTACAGACGACCCTGAAATTGACAACAACCTCGACTTCACTTTTAATGTGGCAAGAGAAAGAGAAGTCAATGTTGCCATAAGCAATACTTTTGGCTTTGGCGGACATAACGCAACTGTGGTTTTCAGAAAAATTTAGTAATCAGTGATAAAAAAAATAAAACAAAGAATAGAGCTCTTTTCATCTCCCCGGAAAGAGTTTTATTTGTTTTTGAGAAAACTATTAGGTTTTTATCCGACAAATCTGAAGCTTTACGATCTGGCATTTATTCATAAATCATCGTCAATTTTCGATTCGCAGGGGAATCAGGTAAATAATGAAAGGCTTGAGTTTTTGGGAGATGCAATTCTGGGAGCGATAATAACAGAATTCCTATACAACCGTTTCCCAAAACAGGATGAGGGATTTCTTACAAAAACCCGGTCAAAACTGGTAAACCGCACTTTTCTTACCCGGCTTGCTTTTCACATGAAGCTTGATATGTATATCAGATCCAATACCACAAAAAATATTGACTCAAGCCACATATACGGCGATGCGGTTGAAGCGCTGATCGGTGCCATTTATCTTGATACCGACTACCAGACAACTAAATATTTTGTTACCAAAAGGATACTTTCTCAGTTTGTTAACCTGAACGAGATTGAGCGAAAGGATACAAACTTTAAAAGTCAGCTCATTGAATGGAGTCAAAAAAACAAAAAAGAGATTTTGTTTGAAACCACTGAGGAGCCTGTCTCAGATAAGCAGAAACAGCCTCGTTTTATTTCTAAAGTCATCCTCGATGGAAGGGGATTGGGCAGTGGCAGCGGCACATCAAAGAAAGAAGCGCAGCAAAATGCTGCCCGCGAATCTTTGAAAAAACTGGATACATAATTACCTCATCCATTCAGGCACATCCATAATTGCTATATTTACATCCGAAAATTCCAGATGAATGTTTTTTTAATATATGGATTGGGTTTTTTATCCCAGATACTTTTTTTTGCAAGAAACATTGCCCAGTGGTTTTTATCGGAGAAAGAGGGCAAAGTTATTTCGCCTGCCATCTATTGGCAAATTAGCCTGGCTGCCTCGGTTCTCATGTTTATTTACGGAGTGCTTCGCAACGATTTTGCCATTGTGTTGGGGCAGATGATCGTATATGCCATATACATTCGAAATCTTCAGCTGAAAAGAGTTTGGGGGAAAATGCATTTGGCTACCCGGCTGCTTGCAATGGTAATTCCATTATTGTGCATAGGGTGGCTGTTTTTTGGAGATATGCATAATTTAAAATCCATTATTAAAAATGAAGATGTTCCTTTGTTTATTATGATCTGGGGTTCGGCAGGGCAGATAATTTTCACCTTTCGGTTTATCTATCAATGGATTTACTCGGAAAAACGAAGTGATTCATTTTTGCCCCTTGGCTTTTGGATAATAAGCACAGTTGGCTCGCTTATGATTTTTTCCTATGCAATTTACCGGCTTGACCCGGTTCTGTTTGCTGCTCACAGCATTGGAATTTTTGTATATGTCCGCAATATTTTACTTCATGCCGGAAGACAAAGCATCTTCTCAAAAATTGACAAAATTCCTGTTGTCCATAAACTCATCAAAAATATTTCAGAAAAGATGAAATAATATTTTGTTACATCTTCAGGTAATTTCCATCTTTGCAGATGAATTGTCATTCCTGCTTTAATTTGCCGACCTTGTATTGATCTTTAATTAAATGTCTGATAAAAAAAAATATATAAACCGTGAGGGCTGGATTTCAATTATCGCGAATTTACTGCTGTTTGGATTCAAGTACTGGGCAGGAATTGTCACCGGCTCACTTGCTTTGGTAGCCGATGCCTGGCATACTCTTTCCGACTCCGTTTCTTCGATTGTTGTATTAATTGGCGGAAAAGTTTCACGCAAGCCTGCAGATGAGGAACATCCGTTTGGGCATGGACGTGCAGAGCATATTGCAGCAATCATTATCGGAGTTCTGCTTGCAATCATTGCTTTTGAATTTATTGTAAACGCAATAGGAAAATTCAGTAAACACGAGCAGACAGTTTTTGGTACAATAGCATGGGTAGCAGTTATTTTATCAATTGTTGTAAAGGAAGCGTTGGCACAATATGCCTTTTGGGCGGCAAAAAAGAGTGACTCTTCTGTCTTGGCAGCTGATGGATGGCACCATCGCAGCGATGCCCTCTCTTCAGTGGTAATATTGATTGGAATCTCTTTAGGGGGCTCACTCTGGTGGACTGACGCTGTTTTGAGCTTCATCGTTGCCCTTATGATTGGCTGGGCAAGCTATAAGATTCTTGCCACTGAATTTAAGTCACTTCTGGGAGAAAGTCCTTCGGAAGAGCTTGTGAATGCCATTAAAAAATCAACACAAAATGAGTTTGACAAGCCACTCTATCTGCATCACATTCACATTCACAAATATGGAGAGCACACAGAGCTGATTTGCCATATAAAGCTATCTCCTGATTTGTCCCTACATGAAGCCCACGAGATTTGCACAAAGGTTGAGACGATAATATTCAGAGAATTTGGTTTTGTTTCAACAGTCCATCCTGAGCCGGTAGAGTAGTGAGTCCTTAGCGTTTAGCAAGTTCCAATTTGCGTTAAAAAAAATCCTCCCCGGCTAATAATTACCGGGAAGGATTTTTTTTAAGTTGTTTTGTGACAAACCCTAAGGCAGTTCAATTATTTTCAGATTTCTGAAATGAATTTCTGCCCCTTCTGCCTCAAGACAAATGTATCCCTTCTTTTGGGAAGACTTACTGATTCCATTTACAAATTTTCCGTTCACTGACAGTTTGATTGTTCCGTCAACACAAACTACATCGTAAGTATTCCACTCGCCTTTCCCTTTGCATCTGTTCTCTATGGATTTACTTCGTTTTCCGCGTGGATTGTCAGGTTCAATTTCAACTCCCCCAACCCCGAAGAGTTCACCGTGAACGTAAGCAATTGGTGGTTTTACTCCATCCCGGATATTTTGGTTGACCCAGTCAAGCTCTAACATCTGAACCTCCACTCCGTCCGGAAGCCGATTACTGCCGGGTTCAGCTTTGCTCCATACAAATGTCCCGGAGTTTCCGCCGGCTTCCATGTGTCGCCATTCGATGTGCATGATAAAGTTCTCATACTCTTTTTCGCTTCGGATAACGCCAATGGGCAAACCTGTGTCAATAAGGATATCGCCTTCAACTCTCCATGTGTCGGGTTCTGTATTTACCTGAATCCACTGAATTGGTTTTCCGGTAGCTTTCTTACCATCAATGACATCCTGCCATTGAACTTCCTGGCCAAATGTGGCAACTACCTCCTGCGCATTCAGCTTTAGAGAAAGAAAACATAAAATAACGCCTGTTGTGAGCAGAATATTACGCATAATTTTAATTATAATTTGCAACTAATTTTTCTAATAATCCATGTTTCAGGCTATGTTTGGAACACCGGCTATTGGAATTTCTTCAGGAATATTGGGCACAGGACCAAAAACGTAAGTTTTGGGGCCCAGATATAAGTCGGAATTGAGCATTTCTTCCCAGGTAACGTCCTTACCTGTATATGCTGAAATTCTACCCATTATCGTTATTAGAGTGGAATTCACCTGAGCTTCGGCATCGCTGATGGGCTTGCCGGTGCGGATTGCTGTAACCAGATTTATGTGCTCCTGAACAAAAGGATTGGTTACTTTCCATTTGGAATCGGTATCTCCTTCTTCGGGATGCGGGTATTCCCACAATAAATTACCATTCAAATCGTAAATTTTACCGGCGGCATTTGCATATCCTTTGGTTCCGTTAATTTGTTCCACTTTTCCGTTGGTGCAGCCGTTAATTTGTCTGGCAGCACAGTGGGTACGCATTCCGTTGTCATAAACGTATTCAATACTGAAAAAGTCATACTGGTCGCCGGTAACTCTGCGCTGGCGGCCTCCCCAGCCCGTTGCACGGACAGGATTCTTCCCCACATGCCAGTTCATCACATCAATTTCATGGATGAATTGCTCGGTGATGTGGTCGCCGGAAAGCCAGCAAAAGTTAACCCAGTTGCGCAACATATATTCCAGGTCTGTCCATTCCGGCTGACGGGTTCTGTACCAAAGGGCACCTCCATTGCGGATTATGTTTGCCCCGGTGATTTCCCCGATTTCACCATTGGCAACCCTTCGATGGGTTTCCATATAGTCTTTCTGAACCCTTCTGATTGTGCCGCTCACCATGCTCAGTCCGGCAGCTTCAGCTTTTTTGGCAGAGGCCATTACCGACCTTGCCCCAACCGGGTCCACAGCAATTGGTTTTTCCATGAAAATGTGCTTTCTGGCGTTCACAGCTGCTTCTACATGTGCCGGCCGAAAATGTGGAGGTGTGCACAGCAAAACTACATCAACACCGGAGTCGATGACTTTCTCATAGCTATCGAACCCGATAAAACAGTTTTCGTCAGCAATTTCTACATTGCGCTCCTGCTTCAGTTTTGCACGACAATTATCAATTTTATCTTGAAAAACATCACCTAAAGCGGTGATTTGGAGATTTGGGCCGGCATCCAAAAAGTTAATGGCAGCTCCGGTTCCCCTGCCTCCGCATCCAATAAGCCCGGCTTTAATTACTTTTCCGTCAGGCGCCTGATCAAGTAATTCAGGAAGCAGAATTTCTTCCTTTTTTGTTGATGGTCCTGCACAGGAAGATAAAATTCCTGCAACACCCAGGGAGCCTAAAGCTGTGGTTGTGATAAAGTTGCGGCGATCAATACCCGATTTTAA
>LSQX01312438.1_pt2 | contig 15674 bp, 20 predicted proteins | sample 654561 | NCBI WGS metagenome assembly LSQX01 (sample SAMN04489861, study PRJNA283612) | anaerobic digester metagenome | isolation source: 4 biogas reactors fed with cattle manure at either 37C or 55C with and... | place: Denmark: Kongens Lyngby | collected 2014 | reverse complement strand
AATATAAAGAGGATGGAGCCGCGGCTTTGATGCCCAAATACGCATTGGACGCCGGCAGAGAGCGGATTGTTCCGGAACTTGTGCAGGCTCAACTGCTCAAAATACTGCTGCATCCGAACCAGGTGGCGCCAGGGACGGCGGTGATGTATGTGATGGACCATTGGAAGCAGGTGAAGCGGCAGCCGATCGGAGCGAGCGAGCGGACCCTTTTGCGCTGGATAGAGGATTGGCGCAAGGAGCATACGCCGGAATGGACACTGGCGCGCGAGGGCATGAAGGCTCTGCGCGAGAAGGTGAATAGAACTGTGCTGCGCGATTGGAGCCAGACGGCTGTGGGCGAAGTGTGGTTCAGCGATGGACACAGATTGGCGGTGATGCTAATCGATCCCAGGGACGGCAAGCCGAAGCGGTTCGAGCTGATCATGTGGTTCGATGCGGCTTCCACAATGCCGATGGGCGGCTGGATCAATCTGACCGAGAACACGGAAGGAATCCAGATCAGTTTCCGCAACGCGTGCCTGTTTGCCGGCTTCAAGCCCAGGGCAGTGTATCTGGACAACGGCAAGGCATACAAGAGCAAGTATTTCAGCGGCTCGAAGAAGAGCGCTGACGACATAGAACTGGAGCTGCAGGGCGTATTTGGACGGATGGGCATTGAGGTGATCCACAGCATGCCCTACAACGCCAAGGCGAAGAACATAGAGCGCTGGTGGCAGACGCTGCAGAACCAAGTGGAACGCATGACCCCAGCCTGGACGGGACGCCACGCGATGGCGAAACCTGCCAATCTGGCGCGGGATGAGAAGTGGGTCAAGGGCAAATTCGAGCATCAGGCGATGGCGATCGAGGATTTTAAGCTGATCCTGGAATACTGGATGATGGAAATCTATGCCAAGCAGGAGCATCCGAGCCGCAAGGGCAAGACGCGCCTGGAAGTGTATCTGGAAGGCAAAGCCGAGATCCCGCAGGAGCGCTTCATCAGCCCGGAAGAGCTGAACTGGATGCTGCTGGCAATCGACAAGAAGAGAGTGACGAGCCAGGGCATCACCATCAACAAGACCGTTTATTGGGACGCGAGCATGGTTCGCTACGTGGGCAGGGACGTGATCGTGCGAACTGACTACTGGGATGTGCGCAGCATATTGGTTTATGACGAGAAGGACCGCTTCATCTGCCAGGCGCCGCTGAGGACACTGATGGAGCCGTTGGTGAAGCTGAACGGAGATGATACGAGCCGGAGGGCATTGGAGAAGGATCTGGCGGAAATCCGGAGCGTGGAGAAGAGGGTGAAGCGGGACACCGCGCAGATCCTGAAGCGCGTGAGCGACGCCACGGATGCCGCCTGGGAGAGTTTGCCGGATGAGACCAGGACGCAGATGCTGAGCCAGGAGGGCTTGCTGCCCCAGATCAAGCCCAAGGCGAACGTGGATGAACTGATGGCGGATCTGCAGACGATGGATGAGCCGGAAGAGCCAGCCCCGCAGGACGATGAATCCGCCGCGCTGGCTGAAATGATGGGCATCACAAACAAGAAAATCAATAAATAAGGAGCGATAAAATGAAACTGGAAAAAATGAGCGAAATCAAGAACGTGACCCGCGCCCAAAAGACTTTACAGGTGCTTTTGACGCGTCCGCGCAGTGAACTGGTGGGCTTGGGGCTGATCTACGGCGCCCCCGGCCTGGGCAAGACGAGATTTGCCAAGAGAACGGCATTCAGCCGCGACTACATCTATTTCCAACTGGAAGCCACGATGAACCAGCGCAGCTTCCTGAAGGCGCTGTTGAAGACCCTGCAAACCTTTTACAGCGTGCCAGCGCCCATCAAAGGCAACCGGCATGCGCTGTTTGAGGAGGTGCGGGAAATTCTGTTGAGCGCGCCGGATCCGGTGATCTTCATCGATGAGATCGACTACGCCTTCCGCGACAAGCAACTGCTGGGGACCATCCGCGATCTGGTGGACACCACCACCGTCACCATCATGCTGTTTGGGATGCAGGACGCCTATCACAGCCTGCTGAAAGCCAACGCCCACTACTTCGACCGCTGCAACGCCTTTTGCGAGTTCAAAACCCTGAGCTACGACGACACAAAGCTGATCTGCCAGGACGTGAGCGATGTGGAGATGAGCGACGAGGCAATCCGCTGGACGCATGACATGAGCAAGGGCACCATCCGCAACATCATCAAAAACATCAACTTCTTTGAGCAGCTCGCCAAGGCGAAGGGCTTGAAGGTGATCACCGCCAAGGAGATTCCCGAATGGCAGAGCTGAAGGGCTACAATAAGGCCAGAAACTATGCCCGGTGCATGCGCGGTCCCTGGGGCTGGCGCCACATGGCGGCTGATTTGGGCTTGCCCAGGCGAACCGTCATGCGCCAGATGAAGCGGCTGCGCGACGAGGGCGAGATTGTTCAGGTGGGACGACCCCAGAAGGGGCTGTATCTGCATCTGAATATGGTGGGCAAGGCGCAACAAGAGAAGGTTTACAAGCAGATGGCAGCGAAAGCCGCCCAGGAGCTGGCGGAGCTGGAAGAGCGGACCCGGCAGCAACTTCAGCAGGTTTTGGATGTGATGGAACCGCGTGAGCGCTACACGACCGAGGCGCTGCGGGATTTGAGCGGCGTGCAGGAGCTTTCCTATGGGATGATGCGGATTCTGGAAGAGCGCAACGCCGTGCGGTTTCTAAGGCTGAAATCCGGTCACTATTGGTATAAATGGGGGAAGTGATGAGCCAACAATATGACAACCAGGGCAAGCTGTTCCACCACTACGTGAAGGTGGCGGGCTGGGATAACAAGAGAACGCAGGCGCTGCTGGTGAAACGCTTTGGCGCCACGCATTGGAACGCGCTGAACCACGGTGAACGCAGGACGGCGCTGGCGATCATGCGCAGCTATGCCGAAAAGGCAGAGAAAGCGGCGATGCCGCGTCTGCGGCAGAGAATCGTGGCGATTGTGAACAAAAACGGCCAGAACATAGACTGGCTTCATGATACGATGGAGGTTTGGGGTTACGGCCGCAGCCTTCGCAAACTGAACTACGCTCAGACTCTGGAGGTTTTGAACGAGGTTCGCAACTGTTTCAACCCGGGAGGAACGCAATGAAAGACAATATATTTACAATCTGCCTGGCTCTGATGGTGATTGCGCTGGCGATTCTGACGCCGCGGCATCCCTGGCCGGAGTGGAAGCTGCCCTGTTACATCTTTTGCGGGCTGACGCTGGCTTGGCTGGCGCCGGACATCATCAGAATCTTTAAAAGGAGAAAAAAGTGAGCGCCAAAATTGTAGTCATCAACAAGTGCATGGACTGCCCGGTGGATATGTGCGAAAACCGGCAGGTGTGTGGCGGGATTCCGCCGGAATGTGAATTGGAGGACGCGCAGCGGATTCTGAGATTCCGCTGTCAGGTATGCGGCGGCGACTTCGAACTGAAGCCGCGTCAAGCCCGCTATTATTGCCCTTACTGCGGCAGTTACGCGGTGGATATGATCAAACAAACCCAAAAGGAGAAATAGAATGGCAAACAAGAAGAAAATCGGTAAACACGAATACTGGCAGGATGGAGAGGAGCTGTGGGTTCCGCTCAAACATATCAGCCAGGAAGACCGCGACAGAGACGCGATGGTGATGGAGTTGGTGGCGGACGCGCTGAAGCTGCAGATGCTGGTGAAGAGCGGGAAAGCGATGATGGAGGCGAAGCTGGAAGGCTATTTGGCGCAACTGGCGGAGGAATATGGAGAGGAATGGCAGGGCAACGCGCGCATCCGGGATTTTAGCCAGAAGCTGGAGGTGGAGGTGACGAATGCCAAACTCTTGACATTCGATGAGAAGCTCGCCATCGCCAAGCAAAAAGTGGACGCCTGCATCGGCAACTGGAGCAAAAACAGCCGCACGGAAATCATTGCCCTGGTGAATCAAGCCTTCCGAGTCAACCAAAAGGATCAGGTGGACGTGAAAGCGCTGTTGAAGCTGCCCACCTTGGAGATCGACGACCCGGAATGGGTGGAGGCGATGGAGATCATCAAGGACAGCGTAACCGTCTTGAGCACCCGGCAGTATCTCAACTTCCGCCTGCGCAAAGATGATGGCAAATGGGAACCCATCACGCTGAATTTCAGCAGGTTATAGCCATGACGGTGCTAATCATGATTCTGTCGTCCCTGGTGCTGCTGCTGAGCCTGGCGCTGTTGATTCTGCGTCAAAAGCTGGTGGCAGTGAGCGAACTGATGAGGATGGCGCGCGGGAGCAGCAAATTCTACCATGAGGCGTATTTGGAGATGATCGGCGAAAACCGGAAGCTGCGCCAGGAACCGCTGCGGCAAGCTTTGAGCATGGCTGAAACGGAGGCGCGCAAAATGAAGAACCATCTGGACTACTATGTGAAGGAATGCGTGGACCTGGAGCGGCTGATCAAGCTGAAGGATGAGGAATTGAACGCCTGGGACGAAGGCAAGGACGTCAGCGGCGCGATCAAGTTCCTGCGGGAAACGGTGCGGCTGAAAACCCGGCAGCTTGCGGAGACACAGGAAGCCTTGCGCAGGGCGGAGGAGCGTTTACAGGCCATGTCCGAAAAGATTCTCCAGGTGGAAGCCAAGCCACATGAAGGGTCAAACAAATAAAGAGATCTGGGCGCAGGCCGCGAAGCTGCTGGGCGAGGCTGAACTCGCCCGGCGCTTCCGCGTTTGGTGCCGTGGCTTAATTCGCAAGGAACTGGCAAAACGTGAGAACAAGAGCCAGGCGGAGCTGTTTATGGATGAAGCCGCGCGGGTGATTCAAGACCTGAACGAGGTGACGGGACGCCAGCACACCCTGAGCGACGACGCGAAGAGCCTGATCCGCGGCAGGATGGCAGAAGGCGCGGGCTGGGAAGAGTTTAGAAAGGTGCACAGAGCGATGGCGGGGCGCTGGCTGGAGGATGAGAAGATGCGTGATTATCTGCGTCCAAGCACACTTTACCGCCGGGGACGGTTTTTTGAGTATCTGGCGCTGGCGGGAGAGACCAAACAGCCCCAAAAGCAACAGCAGCCGGCGCAAAAGCAACAGCCGCGGATGAGCGAAACAGAGCTTGCCATGATAATGGCGCGTCCCTGGTGGGACTTCGATTCCTGGGCTGACTTCATGCGCTGGACGGCACAGATTCCGGATGCCATAAGTTTGGCAAAATATGAGATGCCGGACCGGGTTCGGCAGATGAGAGCGGCGCCACTGATGTTTGTGAAGGTGATCCAAGGTCGGGTGGATTGGGCGGAAGATGAGTATGCGGCAATCAAGCGGCAGGCGGGCAAATGAAGAAGCTGCGTCGGTTCGTCAATCCGCATCAAGAGACCCTGGGCTGTGAAGTGAACATCTGTCTGGCGGACACCTGCACCCCGCAATTCATGGCGCGCTGTGCGCTGCGCAAGGCGTGGCTGGCGCGACGTGACGAGCTGGTGAAGCACTGGGGAAAATGCCGGAGCGCGAAGACCAGGCGCATCTATGAGGAAAAACTTGAAAGGATGGGAGTGAAGATTGGCGAATAGAACGACAAGCATGAAGCTGAAGCGAAACAAGCGCATCAAGCGCGAGATCATCAGAGAGTTGGAGGTGGGACTCACCCTGCGGGAAGCGCTGATGGTGGTGGGTGAAAGATGGTATATCAGCGAGAGCACGGCAAAGAAGATATATTACGAGACCGAATTGGATAGGGTTCACGCAGATTACGCCGATTACGCAGATAAAAAAAGATAATAGATTAGGGATGCACAGGATGATGAGGATGAAAAGGGGATTTTGTTTAAGAGATATGAATTGACCAGCGTATAGTGTGTAAAGGGTAGGAGATACCTCCGCGTGTGCCCCGGTTGTGACAGACCGGGGCTTTTTAGTTATTCGAAAAATTCGAATAACTGGGGAACTGTTAAGAAATACTTAAGAGTTGCCAAGCCACAGAGACGCAAGTAGTTGAGTTGTAAAGGATTCCCTTACAACTGAACTATTCGATAATATCGAAGGGTTGCCATGTGGCTCACAAAACGCGTTTTCTGCAACACAAAGGATTTTGCGCTGCACAGATGAGTCACATCATTAACATTATAAATGTTAGTGATTAGAAAAAACGTTAGTGAAATAGAATTCCCTGACATGGAAAGTTTATTGTGTTAGCGAACTTGACTTCGTTAACATGAATAAATTCAGGGAGCATAGACCCATATATCGATTTGGATGCTTAAAACTGAGATATGAAAATCCATATATCGATTTGAGCAGATGAAACTGATATATAAAAAACGGCATTTTCTGTGCAGATGGGTTTAGGTCTGTATCAAAAACGCGTTTTTTGGGCTTATGATCCCAGGATAAGCAGATATTTGGGGAACGGATTCCCCGTTTTCAGGGTGGAAGGTAATAAATGGAATTATTGGGGCGTGGTGGCGCTTGATGCTATAATGCAGCCGAGGTAAGCTTTTATGAGTATTATAGATTTATTCAGACGAGGACGGCCAGACGCCCCAGGAAGCGAGAGGAATCCCATCTCTATCGACGTGCGAGCTGGGCGGATGCTGGAAGCCAATGCGGACAGCCGTCCCGGCAATATCCTGCGGGATTCCATGCCGGGATATGCGGAGCTGTTCGAAGAGGATACGATCACCCCTTTGAAAATCAAGAACGCCCTGGGCGCGTATCGCAGCGAAGGCAAACTGCAGGGCCTGGGGAATCTGTTCCAGCTCTTTTTGGATGTGGACGACAATCTGCAGAGCGCGGTGGATGTGCGCAGGGCGGCCTTGAAGGGTGCGCTGTGGAGCTTTGGCGAAGAGATGCCGGAAGCGAAGGCGGAGTTCTTTGACCAACTTCTGCAGGACAAGCTGGCGCAGTGGGTGGACATCTTTATGGAAGGCAAGCTGATGGGCTATCACTTCTATCAGATCATGTGGGAACAGCGTGAGGATGGGCTTTACATTCCTGCGGAGCTGGTGAACTACCAGAATCTGGATCTGCGCAAAGAGAACCGGGAGCTGGTGCTTTACGAGCAGAACAAGCCCAGGGTTTTGCCGGAATTCAAGTTCATCAAGAAGCTCTACCGCAGACCGATCATTCATTCCATCATCCGCTACTACGTGTTTTACAGCTTCGCGCTGAACAACTGGAGCCAGTTTCTGGAAACCTACGGCAAGCCCTTGCGCCTGGGCAAGTATGACCCAATGACCACGAGCCAGGAGTTGAACGTTCTGCGCAGCGCGGTGAAGAGTCTGGGCACGGATCAGGCTGCCATCATCTCCCGCAACACCGAAATCGACTTCAAGGATTTTGCCAACAAGGCGACCAACAGCGACCTGCACAAGGTCCTGTGCGATTTCGTGAGTGAAAAGGTGACGCGCAGGGTTCTGGGTCAGACCTTGACCACGGGCACGGACAGCGTTGGCAGCTATGCCATGGCGCAGGTGCACAATCTGGTTCGCGAAGACATCCAGCAGGACGACCTGCACGATCTAAAAGAGTTTGTGGATACCATCCTGGACATGGTGGACCGCGTGAACTGGGGCGGCGAGGGCATCAATCTGTGGCTGGAGCTGCCCAAGCAGGTAAACCTGCAGGAACGCATTGCCATTGACGGCAAGCTGCACGCCATGGGGCTGCCGATGAGCCAGGACTATTATTATGACACTTACGGAGTGGACAGACCCAGGAAGGATCAGGAATTGATGCCGGAACCGAAGACGGGATTTCCACCGATGAGTGAGGCGGCTAAAGAGCGAGATAGCGAGATGGCGAGATGGCGAGGTGGAGAAAGAGAGACGGGGGGACTGGGAGACGGGGAGACTGTGACCAGCCTGAAAGTGGAAGAGCGCGATGTCAAAAGTTTGGCAAAACTGCAGCGCCAGGTGCGAGCCTGCAAGAATCTGGAGGAATTGCGGGCATTTGAGGCGCGGGAATTCATCAAGGAATTTGGACGGGAGCTGGCCGAGACGTCCGCTGATGCCTACATCAAGGGTCGCAAGGGCGTAAAACGTTCCCGCCAGGCGCAAAGCACCATCAAGATCAAGTGGGAATGGGATACGCGCAGCATCATCGCTGTGAACCAGTTCCGCAACAGCAGTTACATTGTGAGCGGAGTCCGCACCAGGGCTGCACTGAAGGTTTTGTTGGAACTGGCGGAAGCGGTGGTGAATGATGGCGGCAGCTTTGCCGACTTCATGGCCAGAGCGGAGGTGGCGGGCTTCACACCGAAGAACCCGCATCACTGGCTGACCGAGTTTGAGACGGCCAAGGTCGCCACCAGGGCGGCAGGACAGTGGCATGAATTCCAGGAAACGGCGGATCTCTTCCCCTATCTGCAATACCTGACCATGGAAGACGACCTGGTGAGGGATGAACATCGGATTCTGCACGGCGTGATTGCCGAGGTGGGAGACGAGTTCTGGCAGTTCAATTACCCGCCCAATGGCTGGAACTGCCGCTGTTACGCGGAACAACTGACCAGAGGCGAGGCGGAAGGCTCGCCAGGCTTCACCAGGGACAAGCCGGGCTATGTGCCGCCGGAAGGTTTTAGGCGCAATGTGGGCGAGGACGGACAGTTGCCGGGCGGAGCGGAAGGTCACTATGACGAATTCGCGCAGGGTCCCGAAAAGGATCTGTTCAGCTTCCAGCCGGATGCAGGCAAGCTGATCAAGCTGCAGGCGGAAGACGGAGTGGTGGCGCAGATGGACTCGATGGGCTACCCGGTGCTGATGGGTGAATTCGCGGAATATGCGGAGACGGTGAGCGCACCCAGCGAGATTTGGCAGGCGAAGGGTGTGACGCATTACCTGCGCAGAGATGGCGAGAAGGTGACCTGGCTGCAGGCGAAGGCGGGACGCGTGGAAAGCGCCAAGCTGATCTGGAAGGATGAATACCACAACGAAGGGCGCGAAGGCTTCCAGGAGTATTGATGGCATATAAAAAGAGTGTAATCGAAACGGCGCGAACCTTTTACGTTCTGGAAGGCAAGACCCTGAACCAGATCGCCGAGATGATGGGCATTCCGCACAAAACGGTGTGGAATTGGGCGAAAAAGTTCGGCTGGGATGAGGACATCCGCTCCGGCGGGAATGTGTCGCTGTTTTTGGAAATGCAGAAGCAATTCCAATCGGCAATCAAGGTCGCCATCGATCAGGATAAGTTCGCCGACCCCAGCACGGCGGACGCGCTGTGGAAGACCGCCAAGATCATGGAGAAGATGATGCCGGAACGCATGATGCTCTCCAATATCTTTAAGTTTCTGGAGGACTTGACCAACTTCTACGTGGCGAACGTGGAAAGCCCTGAATTCATGGAGATTTACCAGGCGCAGTTGCCCAAATTGGCGGACTGGCTGAGGAACAAATACACCAATGAGTAGGATGACCAAGAAGGATTTTGACCAGAAAATTCGCGATCTCATCAAGCTCGTCGAGGAGAAAACGACTGTTTTTCCTGAAGATACGGCGGAAAAGCAGTTGGAGCGCATCACGCGAGCCAAGATCGATCTGCCATTCTTCGCCAAGACCTACTTTCCGCACTACATCGACGCGGAGTTTGCCGACTTCCATTTGGAAGAACTTCAGGACATTCAGGGGCGTTTGGACACGGATATGGCGTCCATCGTCAGTGAAATCTGGAGCCGCGGCTTCGGCAAGACCACGCTGCTGGCGGTGATCCTGCCCATCTGGGCGGGCTTGACGCGGAAATCAATGTTCACGATCTTCACCGGCAAGGACGCCAAGCTGAGCAAGGAACGCACTTTGGCGCTGAAGGTGGAGCTGAGCCACAACGGCAGGATCAGATGGGACTATCCGGAGCTGGCTTTGCGCATGGATCAGGGTGAGGAAACGGACTTTGAGACGAACGGGATCCGCTACATTGCCCTGGGCTACAAACAGGCTGTGCGTGGACGCGTGCATGGCAGACACAGGCCGCGTTTGATCATCGTGGACGATCTGGAAAACCACACGGACACGAATCCCGTGATCGCAGAAGAAAAATACAGGTATGTGACGGAAGAGGCGTTCGGCTCCTTCGGTCCCAGGGGCGGCTTAATCATCTGGCTGGGCAACCTGACCAACACGAATTCAGCCTTGAGCAGGTTTGTGCAAAAGGTCGATGATGAGCCCCAGAATGAGTTTGTGCGCTACCGAATCGTGAAAGCTGAAGATGAGCAGGGACGCAGCCGGTGGCCGCAGGCGTATCCGGACAATGTGCTGCAAGCCAAGCGCGCGGTGATGGGCAAGGCGGGCTATGAACGTCACTACATGATGAAACCCGGCATTGATGGCGATGTGTTCAAGGAAGCGTGGCTGAGGTTCTACAATCCCTTTGGCGCGCAGGAGGCTCAGCCGGGATTGGCGGGAGCTTTGCCCACACGTGAACAGCTTTTGGCAGCGCCGATCGTGAGCTATTGCGACCCCAGCCTGGGCGCGGGTGAAAGCAACGACTACAAGGCGATCTTTACCGTGGCTTTTTGGGGCGGACGCTATTTCATCCTGGACGTTTACATGCGCAAGGCGAGCATTCTGGAGATGTTGGCATACCAATATGAGCTGGATGGACGATTCAAGACGCGGCAATTTATGGAGAAGAACTTTTGGCAGAGCGTGATCTGGCAATTCCTTCCCCAGGTGGCGGCGGAAAAGGGCTACATGCTGGGAATCCAGGGCGTGGAAAACCGGCTCAAAAAAGAGGAAAGAATCCTGGCGCTGCAGCCGCTGTTCGAATGGGGACACATCTACCACTGCGTGGCGGGCAGCGAGGTGAATATCGCCAACGAGCAATTGATCGGCTTCCCCTACGCGGGCAACGATGACGGTCCGGATGCCCTTGCGGGCGCCATAGAGCGCTTTAGAGAGCTTTCCACAGCAAATCAGTATATGACCATAGAGCGGGGCGGCTTTGACCGTCTGGCGATGTTTTAGGAGGTTTTAATGGGATACATCAACGCGACAGATTTACGACAGGCAATCGGCTTCCAGGCGGCTGCCATGATGGCAGGCTTCACCGCTACCGATACACAGACGCAGACGGAGCTGTTTGACGCCATGCTGTCCGGGATCATCGAACAGACCAGCGACCTGATCAATGCCATGGTGGGCACGCGTTACGACGTGAGCGGCTTGAGCGGAAACCCGATTTTGGCGCGCATCTGTCTGATGATCAGCCGTTACGATGTTTATTGTCAGTTCGCCAGGTTCGATGTGCCGGAAACGGTGCGCCTGGCGTATGAGGCTGCCATGAAGGATCTGGAGAAGATTCAGGCGGGAAAATTGGAGCTGTTGGCAGACGACAGTGAATTCGATCCGGAAGGCGTGGTGGCTGCGCAGTTCACCAGCAAAAGCCAATATCTGACGGAGATGCTTTGAACTCTTTGACCAATGAAGTTTTGATGCTGGTGGGGCGCCTGGCGGTGCGCCAGATTCAGCGCAGAATCCGCGAAGGCAGGGTGCGACCCAAAACCCCAGGCAAACAGGTGGCGCTGGTGAGGCGTGGACTGTTGCTGCGGAGCGTCAAATTTGCCAGGATAAGCAACACGGAGGTGGTGATCAGCGCGGGTGGCGCCGATGTGCCCTATGCCCGGATTCATCACGAGGGCGGGATCATCAAGCCCAGGCGCGCCAAATATCTGGCGATACCGCTGACTCCGGAGGCAAATCGCCATCAGCCGCGGCGGTTCCCCGGATCAACCTTCATCGCCAAGGGCGTGATTTTCAGCAAGTCGCCGGATGGGAAAATCACCCCGCAATACGCGCTCAAAAAAGAAGTGGTGATGCCGGCGCGTCCCTACATGCTTATCGATGACAACGACTTAGGAATAATCAATGCGGCGGTGCGGGAACGCATTCAGGCAAGTGTGGAGGCAATGAATGTCTGAGAATGGAATGCTGCGGGCTTGCGGCGAAAATATCAAGGGCTACCTGGAGGCGGCGGCTGGTTTGTTCCTGCAGGTGGAATACTATGAGGGACAGTTTGAACACTTTGACGAGGTAATCGTCAATCCGCCAACCTGTTATATCGATTATGAGAGCGGCGAGGAAAGCGATGTGGATGAGGCGCTGGGGACGATTGACTTCCGGCTCTATCTGATTTGCAGCAAACTTTACCGCGATCCCGGCAATATGCTGGACACGCTGGAGGGGACGATCAAGGCGCTGCACAAATTGCCGGTATTGTGGCAGAATTACAGCGCCGGCCAGACGGAAGGCAGGATCGGCAAAATCTTTTACAGGGGCTTTAGAAACAACACCACTTTTCCAGGGATCATCGTTTACGAAGCGATGTTCAGGGTGGTCAGGTAATAAATGGAATTTATGGGGCGCAATCGCATTCCGCGGATAGAATGAACGCGAGGTAAGAATGGATTTGAAAAACATGTTCATCGGCGACGCCAGAGAGTTTAGCACGGCCACCCAGGATGGTGATGGCCTGAAGCTCTGCGTGGCGTTGGTGGGGGAATGGAAGGGACGCGGTCTGAAGGTGACGGAATCCAGATTGGAGCAGATGCGCGACAACTTCCTGGCAGAGGACAGACCGATTCTGTTCGACTATGACCACAAATGCCTGGGCGGCATATTCGACGCTGGCGACAGCAGGGCTGCCGGCTGGGGCAAAACGGTGGAGATCGTGGACGGCAAGCTGGTGGTGGATGTGGAACTGACGGCCAGCGGCAAGGCGGCGATGGAAGCGGGTGAATACCGGTATTTAAGCCCGGTTTTCCAGCATGAGCGCATCGACAGGCTTTCGGGCAAAAGGATCAAAAATAATTGGAGGCTGCACAGCGTGGCGTTCACCAACACGCCATATCTGACCGAGCTTCCGGCAATAAAAAACACAGCAACTGTGGGAGGAAATCAGATGGAAAATCTCTTGAAAGCATTGTCCAGCGAGACCGTTGAGGAAGCGTTGGCAGCAATTCAGGAGCTGCGGAACGACCTGGTGAAAAAGGCTGACGAAGTGACGGCGCTGAAGGCGAAAGTCGCGGAAGCCGAAATTGACCAGGCAATCCAGCAGAAGAAGCTGCTCCCCGCTCATAAGGCATTGGCTGTCAAGCTTATGTCACAGGACCGGGAGCTTTATGAGGAATTCGTGGCGAACGCGCAGGTGGGCGACCTGACCAAAGAGGAAAAGGTTGAACCCGGCGAGGGTGACGGCATGGATCCGTTTGCGAAGGTGACCAGTTTCAGCGATCTCTTGAAGGATCCGAAACTGGCGGAAAAGATGGAAACCGAACAGCCGCAGCGTTTTGATGCGCTGTATCAGACCTTCATGAGGGAGGGCAAGTAAGATGGCAATCAACAAAAAAACATTTTCCGCGCGGGTGCTGGAACTGGATATGGCGGCGCGCCAAAAGATCATCGATCTGCGCGACACCATTCATGACCGCAGTGCGGAGCTGGAGGGGAACGAGAGTCACCTGGTGATTCCGAGCTTCACCCCCGGCGCAACGGCAAGCATGCCGATCACCGACGACAACATGGCGAACGGTGGCAGCAACACCCAGATCGAGCTGGCGCTCAACATCGATGAGGGTTATCCCATCGTGATTTCCGACAGCGCCCAGGTGGAAACCAACGTGGCGTTGATGAACACCTACGCCGCTCTGGCTCAGATCGCGCACAGAACAGCGCGCAATCTGCACATCACCAAGGCCATCGCGGCAGCCGCGGCAGCCACGCAGCGCAAGGCTTTTGCGGACACCGTGAACGACGTGATCAGCTGGGAGGACTTCCTGCTGGCCGCCGCTCTGCTGGATGACGCCAAAGCCCCTGCCGACGGACGCTATGCTGCCATTCCGAGCTTTATGCACGGTGATCTGTTCAAGATCGAGCACTTCATCAGCCGCGACAAGATGGGGCACAACGGCGAGACCATCCCTTCCAACGTGATCGGCCAGGTGCATGGCTTTAAGATCATCAACATGCCATCCAGCGAAATGCCCGTGCTGCACAGCTCAACCGGTGCGCCAGACGCCACCGGCAAGGCTTGTGCGCTGTTTTGGCAGGATTACGCCGTCGCCTACGGCGCGCAGATCTTCGAGCTGGTGGGACCCGAGCTGAAGGCCGGTCAGGCAGCCGAGTGGTATAACCTGCACCACAAGTATGGTTTGAAAACCCAGAACGCCACCTACGCGGTGAGCTTCCGCGAGACCAACTAAGGGAGGAAAGATGAAAAAGACATCGTTTCTGAATGCAGCGCTGCTGCTGGTCCTGGTGATGCTGTCGTGCGTTTTGAGCGCGCAGAAACTGCCGCTGGACCTGAACGGGAGGGCGATGCAGCTACCCAAATACTTCACCGCCGTGTCGGACACCATAGTCAAGAAGTCTCCGACTTTGCATGACAGCCTGGCTGTGCCGGCAAACGCTGTGGAAGTGGATTTGATATTCAGGGATCAGCCTGGCTTCGTAAGCTTCGCGAAAGACATCCAGACAAGTCCCAATTGGATTTATGTGCCGAAAAATGTGCCGTTTAGGCTACCCGTGATGTCAACGCCTTCGCCTTACATGAAATACCGCAGTTTCACAACTGCCAACCATTTGACAGTGATATGGCGGCGAATGTGATGGTGGGACGCTCCGGGTGGGGGTGGGTAACCGCCCCCGCCTTTTAAGACCAACAAACAAGAGAGGAAAGATAGATGGCTAAACATTATTTTAACCGCATCTTCTACCGCACTGCCGCGGCAATCACCGACACCGCCACCAAGACGGGCAGCTACCCGGACTACAACGTGACGGGCTGGACAGAGATTCCCGGTGGGATCGCCGGCCAGGGCAAGGTGGGCTTGGAAGATGAAGGCAAGGACGAGATGGGCGACGGCACGGAACTGACCAGTGGCGAGCAGGCGAATGTGGAGATCGTCGTGAAGGAATTCACCAGCGCGAACTACAGCGCACTGCGCACCGCGCTGATCAACAAGAAGCTGGACTTCCTGTTCATGGACGCAGACCAGCCGAGTCTGTGCTACGCATGCTTCGGCGTGCGCGCCTATCCCAAAATCGACATTACGGGTGGTGAAACTCCGACAATCACCATATCCGGTCTGAGAAAAGTCGGCGCAGGGGTCGTGAATACTCCATTCCGGCCCATAACGGTAACTTAAAGGGGCCGACAGTGGTGGGGCTGGTCGAGATGCCGGCCCCCAGCCCCAAAAGGACTGGATGATGAAAAGGTTTTTTGACGTATATCTCCGCAAAGCCAGCACCCTGATCGATATGGATGACGTTGACCAGGGCAAGAACATTTTGGAAGGATTTGACCGCCTGGAGCTGCTGGACGCGGGTGCGAAGCTGTCGCTGGAGCCGGTGTTGCGCGATTTGGGCGATGGCACGAGCTACGCGGATGGCGAAACCCTGGCTTTTGAATGTGGAACCTTGAAGGTATCCAAGGCGGAATGGGACTGGCTGAGAGAAGAATTTCACAACCAGAAATGCGATGTCCTGTTCTTTGATCCGCTGGACAATACGCTCTTGGTGGCTGCCTATCGCATCCAGGTGAACGTGATTTTGACCGCGGAAGGTGGTGAAAGCTACATGATCAAACTGCACGGCAAGCGCAACATGAGCAACACGGGAGCCACGGACACGGTATTGCTGCTGGCGCCGGGGCTGGAAGCGGAGCGCGGGCTGTTGACGGGACACGTTTTTGATGAGGCTGGCGAGCCGATCGAGGGCGCGAGCATCGTGGCGGA
>LSQX01062416.1_pt1 | contig 15674 bp, 12 predicted proteins | sample 654561 | NCBI WGS metagenome assembly LSQX01 (sample SAMN04489861, study PRJNA283612) | anaerobic digester metagenome | isolation source: 4 biogas reactors fed with cattle manure at either 37C or 55C with and... | place: Denmark: Kongens Lyngby | collected 2014 | reverse complement strand
CTGCAGGACATGCGGAACGTGTCCGGGGTCTTCCACAACCGGATGCGCTCCGGCGACACATCGATGAATTACCTCCAGTCCTGCGCGACAATCAACTACCTGCGCGAGCAGCAGGGACTCCCGCCGATCCTGGTCGTATCCGAAAAGGACATGGCGATCAGCAGTCCCTACAATACCTACCGGAATGCCGGTCTGCCGCCGGGACCCATCTGTTCGCCGGGGCTGCAGGCGATCCAGGCTGCATTGTATCCTTTGTCGCACGGGTTCTATTATTTTGTGGCGGACGGCGAGGGGAACAACGTCTATTCTTCCACGCTTGCCGAGCACGAGGCGAAAATTGCCCAATATTATCCGGACGAATAAACCCGGAAGTCAGGCCGCCGATGTGCACACCAATACAAAACCAGCGCCGGAATCCGTCCAGGAGACCGGCGCTGTCTTATATTTGTCTATCGAGAAGAATGGCGTGTCGGGATGGTGACCGACCTCAGAGATCGGTTTGAAAGTCGACGACCGCCCGGGCGGACCGGACGCTGGACACGAAGCGGGAGACCTCTTTGTGTGCCGGATGACTCTGGTAGGTCTTCAGGTCTTCCTTATTCGCAAAACGGGTGATGAGCACCATGTCGTAAGGTTCCCGGTCCGAGCCAATGTCCGAGTGCATTTCCATCGACAGAATCTGGGGGACAAGGGGTCTCAATGCCTCCAGCCGGGTGCGAACGCGTGCCATATTTTCCGCTTTGGGACGACCGTCCGCTTCCTCCAGAAATTTCCACATCACGATATGGGTGATCATACTTCCACCTGCCTTATCCGTTTCCGTTGTCTGCCACTCTGTCCAGCAAATGTCCGAACCACACGCGCAGTTTCCTGTCGAATTGGAATTGGGTGAGGGTTTCCGACAAAACCACCATCAGGATGGGGCCGAACAGGAATCCGGCCAATCCGAACAGAGAGACACCTACAAGCATTGAAAAGAGAGTGGCCATCGGGTGCATGCGCAAGGCCGATCCCAGGATGGTCGGCTCGATGAACCTGCGTAGAACGGTCATCGCCGCCAGCGCGACGATGGCACCCACGGCGCCATATACATTGCCTGTGACCGCCATATACACCGCGACCGGTACAAAGGTGACACCCAGACCCAGCACCGGCAGAAAGTCGAGGATGGCTGCGACCAGTGCCAATACGACCGCATAGGGCATATCGATGATGAGCAGCGAAATCAATGCGAGCAAATAGGTGATGACCAGCAGGAGAAAATACCCGCCGATGGTCCGGAACAGGGTCGAAAACAGGCGGTTGATCAACTGCACCGCATTCATCAAAAAGGACTCGCTGGGCACATTGCGTTTCATAAACGCACGAACCGCCCGCTTTTCCGTCAGGAAATAGAAGCCGGACACGATCACCACGATGACCATGAAAAAGAAGACCGGCAATCCGGAAAACATGCCAAGCACAAAATTGAGCAGGGTGGTGGCGATGACCGGAATCTGCTTGAGTGCGAATTGCTGGAACGAATACAGCTCTTCCTCGATGGTTGTGATGACCGAGGCGGGCAAGGCACCGCCGAGCCGTTCAGACAGGTTCTGAATGGATTCCAGAAGATCGCGAATGTTCTGGCCACTGAACAAGGAGGGGAGTTTGTCGACCAGGTTCTTGATCTGCGCGCCGCCGACGACCGCGATGAGGATGATCAGACCGACCAGACACAAAAGGAGAAGAATGAAAAAAACGATCCCGAGCACAGTGCCCGCGCTCCGCTTGCGCCGGCGTGTTGCGGGCTTGCGCTGCCCGCGGACAAAGAGCGGAGAGACCAGCGGGCGGGATTCTTCGTCGCCGACCTCTTCTTCGGCGTCATCCTCGTCGTCCGTATCCGCCGGTACCTTGTCGGCATAACGCCCTTTACGGAGACGTCGGATCAACAGCAGAATGCCGGTGGACAGCCCGGACGAAGCCCGTGCGAGCACAAACCCGATGAGGAAGGGGATCAAGATCCAAAACAACTTGATCCCGGCATACAAGGCCGCGAGGACCAGCGCCGTGATCAATACATATTTGACGATCGATATGACGATCGCTTTGTCCTGGGCGTAGCGGTCGACGACCGGTTCCTGCATTTTTTCAATGACCTCTCTCGTGTGTGTCCCCTCCGTCAGATCAAGCCGCGGGAACTGCAAAGTAGACCACTCCAATTGTAACAACGAGCAACAGGGTTGCCAACAGATATTTCCAGTCGGCGGGATATGGATTCGAGATTGCGGTGTGGCCGGGTTTGAGCCTTCCGACTCCGCCGGTCATCAGGGTGAGTGGAATGACGACTGCGGCGGACAGGAAAAAAGCGGCGATCGATGCGTACAGAAGTGGTTCTCCGGTCTGTGCATATCGAGCGAACGTCGCCGCGGACAACTGTGGCAGAATTGGGCGGATCAAGCGAATGGAGGCATTGAGAGCAAAATGAGCCGCGATGCAGGGGAGGAGATTGTCGGTGTGCAGTCGGAGGTACCCGAGAATCAAACCCGCACCGAACGGCGCCACCAGAAACAGCGGATCACAGTGGAATACCGCAAAGGCGGCGGACGTCAACAAAATGGCAGACATGCGGCCGCCCGCATGGAGCATCGATCCCTGCAGCACCCCGCGGAACATCAACTCCTCCAAAATGGCGGGCAGCAGGGCGGACACCAGCAGCAACAGCAAAACAGACGCCAGTCCGGTCGCGGCATAGTCCACAGGCAAGATGGTTACAGGGAGTTTCCAGCCGGTCTTTGCCATCAGGTAGACGACGACGTTGTTGAGTGAGAGCAGCATCACTGCCGCTGGTATCCCCAGCACCAGCGCCATCAGTATGGTACCGAAACCTGCGCTGCGTCGCCCGGTCACGACCCACCCCGGAACGGCGTGCCACCAGACGGAGAGCAGGGAAGGAAGTAAAATACAAAAGCCTTGCATCAGTACGATGGCCGCGACATACCCGGTCAGCCCGGATTTGTCGAGTCCCCAAAACCCATCCGGGACCAGATACCAGCAGAACTGTAGCAGGATCGAAAGCAAAGCATGCAACAGCAGCGCCGTGCCGGCAGCGTGTCGGACACTGCGGGCTCCCTCCGGTTCGGGGCGCGCTTTTTGTCGCCCGACCGATACGGTGCGGATGCCTGCCGGTCCGTTCACAACAGTCCCTGGAACAGCAAATCGGTCACCGCATTGCCCGCGACCAGGCACAAAAAGCAGGCGGCGGCAATAAAGGGCCCCAGGGGTGCCTGTCCGGACTCGTCCGGTTCAGCCGGAGAGGTCTGGTCCTCCCCTTGTTCTGCGGGATCCGGGACATCCTGCGCCTCCGTCACAGAATCGGAGGCATCGCGCTTTCTTTGACGGATCAACATCGGTACCGCCAGAAAAGCGGCGGAAACAAAAGTGGCAAAGAACAACAACGGCACCAACCGCAGCCCGGTCAACAGTCCGCAGGCGAAAAGCAGTTTCACATCTCCCATCCCCATCGCTTCGCGTTTCGTCAGCAACGAGGCGATGAATCCGACCAGAAACAACGTGCCCGCCGCGACCACTGCGCCGCCGATGCGGTCGACCGCGGTGTCCCGGATGCCGCGGCCTTCGAACAAATCGAGTGCCGCGCCCATGGCACCGAGCAATGCCAGAGCGATGACCGCCTGGTCGGGGATGATCTTGTTGAGCGCGTCCGGGATGGCGACCAGGACGAGCACACAAAACACCAAAGCCATCAACAGTGTACGCAACGTCAACCCGCCGGATAAAGCCGCGACCATGAAACCGGCGGCGGTCAGAAGCATCACACCCGCGGTGCCGATCTTCGAACGGATCCGCCGGGCGGGCGTCCAGTCCGGGTCGGCAGCCCGAAAACCGTAGTCCTGCAGCCAGCTTTCGGGCAGGTGATTGTACAGACGGACCAACAGCCAGCCGGCGCCCAGTCCGGCCAATACGATCAAGGGCAGCGTAGCGGGTTCCCGGATCATCGGCATAGGTGTGTCATACCCCCTGACTTTTTTTCCATTCTACATCAGAACATCTCTGGACGGCGTCTTTGGGGCCTCCCGTGCCATTTGCTTTTTGCACGATCGTCACATAGAATCAGTGGCGAACGGAGGTTCTTTCATGACCGACACTGACAACATCAAAAACCGCATCGAAGCCCATTTGCGGGCAGAAGCCGCCCGTAGTCATACATCCGCATCCCCCTGGGAATACTGGACCGCGCTTTCGCGCACCATCGTCGAAACCATCGCCGAAAACTGGGAAGAAACCCGGAAGCGTTATGCCACCGGCCGGCAGGCGCACTATTTTTCGGCGGAGTTCCTGGTCGGGCGCTCCCTGCAAAACAATCTGGTCAACCTGGGGTTGTATGAGACCGTGCGAGACGCGGTCTCGCAGCACGGATTCGACCTGGGAGAGTTGGAGGAACTGGAAGCGGACGCCGCGCTCGGCAACGGTGGACTCGGCCGCCTCGCGGCTTGCTTCATGGACTCCGCGGCGACCTCCGAGACACCGCTGACCGGATATGGTATTTTGTACCGGTACGGCCTGTTCCGGCAGGAGATTGAGCACGGGTTTCAACACGAATATCCCGACGTGTGGATGGAACGGGGATACCCCTGGCTGGTGCGCCGGGACGGGGATCGGCAGTGCGTCCGTTATCACGACATGGAAGTGTGGGCGGTTCCTTATGATCTGCCGGTGATCGGATTCGGCACCGGCAACGTCAACACCATCCGCCTGTGGAAGGCCGAGCCCGCCGAAGAGTTCGATTTCAACCTGTTCAACTCCCAGCGTTTCGACGACGCGGTCATACAGCGCAACCGGGTCAACGACATCTGGCGCGTCCTCTACCCCAACGACACTTCGTATGACGGCAAGGTATTGCGCGTGCGCCAGCAGTACTTTTTTGTCTCCGCCTCGCTGCAGGACATCGTTCGAAAACACAAAGAATCTCATGGCGGAGACCTGTCTGTGTTTGCGGAGTTCCATGCGATCCAGCTCAACGACACGCATCCCGCCATCGGCATACCCGAACTGATGCGCATCCTGACCGAAGATCACGGGATGGAATGGGAGCAGGCGTGGGACATCACGCGCAAGACGTTTGCCTACACCAATCACACCATCCTCTCCGAAGCCCTGGAAAAATGGGACATCGGCATTTTTCAGTATCTGTTTCCTGGACTGGTCGAGATCGTGCGCCGCATCGATGCGCAATTCCGGACCGAAATGGCAGGCCGCGGTGTTTCACACGATCGCATTCAGTTGATGGCCCCGATCGGGGACGGCAAGGCGCAGATGTCTTCGATCGCCTGTTATGGGTCGTTCTCCATCAACGGAGTCGCGGCGCTACACACGCAGATTCTGCGAAACCGCGTGCTGCGGGACTGGCATCAGGTGTTTCCGGAGCGGTTCAGCAACAAGACCAACGGCGTCACCCCCCGGCGGTGGCTCAGGGTCAGCAATCCCGAGCTTTCCGCACTCTTGACGGACCTGTCGGGCGGCGAGGAATGGATCCGCGATCTGGACAAGCTTGCGCCTCTCGAAACCTATGCGGACGATCCGGTGGTGCTGCAACGGTTTTTGGACATCAAGCTGGAGAAAAAACGCCAGTTGGCGGCGTTCATCTATCAGCACGAGGGGGTCCGCATCGACCCCGAATCGGTGTTTGACATCCAGGTGAAACGGCTCCATGAATATAAGCGCCAGCTGATGAACGCGCTCCAGATCCTCCACCTGTACTGCCGAATTTTGGACAACCCCGAAATCGAGATGCCGCCTCAGACCTTTATTTTTGGTGCCAAAGCGGCGCCCGGATACTTTAGGGCCAAGGCGGTCATCAAGCTCATCAACGAGATCGCGCGGATCGTCAACCAGGATCCGGCGATGAAGGGGCGGCTGCGGGTGGTGTTTGTTCACAACTATAACGTGTCGGCCGGGGAAAAGATCTTCCCTGCGGCGGACATTTCCGAACAGATTTCGACGGCCGGATTCGAAGCCTCGGGCACCGGGAATATGAAATTTATGATGAACGGAGCGATCACGCTGGGCACGCTGGACGGCGCGAATGTGGAGATCGCCGAAGCGGTGGGTCCTGACAACATCCAGATATTCGGCGTACGCACCGAAGACATGGAAGCCACCCGTTCCTACTACAATCCGCAGTGGCACTACCAGAACACCCCGGGGTTGAAGCGGGTGGTGGACGCACTGGTCGACGGTACACTATCGGACGGCGATACGGGAATGTTCCGCGACCTGTACGACCATCTGCTCCACGGCAGCGACTGGCAGCCGGCGGATCCCTTTTTCGTACTGGGGGATTTCAAGGATTACGGGATCGCCCGGGACCTGCTGGTAAATTCCTATCCCGACCGCATGGCGTGGGCCCGCCGGTGCTGGATCAATATCGTCCGCAGCGGCCGGTTCAGTTCCGACCGCACCATCGCGGATTACGCACGTGAGATCTGGAAGGTGGGGCCCGTTCCGATCGGATGACTCCCGCAGGGCTGCTTGACAGCCGGACGGGAACGGACTATAAACATTCGGTATAAAGCGTAGATGGGGACTGACGTTCCGACACCGCACCCGTCAGAGAGGAACCGCCGCGGCTGTAAGCGGATCCCGGGAAGCGAGGAACAGTCACACCACCCCGGAGCGCCCCCAATCCGGGCCGATTTGATGCCGCGTTAAGGCATTCATGAGCGGCGGTGCCTGGAAAGCACCGCAAGCAGGGTGGAACCGTGGACTGTCATTGGCAGCCCACCCCTGTACCACACAGGGGCGGGCTGTTTTTTCGTCCCCATACAAGGAGGAAACAACCATGAGCACAGAAAATCCCTACACCTTCGAAAACAAAATCTATCGCGACACCTACCGGCATACCACCAGCCACATCATGGCCCACGCGATCCAACGGCTGTATCCGGGGACCCGGTTTGCCATCGGACCCGCGATCGAGGACGGATTCTATTACGATCTGGACTCCGAGATCACCTTCACTCCGGACCACCTGGCGCTCATCGAAGCGGAGATGCGCAAGATTTGCAAGGAGAATCTGAAGCTGGAACGCTTCGAACTCCCGCGATCCGAAGCACTGGACCGGATGCGGGACGAGCCCTACAAGCGGGAGCTGATCAACGAACTGCCGGAGGACGCGGTCATCAGCTTCTACCGGCAGGGCGATTTTACCGATTTGTGCGCCGGCCCTCATCTGGATGCCACCGGTCGCGTCAAAGGCAACGCCATCCGCCTGATGAGCGTCACGGGCGCCTACTGGAGAGGCGACTCCTCCCGCAAGATGCTCCAGCGCATTTACGGCACCAGCTTTCCCTCCAAGGTGGAGCTGGACGCCTATCTACTCCGTCTGGAAGAGGCAAAAAAGCGCGACCACCGCAGACTGGGCAAGGAGCTGGGGTTGTTCCTGCTGATGGATGAGGGACCCGGATTTCCGTTCTTTCTCCCCAAGGGTATGGTGTTGAAGAACACGCTGATCAACTACTGGCACGAAGTGCACAAGCGATATGGATACGTGGAGATCGGGACGCCTTTGATCCTGAATCGCAAATTGTGGGAAAAAAGCGGGCATTGGTTCCACTACAAAGAAAACATGTACACCACCGTCATCGACGAGGAAGACTATGCCATCAAGCCGATGAACTGTCCGGGCGGCATGCTGGTATTCAAGTCGGAACCCCACTCCTACCGGGATCTGCCCCTGCGGGTCGGCGAGTTGGGCCTGGTCCACCGGCACGAACTGTCGGGCACACTGCACGGGTTGTTCCGCGTCCGCTGCTTCACGCAGGACGACGCGCACATTTTCATGACGCAGGAACAGATGAAGGACGAAATCAAAGACGTCGCCCGGCTGTTTGACGAGGTGTATACGCTGTTTGGACTGCCCTACCGGATCGAGCTGTCCACCATGCCGGAGAATCACATCGGGACCGAGGCGGAGTGGGAGGAAAACCAACGGATTCTGCGGGAAGCCATGACCGAGATGGGCAAGGAATTTGTCGTCAATGAGGGAGACGGCGCTTTCTATGGTCCCAAGTTGGATTTCCACCTCGAAGACAGTCTTGGCCGCACTTGGCAGTGCGGTACGATCCAGCTCGACAGCCAGTTGCCCGAGCGGTTCGAACTGGAGTATACCGGCGCGGACGGTGAGAAGCACCGTCCCGTGATGATTCACCGGGTGGTGTTCGGATCGATCGAACGGTTCATCGGCGTCATCACGGAGCATTTTGCGGGCGCGTTTCCCACCTGGCTGGCTCCGGTGCAGGTCAAAGTGTTGTCCATCACCGACCGCAGTCTCGATTATGCCTCCGATGTCGCCAAACGGTTGGACGCGGCGGGATTGCGGGTCGAAACCGACCTGCGCGGTGCCAAAATCGGGTACAAAATCCGCGAAGCCCAGTTGCAGAAAATCCCTTACATGCTCGTGGTGGGGGACAAGGAGGCCGAAGCTGGTGCAGTGGCCGTGCGAAGCCGAACGGAGGGCGACCTCGGGGTCATGTCGCTGGAGGACTTTGCAGCCCGTGTCACTGGAGAAGTCGCTACCCGGGCACGGTAGTCCGTTCCAGTTCGACAAAGAAGATAAGAGGGCGGGGAGCATCCCAGCCAGCGGGTTTAATTTTGAGATGTAAAACAAAAAAATACTAAATTGCATAACAAACCGCATTAGAATTTTCAGAAGCATTAGCACAATAATAAATAATGAGGATAGACTATTAAATCTATCCTCATTATTTATTAATTTCCAAAATAGAAAATATTATTATTTTACCATCCATACATATCAAAGTTTATTCCATATCTATAGTTTTCTATCGCTTTCCTAACATAAGGTATCATATTATCTGGCAGGCTATCTAAGTTATGCCAAGATAAATCGTCACACATATGTTTTTCCATGTTTGTTATCTTGCCCTTCCACTTGTCTGCCATTAAGAAAAAATCTACTCTTTCCGTCGCAGTTTTTCTGTGAAAAACACCTATTATTTCAAGGTCTTTTAGTTCTATGATTATCCCTGCCTCCTCTAATGCTTCTCTTGCCATTGCAGATTTTAGGTCCTCATTACCATCTAGATGCCCTGCGATTACACTATATTTCCCATCCTCATATCCTGTATTAAATCTTCTCAGTAAAACAATTTTATTGTCTTGCAATAAAAAAAGATGTACCGCCACTGGCATCATAAATCTTTCGCTATTCATAGAAAGTCCCCCTTAATGAAGCGTCTCAATTTCATAAAAGATAATAAAATCGAAATATAAATCTTGTGAGATTTTACATGCTGTCTCTTTGTGAGTTGATTTCCAAATATGTGGTTTGCCCCTCAAAATCAAACCCTTTGGGAGCACCCGTCCTCTCTATTTGTCCGTTCGATTGTTATCCGAACTAGAAAAGCTGTTGGAAAAACTGCAGGATGGGTTCTCGATAGCGTATGGCGGAAAAAACCAGCGTCAGCACGACCGCGGACAACAAGGCGCCGAGGATCGCACACAACTGGGCTTTTTTATAGTCGAACCCCAGGGTGGAGGCGATTGCGCTCCCGGTCCACACCCCGGTGCCGGGCAGCGGGATCGCAATGAAAACGATCAATCCCCATTCCGCCTTTTTCTCAAACTTGTGTACTTTTTTGCGCACCTTGTTTTCCAAAAACCCGGTGAACCAATCCATCTTGCGGAATCGCTTGAGCCACTCAAGTACCGTCCGGAAAAACAAGATCACAAAGGGAGAGGGGATCAGGCTGCCGACCAGCGCGAGCACAAAAACAAGCAGAGGGGACAGGTGAAACACGTTGATGCCCAGCGGAATGGTCGCGCGCTGCTCCGTCACAGGGATCATCGAACCGAAAAACACGACGGCCGCGTGTGCGCTGCCGAAAATCCGTTCAAGCAGATCCAGGACCGCATCTCCCATGTCAGTCGACACCTCCACCCATATTCCGGAGGATTATACCCCACCCCATCAAGGCGCGTAAAGATCGAGCACCGCGATCTCGGGACGCGAACCCAGGCGGAAAGGCAGCACCACACACCCGATGCCCCGGGAGATGTAGCCGATCACCCCGTTGCGTTCGAACCGGCCACGGTAGACCCCTTCCGCGACCAGGCGTTCGTGCCGGAGTACGTGGAATTCGATGTGAAAAGGCATCCAGATCTGCCCCCCGTGGAAATGACCGCTGAGGAGATACCGCGCGGACCCCGTCGGCACCAGATACACGGCGTCTGGATTGTGAGACAGGACCACCGTGCGTTCCGCGGGAATGTCGGCGACCGCTTGGCAAGCGGGGAATCGGGGGGTGCCATAGCGCAGGTCGTCCAGCCCGGCGATATTCCATCGGGTGCCGTCGCGCGACCTCACCACCGCGTTCCGGTTGCGCAAAAGAGGCACCCCGGCGGATTGATAGCTCCGGTCATCGATGGGGAGGTCATGGTTGCCGGGAACGGCAAACGCAGGCATCCCGGCGTCGGTGGCCGCGGTGCCGAGAGACGAAAGGATTCGGACCGCTTTGCTGGCGTCGTGCCGGCCGGAACAAGCGTCGCCGGCAAACAAAAGCACGTCCGCGCCGCTGTTCGCGACCGCCCGCAGGAGATCCGCGATGGACACCTGGTTGAGCCCGGCGTGAAGATCCGTAAGCAGGAGGACACGCAGCGCGTGTTCCCCTTCCCCGAGACGGGTATGCGTGGTCTCGGGATGGCGGGGCTCCCAGAGCATGCGGACCAGCACCGCCAACACCACCCCGACGGGCAGCAGCCACAACAGATCGATCGGAAACCCGGCTGCCGTCATCACAACAACTCTCCGCCCGGACAGGTTGGAACCTTCGGTCGCTTTTTTGTCTTCATGAAATCCCATTATAGAGGAGCTTGTGCAATCGTCAAACTGGGACTGCCTTGCGGCGCGCGGGGAATGGATACAGAGCGGCACTGTATTTTTTCCCATTCCTCATATAAGATAGAACAATCGCCGCCGCCGGCGTCATGGTCCCGGCAAATATAAAGGTACAGGAGGACTCGATATGCCGCCAAGAGGCGAATTCACGTACAAAATCGTCAAAGAACTGGGTGTGGTGCTGAGCACGAACCGATCCGGATGGAACCGGGAGATCAACCTCGTCAGCTGGAACGACGCACCGGCCAAGCTGGACATCCGGGACTGGGCTCCCGAGCATGACAAGATGGGCAAGGGACTCTCTCTCACAGCGGAAGAGGTCGCCATCCTCAAGGAATTCCTATCGGATTACGACCCCTATGCACACGAAACCTGATCGGATCCTCTCTTGCGCGTTCAGAGCAAGGTAGCGCGCAGTTCCTCCGCTGATTTGGGCGACAGCAGACCGGGCGGCACGTCCAGTACCGTGACCGCTCCGGTCCGGCCGTCCAGCCGCATCTGGTAGATCGCCCGTGCGTACGCCGTCAGCACGCTGGAGGTGAATTCCGGATTGCTGTCCAGACGCAGAGAAAATTCTGCGACCTGCCGCGTTCCGTCCGATGTTTTTCCGTTCCGGATGACAAATCCTCCGTGGGGGAGCGCCGCGTGCTGCTCCGCCATTTCTGCGTGTGACACAAAGGTCACGGATGTGTCGTAGTCCGCAAAATAATGGGGCATCGTGACGATGGCCTGCCGGATCGTTTCGCGGTCCGCACCTTCTTCCGCCACTACAAAACATTCGCGAAGATGCTTTTCCCGTGTCGTCATGGCAGGCGGGTTGTCGCTCCGTGCGGCGGCCACCGCCCGTTCGACCGGTTGGGTGTATTGGCGCGCGTCCACCACTCCGGGAATGCGTCGAATCGCGTCGGAATGACCTTGGCTGACCCCTCTGCCCCAGAAAGTGAAATCCTGACCGTCCGGCAGCACACTGCCGAACAGCACACGTGCGAGAGAAAACAAGCCGGGGTCCCACCCGGAGGACACCAAACTGAGATTGCCGCCCTGCCGTGCCGCCTCGTCCACTCGGCGGAAATACTCCGGGATTTTCGCATGGGTGTCGAAGCTGTCGACCGTATTGAAAGCCGATGCGAAATGCGGACCTTGCTCCGGCAAGTCCTTGGCCGAGCCTCCGCAGAGAATCATGACGTCGATGCGGTCATGCCAATCCAGTGCCTGTTCGATCGGGACGACCGGAACCGGTTTGCCCGACCCTTGGTCCGGCAGGATGATGTCCGCGGGATTGCGCCGCGTGAACAATGCCTTGAGGCGCATATCCGGGTGACTGCGGCAAGCCTTCATAACCCCTTTTCCCAGATTGCCGTAGCCGACGATGCCGATGTTGATCATAAGTCGCGTCGCTCCTTTATCCTTTGACTGATGTGATTCTCTCCGCTGTCCACTGAGAAAGCGGGAGCGGAAATCAGCATGATTATAGCATCCACGCGACAGGTCTGTTGTGGCAACGGTGGCGATGTTGTCACCCATCCGGCTGAACGGTACAATAACCGTAGCCGAACCCACAGGAGGATTTTCTTTTGTCTCGATATGTGCGGATTCCCCTCCTCTTTTTGGCACTTGCGGTCCTGTGGGGGACCCCTGTGGCCGCCCCGTTCCGCGTCTTTGCGGAAGCAGTCCGGGGTCTTGTGTACGGTGGCGCGGGCGCTGTCGGGATGGATGGCGGCATGCGCGTTCTGGTCACAATGGCCGTCTTGCTGGGCCTCCTGTGCGGATTGTTGCTGCTCGGCCGGACCCGCCATGCCGAGCTGGTGGCCGGACTGTGCGCGCTGGCGGGAACGCTGTGGCACATGGTTGCCCGCATCGGTGACCGCACCTTTACCGGTGAGACCGCGGCGGTACTGGCCGGATTGGCACTGCTCCTGGTTTTTTTGCTCCTCAAATGGCGGGGGATCAACCTGCGGATGGGGGAGGGATTCGCCCTCTCTCCGGGCGTTTTGCTGCTGCTGGAAACAGTCGTCCTGCCGCAGTTGGAACGATGGGGCGTAACGATTTCGAAAATTCCCGGCTGGACGATGTCTCCGGACCTGAGCGTTTGGGGTTCCGGCTGGAACGCCGGCGTACCCCTCTGGGTGGCAGGCATGGTGCTGGCGGTTGTCACTGCGGTGTTGATGCTGTTATCAGCCCCCCCGTCCGGATCGGAAAAACACGGATAAAAGACCACGACGGGATGGAACGGGCCGCCGTGCGTCCGTCAGGAAACCGGGAGCGCAATCATGAAAAAGGATCAGGTGTCCCAGGGGAACGGACTCTCCCCGCTGGAAGCGGCCGCGCAAATCGAAACGCTGCGCCAGCAAATCGAATTCCACAACCGCAAATACTATGACGAAGACAGTCCCGAGATCGAAGACGCGGAGTACGACCGCCTGCTCCGGGAACTGGAAGACTTGGAACGTGCATATCCCGGTCTGACGGCATCCATCTCCCCCACCCGAAAGGTCGGAGGCACCGCCCGCCGGGATCTGCCAAAAGTCACCCATCCCGTGCCACTCCAAAGTTTGAATGACGTTTTTAGCGAATCCGAATTCCGCGCAGCACTCGAGCGGATGGAGGAGTCGCTGGCCGGCACCTCCTGGGGTGACGGGGTGTCCTATGTCGCAGAGCGAAAAATCGACGGTCTATCGGTTTCATTGGAATACGTGGACGGTCAATTCGTGCGCGGTGCGACCCGCGGGGACGGGCTTGTCGGCGAAGATGTCACGGCGAATCTGCGTACGGTGGGCGGGATTCCCGCCCGGCTGCACGAGGCGGTTCCCTATCTGGTCGCCCGGGCGGAAGTCTACATGGACACCCAGGCGTTTGACCGGCTGAATGAACAACAGGAAATCCTCGGTGGAAAAATCTTTGCGAACCCCAGAAACGCCGCGGCAGGCTCACTGCGGCAACTGGACCCCGCGGTGACGGCATCGCGCGGACTGCGCGCGTTCACGTTCAATCTCCAGACGGCAACAGGCATCGCATTCGACACCCATTCCGACAGCCTGGTCTGGCTCTCTTCCCAGGGATTTGAGGTTTCGCCCGGGTATGTCGTGTGCCGTGGAACCGACGCCGCGTGGGAAATGGTTTCCCGCATCGGCGAGGAGCGCGGTGTATTGTCGTTCGGGATCGACGGAGCGGTGGTCAAAGTGGACAGGCTGGAAGCCCGGGAACTGCTGGGTGCCACCAGCAAGGCTCCGCGCTGGGCGGTCGCCTACAAGTACCCACCCGAACGTCAGGAGACCGTGCTGGAGGACATCCTTGTGCAGGTGGGACGCACCGGCAAACTCACCCCGCTCGCCCTGTTGCGGCCGGTTCGCATCGCGGGCAGCACGGTGTCGCGTGCGACGTTGCACAACCAGGATTACATCGCGGAAAAAGACATTCGGATCGGCGACACCGTCGTGATCCAGAAAGCCGGCGACATCATCCCGGCGGTCGTCGAGGTCGTCCGTGTGGCACGCCCGGCCGGAGCGGAACCGTATCAGCTGCCCGACCGCTGTCCGGCCTGCGGGGCTCCGGCGGTCCGGGAACCGGGCGATGCGTTTTCCCGCTGCACCGGTGCGGAATGCCCTGCGCAGCTGTTTCGGCACATCCTCCATTTCGCCTCGCGTGACGCGATGGACATTGACGGCCTCGGCCCCGCCATCGTTGAAATGCTCATCCAAAACGGTCTGATCGCCGGTGTGGCCGACCTATTCACGCTCTCAGACAAGCAGACGGAGATCCGCTCACTCGAAGGCATGGGAGAACGATCCACCGAATTGCTCCTCGCGTCCATCGACCGGTCGCGCGCAAACAACATCGACCGGCTGATCGCGGCGCTGGGGATCCGCAACGTCGGAGTTCAGGCGGCACGTGTGCTGGCTGCCTCGTTCCCGGACATGCAGGCGATCCGGGAGGCAGACGAGGAGACGCTTGCCGCGCTCCCGGATTTCGGTCCGGTGACCGCTGCCTCCGTAGCCCGCTTTTTCGCACAGGAGCAGACCCGCCATCTATTGGACCGGCTGACGGAAGCGGGAGTCAATATGGTCTCTTCCACCTACGGCGTCCGGACCGGAGGCGTACTTGAAGGCATGACATTTGTACTGACCGGCGCATTGCCGGGCATGACGCGGGAAGAAGCGGAGACCTTGATTCGCTCCCAGGGCGGGAAGACGGCCGGCAGTGTCTCCGCGCGCACCACCTATGTGCTCGCTGGAGAAGGCGGCGGCAGCAAGCTGGACAAAGCGGTGCGACTCGGGATTCCTGTAATCGGGCTGGACGATCTGTCACGGATGATCGAAGGGCCGGAAGGAGCCACACCATGACGGAGACGGAGCATGCCTACACGCTCTCCATCGAAGAGACGACGGCGCGACTCGGCACCGATCCTGTCGCCGGTCTAAGCGGGGAAGAGGCGGCAAGCCGGCTGGCTTCGCACGGCCCCAATGAGCTAAAGGATCGTCCGCGGCGTTCGCTGGTGCAACGGCTGCTGGCCCAGTTCGCGGATTTTCTCATACTTGTGCTGCTGACGGCCGGTGTGGTTTCGGCACTTTTGGGGGAATGGATCGATGCGGGCGCCATCCTGGCGATCGTCGTCATCAACGCCGTGCTCGGGATCGTACAGGAAGGACGGGCGGAAAGGGCGATCGAGGCTCTCCGCAAAATGGCGGCCCCCACGGCGCGCGTGTTGCGGGATGGTACGATGCAAAAGGTCCCCGCCTCCGCGCTGGTTCCGGGTGACGTGGTG
>LSQX01398605.1_pt1 | contig 15677 bp, 7 predicted proteins | sample 654561 | NCBI WGS metagenome assembly LSQX01 (sample SAMN04489861, study PRJNA283612) | anaerobic digester metagenome | isolation source: 4 biogas reactors fed with cattle manure at either 37C or 55C with and... | place: Denmark: Kongens Lyngby | collected 2014 | reverse complement strand
ATTCTGTTGTGGTTGATAGAGCTTTAATACTGAAATTGAAAAGAATTTATGCTTTTCGAAGAATAAAAAAGCGTTTATACTACAGTATATAGAGAAAGATTAATTAAATTATTTTAATCATGGAACTAAAATCAGTTTTGCTAAAATCAGGCTCCGTTGGTAAAAATGTTGTCACACTTCAGGAGCTGTTAAATCAGTGGGGATATTTGCTCGTAACTGATGGTGTTTTTGGAAACTCTACCCTTGGGGCAGTAGTTGATTTTCAAAATAAGCATTCGCTTGTGCCGGATGGTATTGTGTTTACCAAAACCTGGGAGAAACTGCTGCAAAAACCGGCAGACAATCCCGATAGTATTGAAAAAAAGTTCCTGACAGAAGCTGAAATTGTTGAGTTTTCACATGATTTTCAGCTCGAAGTTGCAACGGTTAAGGCAGTCAGGGATGTGGAAAGCAATGGACGCGGATTTCTGTTCAACGGTCTTCCAACAATCCTTTTTGAGCGCCATGTTTTCTGGAAACAACTGATAGAAAGGGGCATTAATCCAGCTACTCTGCAGCCCGGGTTTCAGGATGTGCTCGGTCCCTATTGGGCAAAAAGTTACTACAAGGGAGGGGCAGGGGAGTGGGACAGATTAAACCGTGCAATTTCAATCAGTACTAATCCGCTAATTGCAGATGCAGCCTATGCATCTGCATCTTACGGTCTGTTTCAGATTATGGGTTATCACTTCTTTTCGCTGGGATTTGATTCTGTCCACAGTTTCGTAGAAAATATGAAGCAAAACGAGAAGCTTCAACTCCATATTTTTGGTAGATTTTTAGATGTGAATAATCTGCTGATTTTGCTGAGAACGCATAACTGGACTGAGTTTGCAAGAAGATATAACGGACCGAATTTCAGAGAGAACCAATACGATACAAAGTTGAACAACGCTTTTGCCAAATATGCCAGGTAATTTTGAAATGTTTGGTAATATTGACTAATTGCTTTTTGAGCTTATGGAAGTTTGCTTTGTGCTATTCGTTAAAATAAATGGAGTATGACCCATGCTGAGGCATTAAATTTTTTGAAAAATGTGATCAGTTTCCGCTTTGAAAAGGAGCTGAAAGGAACGCAGGACGAGCCTCCCCGGTTTCCCGGGGAGAGTCAAAGTTCGGTTTTGGGCAGGTTTATCCGGGAAAATCATCTTTCTGATGATGAAACTGTCATTTTGCTTCTGGCGTTGATGCCGCATATTGACCCGGGGTTTTTTACGGCTGTTGTTGCGCAATACCTTCCTGATGGCGGTGATTTTCCCGATTTTGGCGGAGTTCGCGGTAAAAACCACCGGGGAATTTTACCCACCGGTGAAACTGCTCTTTTTGTTTTGGGCGGATATGATTTGGGAAAAAGAACGGAGATGATGCGCTATTTTGCAGAAGATCACTTTTTTTCAAAAAACAGTGTGCTGTTTCTTGAATCTGTTGAATCTGGAGAACCAAAAATGAGCGGTCGCCTTGTAATGGATGATGAATTTGTCGATTTATTCATCCTTGGTAAAATATCTAAACCACGCTTTTCAGCCGATTTTCCGGCGGAACAGATATCCACCCTGATGGAGTGGGACGACTTAGTGCTCAATGAAAAGACTCTGAATGGAATTCAACAGATTGAAATCTGGCTGAAATATAATGATGCGCTGCTTTACGAATGGGGCATGAAAGGAAAAATCAAACCGGGATTTCGCGTACTGTTTTACGGACCTCCGGGTACAGGCAAAACTTTAACAGCTTGTTTGTTAGGGAAATATACCCTACGCGATGTTTTTCGTATCGATCTCTCCATGGTTGTTTCAAAATATATCGGTGAAACCGAGAAAAATCTCTCCAAACTGTTTGACAAGGCAGCCAACAAGGAGTGGATTCTCTTTTTTGACGAAGCGGATTCCATTTTTGGAAAGCGCACCGGAGTGCGCGATGCCCACGATAAATACGCCAATCAGGAAGTCTCCTACCTTTTGCAAAGAATTGAGTCTCATCCGGGGTTAGTGATTCTTGCATCCAATATGAAATCAAATATTGACTCCGCCTTCACCCGCCGTTTCAATTCAATGATCGAATTTGAAAATCCGGATACAAATGAACGGCTTCAACTCTGGAAAACCTATTTGCCACCATCTGCATCAATCGCAAAAACCGTTAACATTGAAGATGTTGCCAGAAAATATCAGCTCACCGGCGCCAATATTGTCAATGTTATTCAGTTTGCCGGACTGCAAACCCTGAAAAAAAACAGTTCCACAATCTCCGCTGACGATTTGCTGAAAGGCATTCAGAAAGAGTACGAAAAGGAGGGAAAAATGATGCGAGGCGAATAAGAAAAAAATCAGTTTTTATTTCGGAATCTCTTTTTATATTCAAAAAAAATCCATAAATTGCAAACAGATAATCTTGGAACTTTTCTATTATGTTCTCAGGTAGGCTCATGGAAAGAAAATTGTTCAAAAATACTTTTCGTAGTTTTGGTTAAGTCATATCGTTGGGGTTAAGTCAGTTCTGTACATAGTTCAAATGTAATTTATGAAAAATTACTTCATAAATTAATACATTAATATATTTAATTCGCCTAAATATTGAGTTCGAATATGAAACGACATCTACTTTTACAATTTTTATTATTTGTGATATTTTCCCACGGCGCCATTGCTCAGGTTTCATTATCGGGGGTTGTTACCGATGAAACAGGAGAACCGCTGGTGGGTGTTACCGTTATCATCAAAGGGACAACTTCCGGTACTGTTACTGATATTGATGGGAATTACCATTTATCAGAAGTAGCTGAAACGGCTACTTTGGTTTTCAGTTATATTGGAATGGAGAGTAGGGAAATCAAGATTTCGCCTTCCACAACTGTTCTTGATATTACTTTGACAGCCAGCACGCTGATGGTTGAGGAGGTTGTTGTAACGGCTATGGGTATAACACAAGAAAAGAAGCAAATGAATTTTGCTGTTCAGAGTGTTAGCTCAGATGATATTACTGTTGACAGATCTCCCAATTTTGTAAATGCACTTCAGGGGAAAATTGCCGGTTTGAGTGTTACAAACTCCAGTGGCTCACCAAATGCTGGAACGCAGGTGATTATCCGGGGAATTTCTTCGATAAACAATGCTCAAAACAATGAGCCGCTGTTTATTCTCGACGGAATGCCTCTTTCCGGGAAAGGGAGTTCGGCAGCTGATATTAATCCGAATGATATTGAAAATATCACAGTTCTCAAAGGCGCTGCTGCTGCAGCGCTTTATGGACAGGATGCTGCTAATGGTGTGATTATGATTACAACCAAGAAAGGGCAGGTCGGGAAAGTGAGTACAACCCTGAATGTGAGCTGGCAATATGATATCCCTGCCCATGTGCAGCAGTTGCAGCAAAGTTATGCTCCGGGTTCCCAGGGCTTTTATGTGGATAAAGCCATGGGAGGGTGGGGACCGCTTATTAAGGAAGGCGAGCAGATTTATGATAATGTCAATGACTTTCTCCAGCATGGTTTTTATCACAAATATGATTTGAGTCTGACCGGAGGTAGCGAAAAATTTCAAGCTTATGCCTCTGCCAATTTTTCAAGAAATGATGGAATTGTTCCCAATGATTATTTGCAAAGAACAGGCGCTATGCTGAAAGGAACTTATCAGGCACTTGAATCTTTGCAGATTACTTTTTCTGCCAATATCATGTCTAATACTTTCCGTTCGTTTTCATCTACGGGAATGTCTTCTGTTTACAACTGGCCAATTAATGACCCGTTAAAGAATTATCAGGAACCAAACGGTTTTCCCCGGTTTTTATATTACGGTGATGCGAAAAAGTATGAGTCACCCATCAGTCCGCTCTATTCACGATATAGCGATGCCGGCATGAATGAAAGACTCCGAAATATTCTGAGTGGTTCGGTGAACTGGAAACCTGCAAAAAATCTGGAAATTACCGGTCGTTTAAGCTATGATACCAGCTCAAGCTCTTATGATGGCTATAATGTCCCACGCTGGGATGACTCCGTTCAATTGCCCAATTTTATGACTCCTTTTTCATTTATATCCCAAAGAGGCTTACAGCCGGGCACTCCGCAATGGCAGGAGGAATATAATGAAGCACTGGCAGCTTACAGGAAGGCAATGCAGGAAATGGAAGCATTTGACTTCCCTGAGCCGTTTCTCGTTTCAGAAACAGATCCGGCTTACGAGGAAGAACTTGAAAAGTATAATGCAGCTTATGCTGAAAGCCAGAGAAAATATAATGAGTATTACATGAGTGTTCCTTATCTGGCCAGAAAGGATATTGAGGATATGGATAAAAATGCTCTGGGGTATTATTCCGCATCTTCAGGGCGGAGTCATCTGCTCACGGCAGCAGCAATTGCCACTTATAAACTGGAGTTGCCAAATGATTTCAGTATTGATTTTCTTGCCGGAACAGAGGTGAGAATGGCTAAGGGATTCTCTATGTCAAATGCAGGAAGAGATTTTATCATTCCAGGAACTTATAGTTTGAGTAACACAAACAGTGATTATGTTTTTTTGTCTGACCGGACTTCCTCACACAGTCAGAAGCGTACATTCGGTTATTTTGGGGAACTGCGTGGCGATTATAAAGGAATTGCTTCGCTGAGTGTCACAAGCAGATGGGACTGGTCATCCACAATTCTGACAAATCCCTATTATTATCCTTCCATAACCGGAGGTTTGCTGTTCTCTGAATTGTTTCATTTAAGTAACAGCTATTTTAATTATGGGAAACTGCGCGGAAATTATGCAGTTGTGGGAAAGGATGCACCGGCATTTCTGTATGACCGGAAATTCAAGCAGTTTGCAACTTACCCGGATAACGGGTACGGTATAGACCCGACCTTGTCATCGGCTGACAGAAATCTGATGCCGGAAATGACCTATTCCTGGGAAATAGGGGCAGACCTGCGTTTCTTCAACAGCAAAACACGACTTGATTTTGCTTATTATTCCACCAAAGTAGATAATCAGATTGTTACGGTTCGCGTGTCGCCCTCATCGGGGCATATTCTTCAAACACGCAATGAAGGTGCAATACGGAATCATGGTGTTGAATTTACCCTGGAGCAGGATGTGATTAAAAAGCGTCAGTTCAACTGGATTTCTTCACTAAATTTTGGACTGAACAGAGGAAAAGTTACTTTTCTGCCCGAAGAAGTTGCTGAAATTACAGGAACACAGTATGGAGATATATACACTTCAGCGTACTTAGGAGGTTCCACAACCGGTATTTCGGGTAAAGACTATTTGCGCACTGCTGATGGAGAAATAATTGTTGGTGAAGATGGCTACCCGCAGATTGGTGCTGACAAGAATAAACTTATCGGCAATCGTGAGCCAAAATTTTTGGCCGGCATAGTAAATACCCTGAACTATAAGAACCTGTCGCTTACTTTTCTTTTTGACGGGCGTCTTGGTGGCGATGTGGTAAATGTAACGGGACGGGGACTGATTTCAAACGGTCAGGGCAGAATGCTGGAAACGTACCGGGGAAGGCAGGTTGTGGTCAATGGCATGGTAAAACAGGAGGATGGCACCTATGAGCCAAACACAACCCAAATCACACTGGATTATCAAACGCTCATTAATTATTTCTTTAATGTGAGTTCCAATTTTGTTGAAGATGGTTCATTTATCCGTTTAAGCTACCTGACATTAGGATATGATTTATCCCGAATGGTCAGAAATACACAACTTGCCGGTTTAAAGTGTACGTTAACAGGCAGTAACTTGTTTTTGCTCAGCAGGTATATGGGAGCTGACCCGGTTTCCAATGCAGATACGGGAGCAGGCGGTACCGGTTCTTCCGGCATAGATAATTACGCAGTACCCCGGACATCAAGTTTTAATTTCAGCATTGTAGCTACTTTTTAAAAAATAAAAATTTCTGAAAACATAAAAAGTTATGGAACGAAATCGATATATAAAATTTTTAAGTCTGATGTTTCTGTTTGCTTTCATCGGTTGCGAAGATTTTCTGGATGTGAATGTGAGTAAGGACAGCCCGACAACCATCACGGTTGACCAGGCACTGCCAACTGCATGTTTTTATGCAGCCCAGCAAATTTACGATCATGCAGAATATAGTGTTTATCTGTCTCAGGCACTCACAACAGCTTCCAAAAGCCAGACAGGTTCTTATGCTTACAGTATGGGGTGGGAATTTTTGTCAATGAATCGGCACCCGCAGTGGCGCAGACATTTTTATGATTTGGGGGCAAACATCAATGAAATGATTTTTGCTGCCGAAAAGATCAATTCAAGAAACTTTATTCTTATCGGGCGCACCATCATGTTACAATCTACCATGTTCACAACAGATGTTTTTGGAGAAATGCCACGTTCCAATGCCTATACTTCCACTTCGCCAACTTATGATTCACAAGAGGAAATTTATGAATGGATGTTTCAGGAGGCAGACGAACTTGTGAAACTGTACGAGGATCAGGATTGGGTGCATAACAGCGATAATATTCCCATCACTGAGAAAATGGACAGAATATACCATGGAGATATGAAAAAATGGGGACTTTATGCGAAAGCACTTCGTGCACGGCTTTGGCTGCGGAAACTGCCCAACTGGGAAAATAATCCGGAAGTGTGCAGAAAAATTGCAGATATGGCAGATGAGGTGTTGAATGATCCTGACTGGGAGGAACCACGTTATTATTACCCTGGAGGAACCAATGAGCAGAACTGTCCGTGGGGTTCTTCGGCTCCAATCATTAATGCTTGGGAGAGTCGGGGAAACAGATTGTCTTCTTCAATTCCTACGAAGTTTTTTGCCTATGCAATTTTGGGAGCATATCAGATTCAGAACAATGTAAGGGGATATGCGCTTGACCCACGCGCTGAAAAACTGATGACCGGACGAGACTTTGGTGGTTCAACCAGCTTGCGGTGGCTGGAAAGTAACATCGGGATGGAAACCTCCATGAAAATTATTAATTATCCCGATCTGTTTGCAAGCGGAGGGAATAATCCCTACACTGACAACAGAGGTTTTATTGCATTGATTACAGACGAAGAGTTGATGTTCATTAAAGCCGAAGCGCAATACTGGGCAGGGGATAAAGTGGGAGCATACAACACTACGTATAATGCCGTAATATACAATATGGAACGTTTGGGTGTCATCGAATCGGAACTGCTGGGAAATAATGCAAAAACCCGTTATCAACGGTTTTTTGATATCCGACTGCCGGGTGAAAGTGAGTTTACCATTGCCGACCTGATGCAGCAGAAATATGTTGTAATGTATCTGCAGCCCGAGCAGTGGAACGATATGCGCCGGTATAATTACAGCAGCAAAACAAATGGAATTACCTATGACGGTGTTCCCGTATATACGGTTACAACAATTTTTAACGGAAGAGGTACCGCTATCCCAACCGTAGCAAACAGTGATGTGGAATACTCACTGAGACGCCCTTACAATTTATATGAACCATACTGGGATCAGCCAGATTCATACGGGAATAATGCTGAGCTTTCACCCAATGCATGGATTGCCCGGTTAAATTATGATCCGGAAACGGAAGATAAATATAACAGGGGCGAACTTGAACGATTAGGTGCTTTTAAAAACCCTGAGTGGCTTAAAAAAAGAATGATTTGGGCACATAATACGAGTAACAAGGCTGTGAGTGCCGATGCTGTCGAATGGAAATAAATGAATTCAATATGAGGAATATGAATAAAATATTTGGAAAATTTGCATTTCTTCTTCTGTCAGGTATAGGGTTTTTAGTCTTGATTTCATGTGAAAGGCACGACTTTCTTGATGAAATTCTGATAACAGGAGAGATTGGTGTGCAAGCCTACTGGGAAATTGAGAGCTCAGCGGTAAGCGCCGGTTCAAAAATGTCATTTTTTGCACAGTACTACACTACGGAAGCTGCTATCGATTATTCAGAAGTGTGGTATAGTATTACGGAGACTCTGGAAAAAAATGTTTCCTGCCCGTGGGTAACAACTTTTACCTATTCTTACAGCTCAATCACTTCCGAAGAAAAACGCATTTCACAGAAAATTCAGGATTATCCGCATTCAATGGCTGTTTGGTCCGATTCACTTCGTGCCTACTCTTTAAAGAGCGATTTTCCGGTGAGTGGAACTTTAAGTTCGTTTTCGTGGCAAAAACCTGAACAGTTTGATGAAACCAAAATGAAGAATTATTTCGGAGATGGATTTATGCAACATTTTAAGGATAGTCTTTACACACTGATGCAATATGCCGATTTTAAAAAAATGTTGATGGGTATGGGATTGCTTGAAGATTTTAAGGCATATACCGATTCAACGTTTGATGCCAACTCCGACAGTTATATTTACCATTTTCCAAAGGATGGGGAGGGAAATACACCAGTTCCCGGAGAAATCAGAAATCTATATGAAGAAGTCACATTTGCCCAGTTGATTGAAAATAGTGCAAGTGCTTATTATGAAGTGGAATACAAGCGTACTTACTATCTGGAAGCTATCCTTCGAGTATATAATGCTCGTGGAATTTACGGAACAACAACGCTGAAGAGAATTGATATTAACTAACAACAAACAGAGGAGTTCAAATGAAACGAAAATATATAAACAGATATCACATTTTATTGGCAGCTCTAATCGGGCTTTTTACTTTCGGATGTGTTGACAATATGCCTGAGGTTGAAGATCTGCCTTCGGCTGCGGTGGCATTCACCTATGAAGTTACTGATGATTCTTACCAACTGGATTATTATGTGGGGGCAACAATTGAATTTACAAGCACTTCCTATCTGTCAGGTGAATGTAGATGGGATTTTGGAGATGGAACCGAGATTGCTGTTGGCGATGTGGTAACGCATAAATACAGTACTGCCGGAACATATCAGGTTAAACTGACGGTGGGAGATATAAAAAGCAGGAAAATGCCGATTCTGATAAGTGATATTGTTCCGATAATGACGGTTGATTCGATTGATGGTGGAATCTGTGAAGTACTCACAACACCTGTTTCCATATCTGTTGAGCTTCCAAATCCAGAAGGATTATCTGAAGAGTATGAATGGATTTTCCCGCTGGGAACCATGGATGAAAATGGTAATGTTGTCAGCTCATCAGATAAACGTAATCCAGGGAACCTGAAGTTCAGCCATGTGGGCTCTCAGACTGTCCGGTTGCGGGTTAAACTTGGCGGGCGCACTTTGGAAGAAGGCAGGGTAAATGTACAGGTAGCTTACAATGAGGAGGTGCCAACGCTATATTATGCAGTGAAAGGAGGAAACATTATGGCGCTGAAGCTGGCAGCCGGCGCTCCCGCAGATATGCTGATTTATCCTTATGACATGGCTGTCTCCTCAGGAAAACATCCTTTGAATATTGTTTTCAGGAATCCATCACTTTACATTCTTGATTGCGGGCAACAGTTTACTTTTGTGGATGATGCAACCGGCACTTTAGGAGACGGGCGAATTGTTGTTATGTTAAAAGACGGCTCCAAAGTGGAAACCATGCTTACAAACACAGGCGCTGCATTTGATGATCCCTTTTACGGATATGCAGATGACAAACACTTGTATTTTGCCAATAGAAACACAGGAATCATGCGCATTGAATTTACTGAACGAAACCGCCTGTTTTCGCCATCAGAATTTCCGTATTATGTACAGAATGCCACACTTGGTTATTATGGCAACGGATGGAGCTTTGGCTCTATGAATGCATGTTTTGGAAAGATTGACGGCACATGGTACTGGTGCAAAACATTTAACGGAACCGGAATTTTCCGTTTTACCGACGGTGATATTCTGGGTGAAACCATTACAGGCGGAAAACCTGCTCCTTCTGCGGGGGTTGCTCTTTCGGGCATGAGTCCGAAGTCATTTGTGTGGGATAGTAAAAATCAGGTGATATATTTTTCCATTTATGATACCGGTTATGAGGGATTATATCGTTGCACGCTTGACCAGTTGAACAGTATTGGCGGCATAAAATCAAATCTTGCCCCCTATTTACTAAAAACAGCTAACGGGAAATCTGTTGTCCCGATTACAGAATCGGGAATGGGAGAAGGGTCTTCCGGTGAGTTTATCGGAATTTGCCAGCTCGCTCTGGATGAAGCAACCGGAGCAGTTTATTTTGGTTTGCGCTCTGCCTATCCTGATGAAGTGAAATCGGGGTTAATGCGTTACAATCCTAATACCGGTTATATTGAACATGTTGTTGAAGGTGTTGAGGTTTACGGTGTTGCTGTTAATAATACCAAGTCGAAACTTTTTTAAGAAGAATGAATTACAAAAGTGTTTTGAGATATACTTTCCTGTTTTTTTTGGGATTTCTGTTGTTTCACAGTGAAACTGCTTATGGTCAGCTGCCAAAACGGGAAATGCGGGCTTCCTGGCTTGCCACTGTCTGGCGGTTAGATTGGCCTGCACTGACTGTTCCGGCAAATGATACGCCGGCTCAGAGGGAAGCAGCCATCAATCAGCAAAAGAATGAATTGAGAACTATTTTTGATCGGTTGCAGGATGCAAACATGAATGCTGTTTTTTTCCAGATTCGAAGTATGTGCGATGTGATGTACCCTTCGTCTTATGAAAACTGGAGTAGTTTTATTTCATCGGAGCGTGGTGCCAATCCGGGATATGACCCATTGGCATTTGCCATTGAAGAAGCTCATTTGCGGGGATTGGAACTTCATGCATGGATTAATCCCTATCGCTATTCGACATCCGAAGCCACACATGGGAATTTACCCGGAGACTATGCCAACAGCCATCCCGATTGGCTGATAACCTATGACAACTATACTAAAATCCTGAATCCGGGAAAGCCGGAAGTGATACAGCGTATAGTGGATATTGTTGCAGAGGTGGTTTCAGGATATGATGTGGACGGGATTATTTTTGACGACTATTTTTATGTAAATGGAGCTACTCAGGATTTTATGGATCAGGCGGAATATAACGCTTACAATCCTGATGGGTTATCCCGTGCAGATTGGCGACGCGAAAACTGTAACCGGATGATTAAAAGTGTATATAATAGAATTCAGGAACTGAAGCCATGGGTAACGTTTGGTGTCAGCCCTGCCGGTGTTGCCGCTTCAGATATTACTGTAGCTGCAAAATATGATGTTTCACCAGCTCCTGTAGGAAGCGACTGGCAGTATAACGGCATCTATTCTGATCCGTTAGCCTGGCTGAACCAAAACTCTGTTGATTACATCTCGCCGCAAATTTATTGGGAAACAAACAGTGCAAACGCCTACGATAAGTTAGCACCCTGGTGGTCTGTTGTTGCCAACAAGTTTGGAAAACATTTCTATTCAAGCCATTCACTGACGGCAATGACCGGGCCACAACCTGCGCAACAGACATTAAAGTCAATTCTTTATGAAAATGATGATATAGACTGGAATATTATTTCTGAAATTGAGAAGGGTGCAGTGTTTGATAAACTTTCAACTCTTGATGCCGGAACAAAAAGTGCATCAGCAATAACCTATTACTTCCCGGAACTAGGCTCTCAGGTTGAATGGAATAGGGGGAGTGATATGAATGACGCACCCGGTTCGATTTTTTACGCTACACAAAAAGCATCAGGTATCCAGTTTGTAAATTATTTGAAGAATGAAGTATTTACCCGTCCTGCATTACCTCCTGCTATTGGCTGGAAAAAGGCAGAAGCGCAGGCACTTGTTGAAAATATCAGTTTGTCGGAACATATCCTGACATGGGATTATGAAAGTGACAATGTACGGTTTGCTGTCTATGCCATACCAAATTCAAAGAGAAATGATGGTACCTTGTTTTCATCATCACTGTATCTCAAAGGTATTTCTTACGTCAGACAGTTTGTTTTACCGGAAAATATCAGTGCAGAAACCCATAAAATTGCAGTCTCAGTCCTGGATTATTATGGGAATGAGTTTTCGCCACGGGTTATGGGTGAAGATATAATTGAACCGGCATCACCCAATCTGGTTTACCCTGCAAATAGTGAAAATATTGTAATTCCCGCAATTTTTAAGTGGGATGCTGTAGCATATGCAGATAGTTATATTTGGGAAGTTGCATTTGATGATGATTTTAATGAATTGTTCTGTTCACGTGAAACAGCAGAAACCCAATTCTTTTCCGGGCTGGAAACAAGTATGAGAGACAATACGGATTATTACTGGCGAATCAGGGCGCGTGTTCCGAATGGTGGCGAAAGCTATTCGGAAGTGAGGAAATTTATTGGAGAAAAGTTTAAAATCACTTCGCCTTTTTATGGAGAAGAAGATGTGTCGCTTTCACCGCGTATTGAATGGAGTGAAGTAACGGCATCAGAACCTGTTGATTATGTTGTGGAAGTAGCAACTTCATCACTTTTTCAAAACTCACAAATAGTGTTTTCCCAAACTGTTCAGACCCCTTATTGCGATATTCCGGATGAAGTCCTCACAATTTCCACAACCTACTATGTGCGTATCCGGACTTTTGTAAACGGAGTTGAAGCTATTTCAGAAGCTGTTCGTTTCACTGTAGAGGATTTGCATGTTCCAGTTCCGGTGATTCTTTCACCCGGCAATGGCGCTGTCCTTTTAGGTACCGATATTGAAGTGGTGTGGGAACCTCAGAATTCAAAGGGTTTTCATGTGGAACTGTCAAGGAATGACCAATTTCCCCCCAGAAGTACCAATCTTCAGAAAGTCGATGCATACTCGAATACATTTATTTATACAGGATTAACTCCCGGAACTTATAATGTACGGGTTGCTGCTTTGACGAAAGATGGAAAAACAGCTCCTTCGGAGATTGTAACGGTTTCCTTGTCGGAAACCACCGGGCTGGACGAAATTGATAATAAAGGTGAGCTGTGCTATAATTACAGGGATCAGTCAGGAAATGATTATTTGGTAATTCAGAGCTTGTATGCAGGCAGAGCCGCAATTGCCATTCATTCTGCATCGGGAATACTTCTTAAAAAAATGCTGCATGATATCATGGGAGGACAAAATATTCTCACCCTTGATTTAACGGGATATGCGCAGGGAGTTTATTTGTTGGTAATAGAAACAGACCGGTTTAGAAAAGTAATTAAAATTAACCGATAGACAGACTGACTTTTAAAGGGCTTTTTGAGATTTATAATGAAATATTTCTCTTTCAGGGGAAATAATTTTTTGAAAATATTTTCATAATGGTTATCATGGGAGTGTAAGCTTAATTATTGATTCATAATAGGAATGACTAAGAGATTTTGTGCCGGTAGCTCTGTGTCAGATTTTTATACTCTCCTGAAAATACAATGAAAACTGTTAGTTTTTGTAGTTATTTATTAATTTAAAATGTTTGTAGTATGAAAAAATTTACATTATTGTTTGTAGCATGTAGCATGGCATTTTTGAGCTATGCACAGGGAGACATCACCTATGAGCTCAATGGTGGCGTAACCAATGATTACGGATGGACAAGCAAAGCAGATATGCTTGTGGAATTCAATGCGGATTATAATGAGGTATTTGAGATTGCAGAATCAGCAACATGGTACACATGGGAAACGCTTGATGTTATTTTGTCAGCATCAGATCCGGTAGTTCGGATTCCTACATTTGCGACAAAAATGTACACCCTTATCACAAATGAAAAATGGATGTGGCTGCATGATTACATTGTGGCTATTGTGGCAGAACAGGGACTTCCGGAAATTGACGAAGATTCCTCAGCTGATGCTTTCTGGAGATATAATGTTTCTGCCTTTTTTGTTAACGGAAAACGTAGTGCCTGGCCGATTTCTGCCGACTATGCAACAGCTGGTCAGCCGTCTGCATTTATGTCGGTATGGAAGCATGGTTTCGCCGGACCGGACTCTTATGACGGTACAGAAGAAGTGGTGATCCCTGCTCCATACAGAGAAGGTTTTTCTTTCGACGGATGGTATGAAACTAATGACTTCTCCGGTGAGAAAGTTACTTCAATCCCGGAAGGCGCTTCAGGTGATATTACCCTTTATGCAAACTGGGTGGAATACATTCCGGTAATTAAGGAAGTGTGGGCATTGGATGCAGCTGTAGAAACAAAGACGGAAGGGATTGTTACTTTGGTTGATGGAGTAAAAGCATATATTCAGGATGCTACAGGCGGCTTGCTTGTTGAATTTATATCTGCTCCTGATGTGGCAGCCGGTAATAGCGTTGTAGTTAGCGGTACAACTGCACTGATAGGAGATTATACCAAACTTGAAGGCGCTTCTTTAATCAAAAAAGAGACTGCTTCCACACCGTCAGCCCTGAACGTTGACCTCTCTTCGCTGAACCAGAAACCACTAGACTACATGTTTGAGTTGATTTATATTGAAGGGTTGAATATTGAATCTTATGACAGTGAAGGAGCTGTTTTGAGTGATGGGGTGGAGTCTATCCCCTTATATGTTGAATTATCTCAGGCGCAATTTCCTGTGGGTATAAAGGTGAATATTAAAGTTGTGGTATCTTTTGATGAGGTTGTATATCTTGCGGGCACTGCTGCAGGAATTACTGCTGCACCTGTGCCGCGTCCAGATCCGGCAGCATATCCGGCTCTTGAAGATGGAAAATTTACGCTGACAAACAGATGGCTGGTTTCAAATATAATGGATAATTTCTCATCGAATCGGGTGGGAGCTGCCGATTTTGTGCGCGGAATGGCTGCGAAAGACGGGAAAATGTACTTTGTGGACAGAAATCTGAAGCAACTGACTGTTGTTGACGGTAAAACCGGAGAAATGTTGGAGCCAATAAAATTGGCTTCTAATATATTCACTTATGAAGCTGATGGTGAAACAAAAGTAGCCGGAACACTTCCTTTCAACGATATTAAAATTGATGGCGCCGGCAATGTGCTGCTTGGGAATTGTATTACTTCCAATGCACAACCTTTTCAGGTTTGGAAAATAGACCTGACTACGGGGGAAGGTGAATTAATAGTGCATGAAATTCTTGCAGAAAATTATGATTTTGCAGAGGCAACCATTCGTTTTGATGCATTTGGAGTTTATGGAGATGTGGATGGAGATGCAATTATCATGGCGATGAATGCCCAGGCAATGGAAGCATATAAATGGACAATTTCCAATGGTGAAGCAGGAGATGCCGAAGCTATTCTGATTGATACCTCGGAAGAGGGAACTTTGCTTACCGGGTTGAACAATCCGGGACCTGCTCCACAGATTTTCCCGATGGATGAAGACTATTTCTATATTGATGGTTTTGCAACGTATCCAACATTAATTGATATGGACGGTAATATTATTGACGGACTTTTCAATGATACTTCTGAAGAGTGGCCCGCTTCTGACAGTAAAAAACAGGGACAAAATGGTTTGATTGAATTCAGTGTTGGAGATGATTACTTTTTCATTATGGTTAATAGTAATACGGACGGCACACCGCCTGCATCATTTCGTTTGTTTAAATGGGCTGATGCCAACAAGGAATTTAAAGATATTCAGTCATTGTGGGTATTCCCTGAAAGCGGAATGGGTAGCTCGTCAAATGCATACCGCAGCGCTGTTCCGTCAGTGGAGGTTGATGAGAATGAGGGAGCTGCAACGATATATCTTTATGCAGGGGAAAATGGCTATGGCGTATATGAATTGAAAGTGGGAACACCGAGTAGCGCGCCGATTGTTGTAAAC
>LSQX01302506.1_pt2 | contig 15679 bp, 16 predicted proteins | sample 654561 | NCBI WGS metagenome assembly LSQX01 (sample SAMN04489861, study PRJNA283612) | anaerobic digester metagenome | isolation source: 4 biogas reactors fed with cattle manure at either 37C or 55C with and... | place: Denmark: Kongens Lyngby | collected 2014 | reverse complement strand
CGGTAGTGAAATAAAACACGTTTCCAAATTGCGCTTGCATGCAAAGAGCAATCGTGATTATTTTCTTAAAGTTTTGTAAAGGAGCTTTGTATGTTCAAAAAGCTGCGCATGATGGCAACGGTGAAAGCGGGGGGAAGCCTTGTTTATTACCTGGCCCTGCTGTATTCGATGAGCTTCCGGCTGACCGTCGTGAATGAATCACAGTGGCGTGGTTATGTGGACCAGGGCGGCAGGGTGCTGCTGTGCTGCTGGCATCAGCAGTTTTTTATCGGTGTCCGCCTGTTTCGGCGTTACGTGAAATATAAAGCCCTGGTTATGATCTCCCGCAGTACGGATGGGGACATTGCCTCGCACGTGGCCGAGAGCGCGAAAGTTTATCCGGTGCGCGGTTCATCCTCCCGCGGCGGCGCAACCGCCCTGAAAGAAATGATTGCGCGCCTGCGTCAGGGAAAAAGCCTGGTGGCCGTTCATCTGCTTGACGGGCCTCGCGGACCGGCGGGGAAGGTTAAACCGGGCGCTGTCGCGATTGCCTCCGGGGCGGATGCCGCCATCGTACCCGTGTATGTCGAGGCAAGCCGGGCCTGGCACGCGAAGAGCTGGGACAGGTACATGATACCAAAGCCCTTCGCGCGTGTCACCGTAACCTTCTGTCCGTTGATGAAACCACCCCCGGCCGGCGGCAGTGATGCACTTGAAAAGCACAGGCTGATTCTGGAAAACACACTCGCTCCGTATTTGAAGCGTTGATTGTACTTCAGTGATGCGCCCGGCCGTTACTTTTTCTCTTCAAAAAAATCTTCGACTTTTTTAAAATTGTCGTCCACGAGATTTTTGAATTCATTGCAGCCTTTTTTATAGGCGGCCATCCAGTCGCCGATTGCTTTTTTACCTTCTTCGGGGAACATCGGCGTTTTCTCCCAGAATTTATTTACCAGCCGCTCGGTCTGCTCCTGTAAGGCCTGCATGGCGCGGAAGTTGTTGTCAAAGGCTGTTTTGTTGAAAACGATCATTTGTTTGGCGATTTGTTTCGGGTCCATGGCTGCCCCCCCTCTTTGTGAAGCTGTATCTTTAAGTTATTTTTTCTTTGTTTTTGCCGCCCCCGGGGCTTCTATGCCTGAAAAATAGTCAAGCACTTTCCGGTAGCTGTCGTCAGCGGCCGTCTTAAAGTCGTCGCGTCCTTTCTTGTAGCCTGCAATCCACGTGTTGATGGTTTTTCTTCCCTCCTCGGGAACCCATGGCGCTTTGTCCAGGAAATTCAATATGAGTTTTTCAGTCTGATCCTGCAGTGCGGTCATTGCGTCAAAACTGTTGTCAAAAGCCGTTTTGTTAAACTCGATCATCTGTTTGGCTATTTGCTTCTGGTCCATAGCTTTTACCCCTCCTCTGTATCGTTTTGTCATGTGGTTTATGAAATTGTTAGAAAAGTAGCCGCTTATTCAAACGGTGTCGATGAATCTATTTAAGCGATTTTAATTGTTTTGTAAAGCTATTTGTTGCCAAAGTGGCAGTAACTGCGCGCGATGAAGCCTGTCGCCGCCTTGCGGCCGCCTTCTTTGAGCGAACTGAACGATGAGCGTGTTTTTCGCGTGGCGAGAATCACAGCGCGCATCGAGCTTACAGAATTGTCTGTGAAGAGGGGATTTTTATCGACAAAATCAAAGAAGTGTTTTTCAGCACTTTCCCGGGGCGGTGTTGTCGCGCCGGGTAAAAAGTTAAAGGAGGCCTGATTCAATGAAGCGATGTGTCTGACGATTTTTCTTTCCATGGCATGCCCTCCAAAATCATAAAAGGTTTGGATACACACATGTCAATTTTTCCCGGCGTGCTTTTGGGTTACACAGTTTCAACGGGTTGAAATAATCCGGAAAAACTTTATCTGTTCTTATATCGTCAATGAGCGAGGAAACATTAAACGCAGATATGTACAGCAAGCACCGTGCCATGGGCCTGCTCTTGATGAATCGTTAATAGTAACAGATGGATTGCTGTTGCGGTGATTTGTGTTGAGTGATGGCTTGTCTGAAATGATGACGCTTGAGCGTCAATGGTGCGGCGCTTTGACGCACAGGCAGGGGCCGTCTTCTTTGGAACGACGGTTTTGTCCTATGGATTATCTTTTGCCGCCCATCCGGCCAGAAGGGGCTTTTCCGTTGCGGCCCAGTCCTTTGAAAAACGTAGCGCGAGGAAGGATGCATACAGCTCGTCAATCGTTTTGACCGCGTTTTCGATCAGGTAAATGCGCTCCAGGAGTCTGCCGGCCGGATCCTGGGTATCTTCCTGCCAGTCGGCGGCCGGCATTTTCATTGACTGAAAATAAAAAGTGTCCGCTTTGAAGTTGAACTCCCATTCATTCTGGTCGCGGTGGAGCTTTATGACCGCCTCTTTGACTTTTTTCCCCTGACGGATTGCTTCCTTGCCTTCTGTGAGCTGTGCATGCAGTCCCGAGCAGACCACACCCTGGGCATATTCACCTCTTCCCGCTTCCAGAGCGACGCGCTTGAGCAGATGGAGTTCGACCTCGTCCGTTGGGGAAAGGGCGACGCGTCCGTTTCTCTCCTCGGATTTAAACCACAGCCAGGTGAGAAACTCGCGTCCGATAAGGGACATATCGGCTGCGTCATCGTCATTGCCTGCCTGCTTTGTGTTTTGTGAAACAGGCGGGTATTCCTGCGGCACGATGCGCTTGAGTCCCAGTGAAAAAGTTTTTTTGAATAAATCGATGAAGTCGTCGGCCACCTTGTCGGAAAGAGATGAAAAATAAACCCTGTTTTGCCCGACGGCCCACAGGACGTCGTAAAAAGAGGGAACGGGATCGCTTTTGGCCAGAAGCTCAAGCATCAGCTTTTCTTTCAAATCTTCGTTTGCCGCTTTGCCGATGCGGGCCTGGTTATGTTCAGCCATGAAGCGCCTTTGCTCTTCCAAGAGGCGTACTTTTATCAGTTTCGGTGCTATCAGCTTTTTGTCAACGCGCAGGGAGAAGATCAGGTAATCGCCCAGCGCATAGTCGGCTTTTTCAAAATCCGTATCCAGGATGTCCGTTGCCGATACCCAGCCCTGGCGTTTTTCTTCTGTGGAGTGGCGGCTTTCGCGAAAGGAGTTCGCCTTGAGCCGATTGTTGATAAATGTCGTGAATGCCTGCGGAAGCTGTCCTTCCACCGCAAAGCGCATAAAAGAAAAATTGCCTTTGATCAGACCCATAATCCTTCACCTCACCGGGGCGCACCGTATCTTATCGCAAGCCTTCCGTCAAGGTTTTATCCTTCAGAAATATCCTGATAAATCATGGGGTTTACCTGTGTCAGCGGGAAATTTACCGATAGACAGAGGGTTTTTTTTATGTTACGGGAAAAAACCTTTTTGGAGATCTGTGTCATGAAAATTAAAAAAGTGGGCATTATTGCCAACGTCGAAAAGGAAAATATCGCCGGATTTACCGCGAAATTGAAAAAATGGCTGGAAGGGCGGGGCCGGAAAATATTTCTGGAGGCCAACATCGCCGCCATGGTCGGCAGCGCCGGTTTCAAAATTGAAGATCTGGCCCCCCGGGTTGATCTGATTGCGGTACTGGGCGGAGACGGCACGATGCTGCGCACGGCCCGCTATGTCGCCTGTCATCCCGTGCCCATCGTGGGCATCAATATGGGAACTTTCGGCTATCTGACGGAAGTCAACTTAAACGAAACATACGCGGCCTTTGAGCTGATTTTAAAAGGCGATTTCACCACGGAAAAAAGAATGATGCTGGATGTCAAAGTCCGCCGCAACAGAAAGATTATCGGTTCAGGTATCGTTTTGAACGACGTTGTGATCAATCGCGGCAATCTGTCGCGCATTGTGGAGCTGGAAACTTCCATCAATGAGCAATACCTGACTACCTATAAATCGGACGGTCTGATTATTTCCACCCCGACCGGTTCTACCGCCTACTGTCTTTCCGCGGGCGGCCCCATTGTTTTCCCCGGCAAGGATTTGATTATCATCAATCCCATCTGCCCTCACACTCTGACCAACAGGCCGGTTATCTTCCCGGAATCGTCGATACTGCAGATTACTATCTGGTCCAAAGAATCTGGCGCAACCGTGACGCTCGACGGCCAGGAATCATACCGGCTCAATTCCGGTGATGTCATCAGCGTCAGGAAATCGAAACACTTCACAAGGCTGGTTCTTTCGCCCCACCGGAGCTACTGGGAAATTCTGCGCTCCAAACTCGGCTGGGGCAGCATACCGCCAGGGGTCGGGAAAGAGAAAAATGCTTCAAGAGCTGAGCATTAACAATTTTGCCATCATTGACGAGCTTCACGTCTCGTTCGATGAGGGGCTCAATATCATTTCAGGCGAAACAGGCGCCGGGAAGTCCATACTGATCGGAGCGGTAAGCCTTCTTCTGGGTGACCGCGCCAGCGCCGATATGATCCGTACGCACCAGGATGCGGCGGACGTGGAAGCTCTTTTTCATATCGGACAAAATGAGGCCGTCCGTGAAAAACTGGCCTCGCTTGGGTTTCCCGCCGAAGACGAACTGGTCATCCGGCGGGTCATCTCGCGCACCGGTAAAAACAGGGCGCATGTGAACGGCCGGATGGCCACGCTGACTCACTTGTCCGCCATCAGCGAGGCGCTTATCAACATCTGCGGCCAGCACGAGCATCAGCTTATACTCGCGGCGGAAAATCATATCGACATTCTCGACGAATTCGGCGGCTGTCTGGCCGCGCGTGAAGCCTATGAGGCTCTTTATGCAAGGCGCCAGCAGATCAGCGCCCGTCTGGCCTCGCTGGAGGATTTGCGCCGCCGCCGGGCGGAGAAAATCGAGTTGATCGAGTTTCAGCTCAAAGAGTTAAACGGCCTCAATCCGCGCGCAGGAGAGGACGCGGCCCTGGCGGATGAAAAAAAAATGCTGGCCAATGCGCAGAAGCTCGCTGAGTGCGCAGGAACAGCCTACGCGCTTTTATACGGGGAAAGCGGCTCCGTGAGCGAACAGCTCAAAGAAGCCATTTCTCAGATCGGGGAAATTCTTGAAATCGACCAGGGATTGAACCTTTCTCTTTCCGAGCTGGAAGGTAGCTACCTTGCACTGCAGGAGGCGGCCCTGACGCTGCGTGATTACGCGGCGCGCCTCGTTTTCGATCCGGAGCGTCTGGCCGCGGTTGACGAACGACTAAACGCGATCAACCGCCTTAAAAGAAAGCACGGCGGCACGATGGACTTGGTGCTGGCGCGTAAAAAGGAAATGGAAGAGGAGCTGGTGCGCGTTTCCAATGTGGAAGAGGAGATTGCCGGGCTTGCAAAAGAAAAGGAGATAGCCTCGGCACGGATGCTCGAAAAGGCGAAGGCTCTGTCCGCACAAAGAAAAAAAGCGGCCGCTTTGCTTAAAAAAGCGGTTGACAGACAGATACATGATCTGAATATGCCGCACGCCTCCTTTTTTGTGGAATTTTTGAAAAAAGATTTACCGCCGGAGGCGTCATGCGGACCGAAAGGAACGGATGAAATAGAATTTTATCTCACGGCCAACGTCGGTGAAGAACCCAAACCGCTCAACAAAATCGCCTCCGGAGGCGAGCTGTCGCGCATCGTGCTGGCGCTGAAAAATGTTTTGTCGCAAACCGGGTCGGTCGGGACGGTGGTGTTCGATGAAGTGGACAGCGGTATCGGCGGAGCTACAGCGGAAATTGTCGGGCGCAAGCTGAAGGAAATATCTGCGCATCATCAGGTGATCTGCATTACGCATCTGCCGCAGATCGCCAGTTATGGCGCGGCTCATCTGAAGGTGAGCAAAAAGGTGTCCGGCGGGCGCACCTCCACGCTGGTGGAGCGCATCGGCGAGCGCGAGAAGATAGAAGAGATCAGCCGGATGCTGGGCGGGGTGGATGTGACCGAAACAGCGAAAGAACACGCCCGGGCGATGATCGCTGCGGCAAACGCACCGGATGAGGCAACGGGCACAGGAGGGGGCGCAAATGCTCAGAAAAGCGCGACTCGGTGACGTCAAGACGATTCATCGGTTAATCAATCAGTCAGCGGGAAAAGGCGAGATGCTGCCGCGCTCGCTGATGGATATATATAACTCCGTGCGTGATTTCATCATTTATTATGATGAAGAAGGGCAGCAAATAGTCGGTGTCTGCGCGATGAACATCATCTGGGAGAATCTGGCGGAAATCCGCTCATTGTTTGTGGATGATGCCTGGCGTAAAAAAGGCATCGGTCGCCAGCTGGTTGAGTTTTGCATTTCCGAAGGCATTACCCTGGGGCTGTTTCGCATCTTTTCCCTGACCTACAAAAAAGAATTTTTCGCCAAACTCGGTTTTCATGAAGTCGAGCGCGCCACACTGCCGGAAAAAGTCTGGTCGGACTGTTTCCGCTGCCCGAAATATCCTGATTACTGCGACGAAGTCGCGATGATTATCGAACTATGAAGCATGCGTACAGACTTCTTTGGCCGGCCATAGTCATAGCCGTCGGTTTAGCCGGGTGCGCGCGTGTCGTGAAATATGAATCGCCCCGGCTCATGCAGGCTCTTGTCCCGGTCGCGGCCGAAACGGTTGAATTTTTCGACGACCTCGATGAGGAATCTCTGCTTATGGCGCTCGACAGCAGCCTCGCCTATTACGGAAGCATACCGCCAAACCAGATGTTTTATGCAGGCGGCAGGGCCATCAGCGCAAAGCAGATGAGCGGCTCGCTCAAAAACTTCCGCCGGGTGATAGAAAGCGGGTCCGACTGGGAGGAAAAAAAACAGGCCATCTTTCGTGACTTTTGTATTTACCGCGCGGCAGGCAATTCTGCATCCGGCGATGTGATATTTACCGGGTATTACAGCACCGAGCTGGAAGGATCAATACAAAGGACCTGGCGCTGTCGCTACCCGATATACAAGTCTCCCCCCGATCTTATGGAAAAAATCAAATTGAATGCCGGTGTGCCGTCTGCGGCGCACAACAGGGAGGAGCTCCCGTATTACAGCAGGCGGGAAATCGATATCGACGGCGTTTTGCGAAACAAAAACCTGGAGCTTGTATGGGTATCCGACCCGGTAGAGCTTTTCTTTCTGCATATTCAGGGTTCCGGAAAAATCAGGCTGGAGGGCGGTAAATGGCTGACAGTCGGCGTGGACAAGACCAACGGCAGACCCTACCGGTCGATGCCCGCCGAGGTTTTGCAGCAGGTCCGGCGCGATAAGGGAAGCGCGTCATACGCCAATGTCAAAAGATGGCTCAAAGACAGAGGCGATGACGAGCTCAACGAAATTTTAAGCTATTATGAAAGATATATTTTTTTCCGCTTTTTGGAAAAAGATCCGACAGGTTCTATCGGCCAACCAGTGACAACCGGCAGATCCATCGCGACGGATCCGGACTTTTTTCCGCCCGGCGCACTGGCCTTTATCCGCCTGACGAAACCCGTATTCGACGATGCGGGCAGGATTGTCCGGCGTGAGGCGTTTTCACGCTTTGTGCTCAATCAGGACAAGGGTTCAGCAATCAAGGGACCGGGGCGTGTCGATCTTTTCTGCGGTTTCGGCAGCGAAGCGGAAGCAGTAGCCGGCAGCCTCAAGGAAAAAGGAGAGTTATATTTTCTGTTGCCCAAATGACGGAGGCGTTCAAATAGCCGGCCGGGCATGGCGATCACACTGCACTTGTGCATCAGGACACGTCCGCAAACATGCTCAAAACACAATTCTGGAAATTCATCTCGATTTATGTTCTGGTGGCGATTATCAAGAAACAGTTGCAACCAAAGCAGAGCCTTTACACGATTTCACAAATTATCAGCGTGGCGCTTTTCGAGTAAATACTGTTTTTACAAGCGCTTGCGGATGCTGAGAGCACAAAGGAAGATACCAGATTAAACAACCAACTTAATTTATCGATTAACGTTGGAACAGTGGTGCTCTTTCTATTTTATTGACAGGATGGGCAAATAGTCATATAGCCAAAGCCTGAAAAACGGATAAAAGGCAGATTGAATTATGCTGGAGCTTAAAAATCTATACTTTACCGTGCCGAAGGGCGAAGGCAATGGTGTGCGCAACATTATCGACGGAATCGATTTTATTTTCGAGGATGGAAAATTTTACGCGATTACCGGCCCCAACGGCAGCGGCAAGACAACACTGGCCAAACAGATCATGGGCATCAATCCCGTGTCCGAAGGGGAGATAATTTTCAACGGTACGGACATTTCCGCTCTGACGATCACCGAGCGCGCCAAATACGGCATTGCCTATAGTTTTCAGCAGCCGGCGCGCTTCAAGGGCATCACTTTTCGTGACCTGCTGACCATCGCCACCGGTATCGAAGACGAGCATAAGCTGCTGGAAATAGTGCGGCGTGTGGGCATCTGTCCCTTGTCTTTCCTGGATAAGGAGGTGGACGCGAAGCTGTCCGGAGGTGAAATCAAGAAAATTGAGCTTGCCGTAACCATCGCCACCAATCCGAAGCTGGCCATCTATGATGAGCCGGACACGGGGATCGACCTGTGGACGATAGGGCCGATGGTCAACCTCCTGAAAAAAGAAATGTCTTCAGGTCAGACGACGACGATTGTGGTGAGCCACAACAGGGCTTTTCTGGAGGCGGCGGACGTGATTCTCATTATTGATTCCGGGAAAATCGTTTATAGTGGAGGCTTGGAGGAGGCCCTGCCGCTTCTGGAGGATCTGAGCGTGTGCACCTACCGGAATACCTGCGAAGGAGATCACGATGCTGAATGCTTTAGATAAAACTCTGCTCAAAACTGTCGCAGATCTGGAGGAAATCCCGAAAGGCGCCTACAACATAAGAAAAAACGGCAAACTGCTGGGCCGGCAGGTTTCCGCCAACATTGATATCGAAACCAACGCAGATGGTACAGGCATTGTTGTCACCATCAAGCCGGGAACCACAAATGAATCGGTGCACATTCCCGTGATACTGAGTCAGGCCGGCCTTTTCGACGTGGTTTACAACAGTTTTATTATCGGTGACGACGCGGACGTCGTGATTATCGCCGGCTGCGGGATTCACTGCGGAACGTCGGAACCGGAGGGACACGCCGGCATCCATGAATTCAGGGTCGGCAAAAGAGCTAAAGTGGTCTACGTGGAAAAGCACTATGCCTCGGGCGAAGGCACGGGAAAAAGAACGCTCAACCCGACCACCAAAGTGTTTCTGGACGAAGGGGCGCGGGCGGAGATGGAGCTCACCCAGATAGGCGGTGTGGATGAGACCAGCCGCGTGAATGAGGCCGAATTGGAGGCGGGCAGTCTTCTGCTCATCACAGAGCGTGTGATGACGGACGGCAGTCAAAGCGCCATATCGACCAACAATATTGTTTTGCGGGGAGCGGGCAGCAGCGCCAATATGATATCGCGTTCGGTAATGAAGGGAAATTCCCGGCAGGTGCTCTACGCCACCATCGAGGCGCGCAATAAATGCTTCGGCCATATCGAGTGTGACGCGATCATCATGGACAACGGAACAAATGAAACCATGCCCGCCCTCAAGGCCTTTCATCCCGACGCGGAATTGACCCATGAAGCCTCCATCGGCAAAATCGCCAGCGATCAGCTTACAAAACTGATGAGCCTGGGACTGGCCTACGACCAGGCGGTAAACAGAATCATTCAGGGCTTCCTGAAATAGGTCTTCCGGACGGATTCGGAGCGATATTCTTCAAACAGATCCATTTTTCATAGACGACAATGGAGCGGACCATGTTTCAGCTTTTTCTCCTGTGTGTGCTGTTGCTGGTGTTGTCCGTGATTGTTAACGGGGGGTGTGCCGGGCTTAAGAAAACCGTTTTGCCGGTCCACTTTTTCCCGTTTATTTTATTTCCGTTTCGGAACCTGAAGAGCCGCCAAGGCGTCTGGCATTGGAGTCATTGACAGCAGTACAAAACGAAATGATTCAGGCGGGGTATATATTGTCCAACGTGGCTGCGTTTACGGCTCGCGGCAGATACTGAGCCGGCGTTTTTCTGTGGAAAGACGCGGGGGGAGGGGCCGGACGGTCACGGATAAAGAGGCTGAAGTTGCAGCAGGAAGAGATTATCGCTTTTCTCGATTTCGTCGAAGAGAAGATGATGAATGCGGACACACTGGGTTTTTCGCCCGATGTGCTGGCTGTGCTGGGTAATGTCGAGGCGGGCAATGAAGAAATTGAAATGCTGAAATTCCGCATCGACCAGGAAATTCTCATAAAAATATTCAATATCGCCAACTCCGCCTATTACGGGACTTTAAATAAAGGCGCTGTCCACACATTTTATGAAGTAGTAACCCGTCTGGGGATGAGCCATACCAAAGCGCTGATTATCCTTCTTGCGCTGCAGCTGCTGGCCCGCGGCGATGAGAAGGTAGAGGCTGTCTTCGCGTGCAGCTTTGCCTCTTCCGTGCTCGGCAAGCTTCTCGCGCAGCAGATGGGTTTAAGGGAGGATGCGGCCAAGAGAGTCGAGCTGGGCGGTTTATTTTCCGAAATCGGCAAAATGATCATGATCATTTACAAAAAACTTCACGCGGCCGATGACGACAGCATCGATGATGTGTTTATCGAAAAATACTCCCCCTATCTGGCGGAAAGGATTATAGATGTCTTCAGTCTGCCCGATTACCTGAAAACAATGGTCTTTCAGAAAGGTTTAGGGGTGGAGGCGGGCCATATCACACTGCCGGGCATTGTCCGCCTGGCGATAAGTTTTATACGGGAGAGCTTCAAGAAACACCGTAATCGTCTGCTGGTTGAACCGCTGGTTGTCCCTATCGGGTTTGACCGGCGCATGTCTTTAGAGTATATCATCCAGGAGCAGTTCAACGCCGTCGGGCTGGGCAGGTATCTGACAATCGGCAGGGGTGAAAAAAGACTTCTGCCGGCGCGTGAAAGCTCAAAAAAGGACGAAAGGCTGCCTTGAACACGCAAGTGTCGGCAGCCGGATGCTATCACTTGATTTCAGGGGAGGAGCATGCAAGAGACTAAGCCATTGTCATCCGATTTTTATTTCATGGAGAGCGAAGAGGAGGCTATCCGCCTCGATATCAAGACCAACCCGGACGCGGTGCGTAACCAGGCCCTGTGGTGCGGCGTGGCGCCCGGCATGCGCGTGCTGGATGCCGGCTGCGGCGCGGGGATAACCACTTCCATCCTCGGCGAAATGACGCGGCCGGGCGGAAGCGTCCTGGGGATTGATTATTCCCGCGAGAGAATTGACTATGCCGTTGAGCATTACGGACGCGGGGCTGACGTAGCCTTTGAGCTGCACGACTTGAGAAAACCGCTGGATGCTCATGGCAGGTTCGATCTGATCTGGATCCGCTTCGTTTTGGAGTATCACCGCGTCGGCGCCACAGATATTGTGCGTAATCTGATCGAAGCGCTCAAGCCGGGCGGTTGCCTGTGTCTGCTGGATCTGGATTACAACTGCCTGATTCACTACGAGCTACCACGCGCGACGATGGATATGCTGCATCAGATCATGAAAGCTGTTGACGAGCGCTTTAATTTCGATACCTTTATCGGCCGTAAATTATATTCTTTTCTCTATGACGCTGGTATGCAAAATATCAGTGTCGAGCTCAGGGCGCACAACCTGTTTTACGGGAACATGAAAGACAGTGACAAGTTCAATCTGACCAAAAAAATCGAAACAGCCGGCTGGGCGGTCGATGAGCTGATCAGTGCCTCCTATCCCGGAGGATATCGCGCGCTTTATGACGATTTTGTAAAGTATCTCAACGATCCGCGGCGTTTCAGCTACACCCCGCTTATTATGTGCAAGGGGTACAAGCCTGTAGCCGGCTAAACAGGTTGTCCGTCGAAGAGCCGTCGTATATTCAAAAGGAGATCTTCCGGACGGTAAGGCTTGTGAATGAAACCGGCGGCGCCGGCCTGTGACAGCTCCTCGGCCTGGCTTGCGCTGACATACCCGCTGGTCATCAGCACCTTGGCTTCGGGATTTATTTCGAGAATGGCGTGCAGGCATTTTTTACCGCCCGCGCCGGGCATGATCAGATCGAGGACAACCAGGTCAATTTCATCTTTTTGTTTCGTGTAGATTTTAAGCGCCTCTTCACCGCTTTGTGCCGTTTCCACATGGTAGCCGAAAAACATAATCGTATCTTTGACCGTTTCCAGAATACTTATTTCATCATCGACCACAAGTAGTTTTTCCGTCCCGTGGATAATCTCATTTTGCGCCGCCGGCTCTTCCAATGGGGCGAAAGCGGTGGCTGAAGCGGGCAGCAGAATGTGAAAAGTCGTCCCGCAGCCCGGCGAACTCGTGCAGCTGATGACGCCCTTGTGATTTTTTACGATACCCAGCACAACGGCAAGGCCCAATCCGGTGCCGGCTCCCGGTTCCTTTGTTGTAAAAAAAGGATCAAAAATGTGTCTGATGACCCCCTCGTCCATGCCGTGCCCGGTATCGGTGACGGACAGTTGAACATAGCGCCCCGGGGCAACCTGCGAGCGTCCGATGAGAGTTGTTTCATGCACAATCAGATTGCCCGTTTTGACGGTGATCACACCGGTATCTCCGATGGCGTCGCGTGCGTTGATGACCAGATTCATTATGATCTGTCCGATTTGTGTCGCCTCCGCCTTAACCGGGAAAATGCTTTCGGCGAGCTCCGTCTTGATTTCGATCATTTTGGGAATGGATTTCACCAGCAGCGAGTGGATACTTTTTATTTCGTCATTGATGTTGACCGTTTTGGATACAGGCTCGACTTTTTTGCTGAACATGAGCAGCTGTCGAACCAGCTCCCGCGAGCGGGTGATCAGATCGGCGATGCTTTTGAGATAGGGCAGATCCGCCTCATTGCCCAGTCTGCCGGCGAGCATAAGCTGGTTATAGCCCATGATGGCCTGAATGATATTGTTGAAATCGTGGGCGATGCCGCCGGTCAAGGTTCCGACGGCCTCCATTTTGGAGGCCTGCAGAAGCTGCGCTTCCATACCGCGCAGGGCGGAGATGTCCTTAATGGTCCCGACCACGCCGATGACTTTTCCATCCGCGTCGAAATCGGGGGCGGCGCTCAAGACAATCTGGCGCGGCATGCCCCGCGTGCTGGCAATGGTAAAGTAGCTGTCGCGAACTCTGAGTTTGTTCGTAATTACATTCTTGATAGTTCCGGCAAATGCCCCCCGGTCCGCCGGACCAAGGAAGTCGCATAGGTATTTGCCTTCCAGGGAGGCTTTGTCATGCCCCAGAATTTCTTTCCACGCCTGGTTTACATATCTGATGGTTCCTTTGTCATCGAGCCGGTAGATAATGTCCGGTGTGTTGTCACTGAGATTGCGGAATCTGTGTTCGCTTTCCGCGACTTCTTTGTGCACACGGGCATTGTTGAGGCTGATGCCGATCTGCCGGGCGACGCCGACGAGCAGGCTGACCTCGCTTTGCGTTGTCTTTGTTTTCGTATGCGTGATGTCGACGGCCAGCACACCTTCAGATCTGCCCTTGAATACAATGGGCACGCAGATAAAGGAGCGGATGCCCAGTTCTTTGATCAGTTTAGTGCTTCTTTGCGATAGATTTGGTTCGATTTGGTCGGCGATATCAACGAGAAAAGGTTTCTGATTGATAAATGCCTGATAAAAATATCCCCTGGATTCGGGGTTGGTGAGGCTGAATTCCAGATTCCCGGACAGGGCTGTTTCTTGTTGAGTGAAACCGCGACCAGCGCGAAAAATGAGTTTTGTTCTTTCGGGATTGGCCAGCATCACCATACTTCGTTCAAACATCAGCCGTTTGTGCAGCGCTTCCGTAATGAAATCCAGAAGCTCGTTCTGGTCAAGGATGCTGGAGATCGCTTCGCCTATTTCCCTGACCAGCTCCGATTCATTGTGCCTGACATTGATCTGATTGACGACGTCATTCGAGGTTATGCCCTGCTGTCTGAGATTTGCGGCCATCTCTTTGTTGCGTAGAAAGGAGCCAAACAGGAGGGTCCCTAAAGACCCGGATAAGACCAGTAAAGCGGCGATCAGCCATCCATGGACAGGCAAAAAAGCAAGCAGGCCGAGCGACAGCGGGATCAGCGCCAAAATGGCGTAAGAGCCGATTCTTTTCCACAACAGGGATTCGGGCATGTTCCATCGAATAAGATAGCGGCAATGGGGGTCGCCGCGGTGAATGCACTCCGGATGATCCACCATAGCGAATTTTCCCGTAAAAATCCGGGCGATGGCTTCGAACACGCCGATCCGGTTATTGCACTGAAAAGGCTCTTCTTTGACGCCGGGGTTAGGCGTGGCCAGCAGTTCGATTTCGTTTTCCCTGAGATTACGGCTTTTAATGGAAATGTGACGGCTCTGGTTCTGAGAGATTTTTTCCACCGCCCAGTAGGCCATGGCAGGTGAAAGAAATCCTGCCATGGACTGATGCAGTATATTGGAAACACCGGATTGGGGGGATGATATATATCTTCCTACCTCTCTGGCCAGATCGGGGTTGCCGGTGCGGCGTTGCATGTATTCGTGAAAGCGGTTGACCTGTGACTGTGTAAGCCAGTGTCCGCGGTCGGTGACTTCATAACTGGCGATTCCAGCGTATTCCAGAAGTTCAGCCGTATCCAGGTTGGGATAATAATTTTCCAGATACTCCAGATAAGATTTGGCGATCAGGCTGTTATATAGACGCTCTTCGGTCATTGCTTTGGCGGTTCCTCATACCTGATTCGGAATTTACGCCTCATGTAATCCGTGAACAATTCACTGTAGGGATCGCCCGTCATGATCCACAGCTGATACTGTTTGTCTGCTTGAATGCCTTCGCGGGCGGGGTAGTCGGCGGGATAAACAAGGACGGGGATCTGCCGGACACAGTAGAGGGAGCTTAAGCTGCGCAGCGCTTCCTGAAGCACGGTCCATTTCAGAGCGTTTTCGTCAATGACGAAAATATGAATGCCGTTTAGCAGATCGGAGAGGTTTAAACCTAAATCTGATTGATTGACAATGAAAAACGCCAGGTGTTTATCCCCCCGGCACAGGCAATATCTGCGGCAGCCTCTTTTAAAGCTGCGGCTTTGGAATTTGTCTTCCAGCGGCCCCATGTCGAGCTCAGGGCGGAAGGCGTCGAAAAGCAGGCCGCCGGACGATTTTTCATAGAAATTTCTAAATACGCTGAAATCATCAGGGAGGCATTCGCGCAGGGTGAATTCGTCCGGCAGTGCCGCTGTGGATGTGGATTTGTCGAAGTGCAGATAGGAAAACAGATCGAGCGAACTTCCCGCAGGATTGTTCAGCTCGCGGGCGAACCCCCCGAAGATACGGTCCACCAGTTTGTTGTCCGGACGGTAATAAGTCATCACATATTTCATGTCGAAAGAAGCGAAGCGGTGACAGCCGTTGAGAAAATGCATGATCTGCCGAAGCACCAGCATGCCCGGAACCTTGCTCTCCAGAGGCCTTGCCGAAAAGTGATGGATGACCCATGATGTCGGGTAGGCATGAACCATGGCGATGTGGCCGTATATTTTGCCGTTTTTCTGGTAGGTGAAATGCCGGGCGATGTCCGGACTGTCCTGATACAATTTACGGTAGGTTTTTTCAAACGCTTCCCGATGTGGATAGAGATGCTGGTATTTCTCGCCGTAAATAAAGCCTGTGTCAAAGAAAAATTCCCACAGGGCATCCATGTCCACCGCTGTGGAAACATGAGCCCCTGCGTCTAAGTGCATGCCGACAAGATGATTCAG
>LSQX01370104.1_pt1 | contig 15680 bp, 16 predicted proteins | sample 654561 | NCBI WGS metagenome assembly LSQX01 (sample SAMN04489861, study PRJNA283612) | anaerobic digester metagenome | isolation source: 4 biogas reactors fed with cattle manure at either 37C or 55C with and... | place: Denmark: Kongens Lyngby | collected 2014 | reverse complement strand
GGATTCTCGCTCAGTACTCGTCTTCGTTGAAGATAGATTGCACTATTGATTATCAGTTAGTTAAGTGATTTTTACAGAATTTTATACAAACAAATTCTGATGTCTGAGGATTTCAAATGAGCGGTTTGTTTGTATATCAACACGATCCTCTTTCTCATAAACAGCTATCTATCACTCGTGCTTACCTTGAAGTCATTTTCTATGTCCTGCGCTATCATCTTATATTTTAACCTTGCTTCATCCCGCTGGTAGAAATCCAGTAAATCAGATTTAGAGATCATGCCGTCAGTGAGGTACTTTTCTAAATAAGCTCTTGTAAAATCAATAGAGAGTTGAGCCTTCTCAACATTCTTTAATATCTGCTGATTATTTCTAATATTAGATTCAACCAGGGACGTGATAGAGGTAATATCCTTAATATCTCGTATAAGACGTTGAACTAAGAAATTCACGAAATCCGGCTCAACTGTTTTGTTGTTTTTGCCAGAAGCTAGACCACGTGAAAAAGAATATGCTATTGCTAGATTTTGGTAATCTCCTGCCAAGTAATCTATTACGCAGACAAAACCGATATTGTCTAAATAAGCGACCCCATCAACCGCCTTTAGAATTGAAGAATCTGCAAGGGATTTATCAAAAACTATAATACTAATCGCAGCAGATCTATTGACAGAAGCCTCAAGCAATTGGCTCCAGGCTGTATCGTATTTATTAGATGCGATGTCATTAGAATCAACACTCCCCAATTTTATACTCTTGTCAAACTTACATTCTATTGCAATAGCTTTTGACGGGTCTTCATCAACAAAAGCAACAATATCACCAGTTTTATTGTTTCTTAACGTCCCTCTTTCTGTGCCCGTGAGATGGACAACATCGTTAAAACTTCTATTTTGGATATATGCCGCTAAAAAATCGCAGATATCGTTTTCTGCAGCTATTCCTTTGATGGCAGTTTTATGAAAAACTTCTTGTTTAAGATCAAAGATTTTCTTTAGACTTTCAAGTTGAACACCAAGTTCGTCACTAGTCTTAGATAGAAAGCTAGAAAATCTGTCCTCCATTTGGGCTAGCACCCCAATTTTAATGGCACGGAAAAGGGCAGAGTCTCGTTCTTGCTCAGGAAGGGACTTGAAATACTGAAATACTAGTTCATCTCCTGAGATTTCAAAACTGTCTATTTGAATACGAGATAGTTTATGGTCGAGTCGCATATGTCAAATCTTTGAATAACGATAGCCTCCTTTTTTGATATATTCGTTTAAATATTTCCCGTGAGATTCAGCAGACATAAGTCCTTCGTACACAACTTCTGGGACATCGAGGTACTGATAAATTGAACCATTTAGGAACTCTATTTCCAAAACCATACTTGTCGCATCATAGCCTATAGAGGCAATGTTTGATGATGTTACATACTGTCTTTCCATATATTATTGTAGCTTAACATTTTGACTTCGCCATGTTTTTGAAACATTAAGGTAATCATCATCTGCTACCTTAAGTTTCTGATTCCACCCCAACTTGGATCCATCTTCATTTTCACCAGCTACTCTAGGGTCCTGACTATCTGGTCTAGAGACTTCTTCTGGTAAACTAATATTCGCTCGCATAGGCATCCTTACCGCTTCACCAACAATGATGGATTCACCTGTCTTCAATATGGGCAACATATTTACTAATCCAGAAAGATTGTCAGAAACCGTATTCGCAACTATTCCTCTATCGTTAGAATTTGTTAATCTAAGAGAAATTGTGGTTCCACATTGAGAAAGAATAGTAGGATCTATTTCAGATGGACGTTGGCTGACTATCATAGCCCCAATCCCATATTTGCGTCCCTCCTTAACCAGACGCCTAACAATAGACGATGCGCGATTCGTATTATTAGTGCCCAAATAATTATGAGCTTCTTCCATAATAACTAATAATGGACGATTTCGAGCCCCTTGAGGTAGATTCCGAGACCAAAAGAGTGAATCATACATTAGACGGAGCAATATTCCAACTATGTCAATTAGAATACTACTTGGTACCCCAGAAACATCAAAAACAGATAATTGCTTATCCCCGACCCATGATTCCAACAATGAATCAACATCCTTATTGACGTTTCCTTTTTCGTCTGGAACATAGTCTATCGGATTAAAAATAAAATCATATCGAGGATCTGACATTCGTGCCTGCAAAGACAACAGCTGCCTTTTAATATTCAGAACCCCATTCGACAAAAAGATTCTTTGGTTTTCATTAGGCAGGTACTGGGGTAAGATAAAAGGTTCGATACTTCCTGACCGTTTATTTCCAGCATCATCTTCAGAAAAAGCCTCTGTGGTGTCTTCTATCGAAAAATCAGCATCAATATCGCATAGCTTTTGTCCTGCAGGTTTTGAAGTATGCGTAGAGAATACGACACGGTACAAATACAAAAAGAGACGTTTAAAGCTAAATGGTATAGGAGAATCGACCGATATCAATTCTTCATTCAAATATGAAAACTTTGCTTTGTTCTCCCGAATTGTTAGTTTCTTTAGCTTAAGAACTAAATCTGATATTTGAGCTCGATCATTGTCACTTATTTCTCCAAAAGTAAAGCTAACAAATTCGTCAAAACTCATGGCCCAATATGGAACCGCCAATTTTAATTCATAGTCTTTCTCCGCATAAACACGGAACACATTCGCACGATTCTTAAACGTATTACCGTACTCCCCATGAATATCAATAAGGACGATTCGAGAAGAAGGAAACTTGTTAACATCTGTTAGAGTATTAATAAGACCCGCTACTGTGGTTGATTTACCTGTTCCAGTAGAGCCGACAACTGCACTGTGGCGGCTAACCAACTTATTTATATCAATTAAAGCTGGAATATTATCCGCTCCTGAAATAGTACCGACAGACACGAACTCGAGACTTTTTTCCCGTCCATAAATACTCTCCAAGTCATCCTCTGTAACAATATGGACCTCATCGTCCACCATTGGATATTGAGAAATACCACGTTCAAATGGTTGGCCCTTTGCTCCTTCCCCTACCAATTGAACTGTCATCCAACGTACGCCAATATTCGTGTTATCTCGAAGGCTTTCCGGAATCGCATCTGCTCCAACTTGGACAATTGTTCCATAAAGATTGATATAGCCTTGAGGAATCTTAACAAACCCACCAACTTGCCCAATTTTGTACCCACTTCCATTAATGTAGGTAATAGAAGAATTAAGCGCTGGATACAATTGAACGGCTACATTTGTTCCAGAGATTGACTTTACGACCCCTATTACAGATGGATTGTTATTTTTCCGAATTTGATTCATCTCCAATCAAATGGTTAAGAAAAGAGGCAAATAATGCAAAGTCTCCCAACGACACACAGTTATTGACCATTTTAAAACTAAAATCCTTGAATTCGTCTTTCTCATCCTTGAACTCCGTCCACTCTCGTTCTTGTGTCGCGATCAAGGCTATATCATCATACCAAAGGCTTAAATTGGGCCTTTCTTTTGCTATACGAATAGCCATATCATGGCAATAATCCCCTTTGTCATTCTTTGAAGCCCCATACATCAAAGCTATCGCATTAGCCGAAGGATTTACTTTTAAAGAATGAATAATTGTATCATTAATGTGTTCATCATTGAACGAGTATCCACAAATAATTAATGTAGCATGATCTTTAAGCAGATAATGGGTTAATCTATCAGACATGGCAAGGAAAGGCATCTTTCTGCTCTGATCGTATTTCAATCTGGATGGATAGATCAATTCAGGAGAGCCACCAACACCTTTTGACAAACGACAAACAGCGTCACCTTCATATTTCCAATTTATGGACCCATGTAATTTCCATAATCGCGCCCAATATGAAGGCATATCATTCTCTTCGACAGAATGAATGTCAAAAAACGGATAACGAGAGCCGGAGAAGCCATCGAAATATGGAATGCCTTTTTCCTCGAACGCTTGTTCAATGAGAAGGTCGTAATTTGTCGTAAATATCTCAATAGGAACAGTACGATCAATTGAACATACCCATCGAGCCAATTGCCGATAAGAATTTTCTCCATCCGGCAAATCTCCTGATATTGAGTCTGAAATGGTTTGACAAATTTCACACTCTATTGAACTCAATTCGTCTTTAGAGAAACCTCGGACGCTTCCGCCATTCGCAACGGCTTTCATGGAGCGCACGAAACTCAATATATCTTCAAGATTACTAGAATTAACTCCAGCACTGGCCAACTCACTATTCAAACGAGGGAATAAAGCATCTGGTGCATCTGCTTCGTGCTTTTCATTAATCTTTTTTATTAGTCCTGCCATGTCAGGCAGAATTGGCTTACCACTTCCGTCTTTTACAGATTGAGGACAACCCGCTGCCATAAAAAGCGCGATTGGAGTTTTATCTTGGGATAGTAATAGTCTAAGGTTTCTTAGATGTCTCAACTGTTCATGTTTCATAGCTAATACTCTGTTAAAAGGGTAAATCCGGTCCATAATAAACTTGCGGTTCACTCAGGACACGGATGTCTTTATCTTCAAACAGTTTGGCTTGTTTCTGGAGCTTGTCCAGATACTCACCACGGATTGTGTAGCTGTTAAGTTCTTCTCTTCGAGCTTTGCTCAATTCAAGGAACTTTTCGCACTGATCGATGCCGAGGAAGCGGCGGCCAAGGAGTGTGGCGGCAATACCGGTAGTGCTGCTGCCAGTAAACGGATCAAGAATCCAAGCTCCAGGTTCTGTTGAAGCCTGAATTATTCGAGAAAGGACACACAATGGTTTTTGAGTCGGGTGTTTACCACAACTCTTTTCCCACTTTGCGATTGCTGGCAGAGTCCATACATCCCTCATCTGGGTCCCGCCATTTATCTCTTTCATCAGCTCATAGTTGAAATAATGAGCGACTTTCTGCTCCTTTCTAGCCCAAAGGATATATTCTGCTGAATAGGTAAAATACCTGCAGGAGAGATTTGGTGGTGGATTTGTTTTAACCCAGGTAATGCAGTTCAGAATCTTGAAACCAAGTTCAGTCAGGCATCTAGCAATTGAGAAGATATTGTGATATGTCCCGCTTACCCAGATAGTACCATTGCTTTTCAGTTTATCTCTGCATGCAGACAGCCACTCCTTATCAAATTTGTAATCTTCCTCAAAGCCTTGAGATTTATCCCATTCTCCTTTATTGACAGAAACCATGCGCCCACTCTGTACGCTGATGCCACCATTAGACAAGTGGTACGGTGGATCGGCAAAGACCATATCGAACTTGAAATCAAAGGATTTCAACAATTCGATGCAGTCTCCTTGTAAAAGAGTAAAGTCTTTATCGTTAGATCTGTAATACGGAGTTATCATCGGCAATTATTACAATGTGTCTCTAAGCTCTGCTAAAGGCTCCCAAGACATGTTGCGGCCTTTTCCTGTTGGATAATTTACGTCCTCTTGCCCCCAAATCCATTTATAGACTTTTAGCAATGCCTCGGGGCTTTCACCTGTATCAAAGTGAAGAGCATTGATTTCTTCCAGCAAATCATCCGGATCGGCCCCATTTAAGACCCGCTCAAAAAGAATAAGTAGTTTTTTCGCCTCCTCTGGATTATCCTCCGACTTCTCCTTCACATCATCATAAATCTGACTATGTGAAATCTGCCATAATGTAGAATCAATGGGATTCAGAAGATACACCAGAAAGTCATCCTTTTTGGGATGCCCGAAAACGAACTTTCCACCGGGCTTAGTAATAACGACCTTCCTACCATCAGATAGATGCTCAACTTCGTACCCACGATATGGAAGTTCGATAAGTTTTTGGGCGAACTCTTCTCGAGGTCCATTTTTGATTTGGATACTCTTTAACTCTATAGCATGTTGGTATATATTCTTTGCCATAATGTCAATTATCTAAGAGCCTTTGATACGATTCCATTCTCAAGATCCGAGATGCTGTACAAATCCTCCAAGACATCAAACGTCTCTTTCAAGTTGTTCCTGGCGCTGCCCCAGCCCCAGCCATCGGTGAACCAAACAAACTTGAAGTAGCCGAGATCCTTGGTCTCCATTGTGATGGTTTTATAACTGCGGGCTGTTTCATTCAGTTTGGAACCGCTGCTGGTGTAGAAGTTAGTCTCTATTCCATACACGGTATCCTTACCCTTGACCACAAAATCAAAACGTTTCTCTGCGCCTCCATTGTTGGATATTGAAGACAGGTCGATTCCCCACTTGGATTCAATCTCATGGATATACATTTCCTTGAAGTAGGTCTTGTCTTTGACCAGACCGGCTTTTTGCAAATAGCTTTCTACCAAGTCCTCCATGAGGTGGCCCCCACGGTTCTTTCTCCCGTTTGAGTCAAGCCCTGTTTCCACACCAGTGACATAATCAACGAGGTTGTTTACAATATGGTTCTCCATCAGGTCAAACAGTCCGGTCTTACGCATAAACTTGGTGTAATCGGCCACTGTGTAGTTCATCCTGTTGAACTTGAAATTGAACTGGCCTTCATCATCCATAGCCATTATCTCTAGTTCACGCTTTGCTAGAAGGATAGGGATGCATTTAAGCGTCTCTGGGTATTTCTGGAGAATTGACTCAAACTCTTTCTCAATGTTCTTTGAGCCTATGAGCGAGTTCAATATGTTCAATGGGATCTTGATTGCCTCGACATTTGCGAAAACTTTGTCAAAATCCACATAATATTTGTAATCTGCGATAGACGGTCTGAAGGCCGCAAGCCATTTATCGAAATCTCTCATAACTCTATATGTTGAAAGCGTTTGAAATCATTATCTCTGAAATGCATCCTCGGCCATTTGGATTGGAATTAATCATTCTGGCGGCTGATACTCTTTTTATTGTGAACTTATGATATAGCCTATCAAAGAAGTTCTCTTCGGGATCTACATTTTTAGGGTCTGAATTGCTTGCTACAAACACAGATCCTTCCGCAGCAATGTCCTCGATAAAACGACCTAAACGCCGCTGCTCGTTGTCATCGAAACCATCTTTGGCGTATGATGTAAAAGCAGCTGTCTCAGTCAATGGCTTATACGGAGGATCAAAGTAGAACACGGCATCAGGTCCGGCAAACAGGCCAGTTTCGCTGAAATCGCCGCAAAGAATTTCAACCTTCTGGAGAAGGGCGGAGTCTGCACGCAGGGTGTCTTCATCACAAATCTTCGGGTTGGAGTATTTGCCATGAGGAACGTTGAATTCACCCTTTGAATTAACCCGGTAAAGGCCGTTGAAGCATGTCCGGTTCAAGAATATAAATAAAGCCGCAGTCTCAATATCTGAGATATTACGCGAATTGAACAAGGCTCTTTTCGACAGGAAATATTCTTTCCTGTCATCTGCACCCATAGAAATGTACTCGGACTGAATTCGGTTGAGTTCTTGTATCAGAGCTTCAACATTGCTTTTGATGACTCGATATGTGCAAATCAACTCAGCATTGATATCATTGATGACCGCCCTTTCAATATTTGGATACTCCTGAAGAATCCAAAACAGCACTGCGCCACCTCCCACAAATGGCTCCACATATGTGAGGCCTGTTCTCTTTCCCAAATCTGACGGCAGGGATCTTTTTACCTCATCAAGTAGTTGAGTTTTACCTCCAACCCACTTGATGAACGGCTTTGCCGATATATCTTTTATGCTCTTCATACATTCAAATGCATTTGGAGCAAATTTACAAAAAAGAATGTGATGTTTCGACATAATAAACGTTTATTGTTGTATAACAATACGTAACGGGATAGTATGGCCATACATATAATAGTATTATGGCTCATTCTGAAGGCCTTTCAATGTACAAGATTCCATATAATAATGCAGAATCCCAGCAACGACAATACATAGGCAATCCCGGCGGACCACCAGAAGACCTTCTTTGAGAGCCATACGCCTTTGTTGGTACTGAGGTCGGCCAGGAACTTTTCGTTGTGTTTCTGGATGTCTCGAAGGTATTCGGCCTGTGTCTCTTTCATCTTTCGGCTTGTCTCATTGAGGGCATTCTGGCAGATTGTATTGAGTTTGGCCCCGACATCATCCGGAAGAGAAAGAGGAACGGATTTCTGGCACATTTCTACGACCTGACTCCTGACCTGCTTTTGAAGGTCGAATAGCCCTTCTGTTTCGCTGGAGAGCATTGCATGCACCTGGTCCATAACATCAACCACTGTCCTGAGCCCAGCCTTATCCTTGTCAATCTTTTCAGACACTTCTTTTATGGTTTCAATTATGGATTGAAGGATTTGAACTTCCTGACTGAGTTCATTCCGACTATCAATGTGCTCCATTATCTGGCTGATGGGATTGTCCTGAGAGCTTTCTTTGGAATGGAACGGAGGCAGTTGCGCCTCCGCTCCGAAATTCTTGTGTCTCATATACTATCGTCTATAAGTGCGTTTTCTTGTTGTAATCATATCATGAGCCATCCGGGCACATCTACGCGCCCATTCCAGGTCATCTTCATCCTTGTCCCGTCCCCATCCGGAAGACGGAGAAGTGCCGCCGCCACCGCAATTCTCCGCAAAATTGGTCGCTTCATTGATGAAGTTTGCGAATAGCAGTGCAGCTGCTTTGGCTGTATGAGAGAATGCATCCGATTGGGGATCAGCTTCCATCTTCCGTATCTCATTCCCCATTTCGGCAGCAACATCATAGGGAATCCTGATCTCACAGGCATTGCCTCCAATCTTCATGCGTATGATGTTGATCTTCGTATCCGTCTTCGCAGGTTCCTGTGCTGTCTCAGTATCCGGCTTGACTGTTTCAGCCGTTGTTTGAGGATGAAGTCCAGCCCAGGTACCCTCAATCTTCGAAGGCATCAAGTTTCTGCTGTGACCAAGAAGAGAAGACTTGTAAATGGAATTGCCCATCCTGACGGAATACCCGCGAACATTCCCATCATTGTCATGATGCAGCTGTATGTCATAGCCTCTTTCCGTGAGCCTGGTGACAAACTCGTTCCAATCGAAGCCGTTCATGTCCTTGAGAACAGCGTAGCAGTCATTGCTGATTTGCTCTCTGTTTTCGGCTGCCCGTTGCTCGGCCTGAATCCATCCCCGTTCTCTGGTGACCTGGTTAGCGGCAAATACTGCTCTTGATCCAATCAGATAATCATCGTTGAGCTCACCGTCCATGTCGATCCGGTTGCAATCAAGATGCATGTGCAGGATTCCGGATTTGCTGTCCCGGTGAAGCGTGGCGAGGTACTGCGAATTTGCAAGATCGCACTTGTGGCCACGAAATCTCGGGTCGCTCTTGTCGGCAGAGTCGAAGGCTCTGACGAACTGCTCCAGCAATTCCCTCCATTGAGTGAGAGTCCAGTCTTTGCTATCATCCCTCTCTGGAGATATCTCAATCCGGATCATATCGTTCTTAATAGGATGTCCTTTATCCCTCTTGTCGAGATGAAGCAATTGGTGTGCTTTCATGTGAGCCCATAATGCCTGGACTTCAATATCGGAGGGAAGATGGTTCAGCTTCACAATCTCGGCCTTTCCAAGTCGGGTGATGTAGTTTATGGACACACTTCCGTGTGCGATAGATTTTCCCTGTGCTATCATATCATCCTTTGGCTAAGTGTTCTTCAATTTCGTAGAACCGGCGAATCATATAGTCGGTTGCCTCAATCCACCTGCTCATATAGACCGGATCCCGGAAGTATCTGAGCAATTCTTCCTGGCTCTTTCCGCTGAGAGCGTTCTTGATATGTATCAGGTCCGCCCTGGCATCTGCGATGCTGATATATGCCTCTATCTCCCGCTCGGACAGACGTGCCTTGGGCCTATGGTTCAAGGCACGCTCACGGATATATTCACTTTGTGAGATGCCGCACTCACGTGATTTCTGGAAGATAATCTGACGTTCTTCTTCAGTGGCTCGGAACCCCATTCTGGTCCCTTTATTTGCTTTCCCATCAGCTTTGATGGACTTCTTCTTTCTTGTCATTTTGATAGTTGTTTATGGTTTTGTAATTCTGTCGATGCGAGCCTGCGAGTATCAGAAAGACGCCGATAAGAGGACATGCAGCGACAGCAAAATGTTCGACATCGGCACTTCTTGCATAGCGTTTCGGGGTTTTTGAACCCCTTCACTTTCCCTTCATTTTCCATTCAGCGCTTTCATAAATGTCATTCTATGAGCTCAAGCCCCAGGTCATCTATGAGCTGTTGCAGTACCGGAAATCTCTGGATCATTGACTGGAGAATCTGGCGTTTCGTTGGTTCTTCCAGAAAGAAATCCGCTAGGTCAAGTCCGCGACTTCTTTGCTCATCGGTAGCGTTCTTCTCCAGCAAATCAGACACTACAACCCGCTGGCAGATTCCGGACAATATCGATGCTTTCTGGCTCCAGATATCAAAGGCTCCAAGGTCGGGGAACAATGTCACATTACGATCTTTCAGAACTAACATAGTATCGGCATTGAAGCATCCGTTCATCCCACCGGTAGCGAGCCAAAGGATGTCAGGAACAAACGCGGAACAGATGATTGCCGTTTTTTCACTTTCGACTATTCCAACCGGCATAGTCGGACTCTTCGCCAGCAGGTGTTCTCCAAACAAACACTGCTTCAAGTGGAAGTCGGGCAGTTTCAACTCCGAATGCACCCAGCCGACATAGCTGTGTGGTTCTTTCACCCGGTGCCCGGTACTGGAATCATAAAGCATTATCTTCCCGGTCCTGACGTTTCCGGCAATATCAACTTGCCAGAATACCGCTGAGCCTCCCCATTTCCGAGAAGTCCCGATGCAATATGATTTCATGATGGCCATAGTCCGATCCTCATTGAAAACGTTCTTCAGATAATTGAAAAGCGGATTCATTTCGTAATGGGTCAAGCTCTTCATCATGTCATCCTTAGGGATATAGGAGGGGGAAAAAGAGTTATCCTGAATTGGTTTCGGAACCATGGCCCGGCGATTCGGCATAGAAGGTCTTTCAGCCCTCTTCTTTAGCACCTCCGGGTGGTCCTGGAAATACTCCTTCGGAGAATAATGGTAGCCGCAACTGTTGATATGGTCGCAGATACCCACCGAATCCGGGAAACTGATTTCTTCCTCATAGTCAATGTATCGGGTAAAGCAGCGTGCTTTTCCACAGGCCGGACAACTGATTTTACTTCCAGGTCTGTATTTCTGAAGGTGAAATCTGTATTCAACCATAGTCTTTAATCACGTTGTTATAACCGTGCACTTGTGCACTATGCACTTGCGCGTGCACTAATGCCTGGCAATTGTTAACATCTTTAGATTCAGGGCTTAAGCCATCATTCAGAATCCCATTCCCGACCGTTAGTGCACTAGTGCACGGTGCACTACATGCGTTACTGGTCTTTGCGTATTGTCCCCTTGACAACTTGACTAGAATTGGATTGGGACCCTGAGCCAGTCTGTCCAATGTTTTGTAGACATAGCGTCTTGAAAGGCCCGCCCGTGCTGCCGCTTCCTCGGCATCTCTGCTGGAGAACGTACTACCCAGCTCCATCAACCAGTCTGTGCTGCTCTGTACATATTTCTCTCTAATCGTCTCTTGAATACGACAATAGGTATCCTCGAAATAGTCCATCAGGAATATGGAACCTCTGATTGAGTCAATGTCTACATAATCCTTATGGCTCTCGCCCGATGCCCATCTCATAATCTGAAGGACAAGGGCAATGCGACTTGCATTGCTGCTCAATTTCACCTTCCTGCTCTCAACATCAAGGTCATTCTTTATGGAATTGATTTCCCTGACATTCCTATTGTGCCAGGCATACAAGTAATCTCGAGCATCATCGGACATCTCAAGTATAACAGGTTTGACACTACGGCCGCTTTCATCCAGATTGCAAGGCAAGTCAAGGATTTTGTTGACTATTGACCTCCATTCTCCTGCTATGTCAGGCATGTTTACGAACTGAGGGCTATTGCTCCATTCGGATATGGTCTTGTCTTGTGGATAGGCGAATATGAATCTATCCAATAGCCCGTTCGCCAAATATTCTTCACAGAACACATTCGGCAGAAGATTGGTCTGGATTGTCCCGATTATTCCGATACAAGGCAACCTGATATGAGTAGGATCCCGTTCCGACTTTCTGATAGAGTCTAGAGGCTGGCCGCTCCATGCACTCAACAGCATTTCAACCAGAATGTTATTGCTGCTGTAGCGGCTTGTCGATTTAAACATCCCGGCTATTTCGTCCACAACAACAGATATTCCTCTCAAATTGTTTTTGTGAGCCTTCAGCAAAGCCTCCGGTGTAAAATCGCTGATGACTGTTTTCACAAGTTCGGGCGCAGCCACCAAGCTTGACCCATCCTTTCCGGATATGAGTCGGTCATACTCTTTCAGAGCCTCACAATACTTGTAATACTCTTCTTCATCACGTTCTATGAATGGCCTGTACAGGAAATTCAAAGGAGGAGTCTTCCCCAATCCCGGCCGACCAATCAGCATCATATAGAGGGCAGGGCTGCTGAACCATGCCCCCTTGATGTGAATCTGATGTGAATTACCAATTGCCGAAGCTATCGCAGACAGAATGACTGATGCGCAGTATTCCTTATTGTAATTCTCAAAATTGCCTAGATTGAAGATGATGTCCTGAACCTTGTTGGGAAACACGTTCAATGGAAGACGTGTCTCCGGAACACTAACGGCATCCCGCCTGATAGCATTGATGAGTTTGAGCCTATCCATGGATGTTCCTCATTTGCTCAGGAAGAAGGTCGCCCACAGCAAACGCCTCATAGTGGAAGCGTTTCAGGAAGCGGTCGACATCCTCCTGCGTGTACCAATACTTGTCTCCGTGACGTGAGAATCCCAGATAGCCGTTATCGCGCAATTTGCGGAGATACGCGCTGCTGATATTCAACGCCGACATCAAGGCCTGATTGTCATAAACGCCATGTGCATTGTTGGCCCTAAGGGATGACATGTCTTCCATCCCTTCCATAAAGTGAAGGATCTTCTCAAGGATTTCCTTCTCACACAATTCATCAGTCTTTTTAATCTTTTTCATAAAGAGTTTGATTTGTGGCTCAGCAATCATATGCACATCTCTGATTGCCTTACCGGTTCAACTGTGCGAGACAGGGTATGGCTGTGCATGCCAAACCGTGAATCACGGCGGCTAAATTAGAAACTATTTGAAAATAAGGATGTTAGCCTAAGTTTCTGCCAACTTGTTTGGAAACCCAGACTAATTCAGGCAAACATGTAAAATGAGCTAAAACGAGCGATTTTTACATTTCCACATCCTGTTTAGTCTTTTTTCATGACAAGCTATTGGATGGTAGAAACAAAAAAAGACAAGCAGCCGATGTACCAGCTACTTGCCTTCTTGCTATTCCGATTTCTTTTTCGATTCTTTTATTTTCTGCCAATTCTATTCACTTTGACATTGGTCAATCATTTTATCAATTTCTGTTGACTTATGCGGAGCGGCAGAAAATAATCTATTGGTCCTGGATATTGACAAATCTTTTGTCTGAAACAGATTGTTTAATGCGGTGTCCGGGAATACACTCCACTTTCCATCAATCCAATAGTATTTTCTTTTCTTCTCATCATACTCAGGTACATCCTTGCAATAAATTCTTCCGCACATATACGCTAGTAGAACCTTGCTTTCGTTCTCACTCCATCGATAATAGTGTCCATCTTCTTTCATGAAACCTTGCTCGATAGCCTTCTCAAATACTTTTCTTGCCAATGGAGTATCCAGTTCCTTGACTAAATATACGCCATCCGGAAGTTCTTCATTGAGTGTAGCATCCTCTTTCTTAGTTTTTTCAATAGATGTTTGAGGCTTGGATTTCTTTTTACCTTTCGCTGACTTATTTAAGGCCTCTGCGCATATGATGTATATGGCTGAACAGACGAAATTTACTTCCAACCATTCTGCAGAATGGATAATTCCCACTGCAAATAGTATTGAAACTACAACTAGAAGAGACAGCCCCACAGACCAAAAGATAATTCTCTGCTTGTCCTTGAAAAGATATGCGACTACACATAGTACTAATGTGAAGGCAAAATATAGAAGGATTACTTTGTAAAGTTCCATAGGGCTCTATTTATACATCATCAACATTCAAATCAAACGCATTCAGCTCCGGGCTGATTCTGGCCACTTCAGCGGCCAGGGTTTCAGGGAGATACTTCGCATAGACCTTCTCTGTTATGTCGGTGCTGCCGTGCCCGAGAAGTCGGCTGACGACAGTCATTGACAGCCCTTTGTTCAAGGCTACAATTGCGAAGGTGTGACGGGCAACGTGCATCGACAGGCTGAAATCCAATCCCAGCTGCTCACCGACCACGTTCAAGGACTGATTGATGCACTTGGTAGCATTGTTGCGGCAACGGTACAACTCTTCGGCATTGTCAAGATCCAGGTCTTCCTTCACTAGATTGAAGACGTATTTACTGTCAGGGCGTTTCTCCTGCCAGTGCCTGAGTATCCTGATAGCCGGTTCGGAAAGAGGTATGACGTGACGCTTGTTCGTCTTGATCATAATCTTGCGTAGCTCCTTCTTGTCAAAGTTGATATGGCTCCACTGGAGGGTCATCACATCGACAACGCGAAGACCGCAGGCGTGGAAAGCGAAGAAGAACATCTCCAGAAATTCCTTCCTTCGCGGCTCCTGGCAGGTCTCGTAATACTTCAGAAGATCCTTCATCTGATCCGTTGTCAGACTCTTCCCGTCAAACTCAGCTTCTTCATCAGACAGGGACACCTTTGTGACAATACGCATGTCTTGAATGCGGGCGTTGATGTCCGCATCTATGTAGCCCAAGTCCTTTGCGTATGCGCAGGCTTTCAAGATAGGTGTGAGTGCGTGATTGATGGTAGGGTCGCTGTTCTGCTTGACGTCACGCCGCCATTCTATATATGATTCCAGCAAATCAGTAGTGATTTCACCCACATAAATGGAATCCGGCCGATAGGTTCCGCGCTTCGTAGAGCGCAAGAACTCACGGAATATGTTCATTCCGCTCTTGCCATTCTCATATCGGCTATGGCCGATCCTGTTTCTGGCGTAATCGGAAGCCAGCCTTTCGATGGTGAATTCCACGAAATCACGTCCCTTGTCTCTCCGGATCACCGGCTTGTCATCCATAATGGACGTAATGACTTCAACTGTCAGCTGGAATGGATTCATTTCGATGAATTCGGCAATCAGCGAATCCAGATGCTCGACTCGTGATTGGAGCATCTTGTTCAGGCGTTTGTATTCCAGCCCATACGAGGCCCGGATTTCGCCTCGTCCATTGTCCCCGTTCTGATTCCAGTCGGTTACTTTTATGAAGAGATTGGTCGTTCTCCTTACAGCCTGGCGGTCCCAGGTGTATTCAAGATCCAGCGGATAGGGTTTGTCATTCTCTATCTGTCTCGGCGTGCGGAGTCTGTATCTGCCGTGAGGGTATAATCGTTTCGGTCGTCCCATTTTTGTTTGTCTCCCGTGTTATCCACGAGGATGTACAAACATACTGAATTTTATACAAACAAACTCGTTTTTTGAGCTATTTTTAGCGCAAAATACAAACAAATTCGGTGCTTTTAGGACATAAAAAACAGCGATACAAACAAATTAATTTTTGTCTATATCGCTGATTATAAGTTTATTATCACGTGAAAATGCGCTTAGTATTCCTCCTCGTTGAAAAAGAAATCCTCTTT
>LSQX01089123.1_pt1 | contig 15680 bp, 14 predicted proteins | sample 654561 | NCBI WGS metagenome assembly LSQX01 (sample SAMN04489861, study PRJNA283612) | anaerobic digester metagenome | isolation source: 4 biogas reactors fed with cattle manure at either 37C or 55C with and... | place: Denmark: Kongens Lyngby | collected 2014 | reverse complement strand
AGGGGCAAACCCAACGCGCACGCCGCCGTTGTTGATTTGATACATCACCATCAGCCAGCCGTTTTCCCAGCCCGCGGCGTACACGCGGCCGTTGGTGCTGGCGACGGCCTTGCCATTGGCGCCGCGGCGGTAGTGTTCCCCCGGGCCGTCAAACACGCGGAGCTTCTGATTGCCCTTCAGGCGCACTTCCTCAAAACCGCTGAGCAGCCTGTTGATGCGGTCGTCAAACACCGGGGGCAGGGGTTTGCCGGTCGGGTTGGTGGTTCCCTGGGCTCTCATGTCCTCGCGCACCTGCTTGATGAGGGTGTAATTGTCCCATTCAAGCTTGGTCAGATGCTGGCCGTCGTCCCACCGTGTGCCGGTCCAGGGGTAGTCCGGGTCCACCTTGTACCAGGTCTGGCACTAGAAGTAATTGTCATACTTGCTGCCGGGGTCAAACGGCCGGCCATAGCGGGCGAACAGCTCATTGAAGGCGTAGCCCAGCGCGTCGTACTGCCACGCCGCAACTTCCTCATAGGTCAGCAGCCTTTTGTTGGAATCCGGAAAGAGATAGAAATTGGACGCGCTTGCCAGCACAGGCAGCAAAGCCAGGGCAAGGATGATCGCCAGAACCATTCTCTTCGTTTTCATTTCAGCCCTCCTGAGTCTTGTTGATATGGACGGTGATGGTGGGGAGTGGCATCTTAACTTGAACACATCATAACAGACGGAGCATAAAACAATCATCCATAGTTTACAGGAACATACAAGGTTCAGTCAAAGCATCAGGACAAGCAAACCCGCGTCCTTCGCAAGTAAGCCTATCTTTTGAACCTCTTCCTTTCTGGCACAAAACATCCATGGCCTCACCGTTGGGCAAGCGAAAATCATAAGGAACATTCAGTATGATGAAGTCATTATCCAAACGGCCATGCAAGGGGCGCTGCCGGACAGAACCCTAAGCCGCCGTAAGTGATTCATTTTGACAAGCACCCCCTGCTCTGCTATGATGCATGCGGAAATACAGGAATAAAACAAAAAACTAAAGAGGGCCGTATGGAAAACCGTCCGCAGCGCGTGAAAAAAGCGATAGGTCTGGAATCCTTTGTCTTTCTGGGGTTGATGCTTGGGTTTTTTTCGCTGTTCATTGTGCAGATGGGCTTTGTGAATGCCCTGTCCACCATGATGCAGACGGCTTTCAGGCTGCTGACGGACACGGTGTTTTTTTTAACCGCCATCGCCGTTTTGGCCGGCGCCTTGTCGGGCTTGCTGCAGGAGTTTGGCGTCATCGCCCTGGTGGATTATCTTTTGACCCCGCTGATGAAGCCGCTGTTTGGGATGCCCGGTGCTGCCAGCATCGGCGCCATCACCACCTACATGAGCGACAACCCGGCCATCCTGGCGCTGGCCGCGGACCGCAATTACCGCAACTACTTCAAGAAATACCAGGTGCCGGCGCTGACCAACCTGGGCACCGGGTTTGGCATGGGCGCCATCATCACCACCTTCATGCTGGGCCTGTCGGCCCTGACCGGGGAAAACTACCTGCCCGCCGCCCTGGTGGGCAACCTGGGCGCCGTGGTGGGCAGCATTGTGAGCACCCGGATCATGCTGCGCTTCACTGCCAAGATGTACGGCAGGCAGGAGGAGGCGGTGAATGACGCCGGGCAGGCCATGGACCGCAAGGTGCGCGTGGTGCGGGAGGGCAGCGCGGCCTCGCGTTTCCTGGAAGCCATGCTGGACGGGGGCAAGGTGGGCGTGCAGATGGGCATTGACATCATCCCCGGCGTCCTGGTGATTTGCACCCTGGTGATGATGCTGACGGGCGGCCCCAATGAAAGCGGGCAGTTCACCGGCGCCGCCTATGAAGGCATCGGATTGCTGCCCCGCCTGGGCGAAGCGCTGGAGTTTTTGCTGAAACCCCTCTTTGGCCTGCAATCCGCGCAGGGCATCGCGGTGCCCATCACGGCGCTGGGCTCCTCCGGGGCCTCGCTATCCATCATTTCCCGCCTCATCAGCAGCGGCCTGGCCGGCCCCCACGACATCGCGGTGTTCACGGCGATGTGCATGTGCTGGAGCGGCTACCTGTCCACCCACGTGGCCATGGTGAACGCCCTGGGCTATTCCCACTTAACGGGCAAGGCCATTTTGTCCCACACCATCGGCGGCGTGGCGGCGGGCGTGTTCGCGCACTGGGCGTATACCTTGCTGGCAATGGTGTTATAAGCAACTCCAAGCGATGACTGCGCATGAGAGAAAACTTGGATTTTAGCAAGCTCTCAAGTAAGTTTCTTATAAGAAGGCTGGACAGGCGGGACCTGCCGGCCATTTTGGCTTTGCAGGAAAGGCATCCTTTGTATTATCGGTTTTGCCCGCCAACGCCTTGCAGGGAGAAAATCCTTGAAGACATGGCGGCCCTGCCGCCGGGGAAGACCAGCAAGGACAAGCACTACCTCGGGTTTTTTGATGGAGAGGATCTTGTCGCCATCCTGGATGTCATCACCGCCTATCCCAAGGAAGATACCGTCTTCTGGGGCTTTTTCATGGTGGCAAAGGAGCGGTCGGGCAAGGGAGTAGGGAGCGGCCTGGTACGTGAAGCCTTGCAGGAGCTGAAAGCGCAAGGCTACTCCTCTGTCAGGCTTGGAACCATGAAAGGAAACCCCCAGAGCAAAGCGTTCTGGGCAAAATGCGGCTTCATGGAAATGGGGATTGAAGCAAGGAATGACCAGGGCGTCATGCTAGTATTAAGCAAAGAACTGTGACGTCAAGAAATTTCATGTATTGAGAAAAACAGATTAGAAAAAGGCACCCGGACCGCCTTGCGGCTGCCCGGGTGTCATTCTGTTGGCGGTTATTACATGCCTTTGTAGAACCTCAAATTGGTGTTCTCAATCTCCCGCAGGTTGGGCATGGGGAAGAACTTTTCCTTGTCCTTGTCCTTGAACATGAAGCCGTGGCGGATGCGGCGGTAGGACTCCTTGGTAAAGGAGGTGTCCAGGGTGAGGCCCTTGAACAGCTTGTTCTCCCTGCGCTGCAGGTCCAGGATGGCGTCGCGCAGCTTGCTGGGGTGGACGCCCTCCAGCGGCGGCGGGTTGAAGGGGTTTTGCTCAAAGTCCTTTAGGAAGGCCGGGATGTCCAGGGTGACCTGGGCGTACATCAAGCGGGGCACCGCGATGATGTTCTTGGGGTCGGTAAACCACTCGCCAAACTCCCGGAGGTTGAGGCGGGACAGGGTCAGCACGCGCACCGGGTCGATTTCCACAAAGACGCGCAGCAGGCCTTCCGCCTGGTTGACCTCGTAGGGCCGGGGGGACAGGTAATAGCTGGTGCCGTCGGCATTGGCCAGGTAGAGGGTCTTTATGGCGTCGATGTCCACGTGCTCCAGCACACGGTAGCTGGATACATACTTGGTGGCCTTGGGGCTGCCGTCCTCATGGGGCTTGAAGTCCTTGAGGGCCTCGTCAATGCGCAGGTAGTCGTTGCGGTAGTTGATGTCCACCTCGGCGAAGATGAGCTTGCCCGCGTAGTAGGTGGCCGAGCCGTAGTTGTAGCGCGCGCCGAAGTCCTCCGCGCTCAGGTGGCTTAAGACCAGGGCGGAGTTGGGATAGCAGATGAGGTAGAGATGCGGTTGATAGTCTTTCTTCATGGTTTCACCCCCAGAATGATTTTAGCATGGGCGCGATGACAAGGGAAACCATGCTCATGAGTTTGATTAAAATATTCAGCGCCGGGCCCGCGGTGTCCTTGAAGGGGTCGCCCACGGTGTCGCCCACCACGGTGGCCTTGTAGGTGTCCGAGCCCTTGCCCAGCTCCTCGTCCTCCTCGGCCATTTTCTTGGCATTGTCCCAGGCGCCGCCGGAGTTGGACAGGAAGATGGCCAGCGCCACGCCGGTGATGGTGACCCCGGTGAGCAGGCCCACCAGCATGGGGATGCCGCCCAGAAAGCCCACCAGCACCGGGGAAATCAATGCGATGAGGCCGGGGGCCAGCATTTCCCGCAGGGCTGACTTGGTGGAGATGTCGATGCAGCGGCGGTAGTCCGGCTTGTCCTGCCCGGTGAGGATGCCCGGCAGCGCGCGGAACTGTCGGCGCACCTCAGCGATCATGTCATGGGCGGCCTTGCCCACGGCGGACATGGCCAGGGCGCAAAACAGGAAGGGGATGACCGCGCCAATCAGCACGCCCACCAGCACATGGGCGTCGGTGATTTCCACCAGGGACAGCCCGGACTGGTCACGGAAGGAGGACAGCAGGATGATGGCGGTCAGCGCGGCGGAGCCCACCGCGAAGCCCTTGCCAATGGCGGCGGTGGTGTTGCCCACGGCGTCCAGGCTGTCGGTGATTTTACGGACGGAGCGGGGCAGCTCCGCCATTTCGGCCAGGCCCCCGGCGTTGTCGGCGATGGGGCCGTAGGCGTCCACCGCCAACTGGATGCCCAGCGTCATCAGCATGCCCACCGCGGCCACGCCCACGCCGTACAGGCCGGCCAGCAGGTGGCTGACCAGGATGCCCGCGGCGATGATGAGGACGGTGGGGAAGGTGGAGCGCATGCCCACGCCCACGCCCGAGATGATGGCGGTGGCCGAGCCGGTTTCCGAGGCCTTGAGGATTTCAATCACCGGGCGCTTGTGCGTGCCGGTGTAGTACTCGGTGATCTGCCCGATAATGACCCCGGCCAACAGGCCGGTGACGGTGGACAGGAAGATGTGCCAGAGGCCGCGGCCAGCCGCGTCCGTCTGCTGGCCAATCAGCAGGACCATCAGGCCCAGCACCAGCAGGGTGGAAAGGAAGGCCGCGCCCAGGGTGCCGGTGTTCAAGGCGCGCTGCGGGTTGCCGCCCTTGCTGGTGCGCACGAAGAAGGTGCCCAGGACGCTGGCCAGGATGCCCACAAAGGCGATGAGCAGGGGCAGCAGCATGAGGGTGAGCTTGAAGCCGTCCTCCGCCTGCACCGTCAGGCCCAGGATCATGGCGCCCACGATGGAGCCCACGTAGGACTCAAAGAGGTCGGCGCCCATGCCGGCGACGTCGCCCACGTTGTCGCCCACGTTGTCGGCGATGGTGGCGGGGTTGCGCGGGTCATCCTCGGGGATGCCGGCCTCCACCTTGCCCACCAGGTCGGCGCCCACGTCGGCCGCCTTGGTGAAGATGCCGCCACCCACGCGGGAGAACAGGGCGATGGAGGAGGCGCCCAGGGAGAAGGCGGTGGCCAGGGGCAGAATCAGCTGGTTGAAGGTGTCCTCGCTTTGGCCAAAGAGCTGGATGCCGGCGAAGATGACGATGAAGAGGCCCACCAGGGCCAGGCCCACCACGCTCATGCCCATCACGGTGCCGCCGGAGAAGGCCACGCCCAGGGCTTCAGGCAGGCCATGGTCCTTGGCGGCCTGGGCTGTGCGCGCGTTGGCCGCGGTGGCCACCTTCATGCCCAGGTAGCCCGCCAGGCCGCTGGTGACGCAGCCCAGCAGGAAGGCGGCGCCCTGCCAGCGCAAGGCGCCCTGGTTGAAGACGCCAAGCAGGGCAGCCACCGCCAGGATGAAGGGCGTGAGCACCCTGTACTCGCGGCTTAGGAAGGCCATAGCGCCCTGGGCGATATGCCCGGACACCTCCTTGAGCACCGGGTGGTTGACTTCCTTTTTGTAGATGGAGCGGGTTTTCAGGTAGGCAAACGCCAGGGCGATGACCCCGCCCAGGAGCACCAGGTACAAAGCTGTTGATACTTGCATGTGCACTCCATTGTTTTTTTATTGTTTTTATCCGCTTCCATCATAGCCCGAAGCAATGGGAAAGGCAAGGGGGAAATGCATAAAATTTTCCACTCCCCGCGCTTGCCGGCAGGACTTGCCTGATTATACACAAAAAAGGAGAAAAGCAAACAATTTTCCGGAAAACAAGGCTGGAAAAGCGAGAAAAAAGTTCGGCGGATGCCTTGAAAAGGCGCTTCAAGTATGCAATGATGCATATAACAAAGCCCATAAGCGCAAGCACGGGGAAGGTTCACACCAATCCACAAGCGATCCAGCCAAGGAGAATGGAGTATGAAACTCATCATCCGCAACTGCTTTGATTCCGCCCGGGAGTTTGTGTACCGCAACGCGCGGCCGCTGGACCTGGCGCGCTGGCACTACCACTTTGAGCGCGGGGGGCCCAAGCACCTGCTAAGCGTTTTGCGCGCCTACCAAAACGGCGATGGCGGCTATGCCCACGCGCTGGAGCCCGACAGCTGGAACCCAAACTCCACACCGATTCAGACCTGGGCGGCCACCGAGCTGCTGCGGGAAATCGGCTTCCCGACCGGCACCCATCCCTCCATCCGCGGCATCCTGCGCTACCTGGAAAGCGGCCGGGATTTTTCAAACGGCCTCTGGCACAACACGGTGGGCAGCAACGCGGACCATCCCCACGCGCCCTGGTGGGCACCGGGGGAGGACGGGAAGGGCAGGGAGAGCTTTAACCCCTCAGCAGCCCTGGCCGGCTTCCTGCTGCGCTTTGCGCCGGAAAACACCAAGGGGCTGGCCCTGGGCAGACAGGTGGGCAAGGCCTCGTACGAAGCCTTCATGGCCTGGGATTTTAGCGATGAGATGCATACCCTGCGCTGCTTTTTGCGGCTGTACGAATACGCAAAGGAGGCCGGCAACCCGCTGGGCTTTGACCTTGATGCCATGAAAGCCAGGCTGTTTGCGCAAATGGACGCCTGCGTCACCCGGGACACCGCCCTCTGGCAAAGCGGCTATGTCTGCCTGCCCTCCACCTTCATCACAGGGCGTGACAGCGAATTTTATGAAGGGTTCAAGGAGCTTGCGGACGCGGGATGCCGCCACATCATCAACAGCCAGCTGGATGACGGCAGCTGGTCGGTGAACTGGGCCTGGGCGGACTACCCCGAAGCCTGGGCGGTGAGCAAAAACCTGTGGAAGGGCAGCATGGCGGTGGACAAGATGCTGTTTTTGAAGCGCATGGGCCAGCTGACCATCTCCGCGCCCAGGAATAAAGGGGTATATACCAACAAGAAAAACCTGAGTGAGATTGACTTATGAGGAGGGCTATTGATGCGCTTGCTTGAACGACTGTCCCAGCCGGGCAAGGATGGCCACATCAGCTGGAAGGAGAAGTTTGCCCTGTCCCTGCCCATGCCGGCGGCGTCTTTGAGCAGTGTGCTCATCCACAATGTCTACATCAAGCTGTATACCGACCTGATCGGCCTGCAGCCCTTCTATGTGGGGCTGGTGTATTTGATTTACAACATCTGGAACTTCACCAATGACCCGCTGATTGGCGTGTTCATCGACCGGCGGAAGGTGGACCCGCAAAAGGGCAAGTTTTTGCACATCATGCGGGTGAGCGTGCCCTTCATGCTGCTGTGCCTGGTGGCCATGCTGTTCTCCCAGCCGACCTGGCCGCAGTGGCTGATTTTCTCGGCCCTTTTGATTGAGCTGTTCATCTATGACACCTTCGCCACCGCCTACGGCGTTGCCAGCGGCAGCTTTGTGATGCTGGCGGCGGCCAGCAAGGAAGAGCGGGTGGATGTGAACGTCATCCAGGCCTATGTGGCCAACATTGTCAGCTTTGTCGCCACGCTGGTGCCCAGCCTTTTGCTGGTGGGCAACCGCGACGGGGACCGCACGCTGATCATCGCGGCGCTGATGGGCGTGGTGGCGCTGAACGCGGGCATGTATTACTGGGCCTTGAGCCAGTTGAAGGAGCGCCCGGAGTACTACGAAAAGGGCAACCTGGAGGGCGGGCTGAACCTGCAGACCTTGTTAGCGGACATCAAGGTGCTGGCAAAAAGCCGGACTTTCCGCACCTGGGCGGGCTTCAACCTGCTGGCGCTGGCGCCCAACGCCGTGTACTTCACCGCCTTTTTGTACCTGATGGACCACGTCATCAGAACCGGCGGCCTGGAAGCCACGCTGGCGGACACCGTGCCCATGCTGATTGTGTTCGCCATCCTGCCTTTCATTTCCCGCTATGTGAAGCGCGTGGGCGGCAAGAAGGCCATCCTGGTAGGCGCGCTGCCCTACATCGTGGGGCATGTGGCCCTGTTCTTCACGGGCAGCTGGCTTTCGGTGCTGCTGGCCTATGTGCCCATCATGGCGGGCAAGTACACCATGACCACGGGCTCGGCGCCGCTGGGGGCGGCCTTGATTGATGAGAACGAGCGGCTGACCGGCACGCGCAAGCCCGGCCTGATTGGCGCCTTGCTTGCCCTGATCGCGGCGCCCGCCATCAGCACCCAGACCATGATTTTCATGGGCATCCTGACCGCCTTTGGCTATGACGCCAACCTGGCTGTGCAATCTGAGCAGGCCATGCTGGGCATCCGGGTAGGCACGGCGCTGGTGCCCATCGCCTTTGTGCTGGTGGGCTTGATTCCGCTGCTGCGCTTTCCCATAGACCGGGAGAAGGAGCAGGAATTATCCGACTACAGCCAGCAGCGCAGAAGGGGCGGGGCCGATGCGGATTGAGACCGGGCGCATGCTAATCCGGCCCTTTCAGGCGGATGACCTGGACGATTTACAGGAGATTCTGGGTGACCCGGAGGTGATGGCGCAGGCCGAGCCGGCGTATGACGCGGAGAAAACGCGGGCCTTTCTGATGGACTTTTGTGTCGCGCGCCAGGGCGCGGTGGCGGTATGCCTGAAGGACAGCGGCAAGGTCATCGGCTACGCCTTGTGCGCTGACCGGCATGAAAAGGATGTCTACGAGCTGGGCTGGCTGTTCAACCGCGCGTACTGGCGGCAGGGCCTGGCTTATGAGTCCATGAGCGCTTTGATCGCTTATCTTTTTACAGAAGCAAACGCCCACAAGGTCTTCGCCGAGGCCGTGGACGAAATCAAATCCGTCCCTTTGATGAAAAAACTAGGCTTGAAACACGAAGGTACCCAAAAAAAGCACGCCCGTGACAACACGGGCGCCTGGCGGGATTTGCATTTCTATGGTTTACTGCAAGAGGATTACCTAAGCAACCAAATGATATTTTCTGTGTCAGAAACACCACCTAATTGTGATGCTTGAAACGCTTGTTAGTTAAAAGAAGAAGAATAAAACAATCTTTCGTCTTCAGTGACTATTGTTCAGTACTATAGAATACCTGTGATTCTACATTATCAAGATTTATTCCATTAATCTCATAGTAGTTGATATAATCACCATCAATATACAATTTCACTGTAACTGTACTGCCGGGATGAATCCCAATGCTTTCATAGTTCTGACGGTCGACATATACGATATTATTATCATTGTCCGTTATAGCGGCTACAACATAGGCACCATAAAGGATTTCATCGGTAGTATTCGTGAATGTTACGTTCACATAATTATAAGTAAACAATTTATTACCTGGTAATTCTAGAACGGCTGTTGAAGGGATTTGCTCGTATTTATAGCCGCTAGTGTCTGACGTGACAGAGAACTTAATATCTCCTATTTTTGCGTTTTTTAGAGTACTATCCCAAAGGAAATCATAGCAATAGGTGTATTCGCCAGGTTTCAAGAAAATATTACTTGGTGAAGAATAGATATAGCTCTCTGATACTAGAATATCATCATCAGCAGAAAAGATAACTAACTTCCCGTTGTCATAATAGATCGGCTCATCTCCAGTATTTTCTACCTTTGCAACAAAGATGCCGGAGTCATCTCCGATTTTTATAATGACATTTTTTGAAGTAACAGTCAGTTTTCCTTCTGCAAGAGCGGAAGCAACACAAAAAGTGAGAACAGCTACCAGCATAAAAGTGAAAAATTTCTTCATCCAAAATTTCCTCCTAATTATTTAGTTTTCCCTTGTAGGTGATTAGTGTACTATTTTCGGGTAAGATTTGTCAAGTTTGGTTTGTTAAACGACAGATAGAGCAAAGTACCGCTGGAATTATAGAAAAGTTGACGAGTTTGTTGGCTTGAAAATCCAAAAGGGAAACGACACAAAGTTGATGAAGCTAACTGCAGTTTTATATAGTATTTTTGCATTTATGCTATTAAATTTAGCACTCGCAAACATTAGAAGATTGCCTGCGGCGCTATTTGAACTGTTTTATTAAAGTTTTTGGGATGGGGGTACGGGGGAAGGCCTTTTTTCAAAAAGGCCTCCCCCGCTTCGTTATCGTCCCTGTCGTCTCCCTCGTGCCTACCGGTTCTTCTGGTTCTCCAGCAGCTCCCTGACCGGTACTTCAAAGAAATTCTCGGTGTAGCACCAGTAGGTGTTGCCCCAGCCCCAGGACGCAAAGAGGTCCAGGAGGAAGCGTCCGTGGTTAAGGGCGGAGTCATAGATGTCAAAGGCGCCCCACTCGGTGACGATGGCGGGCAGATTGAGGGCGAGCTGGGTTTCGCGGTGGCGACGGAAAATGGACTGGGCGCGGCTGTCGCTGGGGTGAAGCATCGCGGGGGTGTCCACCACCAGATCATAGCCGTGGGGGGCGAAGATTTGCTTGGGGTCGGGGCGTCCTTTTACGGTGATGGGCCGGATGCCGGAGGGCACGCCGATGTTTGAGATGTAGTTGTTGCCGCGCAGGATAAAGCGGTCCTCGTCGTGCGCGAGGATGGCGGTAGTTATTTTTTCGTAGAAGGGCTCCAGCACCGTGCGCTCAAAGTGGATGACCGGTTCCTGGCTTAGGTCACCCAGGAGGCGGTAGCGCTCGGGGTCGTCAAGGAGGGAGAGCAGTTTGAGCTTGCTTTCGGGGTCTGAAAAGGCGGCAGACAGGCTCTCCAAGGAAGGCTCACTGAGGCCCAGGTGCGTTGCTTCTTCGGGGGTGAGGGATTCGGCCACGTTGTGCATGAGCAGGCCGAACATTTCGAGAATCTGGCTGCCGGGGGCCGGCTCGTTCATGATGTCGTAGGAGAAAAGGGCGGGGTGGTCATGGAAGGCTGCGGCCAGGTGGGCCCAGAGGGCGGCGTAGTGGTCCTGCAGGCCGCGGCCGGTTTGGGGGACTTCTTTGTTTTCCCAGAAGGCGTCCCAGGCTTGCTGGACGGCGGGGGAGGAGAGGTAGGCATCGCTCCAGAGGTCGGTGGCCTCATAGGGCGCGTCGGTGAGAACGGCCCAGTCCGGCGCGCCGTCAGAGAAGCGCTGGGCGTAGAGGTCCTGGTGCATGTCCAGCATGACGGACATGCCGGCTTGCGCGGCCAGGTCCAGCTGGTGTTTGATGAGGTTGATGTAGCGCTCATCATACTGCCCGGGGACGGGCTCCAGGGCGGCCCAGATGATGCCCAGGCGCACGGCGTTCATGCCCAGGTCGGCGAACCGCTGCCAGACGGCATCGGGCCAAGTGGGGTCAAAATCCCAGGCGCCGTCGGGCCGCTTGATGCCCTTGTTGATGAGATTGATGCCGCGAAAGTGGACTTGCTTGCCGTTTGGGTCCACCAGGCGGGTGCCGTCAACGCGGATGTCTTTGGCGATGAGTGGCTGGTTGGGGATGGGCTTCATGAAAATCTCCTTGCAGGGTATTTGCCTTTGTTTTGTATATACCCAAGGAATTCAGTCCAGGAGTTCCACCTTGACCACAGCGTCAACTTCATCCGGCGGCACGGGGTTGGGGCCGAAGCTGGTGAAGCAATATTCGGGGTAGTTGTTGGTGATCCAGTCGCGGGTGACAAACATCTCAGCGCCGGAGGACAGCAGGCGGATGGACTTGACCTGTTCGGGCTTGACGCCGTTTAAGGCCAGGTAGCCGATGGGGTTGTCAAAGACGTGGTAGTAGAGGGCCTTTCCCTTGCGGGTGACGCGGCCAAAGTCCGGCTTGTCAATGCCCGCGATGCCGCAGCCATAGATGCTCTCGCTGTTGCGCTTCATCCACTTGCCGATGTCCGACAGGATGTTCAGGGATTCATCCGGAATCAGGCCGCGGGCGTCGGGGCCGACGTTCAGCAGCAAATTGCCGCCCTTACTCGCACATTCCACCAGCTTGCGGATGAGCATGGGCGCGGGCTTGAAGAACTTGTCGCGCTCGGCATAGCCCCAGTGGCCGTTCATGGTGATGCAGGCCTCCCAGGGGACAGGCTTACCGTTTTTGTCGGTGATGCCCTCGGGCGGGATGATTTGCTCGGGGCTGACGTAGTCGCCGGAATATACGCTTGGATTACCCGAAAGCAGGCTGCCAAAGCCCTCGCCGGAGACCTCCAGGCGGTTGTTGGTGATCACGTTGGGCTGGTGCTTGCGGATCATGCGCATGAGCTCGGTGGCGCGCCAGGCCTCGCCGGTGAGGTTGTCGTAGGAAAAGTCAAACCAGAGCAGGTCAATCTGGCCGTAGTTGGTGACCAGCTCCTCGACCTGGCCGTGCATGTACTTGAGGTAGTTGTCAAAATCGTGCTTGGTGTCCTTAAAGGCTTCGTTGTCCCGTTCGGGGTGCTGGCGGTCCTTCCAGTGGGGGTAGTCCTTGTGGTGCCAGTCGATGACGGAGTAGTACAGGCCCACCTTGATGCCCTCCGCGCGGAAGGCGTCCACGTACTCGCGCACCAGGTCGCGCCCGGCGGGCGTGTTGGTGGATTTGTAGTCGGTCAGCTTGCTGTCAAACAGGCAGAAGCCGTCATGGTGCTTGGCGGTCAGCACGGCATAGCGCATGCCGGCGTCCTTCGCGGCTTTGGCCCAGGCCTTGGGGTCGTAATGGGTGGGGTTGAACTCGTCAAAGTATTTCTGGTAGTCCGCGTTGGAAATGCGCTCGTAGGAGCGGATCCACTCGCTGCGGGCGGGGATGGCGTACAGGCCCCAATGGATGAACATGCCAAAGCGGGCTTCCTGGAACCATTGGATGCGCTTTTGACGGGCTTCCTTGCTGTTGAAGTCCATGTTTTCAGTCTCCTTTGATAAAAAGGCGCCGCCCGCCCGTGGGCAGACGGCGCCAATTGTTGTTGGCGCTTACTTTACCTGCGCGTCATAGGCGGCCTGGTAGTAGCCAATCAGTTGGTCAAGGCCCAGGTCGCGGGCTTCCTGCAGCCAGGACTCGTAATTGTCCACGCTGTTAGCGCCGGTCATGAAGGCGGTGATGCCTTCCTTGATGAAGCTGGACAGCTCGGTGGAGAGCAGGCCCAGTTCTTCCAGGGTGGCGGAGTCAAACTTCAGCGGGGGGATGGACTTGGCATAGTCGGCAAAGGGGGCGTACTCATTGGTGGCCTCGGCCAGCCAGATTTCCAGGCCGTCGCCGGAGCGTTTGTCGGTGTTGGCCAGGTCGGTCTGCTCGCCGTTGCGGAAGGCGGAGTCACGCAGGGAGATGGTGTACTGCAGCACGTTGTTGTTTTGCACGTTCACGTCCTGCCAGGGGGTGAGCACCTTGTACAGCGCGGGCTTGCCGTCCAGGCCCACGGCGCCTTCATCCGGATCCGTCCAGTTCTCGCCGTAGACGCCGTGGTAGCCCCTGATGGTGGCGTCAAAGGAGTACATGAGGTCGGCCAGTTTCAGCGCTTCCACGGGATGCTCGGTTTTGGCGGAAATGACAAAGCGGTTGCCGCCCACGCCCTCATGGGGGAAGGAGGTCATGTTCTGCTGGCCATTCGGGCCCTTGAGGGGCAGCAGGTAGTCGTACATTTTGTAGGCGTCGCTGCCGGTCTGCACAAACTGCGCGTAGCCGCCGGCGGAGCCGCCCACGGTGCCGCCCTCGCCCTGGATCATGTTGGCGGCGGTGTTCTGGGAGAAGGAGCCCTCATAGAAGAGGCCCTCCGCCACCAGCTTGGCGATAAAGCTGAGGCCGGCCTTCATGCCTTCCACATCACCCAAGTTGGTGACGACTTTTCCATTATCCAGGTAGAGGCCAAAGGCTTCTGCGCCGGAGGTGATGGCCTTGCGCAGGTTCAGCGGATAGTAAGTGAAGGCGTTCATGATGAAGGAGTCGGAGTTGGTGTGCCAGCCATCATCGTAGTTGGCGATCATGGGCAGCTCGTCCTGCTGGCCGTTGCCGTTGGGGTCCTTGTCGCGGAAGGCGACCAATACGTTATAGAATTCGTCGGTGGTGGTAGGTTTTTCCAGGCCCAGGGTTGTCAGCCACTGCTCGTTGATCCAGTATTTCTGGCGCAGGCTGCAGTGATAGCAGATGTTGACATCGGGCAGGGAGTAGATCTCGCCGTCCAGCTGGGTCATGAGCGGGCGGGCGCCGGGGAATTCCTCAAAGAGCTTTTTGATGTTGACGCCATGGGTGTCAATCAGGTCATTGAGGGGCAGGAAGAGCTTTTCCTCGATGCCGTATTTGGTGATGTTGGCGTCGGACACGCCCACGGACAGGAAGATGTCCGGGTACTCGCCGGAGGCCAGGATGAGGCCCAGCTTCTCGCTGGCGCCCTCTTCGGGGATGACGTCAAAGGTCAGGTCGTAGCCGGTTTGTTCTTCCAGCCACAGGACGTAGGCGTTGGTTTCCCAGTTTTCAATGGCCGGGTCGCCGATGACCGCCAGCTTCAGGGTGACGGGCGCTTCGGCCACGGCGCCTGTCAGGGACAGCAGCAGGGCCAGGGCCAGCAAAAGGGTGGTGAGTTTCTTAAGCATTGGGTACCTCCTGTATATTATTATGCGGTTTTTCAATAGCCGCATTGAGCCCAAAGTGATAACTTGGTGCTTGTTTTGTCAGCCCTTGACCGAGCCAATCATGACGCCCTTGACAAAATATTTCTGCACGAAGGGGTACAAAATCAGCAGCGGGGCGGAGCTGACCACGATGATGGCGTACTTGAGCAGGTTGGTCATGCCCTGGCGGGAGGCCATGTTGCGCAGGTCGGTGACCTGGCCGATGTCCATGGAGTTGAGGATGAGGATGTTGCGAAGCACCACCTGCAGGGGGTGCATCTCAGGTTTGGACAGGTAGATGAAGGCGTCAAAATAGCTGTTCCAGTTGCCCACGGCGCAGTACAGGGCGACAACCGCCAGGATGGCGCCCGACAGCGGCAGGGTGATGTACCACAGCATGCCATAGACCGAGCAGCCGTCCAGGTTGGCCGATTCGTACAGTTCCTCCGGGATGGAGTTGACCATGAAGGTGCGCGCTAAAATGATGAACCAGGGCCAGACGGAATTGGGCAAAATCATGGGCCAGATGGTGTCCAGCATCTTGAGGTCGCGGATGAGCAGGTAGGTGGGGATGAGGCCGCCGGAGAAGAACATGGTAAAAATAATGAACTTCATCAGGACATTGCGCCCCCACAGATCTTTCTGCGACAGCGGATAGGCGGCCAGCACCGTCATCACCAGGTTGAGGGAAGTGCCCAAAAACAAAATGCTCAGGGAGTTGCGGTAGCCCGTCATGATGTTTTTGTTCTTAAACACCTGGGCATAGTTTTCAAGCGTGAGGTCTACCGGCCACAGGTACATCTTGCCGGCGGTGACCGCCACGGCATCGCTGAAGGAAGCGCTGATAACATAAATCAGCGGATACACGATCAGCAGGGCAATCAGGCCCAGAACAAAAATAATGATGCCTTCAAAGATCACGTCCCCGCGGCTCATCCTGGAATGGCGTTTTTTGACCGGTGGCTGCAGTTTAGGTTTAATTTGCATTCATTTTCTCCTTCACCACAAGCTCGTCTCGCCCAATTTGCGGGAAAACCAATTCACCAGCAGCAGCAGCGCGCAGTTGATGACCGAGTTGAAAAGACCAATGGCGGTCGCCAGCTCGTACTGAGCCGACTCAATACCGATGCGATAGGAATAGGTGGAAATTACGTCGGCCACTGAAAGGTTCAAGTCATTTTGCATCAGGAATACTTTTTCAAACCCGACGCTCATGATGTAGCCG
>LSQX01228349.1_pt1 | contig 15682 bp, 14 predicted proteins | sample 654561 | NCBI WGS metagenome assembly LSQX01 (sample SAMN04489861, study PRJNA283612) | anaerobic digester metagenome | isolation source: 4 biogas reactors fed with cattle manure at either 37C or 55C with and... | place: Denmark: Kongens Lyngby | collected 2014 | reverse complement strand
TCATCCATGTCCCCGACCCTGGAAGACAGGGACGAAGTATTTGTTGAGAAGATTACCCGCCTTTTTCCTTCCGGCCTGAGAAGAGGCGATATCGTGACGGCAGACTCATTTCGTGATCTGACAAACAACCATGAGATAATGATTATCAAGCGGATTATCGGTCTTCCCGGTGAGCGTATCACCATCCGGGGCGGCTTCGTTTATATCGACGGTCAGCAATTGGATGAGCCTTATCTGGAAGAAGGAATGATGACATCGGAACACTCAGGTGAATACGCCGACATTCTGCTCGGTGACAATGAGTATTATTTGCTGGGCGACAACCGGATGAACAGCCGCGACAGCCGGGATGTCGGTCCTGTTTCGCGGGGGGAAATCGAGGGCAAGCTCTTCTTTCGCTTTCTTCCTTTCGAGCGGATCGGGAAGCCCAAGTAAGCCCGCGGGATGGAAATGGAATAAAGCAAGCGATGGAACGTCCACCTTCCGATCATATCCGAAATTTTTGCGTGATCGCCCATATTGACCACGGCAAGTCAACGCTGGCTGACCGCCTGATTGAACATACCAGCGCCGTTTCCGTGCGCTCAAGGCTTGACCAGGTGCTGGACAACATGGACATTGAGCGTGAGCGCGGCATCACCATCAAGGCCCGTGCCGTCCGTATGGAATATGAGGCCAGAGATGGCGGCCGCTACATCTATAATCTGATCGATACACCGGGCCATGTCGATTTCCATTACGAGGTGTCCCGGTCCCTTGCGGCCTGTGACGGCGCCATCCTGATCGTTGACGCTTCACAGGGTGTTGAGGCACAGACCCTGGCCAATGCCTACCTGGCCATTGACGCGGGCCTCGAGGTGCTGCCGGTCATCAACAAGATCGACCTGCCCGCCGCAAGGCCCGAAGAGGTGCGCCAGGAGATTGAGGATGTCATCGGGATTGACGCTTCCCATGCCCCGCTGATCTCAGCCAAGAATGACGTCAACATCGACCAGGTGCTGGAAGCCATCAAAGACTACCTCCCGCCTCCCGCAGGTGACGAGACCAAGCCGCTTCGCGCTCTCATCTTCGATTCACTCTACGATGCCTACCTGGGAGTTATCACCCATGTCAATGTCCGGGAAGGCCAGGTATCCAGGGGTGACGAGATCCTGATGATGCACTCAAAAAAGCAGTTCATCGTAGCCTCACTTGGTACGTTCAGCCCTACCTCCATGGAGCCCGGTGAAAGTCTTCGCGCCGGTGATGTCGGCTACATCACCGCCAGCATCAAAAATGTCCGCGATACGGCGCCGGGCGACACCATCACCCGGGCGGATGATCCTGCCCTGGAACCGCTTCCGGGCTACCAGCCTGTCCGACAGATGGTTTTTTGCGGCATGTACCCGGTTGACGGCGCTGACTACCCTGATCTTCGCGACGCACTGGAACGTTTGCAGCTCAACGACGCGGCCCTTTCTTTCGAACCGGAAACGTCGACCGCGCTCGGATTTGGCTTCCGATGCGGTTTCCTTGGTTTGCTCCACTACGAGATCATCCAGGAGCGGCTGGAAAGAGAGTTCGATCTTGACCTGATCTCGACCGCGCCCTCGGTCGCCTACCGGCTGAACATGGTTGATGGCAGCCAAACGACACTGGAAAATCCGACCAACATGCCAAAGCCTGAACAGATTGCCAGCATCGAAGAACCGGTCGTGGCCGCCTCGATCATGCTGCCGAAAGAGTACATCGGCAACGTCATGGAACTCTGTCATAATTACCGGGGAGTATACGTCAACACCCAATATGTTGACGAGAACCGGGTTAATCTCCACTATGACATGCCCCTGAACGAGATCATCTATGATTTCTTTGACGCCCTCAAGTCCAATTCAAAGGGCTACGCCTCGCTCGACTATGAGTTCAAAGGCTGGCAGGTGTCGGATCTGGTTAAACTTGATATGATGATCAATGGTGAACAGGTCGATGCCCTGACCTTCATCCTTCACCGCGACGACGCCTACAAGCGGGGCCGGGCCATGGCTGAAAAACTTCGGGAAAACATCCCCCGCCAACAATTTGAGATCCCCATCCAGGCCAGCGTCGGCGGCCGGATCATCGCCCGGGAGACCGTCCGCGCTTATCGCAAGGATGTTACAGCCAAGTGTTACGGCGGTGACATCACCAGGAAGAAAAAGCTTCTGGAAAAGCAGAAGGAAGGCAAAAAGCGCATGCGGCAGGTCGGCAGCGTTGAGGTTCCGCAGGAAGCCTTCATGAGTGTGCTCCGTTTGGGAGACTGATAAAGACGATAAGATGTAAGGTTGTAACGATAAGTCAAGACAACAAACATAACGATCAAAAAGCGGACATGGTGGAATTGGCAGACACGTTGGATTTAGGTTCCAATGGGAAACCGTGCAGGTTCGAATCCTGTTGTCCGCACCAATAGGAAGATCCGCTCCGGCTGGGGCGGATCTTTTTCAGACAAAATGTGTGGGTGTTACACTCGGTTTGAGTTACTGTTGGCATAAACGTCTGAGCTTATGGTGAAAAATGATTAATGAATCAATTCAAAAATGGCGTTTGGCCGGGTTCTTAATCGCCCTTATGGTCTTTCTATCATCTTGTGGGATAAACGGTGATTTGCGCGATATTTCCGTAGATATCAGTACCCACAGCGTTGTGTTCAAAAGTGAGAGAGGCTTCGGCAATGATCGCTTCGATATATACTCTTTTTCTTTAAAGAAACCAGAAGACATGAGTGGCTTTCACATGGTGAGTGAAGAGTACGAGAAATTCTTCTGGGATTTCAGGTGCATGATTGATGTAGAACTAATGAATGATCCTTCCAAGGCATCCTCATTAAAAGTATTAAAAGCAGATATAGATAAGATAAAGAATCAGGAAGACGGGCGATATTTGTATGTAAGTTCGAATGGTACACGTAAGTTATACGTGTATAGCCCAACTTTGAATGCCGGCTATTGTTTAATTTTGGTGATTTAGGATTTTTGACTGGTAATCTCCCTATTGTCAATCTTTTGAGTATTTCGCTCAATTAGAGCCATCATCGTCTATTGACAAGATCGACTTGTCGTTAGGTAAGAATATTCAATGTACTCCTGCGCTTTCTGAAGCTTATGTGTGGATTGTATTTGTTTTGGCGCAGGAAGCCAAACCGTTTCAGGTCCACTCCGGATGGGGCGGATCTTTTTTCAAAAACTTCATCTATTGGCGTCTGGCACTAAAAGATCTTATAAAAGCTATAATAAAACGAAAATGAGATCTCGAGGCCATCGGTTTATTGGTCACCAAGAGGACGTATGGGAGCACTTTTACTATGAATGATCAAATTCTCGTCATTTTAATTATCCTGGCCACCCTTTACCTCTTTGTTGATGGAAGAATCCGCTATGACTTTGTGGCCCTCCTGGCACTTGTGACCTTGGTCTTGACCGGCGTGATCGATGGGAAAGAGGCCTTTAAGGGATTTGGCCATCCTGCTGTAATTACTGTCGCGGCCGTTTTGATTATTTCAAGTGCCTTAATCAAGACAGGGGCCATTGAAAAGCTGGTCGGCCTGCTTGGCAGGGGAAACGACAGCATTCGGCTGAAAGTCTTAAGCCTGATGTCCATCACGGCCTTGCTGTCTGCCTTTATGAACAATGTTGGTGCCCTGGCCATCATCATGCCCATCTGCATGACCCTGGCTAAAGACAAGGATATCCCGCCATCAAAACTCTTAATGCCGGTGGCTTTTGCCTCTTTGCTTGGAGGGATGATCACGGGGATAGGGACCCCGCCCAATCTCATTATCTCCACCTTCAGGGTTCAGGCAGGTTCAGAGCCCTTTTCCTTCCTGGCCTTCATGCCTGTCGGCTTGAGTGTCACGATAGCAGGCATTCTCTTCACCGCTTTCATCGGCTGGAAATTGATCCCTGTCAGGGGGTCATCCAAGCTGGAGGACAGGTTTAACCTGGACAATTATCTTTTTGAGCTTATCGTGTCAGAAGCCTGCCCCGGTGAAGGGGTCAGGCTGAAGGATTTTCAAAGTCTCTATGGAGAGTCGGTCAATGTCGTCAGCATTATGAGGGAAGGCGATCGGATTTTATCCCCTGGTGCCAGCCAGAAGATTTTTCCTCATGACTTATTGATCGTCAAATCTTCATCGGAAAGACTCAATAACTTGACCAGAAAAAGCTGCCTGCAATTAAAGGGCCCAAAAAGTCAGAAGCTGATTTCCGAAAACAATCTCCGCTCCAACGACATTTCCCTGGTTGAAGTCGTTTTACGAGATGATTCGCCTCTCATCGGGAGGACAGCGATCGAAACCCAACTTAGAACGAGATACAATGCCAATTTAATTGCAGTGTCCCGCAGGGGGAGGATCAATGTTGAGAGGCTGAAGTCCTTAAAATTCAACAGGGGAGATATTCTTTTGCTGCAAGTGGCGACCTCTTCCCTGGATGATATTTTTGGCAAAATCAGGTGTCTGCCCCTGGCCAAAAGGGAGACCGGCTTAAAAATTATGGATTCATCAAGGGAGCAGAAGATCACGCTACTTATTTTCGGGATCTCCATCATCCTGACCGTTTTGGAACTTGTGCCGGTCCAAATCTCCTTTACCCTGGCCAGCCTGGCCCTGGTCTTCTTCAGGATTATCAGCCCCAGGGAGTTTTACCAGGCCATTGAGTGGCCTACCATTATCATGATCGGTTCCCTCTTTGCCCTGGGAGAGGCCTTGGAGACAAGCGGAGGCTCTGAAACTCTGGCCAATATCATCTCCGGGACCTCTAGCTATTTGTCGCCTGGCCTCCTGCTGGCTTTGATCATGACCATTACCGTAGTCTTGACCAATATTGTTAATAATAATGCCGCGACCATTTTAATGGCGCCTATTGCCCTGCGTGTCGCTGCCTTACTTGGCGCCTCCCACGATCCTTTTTTAATGGCCGTCTGTGTCGGGGCTTCCATCTCCTACATAACCCCTATAGGTCACCAATCCAACACCCTGATTATGGGTCCCGGCGGCTTCAAATTTGCAGACTATTGGCGCTTAGGCCTGCCCCTGTCCATTCTCTCTATCGCAGTCGGAACACCTCTCATCCTTATGGTCTGGCCCTTGTAGATCAAGGTCCAGGTCGGACGGGCAACATGTGAGGAAACACACAAGAGGAGATTGACAATCAAACATTTAAACTCCAAGCGATGAAAAGCAAAGTGGTGGAAAGAATTCTACATGCACCCGATGCACCTTTTGAACCATTCGTGTGGATTGGATACGCTTTGACCCAGGAAGCCAAAATTTGAGAGGGTTCGCTTCTCCGAAGCGGATTTTTCATTTGAAGTCTTTCGGGTTTTTGGCCCTGCGGATATCTGCAATATATGCGGGTTAGGATAAGAAATAATGCGGGTTGTTGTTGACGAATAATGCGGGATGTAATATTGTAAATATGCGGCATCTAAAAGTGCTTCGTGAGGGAGACTGAAATATGAAATACAAACCACGCATTGTCGATGCTAGAGTCGAGGAATATTTATCTTCCTTACGGTGCACTCTTAATTGAAGGCCCAAAATGGTGTGGGAAGACGACGACGGCTTCCCAGCATTGTAAGAGCCTGTTTAATTTAGGCGACCCAGCAGGAAATTTTAGCAATCGTACACTGGCAAGTACGGATATCTCTTTTGTCTTGAAGGGAAAATCGCCGCGTTTAATCGATGAGTGGCAAGAAGTGCCTTCAATTTGGGATGCAGTCCGCATGGAAGTGGACAAATCCAATCTCAAAGGACAATATATTATGACAGGTTCAGCTACACCAAATAGGAAAGGTGTCTTGCATAGCGGAGCGGGTAGAATCGGGCGTTTGAAGATGCGTCCCATGTCTCTTTTTGAATCCGGCGATTCGTCGGGACAGATTTCCTTGAAAGCCCTTTGTCAGGGTCACATAGATCACATCATGACTTATGATCACGGTCTCCTCCATATCATTGAACTCATTGTACGTGGTGGCTGGCCGGCCAATATTGGGATTCCCGCAAGACAGGCCGCACGAGTGTCCCATGATTACATTCAGGCTGTGGTCGAAGATGATGTGCTTCGTGTTGACGGAATAAAACGAGACAGATCGAAAATGCTACTTCTGCTGAAATCCCTGGCAAGAAACGAAAGCACTACGGCAACGCTCTCCACACTGAATAGAGATATTGAAGATGTTGATGGTGTCGGCTTGTACCGGGAAACGGTCAGTGAATATTTGGATATCTTTAATCGTCTTTTCCTCACGGAGAATATTCCTCCTTTTTCCAGTCAGCTTCGTTCAAGGGCCAGGTTGAGGAAAGCAGAGAAACGCCGTTTTGTCGATCCTTCTTTGGCGAGCGCTTTACTGAGAGTTACACCGGACAAATTGCTTCAAGACTTGAACACTTTAGGCTTCTTATTTGAGAGTCTTTGTCTAAGAGACCTGCAAGTCTATGCTGAGTCATTTGATGCTCAGCTCTACCACTACCAGGATTATGGCAAGGATGAATTTGATGCAGTCATTGAACTCGACAATGGAGAGTGGTGTGCATTCGAGGTGAAATTGGGGGCCAATCAAATAGACGAAGCAGCGAAAAAGATGCTCGTCATCCAAAAGAAACTTCAGGTAAAAGACGGAGGAAAAGCCCCTAAAGTTCTTTGCGTCATTTGTGGACTTTCAAAAGCCGCTTATCGACGACGTGACGGCGTATTCGTGGTTCCTATCACTGCGCTGAAGCCTTGATATCGGGGAGGATTTCAGACCCGGGCAAGGATGAGCTCTGCCTTACCTAGAAAAACAGAATCGTATTCAATCCAGGCCCAGGAGGCCAGTATAGGGGCCCGTGAGGAAATCTCAAGGTGTGTCTCAAGGCTGGGAGCCTCCTTGCAACTCAATCGGTGGACCAAGATGAGTAAGCAATAGGTTGGATACCAGGCACTGAAGTTGTGGGAACTTATACGCTTAGCGAATGGGATAAACCCGACTTTCAGGCGGCCGAAGAATCTTTGTGTGATAAAGGAAAGGTCAAGGAAGAAGTGGGGTGTCCACTTTCTAGAAAGGGCTTCACTTTGGCCTTTGGATTTCAGTGAGGCCATAGAAAGACCTCGCAGAATCGTTTTGGTCCCTGTCCAGCTTTCGAGAAAATTGGTTATGCTAACATAAAAATATATTTTATCAGGCATTGCTTATGGCGATTGCCTGATAATTATTGGGAGGAGGACATGATGAGAGCTTACCATCGAACACTTATTTTGCTTTTGGTATTTGCACTCGCCTTGGTTACAGCTTGCGCAGGAGAATCTAAACCAGGAGAAGAATCGGATCCAGTCGTTACCCCAGCGACGACAGAAGGACCAGTTGAAACGAAAGACCCTCCAGTCGTTACTCCAACCAAGACAGAAGGGCCGGTTGAAACGGAAGGCCCGGAAATGGAGGGAGAGCCCCAACTGGTTTGGAGCCACAAACACGAGAATAATATCCATAGTGTGGCCACATCCGACGAAACCGTGGCTGTAGGGGAGTATAAAGTAACTTATATTCACCATCTCTCGGATGGCTCGCTGATGGATGTCCTAATCCATGAGCATGCAGTTGAGGATACGGAGTTCTCCCCAGATGGAAGCGTTTTAGCTGCGGGCCAGGGCTATTGGGGCGTCCTTCTCTCGGAACTTTCGGACGATGATGAACCCAAGACCATTGGAAGTGGTTACAACAGCCGCCTGGCTTTTTCTCCTGATGGTCATTCTATAGCGACAGGTAATCGCGAGGGTATCGTTTGGATTTGGGAGCTTGACGGTTTAAGCCAGACGGCCGCTCTTGAAAACCCTGAGCTCGCAAACAAAACAGTAACGGGAAGATGGCTGCTTGCCATCGATTATCATCCGTCAGGTCAACTGCTGGCAGCAACACACACTGACGGCAGCATCTATATCTGGGATATTGAGAAAGAAGAAGTAGTCCAGTCACTGCAATATGGTGCCGATGTAACGGCAAGCCATACCTTTCGTTTTTCGCCAAGGGGCAGCGAAATGGCTTGTGCTGTAAAGGATGGCGGTCAACACCTGATTCGACTGATGCCAGTTGATGGCGGTGATGCGACACGCGATCTTATCGTGCCAGAACGCGTAATGGATCTGAATTATTCCCCCGATGGCAGGTTATTGGCTGTTGCGTCCCGCCTGGCCACAACTCTATGGGATCTTGCTTCCGGGGAGTTGATCTACACATTAAATCAGACCATCACGACAAGTCCGACTATCACTTCACCGATCGCCTTAACATTCACGCCAGACGGAGGGCATTTAGCCGTCGCACGCTGGGATGGAACGATCGAGTTATGGCGGCTCCCGGGGGCTGAACCCATCCCTCCTCCACCGGTCGATATGCGCAAGCCCCCGCCCTTGCCAGGCGATGTCTTATTTGACACCGGCAGCGCGGAGTTAAAGCAGGAGGCCTTTGTCGAACTTGAAGCGCTGGCAGAAGAGCTCCATGCCAACTTTACGAAAGCCACCATCACCTTTGTAGGCCATACCGACAGCCGGGGCGATGCAAAGAGCAATCTTCAACTTTCAATAGATCGGGCTCAAGCCATTAAAGATTGGTTCCAAGACTGGGCGGATGAAAAGGGATACAGTGAATGGATCTTGCTTGTCGATGGAAAAGGCGATAGCGAATTGAAAGTGCCCGATGTCGATATTGAAGGCAACTTTCTTAAAGACGCCGGTTCGCTCAACCGTCGCGTAGAAATAGAAATTGAACCTTAGAGGACTGGAATCGGCAAAGCACTCAGGCAAAAAGTGAAACCATTGCTTGTCGAAGAAAAATGCACCCAAAAAGGTCCGCTCCGAGTGGAGCGGACCTTTTGCGACCATCATGATCGAAATCCTAAAATCTTAGCTAGCTGGTATACAGTGACCACATAGATCTGTTTTTTGCAGCCATTGACTCAAAAGGACATCATGAGCTCGGATAGCTGTAGCTGTATTCATTCCCGTCCGCTGACATGGCTTCCCAATCTAATCCTGCTCTGCTGTACCATTCGGGCGCAACCTTAGGGAAATCAAGGCTTTCATTACCTGTCAACCGTGCAGGAAGGCCAGGTGATGTCGCAAAGCCGATCACCCCATCCTTCTTGTCGTCTATGCTGATCAGGACATGATTGGTGTCTAGGCCTAGCTGTTCCTGGAAGAGATCAGGGCAATAATACTGGACGGCGTAGCCATAGGAGGTCTCGAGAAACTCTAAGTATATTTCTATGGGAGCCTCAGGGTTATGGTAGGTTATGATGATCCACCTGCCGCCATCGACAAACTCAGCAGTGGTTGTCGATTCTGGAGACGTGTCACTCTTTTTATAAGTCAGGACATTCTTGTTTCCTTCGCGTTTAAAACTAACATCTTTCTCATTAATATCTTGATATTCAGCCCATTTTGATGGATCTAAGTTCCCCAGTGCAACGTCCTGCCCTTCCAAGGACATTTCAATCGAGAGCATTGTCTTCAAATATACGTTTGAATTTTCCAGCTTGTCTTGAAGACTGTCTATGCCCTCGTATATGCCCCAGATCATAAGCTCCTTATCCCATTTGAAATCCTCAAAAGCTTTGGAAGCTACGCTACCTTCGACCACTTGGTCTTCGCCCTCCACCGATCCGGTCGGTCCAGCGCCTCCTGGTTCTGTTCCTGGTGTCTCCGGCCCCGATACTGGAACCTTTGTTTCATCTTCTTGCCCCTGATCTGCAGGCTCTCCCTTGGCGCAGCCAGCCAGAGCAGCAATGACCAGTATGAGGACAAGGCCAACTAAAACAACTCTTTTCATACCTACCCCATCCTTTCTACTTGTCCTTCCCGGTTCCCTCCCCGGGCAATCTGATGTAATAATCATACATATTAATTGATTATTTGTACAATTTGACCATCAAGTCCTTCTAAGGCAGGATGCCAAACTGTCCCTGGTCCGTTTCAAGCGGGGCCTAGCATTTTAGATAAATGCCTGGGGCTTACACTCGATTTGGGTTAGGATAAGCCCAGACGTCTGAGCTAGTGGTGGATCGATGGATAATAAAACAATTCAAAAATGGCACTTGGCCGGGTTTTTAATCGCCCTTATGGTCCTTCTCTCCTCTTGTAGGATCAGCGGTGATTTGAAGGAAATATCCGCGGATATCAGTACTTACAGCCTTATCTATAAAAGTGAGAGAGGCTTGGGCAATGATCGTTTCGACATATACGCCTTCTCCTTGAAGAAAGCTGAAGACATGGGTGACTTCCTCAAGGTGAGTGAAGAGTCTGCCAAATTCTTTTGGGATTTCCTGGTCATGATTGACCTAGAAGCCATCAATGATCCATCCCGGGCATCCTCATTGAAAGCAGTAAAAGCTGATATCGATCACATAAGAAATCAGGAAGACGGGCAATATCTCTATGTAATTTCGGACGGTAGCAGTAAGTTGTACGTCTATAGTCCAACTTTGAATAGTGGTTATTGCCTTCTTTTGGTCATTTAGGATCTCGATTGGGCATCTTCCCATTATCGATCTTAGGAGTATTTCCCTTAAACTCAGCCATTTTCCGAATCCTGTCCAAATGTCGTTCGTACCACGATCGGGACAAGTTCGATAGGAGTGATCAATCCGGCCTTGGGATTTCAGCGAGGCCATAGAAAGACCTCTTAGAACCACTTCAATCTCTGTCCAGTTTTTGAGTTAATTCGTTATGTTAACATAAAAACATATTTTATCAGGTATTGTTTGTAGCGATTGCCAGATAATTATTGGGAGGAGGGTATGATGAAAGCTTTTCATCGAGCACTTGTTTTACTTTTGGTATTTGCACTTGCCTTGACTGCAGCTTGTGGAGGTGAACCTCAACCTACAGAAGAACCGCCTGTAGTCCCCAGCACAGAGGCAACAGAAGGACCGGTTGAGACCAAGGAGCCGGTTGAAACAGAAGGTCCGGTTGAAACGGAAGCCCCGGAAATAGAAGGGGAACCCGAACTGATTTGGGTCCGCGAATTTGAGGATGATACGGTCTCAAGTTTTGCCACATACGGTGAAACCCTTGCTGTGGGGATGTATTTAGTCGTATACACTCACCATATCTCGGATGGCTCCTTGATGGATGTTTTAATCCATGAGCATGATGTGGAAGATCTGGCCTTCTCCCCTGATGGAACAGTCTTAGCTGCAGGCCAGCAAGTTTCCGGTGTGCAAATCACCGAACTTGCTGACAAAGCCGAACCGAAGAACCCTCACCGCGGCTTTAATAACTGCCTGGCCTTTTCTCCTGATGGTCTTTCGATTGCGACAGGAAATCGGGACGGGATTGTTTGGATTTGGGAGCTCGATGGTTTAACCCAGACGGCGGCCCTTGAATACCCTGATTTTTCAAACCCGGACAAGGGCTTTGGTGGCGAATGGTTGACAGCCATCCATTACCATCCGTCAGGCAAACTGCTGGCAGCAAAACACTGGGATGGCAACGTCCACATCTGGGATCTTGAAAAGAATGAAATCATCCAGTCATTGGAATCTACTGACACAGATAGAAACTTTCGTTTTTCGCCAAACGGTCTTCATATGGCTTATACAGTTGAGGATGGCGGTGAACGCTTGGTTCGAGTGGTTACCCTTGATGGCGGTGAAGTGATAGGCGATATTGTCCTGCCAAAAGACGTACGGGACCTGAATTTTTCTCCCGATGGCAGCTTATTGGCAGTTGCGTTCTACGGTTCCCCCATAATGATATGGGATCTTGCTTCCGGGAACTTACGCTATACCCTGGACCGGGAAATATCGCCCCTTGAGGGTGCTGAGTATCTCAATAATGATCCCTATGTCGTAACCTTTACGGATGACGGAGGGCATGTAGCCGTCGCATCAAGGGCATCCAAGTCGAATGGAATGGTTGAACTATGGCGGCTTCCCGGGGCTGAGCCAATCCCTCCTCCACCTGTCGATATCCGCAAGCCCCCACCCTTGCCCGGTGATGTTTTATTTGACACAGGCAGTGCCGACTTGAAGCAGGAAGCCTTTGTGGAACTTGAAGCTTTCGCGGAAGAACTCTATGCCAGTATCACGAAAGCCACCATCACCTTTGTAGGCCATACGGACAGCCGGGGCGATGCCAAGAGCAATCTTCAGCTTTCAATTGATCGGGCGCAAGCCATTAAAGATTGGTTCCAGGACTGGGCAGATAAAAAGGGCTCTGTTGAATGGGTCTTGCTTGTCGATGGAAAGGGTGACGCCGAATTAAAGGTGCCTGATGTGGATGTTGAAGGCAACTTCCTTAAAGAGGCCGGTACACTTAACCGTCGCGTTGAAATAGAGATTGAACCTTAGAAGGGATCTCCCTTACTTGGCCTGGGATGCCAAACTGGCTAAGGTCCGCTCCTCTGGGGCGGACCTTTTGTCATTGTCAGGGTAGGAAACATAATCCTTGAGTGCCTCAGACTGAAGGTGGACAAGTTACATGCAAGCCCGCTTTTTTCATCTGGCCTTTGGCTACAAGCGTTTATAGACGACACTCCCGCAAGAAAAACTTCCCAAAATTAACGCTTACATATTGACAGGCATCTATGTGAGTTGTAGGATGTCATATAGATAAACATGAATGTGAGGTAAAGGATGAATATCAGCCAGGTATCAAAGATCTGTAAAGCTCTGGGGGAAGAAAACCGTGTCAGCATCGTCAAGCTTCTTACGGATGGCGAGCGATGTGCTTGTGACCTGTTGAAAGATTTGAATATTACTCAGCCTACCCTGTCACATCATATGAAAGTGCTATCGGCATGTGACCTGATTATCACCCGAAAAGAGGGTAAGTGGTCTTATTATTCACTGGATTGTGAAACGCTTACAGAGTTTAGGGCTTTCATTGCAAGCCTTGACTGCAACAAAAGCAGGCGGAGGTGCAGCTGCTCATGATTTGGTCTTTTATCCAGGACCAGCTTTTGGGTATGAGCTGGTTGAATGATCTTGTTGGCAGGGGGCTGAGCGCGCTGGGACTGGACGTCGGCAGCCGTATTGGCGGCAGTGTTCAGTTCTTCATCTATGATGTGCTGAAAATAGTGATTTTGCTTTGTCTGCTGATATTCATTATTTCAGTTATTCAAAGTTATTTTCCGCCCGAACGTAGTCGTAGAATCTTAGGTCGCTTCAAAGGGATTGCTGCCAACGCCCTTGCGGCCCTGCTCGGTACGGTGACACCTTTTTGTTCCTGTTCGTCTATTCCTCTTTTTATTGGGTTTGCCAGTGCCGGCTTGCCGCTGGGTGTGACCTTCTCATTTCTTATATCTTCACCCATGGTGGACTTGGGCTCTCTTGTCCTTTTAATGAGCATATTCGGAGCTAAGGTGGCTGTCTTGTATGTCCTATTCGGGCTCATTATCGCGGTGGTTGGTGGCACTATTATTGAGAAGTTGCGCATGGAAAAGCAGGTTGAGGGTTTTATATATTCAGCTGTCAATATCGATTCGGAGTCTCCGGAGCTGACCAGAAAAGACCGTATCGAATTTGCCAAAGCGCAAACGCTATCAACACTCAAGCAGGTCTTTCCATACATTCTTATCGGTGTGGGCATTGGCGCGGGGATACATAACTGGATCCCCCATGAATGGATTGTCTCCTTGCTGGGAAGTAAGAACCCCTTTGGTGTCATACTGGCGACCCTGGTTGGCATCCCCATGTATGCAGATATCTTTGGCACCATACCGATTGCGGAAGCATTGCTTTCTAAAGGTGCACAGTTGGGTACCGTGCTGTCTTTTATGATGGGCGTCACCACCTTGTCCCTGCCATCTTTGATTATGCTCAGCAAGGCCGTAAAACCAAAGTTGCTGGCACTTTTCATTGCCATGTGCACGATCGGTATTATCATCGTTGGCTATTTATTTAATGCACTGCAAGCAATACTTGTTTAGGGAGATTTATCATGGCAAGGTTTGGAAAGAAATACAAAATTGAGAAGACGGCGGCTTGTTCTTGCGGCGACTGCGATTCAAAGGGTACGACAGAAGTCGAAAAGGTTAGGGGACAGGGCGCAAGCATAAAAATCCTGGGGAGCGGATGTGCCAAGTGCAATGCGCTGGAGAAGGCTACCAAGGCTGCATTAGAGGAACTTAAGATGGATACGGCCATCGATCACCTGACAGATTTTGCCGAGATCGCAGCATATGGGGTCATGACGACTCCCGCCCTGGTGGTAGACGGGAAAGTCGTTTCATCTGGCAAAGTCCTCAAGACTGACCAGATTGCAAAGATACTTCAGGACGTCAGAGGGTAAAAGGATGGAAAAAGATAAAAATCAGGGTATAAGTTTTTTTGAAAAGTACCTTACCGTCTGGGTTATTCTGTGTATGGTGGCCGGCATATTGATTGGCAAGTATCTCCCCGGCATTCCGGCCTTTCTCGGGCATTTCGAGTATGCCAGCGTCTCCATACCTATTGCCATACTTATTTGGCTCATGATTTATCCCATGATGCTGAAGGTCGACTTTCAGAGCATAAAAAATGTGGGGAAAAATCCAAAGGGTTTGTTTGTTACCTGGATCAGTAATTGGCTTATAAAGCCCTTTACCATGTTTGGCATCGCCTGGTTATTTTTCTTTGTCATTTTCAAAAGCCTTATTCCGGCGGATCTGGCAAAAGATTATCTTGCCGGGGCCATATTGCTGGGTGCGGCGCCTTGTACCGCCATGGTATTTGTATGGTCTCATCTGACAAAGGGAAATGCAGCCTATACGGTCGTGCAGGTTGCGACAAATGACCTGATTCTCCTGGTCGCATTCACACCCATAGTGGCCTTGCTTCTCGGTGTCGGAGGGGTAAGCATTCCGTGGGATACCTTGATTCTATCGGTAGTATTGTTTGTGGTTATTCCCTTGACAGGAGGCATATTGACGAGAAATGCCGTCATAAAGAAGCGGGGGTTTGAGTTTTTTGAAAAGCAATTCATACCTAAATTCGGAAACATTACGATTTTTGGCTTATTGCTGACCCTTATCATTATCTTTTCATTCCAAGGGGAAGTTATTTTGAATAATCCCTTGCATATTGTGCTGATCGCCATACCTCTCATTATTCAGACTCTCTTGATATTCTTTATTGCCTACATGGCAAGTAGAATCTTGAAACTGCCACACGATATCGCCGCACCTGCCGGAATGATCGGCGCTTCAAATTTCTTTGAACTGGCCGTTGCCGTTGCCATTTCACTTTTTGGAACCAAATCACCTGCAGCCCTCGCCACGATAGTCGGTGTATTGGCTGAGGTTCCGATTATGCTTTTACTAGTAAAGATCGCCAACAGTACAAGGGGGTGGTTCAAGTATGAGCAAGCCTAAGGTAGCCTTTATCTGTGTTCATAATTCTTGTCGAAGTCAAATCGCTGAAGCGCTTGGAAAACATTTGGCAGGAGAGGTCTTTGATAGTTATTCTGCCGGTACAGAGCTGAGGGATCGTATCAATCCTGATGCAGTGAGGATCATGAAAGAAGTCTATGGGATTGATATGGAAGAAAATCAGTTCCCTAAACTACTGGACCAAATTCCTCCCGTAGATATTGTTGTTACCATGGGCTGTGATGTCCTTTGCCCATTCCTTCCCAGCCAGCGTCAAGAAGACTGGGGCTTGGATGACCCGACTGGCAAGCCTGACGAGGACTATATTAAAGTCATCAAAATCATT
>LSQX01155008.1_pt1 | contig 15682 bp, 12 predicted proteins | sample 654561 | NCBI WGS metagenome assembly LSQX01 (sample SAMN04489861, study PRJNA283612) | anaerobic digester metagenome | isolation source: 4 biogas reactors fed with cattle manure at either 37C or 55C with and... | place: Denmark: Kongens Lyngby | collected 2014 | reverse complement strand
TGGTTCGAGTCTCCTCGATCGTCATCTCGGGGTTCTCGGCCATCGTCGAGACCCAGAGCTTGTACATGTTGCCCAGTGCAGCGCTCTCACTACTTGCCATCAGTCACTCCTTTGTTCCTATATATAGCGATGTTCTCTTGCCGCTGCCTCTTGCGAAGAGCAGCGGCGGGTTGAACCGCGCTCAGCGAGCACGGCACATTTTCAGTGGTCTACTCACGCGGCTCTCCCGGCGCCCAGGTGAACGGCCCGAAGAGACCCTGCGCCATATCGAGTCGGTCGCGCTCGGCGCCGCCCAGCCACATCTGAACGATCTTGTAGTCGCGCATGTATTTCTCGATGTGCGACTCGTAGGCGTAGCCGGCCGATCCCATCAGCTGCATCGCCTTGTTGGTGACCATCATGGCCGTGTCGCCGGCGAACGATCGTGCAGCGGAGAATTTCGCCTTCATCTGCGCTTCCCAGGGATTCCCGTAGACTTCCGGGTTCATCACCTGAGAGGTGACCGACAGATAATACTGACGCGACATCTCGATGCCCCGCCACATCTCGGCGAGCGTCGCAGCGAAGAGCGAACGCTCGCGCATCGGCTTGCCCTCGATGATCCGGTTCTTGGTCCAATCGAGGCAGGTCTCGAACACCGCCTCCGAGAGGCCGGTGAGTCGGGCTGCCCCGGCGAGCCGGCCGAGCCCGATGACATAGCCTTTGATGAGCTTGGTGCCTTGCCCGGGTTCGGTGTCGATACGGTAGCGCTTCGGAATCCGCACGTTGTTGAACCAGATGTCGGTGTTCGCTTCGGTGTACGAGAAACCCATCTTCTCGTAGGGCTGCGAGAACTCGAGGCCGGCAGAATCGCCCGGTACGTAGAAGATGCCTGCGCTGTCTTCGCCCCCGGCAGGGTCCGTGATGGCGATGACCCAGTACCCAAGGTGCCCGGTCATGTGCTCCGACTGGAAGTTCTCGGAAGGGCCGGCCGGGCCCGGCCACAGCTTGTGGCCGTTGATGATGTACTCGTCGCCGTCTTCGGTGGCGACGGTGTTGAGCGTCCGATAGCCGAGCGCCGGATCCTCTACGTTCGCTCCGCCGGCCGGCTCGGTGATCGCGAAGCAGGCTGTCCAGACCTCATCGCCGGTGATGCGCGGTGCGAGTTCTTCGAGCAGGTCGTCTCGGCCTGCGGCGATCAGCACCGAGATGGCCCAGTGCAGTTTGCCCACTTTGGTGGCGAGGCCGATGTCGGCGCGCGCGAGTTCCTCGTTGATCATCTGACGCACGACCGGCGAGAGGCCGTCGCCGCCGAACTTCGTCGGGAGGATCGCCCGCCCAACGCCGAAGTCGAGCAGCTTCGCATAGAGGCGATGGATGGTCTCTTTGGCGAGCTTCGGATCGCGGTGCCACCCGCCCTCGATATCGTGCCGGTACGGCATCAACTCGGCGTCGACGAAGCGGCGGAAATGCTCGGCGACTTCGACCTCATCCTCGCTGCAGAATGCCAGATTGTATTTCTGTCGAGCGGAGAGCAGCTTGTACCCGCCGAGGCCGTCGGGGCCCGGGTGCTGCATCTGTTCGGAATGGCTCATTGCTCCCTGCTTTCTTCGTCGGGACGGATGTGAGATGGTTCGTCTCCGCCTCGTTGCCGATAGGTTCTGCGCCAAGCTGAAATCAATCTGCAATGCCTGTGATGCGCTGACTAGATACTACATGTATTTCAGATGTGCACAATCTTTATTTCTAATCCGGATATCCGTTCGCAGGTCCCGGGCAGGCTCTCACCCCGCAGCGCGCCGAAGCATGCGCGAGGCGTTGCCCATCCCGGAAACATCCGGCCGGTGTATGCTGGATTTTCGAGCTTCGGGACTTCCCGATACACCAGGAGTTGGGACTGCTGGAGGCAGATGCAGGCGAATAAAGAGATCAGTGCCGTCGAGCGCGCCCACCATGCGCTCCGCTCCTCGATTCTCAGCGGAGAACTTGCTCCCGGGGCGATGATCAGCGAAGCCGCAGTGGCCGAATCGCTCTCGATGAGCCGAACCCCCGTACGCTCGGCCCTGGCACGACTGCAGGACGAGGGCTGGATCACCATTTACCCGCGACGCGGGGCACTCGTCTGCGAACTCACCGTCGAGCAAGTGCGCGGGGCAGCGGAGGTGCGGCGCGCCCTTGAATCGACAGGAGTCTCGGAGGGAACGCCTCAAGCTCGCAAAGAGCTTGAGCAACGGGGCATTGAGAACCTGCACAGGCAGCAGGAGGCGCTCGAAGCAGGCGACCATGACGCTTTCGCAACGCTGACGATGGAGTTTCATCGAAGCTTCGTCGAACTCGCCTCCAACCCCATCATGCTCTCCATCTATGACCGCCTGCTCGACTTCCTGCGCCTCTCCCTCGCGCGAAGCGCACAGAAGTGGATGGGCGAACCTGTGCAGATCATCGCCGAGCACAAAGAGATGCTCAAGGCCGCGGTCGAGGGCAACACAGCGGAGTTTCTGGATCTGCTCAAGTCTCACCAGACCCGGATCTACGAACTGCGCTGAGCATCAGGTAGAGCCAACGGCTGACCGCTGTCCTTTCACCGCAGCCCTCCGCCAGCAGGGTCGTTCCGCGGCGTTGCATGACAGTGCGATCGATGCTGCATTACACTGATCTCGGATATGAATCCCACTTGTATCCCAGATTTAGGAGAAGGGCAGCCGATGCCGCAGGCTTTGCCGACATCACGCGGGCAATCGCCTGGCGTCAAGAAGCTCCTGCTGCTGCTCTTTGCCACCGGCTGGGCCGCGAACCACTTCGCCGCCCTGATCCCCGTGCTCCACGAAAGCGGGAGATATCCCTCAGGCAGTCTGGAAGCCGCGTTCGGCCTCTACGCGCTCGGGTTGCTCCCCAGTCTGCTCACCGGCGGCGCACTCGCAGATCGGTTTCATCCTCGCCCGCTCATTGTGGTCGGCGCCCTCGCCGCGGCGGTCGGCAATCTCTTCATCCTGCTCTCCTCGGGCCCCCTCGGCACCTCGCTGGCACGCTTCCTGGTCGGGCTCGGCGTCGGGATCTCCATAAGCGCAGGTAACGCCTGGATGGCGAGAATCCGGCCGAACGGCGGCCCGACCCTCGCCGGAACGATCATCACCACGGGCTTTGCGGTCGGGCCTCTGCTGGGCGGCCTCATCTCCGAGCTCTTGCCCGACTCCATGAACCTCGCGGCACCCATCCTCACCACCGTCGCGCTCTCGAGCATCACGGCAATGCTCGTCGCCTCGATACAGGTCGCCGATTCCGCAGGGGCCGAACTCCACGGGATCGACGGCTCAGCAGCGCACCCACCTGCCCGGCCTCTCGAGAGCCTCCGACCGGTGTTGTGGCGGGCGATTCCGATGGCGCTATGGGTGTTCTCATGCGTGACCGTTCCCGTGGTCGTTCTCGTGACCCGCATGACCGATGAGTTCAGCGGCCCGGTTCCCGCGGGTCTGCTCTCGTTCACGGCGCTCGGCTCCGGCGCCATCACTCAGATCATCGCGAGGCGCCGCAGATGGGGCTTCGGCTCTGGCCCGGTCGGCCTCGTGGTCGCGGCAGCGGGCTTCACTGTCGCTGCATTCTTCAGCGCCCCCGCAACACCCGCGCTCGCACTCGGCTGCGCCGTACTGCTCGGCATCGCCTACGGGCTCAACCTGCGCAACGGGCTGATGGACATCGAAGCCCTGGCGCCCAAGAGCAGGAGAGGTCTCGTGGGGGGCATCTTCTACGTGGCGACCTACACTGGATTCGCGGTCCCATACCTGCTCACGACCCTGGAGCCCGTAGCCGGCGGCACTCTACCGCTGTTGACCCTCGGTGCCCTCTCCCTCGCCACAGCAGCCCTTCGCATCACCCAGTTGCGAAAGGCATCGATTCCCGGTCGTGCACCGCACAATAGAGAAATCAGAGCTTCATGACTCGCACCAACGGCTCCGCTGCAGCCCCGCATGATCAGCAACTCATCCGGGTGCAGCGACGAACGATGATCGTCCTCATCGCTTCTCAGATCGTCGGCACGGTCGGCGTCGGCGTGGCACCTTCGATCGGCGTGCTGCTTGCAGGCGAGGTCACTCAGAACGAGGCCTGGGCGGGACTCGCACGAACCGCGAGCACCTTGGGCGCTGCGCTGCTCGGCTTCCCACTCGGCAGCCTGGCCGCACGCCGGGGCCGCCGTTTCGCGCTCAGCTCTGGCTGGTGGCTGGCTGCACTGGGCGCGGCGATCCTCGTGCCTGCGGCTCAGTGGAACCTGGTCATACCGTTGTTCATCGGGCTACTGCTCATCGGCTCGGGATCGGCGGTCAGCTTGCAATCGCGGTTCGCCGCCACCGACCTCGCCGAGCCCGGGCAGAGGGCGCGCTCGCTCGCCCTCATCGTCTGGGTCGGCACTATCGGGTCCGTGCTCGGCCCGAATCTCGGCGCACCAGGCGCACTCATCGGCGACGCCACCGGGCTGACCGTGTACGCGAGCGCGTTCCTCATCGCTGCCGCCTGCCTGGCACTCGCCGGCCTCATCGTGTTCCTGGTCCTGCGCCCCGATCCTCTGCTGCTCTTCAATGAGCAGATTGGTGTGAGCCAGGGCCCCGCAGCGAAGCGCGCAGGCAGCCGTTTCGCCCCTATCTTCGCGGAGATCCGCACGAACAAGCCTGCGAGAGTCGCAGTCGTCGCAATCCTCTCCGCACAAGTCGTCATGGTGTCCATCATGACGATGACTCCGGTGCACATGGTGCACCAGGGCGGCTCGGTGAATCTCGTGGGCATTACCATCAGTCTGCATATTCTCGGCATGTACGCGCTCGCACCGCTGGTCGGATGGATCACCGACCGCTACGGGCACCGTTTCTCGATCTGGGCAGGCATCGGCGTCTTCTTGCTATCGCTCGTGCTCGGAGCCGTCTGGCCCGACGACACGGGTTGGATCATCGCCTCGCTGATCCTGCTGGGAGTCGGATGGTCGTTCGTGAATGTCGCTGGCTCCGCCTTGTTCGCATCCACAGTCTCGGCAGAAGTACGCGCCTCGTCTCAAGGCGGGGTGGATGCGCTCGCGAATTTGTTCGGCGCGACTGCCGCATTCCTCGCCGGCCCGCTGCTCGCGATCAGCAGCTTCGCGGTACTCTCGATACTCGCCATGGTTGTACTCGTGCCGCTCGTCGTGCTCGTCATCCGACGAATTCCCGCAATATAGAGCGCTCTCATCGCAAGCCGGAGGAGGCGCAGCACCATCGGCCTTCGATGGAGGCCGACCGGCTGACTCACCAGCCTTCGGTCAGCACGCGATCCAGCTGGGCGACGACGAAGTCGGCGCTCTCGACGGTGAGGCACAGCGGCGGCTTCACCTTGAGCACGTTCGAGCGCTCGGAGGTGGTGAGCACGATCACGCCGAGCTCCTTCAGCCGCTCGCAGATGGCTGCGGCCTCCTCCTTCGCCGGCTCCATGGTCGCGCGATCACGCACCAGCTCGACGCCGAGGTAGAGCCCCTCGCCGTGGACGGGCCGACGATCTCGTGCCGTTCGGCGAGAGCGGCGAAGCCCGCGGCGAGACGACCCCCCACGATCCGCGAGCGCATGTAGCCGCTGCTGCACCTGATCCCAGGCGCCATCACCGGCCATGCGGCGGTGCCACCGCCATACCGTCTGCCACGGCCCGAACGCTTCGGGAAGGTCGCGCCACACGATCCCGCACCGATACCGGTAGATGATGCCCTCGACCATCGTGCGGGCATCGGCGAACGGGCGGCCCTTTCTCCCCGTCGGGCCGGGCATCAGATCCGCGATGAGTTCCCATTGGTCATCCGTAAGGAGCTGGAATCGTGACATGACTCCACGATCCCAGCTCTATCAAGAAAATTTACGAGACACGCCCTAGGCGGGCTCTTCCCCCGAAGCCGTGTGTGCGCTTATTCCTGCCGACGAAGGGTGAGTTGTGCGTCTGCTGCGAGTGCGAGCAGATCTTCATCGTGGCTGATCAAGATGACGACTGCGCCGGTATCCGCAGCCGAGCGGATTTGATCAGATATCGATTGCAGGTGGCGTCTATCCACGCCTGAACTGGGTTCATCGAAGATGATGATGCTGTGCTGGCCCACGCGCACGGAGGCGATCACGAGCCGCTGCTGCTGACCGCCCGACAGCGAGAGCGGGTGTCGATCTGCGACTTCAAGAAGATCAAGTTCTTGCAGTACATTTCGGCTCTCAGCGACATTACCGGCAGCGTAGGCGGAAGTGATTTCTTCGCTGACAGTTTCGGCGAATAGCTGGCGTTGCACGTCTTGCATCACAATGCCGCAGGCCTGCTGGCGAGCTCGGCGGCTCATCGCCTTGCCGTCGAACAGCACGTCACCGGCGCACCGCTGAAGTCCAGCGATGACGCGAGCCAACGTCGACTTACCGGCACCGTTGACACCTCGAACCGCGGTGACCGCTGCCGCGGGGAACCTGGCGTATGCGATGTCAAGCACCGTGCGCCCCGCAAACCGGCACCGGATGCCGATGAGCTCCAGCCCGGTGCCGGCAGAGGCTGCGGCTGAAGAGGCGGGTTCGTGCTGCGCAACGCTCGAACCTCTCGCCCAGATTTCGGGAAGATGGGCCGTGCGAAGTTCCCCTCGTAATCCCTCGAGTGCAAGTTCATCATCGGCGAGTTGACGAAACTGCTCAGCGGTCCATGCGCGTGCAATAGTGCCGCTGCGGAACACGATGACGCGATCGAGCAACTCCGTGAGATAGTGCAGGCGGTGCTCGGCGATCACGAGTGTGGTGCCCTGCTCTTTCAGACCGCGAAGCGTCTCAACGAGGCGCTGGACGGCATCAATTGACAGGTTTGAGCTTGGCTCATCGAGCAAGAGCACGAGCGGCTCATGCGCGCTTGCTGCAGCGATCGACACTTGCTGCTGTTGGCCCCCCGACAGACGCCCGAGTGACTGGCCTACCGGGAGGTGCGGGGCGAGGGCAGACAGGGCTACGTCAACGCGACTCTGGATCTGCTCTGACGGGTAACCGAAGTTCTCCATTGCGAACGCAATCTCTGGCGCCACACGGTCAGCGAAGAATTGTTTTCGCGGATGCTGCAGCACGGTTCCCGTGATGCCGCCAAGCTGTGCAAGTTCAACACTGGACGTCTCCATGCCAGAGGTGCGGGCGCTTCCCCTCAGCGTTCCGTCGGCGTAAAAGTGTGGGATGAGCCCGTTCATCACCCTGAGAGCTGTCGATTTACCTGACCCCGAGGCGCCGCAAAGCACCACGAACTCTCCCGGCGCAATCGCAAGGTTGATGGACTCTAGCGTCGGATGAGTGTTGTTCGGATAGGTCCAGGTGACACCGTCGAGGCTGACGGCCGGTGCGGTGGTCATCGAACCCCAATGTGAATGCAAATGAGTATCATTCTCATATATTATCGAGATGATCGCAGCCCAAGAGAGGACGCACGGAATGCATGTACACAGACGAGAGGTGTCGACGCCACGTCAACTTTCGCCGATTGTGAAATCGTCGACGCCACGCGGGGTGCGTGCTGCAGGGGTCGGTGCCGCCTGGGGTCGAGCGGTTGCCATCGCGCTGCTGTTCGTGCTCGCAGGCCACATCATTGACACCTCCCTCGTTCGCGGAACGCTTGACACCGCAACAGTGATTGCGGGCGCCGTGTTGATTCTGCTCGCTACGGTATTGGCGGGCGTGGAGAGTTGGCTCAGCCAGTGGGCGGGAGCGCACACAGAGGCGCGCTTGCGTCATGCGGTGGTATCTCGAATGTTTCAGCGCGGAGCGTTGGATGCAGGGAGCCGTGCCGGGGAGCTTCTTGCCATGGTGACCCACGCGACGGAAAAGGCCGCCCACTATCGTGCGGGCTTTATCGGCCCAATGATTGGCGCACTCACCACGCCGCTTGTGGCGTTGGTAGTGATGGCGCTCATGGTCGATGCCGCCACTGCAGGCTGGCTGGCCCTGCTGCTGCTTCTCGTTCCGCTTCTTGCGGGAGCCTTCCAGCGCTTTGTGGCGTCGAGCGGGGCGGCGTATCGAATTGCACAGGCGCGCCTCACCGCGAGTTTCCTAGAATCCGTGCAAGCACTCGGCACACTGGTCTATTCCCGCGCTGCTGCGCGCGCCGCCGCTCAACTTGCCGAGCGAGGAGAAGAACACCGCAGGAGCCTCATGAGGATGCTTGCGGTGAATCAATTGCTCATCTTGGTGATCGATGCGGCGTTTTCACTTGCTGTCATTGTGGCAGCTGTGCTGCTCGCGCTGGGAAGTCTCGCTGTCAGCGGACTGACGGTTGGTGGCGCAATCGCAATCGTGCTGATGACCGTTCTCATCATTGGACCGGTCTCTGTCGTCGGACAGTTCTTCTATATCGGCATTGGCGGTCGTGCCGCGCAAGCTCAGCTGAGCGACTACCTAGGTGATGACCAGCCTACTCAGAGGCCAAATCATGCAGATTCTGTCAGCCCCTCGGACAATAGTGGCACCTCACCGCGCCCCACCTCACCACGCCCCACCTCACCACGCCCCGGGAAACATGATGCGATCTCGCTACGTGGCGTGACCGCGGGGTGGCCAGGTAACCCGGCAGTGTTGCGCGACCTGAATCTCACCGTCGCCCCAGGCGAAAGAGTTGCGCTTGTCGGCCCGAGCGGAGTTGGCAAATCCACGCTCAGCGCGCTCGTGCAAGGGCAGCTGCAACCGCTCAAAGGAGAAGTGCTCGTGGGCGGACACGATACTCGCACTGCGGATCCCGCAAGAATACGAACGCAGTTGGCTGTGGTCGAGCAGCGCGCCTTCTTGTTCTTCGGAAGCATTGCAGACAACCTGCGTCTGGCCGATCCATCGGCAACCCAAGAGCAGCTCTGGCGTGCGCTTGAGATCGCCGGGTTGCGGGCCGACGTTGAGGCGATGCCAGAGGGACTGGACACGCACATCGGCGAACACGGTGCGTTGCTGTCGGGCGGGCAAGCTCAGCGCCTGGCGATCGCACGCGCCGCACTGCGAGATGCGCCGATTCTGATTCTCGATGAACCAACCTCTCAGGTAGACCTTGCCGTCGAGGCATCCATTCTTCAGGCGTTAGATCGCCTCGCACAGGGCCGCACTGTGCTCACTATCGCGCACCGGCCGGCGGCGGTGCTTGCCGCAGACCGCGTCGTCGAACTTCGCGCTACAGCAGCGACGGAGGTGCTGGCATGAGCACTCAGCACACGTCCGCGGTCCAGAGCCAACCCCACCGGGCTGCCATCGAGGCAAATCGTCGCACGTTAACGCGCTGGCTGATTTCGCATACGCGCGCGCTCCTTCCGCCACTATGGATCTCAATCGCCGCCGCTATCATTGGTCAGCTCTTGGGCGTGGCGCTCCTCGTGGTCGGCGCCGTGGTTCTCGTACACGCGGCCACGGGTGATCCGGCACCCGTGCGGGTCATCATCTTCGTTCTCGTTGGGGTCGCAGTTGCGAAGGCCGCACTGTTTTATCTCGAACACTACGCGGGCCACTGGGTTGCCTTTACCGCGTTGCAGCGGCTACGTGAGCTGTACTTCAACAGCCTGATACCGCAGGCACCCGCGGCGACCGTGGGAAAGGCCGGCGCAAAACTCACAGAACACGGCACTCGCGACATTGATCGCATCGAGGTGTTCTTCGCGCATACGTTTCCTCCGGCGGTGGCCTCGGTCGTCGTGCCCACCATTGCGCTGACCTGGCTAGCACTGGTTGTTGATCTGAGGCTTGCACTGATCCTCGCACCCTTTGCCGTGCTGCTCATCGTGTTGCCTACTGTCGGCGCTCCAGCATCGCGTCGACATGCGCGTGAGATAGCCGCACAACGCGCGCATCTCTCAACACACCTCGGCGATGACATTCAGGGCATCCGTGAGGTTCTTGCATTTGACGCTGACAGCGCACGCCTGAACCAAATATCGGAACGCGAGCGAGAACTCGTGTCACGTAGATCTGCGTCCGGGCTGAGTCTCGGACTACGAATCGGCCTCGCAACCGCACTGAAAACAACGTCAGTTCTCACAGTACTTATCGTTGCAGTGCTCACCGGAACAGACCTTCTTGCCACCGCGGTAACGTTAGCCGTTGCGGTCGCGCTCTGGGTCGGCACCGATGGTATCGACGATTTCATGACAGGGCTTGATTCTGCATATGCCGCCACCGAGGCAATTCGAGATGCCATTGAAGCACCTCCGACTGTCACTGACCCAGCGGTCGCTAGACAGTTGCCGAAGTCTGCTGATGTGGTCTATGAGGGAGTCTGCTTCTCATACCCTGGCGCGTCCAATCCTGCGTTGACAGACGTCTCGCTGCGTCTGCCACAAGGAGAATGGAGCTACCTGTGTGGAGTATCGGGGAGCGGCAAATCTACGCTCGCACAGCTGCTGATGCGCGGATGGGATCCGCACAACGGGGCGGTACGACTTGGAGAAACAGATCTTCGAGATCTTCTGCTTGACGAGCTGCGTGCTCACGTAGGGATCGTCTCGCAGCGACCAACCACGTTATCGGGTTCGATCGCCGAGAACGTTCTGCTTTCAGCAAGCAGCAATACCAGCGTGGATCGCACACTGAACCAGCCCGCCACACCCAAGGCGACCACAGTCTCAGACGATGCGGGGACGACGATCGTCATGCAAGCGCTGCAGGCTGTCGCGCTCGATGACTGGGTGGCCGGGCTCCCCGACGGTATCGACACGCTGCTGTCCGAACGGGGGCTTGACGTATCGGGAGGTCAACTTCAGCGACTAGCGCTGGCGCGCGCCCTCGCTGCCCGCCCTCGCATCCTGATTCTCGATGAGGCGCTGAGTCAATTAGATCAGGCAAGCGCCGAGCGGGTGCGAGCGGGCATCGAGCAGTGGGACTCTGATCTCACCGTCATCGAGATTACCCACCGCACCGACCTGATTCCGCCACATGCATTCGTTGCAGTGGTTGATCAGGGGCGGATCGTTGCCACGGGAGACGCCCGTGAGCTCAGAGGCGGCGAGGGTCCGTTTACTCAACTTGCGGCCCGAGATGGCGCCGCCACACTGGAAGGCAAAAATGTCTGAAACTACAACTACAACTACAACTGAAGCTGTTCAGGCGAGCGAGAAGGCGCACCGGCGACGCTTCGCGATGACACCGCGAGAACTCATCGACATCGGCGTGTTCGCAGCCTTGTACATCGTGACTGCATTCTTATTCGTGCTGGTCGGACTCGTCGCACCGCCACTGATGCCCTTCTCGCTCGCCATTGGTATCGTGGCGGCGTCGATTCCGTTTGTGTTGTTTCTGCAACGAGTGACCCACCCCGGTCAGGTTTTTCTGTTCGTCCTGGTGGCAGCGGGACTACAACTGCTCACCGGGCACCCCGTGGCGGGAGTCTTGTTCGCGCTCGTTCTTGCGGCGGTGGTTGAAGTCGTGCTGTTCTTCGGCGGATACCGCAAACGTGCAACCAGCGTGTGCAGTAGCGCATTGTTCGCAGCATGGAATATCGGCCCATTTCTTCCGCTGCTCTATATCGGTCACGATGAAATGCTCACGGGACGCATGGCGAAGATCGGTGGTGACAGGTTCGTGCAGCTCGATTCCGGCACAATCGCTCTCACACTGCTTGGCATGGCGCTGATCATGGTTGCGCTGGGGACGTTAGGCGGACTGTTGGCAACGCGGGTTCTGCGCAGGCACTTTGTGCGTGCAGGACTGGCCTAAGGAACACCACCATGACCGTCGCCGCGCTGTCCGAACAAGTTGTGTACCCGTCGTCGACGCAGACTTGGCGACTTGATCCACGCACCGGGAGTCTGCTTGTTGTCCTGGCATCAACCGTGATCCTGATGCCAGGTGGGGAGAAGTTTGTACCGGCAGCACTCGTGCTTGGACTGCTGTTAGCGGCTACTGAGCGCGCTTGGAAGCGAATCTTCGCTTTAGCGGCGGTTGCGTTCGCTCTCGCGGTCATGACGGCCGCACTTCCGATGTGGTGGAGCAACCCTGCGGTGGTCGTCCTTGCCAGCCTGAGTTCTTACACTGTGCGCTTCGTCGCGATCGGCTCGATTGCGACGCACCTTGCGGCGACGACCTCACCGGGAGAGTTCGCTTCCGCGTTGCGGGCCGCACGATTGCCACGTGCGTTTGTTGTGCCCGCGACCGTTATGCTGCGCTTTTCCCCGGTGGTTATGGCAGAGGCCCGCGCTGTCATTGACGCGATGAAATTGCGTGGTCTTGCCAATGGACGATCAGTACTACGTCACCCTGTTCGCGCTCTCGAGCAGCTGATGATACCGCTGATGGCTTCGAGCTTGCGTGCTGCCGATGACCTTTCCGCCTCAGCGCTGCTTCGCGGGCTAGGCGCGAGCGGAGTACACCCCACGACCATGAGACCGCTGCGTTTTGGCAGGGCAGATGCTGTTTGCCTTGCCCTCGTGATCGTACTTACCGGAGCAACGGTAGCTGGGACTCACCCATGTTAACGATCCGACAGCACGTGCGGTGGTGAACGACAAATTGCCGACGAGGCCACGTCAGCTCACATCTGCGGCGAGTGTGCCAAGCACCGCAATCAGCACGGGCATCACGCCAAGCACCACAAACGACGGCAAGACGCACAATGCGAGCGGCGCAAGCACCCGAACTCCGAGCCGCTCTGCCCGCTGCTCAAGCTCGGTAAGCGTTTTGCTTCGCGCGCCCTCTGCTTCAGCCAGCAAGACCTGGCCAGCCGGGGTGCCAATCGCGGCAGCTGCGCCAAGAGCCTGTCGCACCGGCCCATCACGGCGCAGAGCCCCCAAGCGCACCCAATTCGCGTTCACCAGGTCGACGCTGTCAGCGACACTGCGAAGCGCCTGGCCCGGTGTGGCCCCACCGGCGAGTGCGATCCAACATAATTCGAACTCGAACCCAGCCACCCAATCAGCATTCGCCAGTGTGTCGATCATCGCTCGCGCCCACCACATGCCTGCGGCCAACAAGAGCCCTCCGACTGAGGCGAGCACAAGCCCCAGCGAGCTCATCAGCACACCGACCGGGTCGAACCCCAGCACGACACCAAGCAGCAGAGCCAGCAACGGCAGCGCAGTTACCAATCTGATCGTTGCTCGCGGGCCAGCGAGCAACACCGCCCGCCGATCGGCGACCCGCTGCAGTTCACCAAGCGCCGTGCCAAAGCGCTGCAACGCCAGGGCGAGCGGCGCGCCGCTCTGCTCAGCCAGCTGCCACGCGGCAGCAAGCAAGCGCCACGCCGGTGTGCCCACGGCAGCGAGCGCCCGAGCAGCAGACTCGCCTCGAGTGATCTGGGCAGCAATTGCAACGCACTCGTCCGGCGCGCCGGCTTCTTCACCGAGCACCCGCCACACGCGGGCTGCGGGCACCCCGCCACGCAGCAGCCCCGCGGCACGCTGCGCGACCCCAGCGACGAGTGCCGCGTCGCTCGTATCGGGCCGTTTTCGGTGGCTCATGGCACCACGCATGGCACCACCTCGACTTCAAGCGCACCGTCGATAAGCATGAAACGACCCAATCCAGCGACACGGTGACGACCACCGGGGGTGCGTTCGAGATGCACCACCAGATGCAGGGCTGAATACACCTGCCTGGCCAATGCATCAACACCCAGCCCGCCCATGAGGCCAAGCGCTTCGAGTCTCGCGGGGACCTCTGAGAGACCGTTCGCATGCAGCGTGCCCGCTCCCCCATCATGACCGGTGTTCAACGCAGTCAAGAGGGTGAGCAGCTCAGCACCGCGGCACTCACCCAATACCACCCGGTCAGGCCGCATACGCAGCGCCTCTCGCAATAGTCGGTCAAGCGAAAGCTCACCTGCGCCCTCGGTATTTGCTTGCCGAGCCTCGAGCGAAACCCAGTGCGGGTGCTGAAGGCGCAACTCAGCCACATCTTCGATGGTGACGACACGCTCATGGTGCGGCACCAAGTCAAGCAACGCCGTCAACGCCGTCGTTTTGCCGCTTGCCGTGCCTCCGACAATCAGCAGATTGCGACGCTGCAGCACTGCCTTGCGCAGGGTCGCAGCGGTCGAGGGCGTACAGAAACCTGCTGCCTCAAGATCATCAAAACTCAGCGGCACCACGCGGGCCAGACGAATCGAAATCGCAGCGCCTGTGGCACACGCCGGTGGCAGCACCGCATGCACCCGTATTCCGTCGCCGAGCCGAACGTCAGCACACGGGTTGAGTTCGTCGATGTGGCGCCCTCCGGCTGCGATCAACGAAACCGCGAGGTTGCGCACGCCGACTGCGTCGAGCTGCCAGTCGAGCCGCTGCGGGTGATGCCCGAAGTCGGCCCACAAGACCCCTACACCACCCGTCACCTGAATCATGATGTCGCGCACCTCGGGTGTGTCAATCAGCGGCAGCAGACCGCCAAGCGCGCGCCTCGCCTCGAGATTGAGCGCCTCAGATCTCGGAGGCGGTCGGCCCGAGACACCAGGTGGCGAGGCGCCGGGCAAACCGGGTGACGAGCCGCCAGGCACATCCCGTGGCACACCGCCAGGCAGGTGGGGCGACTGAAAGATTCTGGCAGGAGCATGATCGAGCACCCCTTCATACAACCCTGCACAGCTCGTCACCGCCCCGCGATTCGCGGCACCTGTGGGTAACTCAAAAGATCAGCAAATTTCGGCCAATTGTGGGCGACATCTGCGCAGCAGGATCCTCGAGATAAAACTTGCTTCAACGAGAAATATATTTTAACCTTGGCGACATAAGCACACAGCAGTGCTCACACGATCAGAGGGACACAGGCGTCAATGACTGACACACACGAACACGGCACAATCGAGAGTCACTCGCTTGAGGTCGACAGCTATCCCCCGAGCACGGAGTTCAAAACACAGGCCAACCAGAACGACCCTGCAATTTACTGGAAGGCTGCCGAAGACCCCGAAGCGTACTGGGCAGAACAGGCCCGAAACCTCCAGTGGACGAAGCCCTTCACCGAGGTGCTCGACTGGTCAAACCCACCCTTTGCCAAGTGGTTCCAAGACGGTGAGCTGAACGTCGCCGCCAACTGCCTCGACCGCCACGTGGCGGCGGGGCTCGCCGACCGGGTGGCGATCCACTTCGAAGGTGAACCAGGTGACACCCGCACCATCACCTACGGTGAGCTGACGCACGAAGTGAAGCGCGCAGCCAACATGCTCACCGCACTCGGCGTCGAACAGGGCGATCGCGTGGCAATCTACATGCCAATGATTCCCGAGACCGTCATCGCAATGCTCGCCTGCGCACGCCTCGGAGCCGCGCACAGCGTCGTCTTCGGCGGCTTCAGTGCAGAGAGTCTCAGAAGCCGCATCGACGACGCGCAAGCCGAGATCGTGATCACCGCAGACGGCGGCTATCGCAAGGGGCGCGTGTCAGCGCTCAAGCCCACCGTCGACGACGCCCTCGCGCTTGAAGGCGACGGTCGGCCGCTCTCGGTCGAGCACGTGATCGTGGTGCAGCGCGGTGGCAACGACATTGAGATGCAAGAGGGCCGCGACCTCTGGTGGCATGACGAGATCGCCCTCTACGACGGCGAGCACACCGCAAAGGGCTTTGCTGCCGAAAACCCGCTGTTCATTCTCTACACGAGCGGCACCACCGGCAAGCCCAAGGGCATTCTGCACACGAGTGGCGGCTACCTGACTCAGGTCTCGACCACTCACCGCAATGTGTTTGACCTGAAACCCGAAACTGACGTCTTCTGGTGCACGGCCGACGTCGGCTGGGTCACCGGCC
>LSQX01056978.1_pt2 | contig 15682 bp, 15 predicted proteins | sample 654561 | NCBI WGS metagenome assembly LSQX01 (sample SAMN04489861, study PRJNA283612) | anaerobic digester metagenome | isolation source: 4 biogas reactors fed with cattle manure at either 37C or 55C with and... | place: Denmark: Kongens Lyngby | collected 2014 | reverse complement strand
TCATCCGGGCGGAGCTCCAGCACGCGCGCTGTATCTGTCCGCGGGGTTTCGCGACACCGGAGAGGACTGTACCGACGGCGATGGCCACGCGCGCAGTCTGTTGGTACGTCCCCCGGACGGGGGGCACCGCGGTCAAAGCTTCCATTACGATTATCCGCGATACGAGTCCATGTCAAACCCGGACACCTGTCCGGTCTGTTCAGGACAACAATCCCCGAATCCGCCGGTCTTGCTCGCCTCTTTTCCATTCGGACGGGTGGAATGTTTCGAGGCCGCCCAGGGTCGGTTGTTCGGCAAGTGTCATGTGCTGGCGTGCGATCACGGTCTTCATTTTTCCGCGATGCCGCCGGATCGCGCAGCCGGTTTCATCCAGGATGTCCAGCGGGCGGGCGACGCACTGTTGCGCGTGACCGGCGCGGTGCGGATCAACTACGAAATACACGCCAATTCCATGCCGCATCTGCACGCACATCTATTCCCGCGGTATCTGGACGACGATTTCCCGTCCGCCCCGATCGATTACCGGCTGGTCGACCCTTCCCCCTACGACCCGGGGGAATTCGACTGGTTTGTCACACGTATGCGCGAGATGCTCGCGGAACCGACCGCGGCACAGGCACCACAAATCGAACAGTCCGTGCTCGCACAAGAGAAGGAGACCTCATGACACAAAACCACCGATTTGTCATATTCGACATTCTGGACAACGACCCGACCGCCCGTGCGATGGCGGAGGGAGACGAGGCCGGGGCACTCCGCCTGCTGGTCACATTTGCGGAAGAACACAAGATCCGGGGTGATGTATGGATCGCTTACCTGTGCAGGCTGTTGTCCGGCACGGACAATGTCTTTACTCGCACCATCGAGCGGGAAGGCAGCTGCGGACCTTCACTGGAACGGCTTGCCCGCTCCGACTTGGCCGCGGTCGCCACCTGGGCTTCCTCCGGCCCCGCGGTACTCGCGGCGTATGAGCCCTCCACGCCCTCCGGAACCAAAACGCCCTCCTCCGGGACCTCTCCTTGCGGTCAAGCCTATACCGCATCCCTGGCGGCGATGGAACAAGCACTTCACACCGGCGCTTCCGCACTGTACGACGCACTGGTCCGGCACCTGTCGACACTCGGACGCGGTGTGTCGGCACGCCATGCCGCGCTTGCCTGGTCGGACGGTTTGGTCGGGGTCGAAACTTTCGACCCGATCGATCTGGATCAGTTGGTTGGCATCGACACCCAAAAACGGATGCTGGTCGAAAACACAGAGCGGTTCCTGCGTGGAGAAGGCGCCAACAATGTTTTACTGTTCGGAGACAGCGGCACCGGAAAATCCTCCTCGGTCAAGGCATTGGTCAACCGTTACTGCCGGGACGGGCTGCGGTTGGTCGAGCTCACCAAACACCAGCTGGGCGAACTCGAGAAAGTGCTCGCGCTGCTAGCTGACAGCCGGCACCACTATCTGGTGTTTCTGGATGACTTGTCCTTTGAAGAAGGGGAGCTGGGGTATAAACGCTTGAAAGCCGCCCTCGAGGGAAAAGCCGCGGTGACCCCCGCCAACGTTCTGTTCTATGCGACGTCCAACCGGCGGCATCTCATCCGCGAGTCCTGGAGCGACCGGACGGACAGTGACGAAGAGGTCCACCTCTCGGACACCATGCAGGAAAAACTTTCCTTGTCGGACCGGTTCGGGTTGAGGGTGGTATTTCCCTCTCCTTCCCAATCCACCTATCTGGCGATCGTGGAAAGTTATCTGGAGCGTATGGGCATCCCTTTCACCGATACGCTGCGCATGCGTGCCCTGCAGTGGGAATTGGCCTACAACGGCCGCTCCGGACGCACCGCCCGACAATTTGCACAGTCGATCGGTCGGATTTAGCAAGCGGTGTTTGTATTCGATTTGTAATGTAAATTCCTTTTGCCCCCGCGGTTTCGCAATCGAAGTACGATACAATATCTGGTATTGGATGAAAAACCGAATACCACATATCGTTCGTCAGGGGGATCTGTCATGATCACACAAATCCGAAAAAGGGATGGACATATCGCGGCGTTCCAGCCGGAAAAGATCACGCTGGCCATTTTCAAAGCCGCCGTCGCGGTCGGCGGGGACAACTGGGAGAGAGCTGAAGCGTTGATGCGGCAGGTCTTTGACATCGCGGACCATCGTTATAGGGACGGCCTCGCGGACGTCGAGGGGATCCAGGACATCGTCGAAAAGGTCCTGATTGAAAACGGTCACGCCAAAACCGCCAAAGCATATATTCTGTATCGGGAAAAAAGGCGCACGGCCCGCGAGGCGAGCGCGCTGGTCGGAGCGACGGTCGACATGTTCTCCCAGTATCTGGGGGACCGCGACTGGCAGATCCAGGAAAATGCCAACACACAGCGTTCGATCAACGGCATGAACAACTACATCCGCGAAGCGTTCACCAAGCAGTACTGGCTGCACGAAATCTATCCGACTCCCATCCGTGAGGCCCACCTCTCCGGAGATCTCCATCTGCACGACCTCGGATTTTTCGGACCCTACTGTGCGGGGTGGGATCTTCGTCAGCTCCTGATGGATGGGTTTGGCGGCGTCCCGGGAAAAGTGGAGTCCAGTCCGTCCAAGCACCTGCGGTCTTTCCTGGGGCAGATCACCAACTCCACCTTTACCACCCAGGGCGAAACCGCCGGCGCGCAGGCCTGGTCGTCGTTCGACACCTACTGTGCCCCTTTCATTCGCTACGACCACCTCACTTATACCCAGGTCAAACAGGCACTACAGGAATTCATCTTCAACATCAATGTGCCGACCCGCGTCGGATTCCAGTGCCCTTTTTCCAATCTGACGTTTGACATCGTGCCGCCCCGCACCCTGCGGGAAGAGCCGGTCATTCTCGCTGGCCAATACACCGGAGACAAGTACGGAGATTTCCAGGCGGAGATGGATCTGTTCAACCTGGCGTTCTGCGACATCATGCTGGAAGGCGACGCCAAGGGACGGGTATTTACGTTTCCGATCCCGACGATCAACATCACCAAAGAATTCGACTGGGACAGCCCGGTGGTCAACAAGTTCATGGAGATCACCTGTAAATACGGCATCCCGTATTTTTCCAACTACGTCAATTCCGACCTCTCTCCCGAAGACGCGATTTCAATGTGCTGTCGCCTTCGCCTCGATACTTCCGAGCTGCGCAAGCGCGGGGGCGGACTGTTCGGCTCCAACCCGCTGACCGGTTCCATCGGAGTGGTCACGGTCAACCTCCCTCGGATCGGATACCTGTCGGACACCGAGGAGGCGTTTTTCGCCCGTCTCAAACACCTGGTGGAGCTCGCACGGGACTCGCTGGAGATCAAGCGCAAGACAATCGAGGAGCAGACCGCACGGGGACTGTACCCGTATTCCGCCCACTATCTGCGCGCGATCAAGGAGCGCACCGGGCAGTACTGGTACAATCACTTCAACACCGTCGGTCTGGTCGGGATGAACGAGGCCTGCCTCAATTTCCTGGGGGAGGACAGCGATCTGACGACGCCCGCGGGGCAGGCATTCGCAAACCGGACGTTGGACGCTATGCGGGCAATGCTCCAGGAAATCCAGGAGCAGACCGGGCACTTTTACAACCTCGAAGCCACCCCTGCCGAAGGAACCAGCTATTCCCTCGCGCGCAAAGACAGGGATCTGTATCCGGACATCCGCACCGCCGGTGAGAACGTGCCTTACTATACGAATTCCTCCCAGCTTCCGGTCGGCTTCACGGACGACATCTTTGAGACGCTGGATCTCCAGGACGAGTTGCAGTCCCGCTATACCGGCGGCACCGTGTTGCATCTCTACCTCGGCGAACGGATCCCGGATATCGAGGTGGCAAAAAAACTGATCCGCAAAACATTCGAGAACTACAAGCTGCCCTATATTTCGCTGACGCCCACGTTTTCGATCTGCCCGACACACGGCTATCTCGTCGGAGAACACTTCACCTGTCCCGAATGCGGGGCGGATGCCGAAGTATGGAGTCGGGTCGTCGGCTATTTGCGGCCGGTGCAGAACTTCCACAAGGGGAAGAAGGAAGAATATCGGCAGCGGACAAAGTATGTGATGCGCACCTCCGAACTCGCATGATACTGGCAGGGTTGGTCCGATTTTCCACCGTGGACTTCCCCGGACATCTCGCTGCGGTCGTGTTCACCGCCGGCTGCGATCTGGACTGTTTTTATTGCCACAACCGTCTGCTGCTCGGAGCCACGGCACCGGAAATCGCACTCGCGGACGTCGTAGCCTTTCTGGACAAGCGTCGCGGTGTGCTGGACGGGGTGGTCGTATCAGGAGGAGAACCGACAATCCAGCCCGGCCTGCCGGCGTTCCTGCGTTTGTTGCGCGAGATGGGATACGCGGTCAAGCTCGACACCAACGGTGGCCATCCGGCGATGCTGGAACAGTTGATCCAGGCGAAACCGTCGTCGCTGACTGACTATGTCGCGATGGATGTCAAAGCCCCCTGGGCCCGTTATCCCGATGTCTGCGGATGCGGGCCGGAAGTGGCGGAAAATGTCCGGGAATCGGTGGCGGTCCTGTCGCGGCTCGCCGCCGGATCGGGCGTCAGCTGGGAAGTACGTACCACGGTTATCCCGCAATTGTCGGAAGACGACCTTGTGGAAATGTCGGCTTCGCTGCCTCCGGTGCCGCTTTATGCACTGCAGCCCTATCGGCGACCGGAGGTCTTTCGACCGGAAGACCGATTCCGCATCGCCGCCGCCGCGATGACGGCGGCAGAGTTGGAGCAGGCCGCCGTGCGGATGCGTGCGTTCCAGCCAAACGTGGTCGTGAGAGCCTGACCGGGCTGCGCACTCCCTGGTTGTCGACGGATTGTTTCATAAAGTCGATCCGGTGTTACCAAATCTCACGGCAAGATGGCCTATACTGATTTCATGGAAAAGCATATTGTTCTCGCACCAGCCCTGTTGATTCTCTTTGGAACCACAGGAGATCTGGCGGCAAAAAAACTGTTTCCCGCACTCCGATCTTTGCACGATGGCGGAGATCTCCCGGAGAAAGCGGCGATATTGGGCATCGGACGGCGTCCTTGGGACGACGCTTCGTATCGAGCGCGTATCGCAGAAGCCATCGCCGAGACTTCGGACGAAGCAACGGCACCCGATCCGGCCTTTTTGGAGCGTTTTTACTACCACCGGATGGATATGCGTGACACAAATGCCTACGACGAACTCCGCAGTCGTGCGGATGCGTTGGCCCGGGCACGCGACCTGGGAGACAACCGTATTTACTTTCTCGCGACCGCCCCCGACCTGTTCCCGGTGATTGCAGAGCATACCGGCCGGACGGGCCAGGTGGGGAACGGAGGGTTCCGGCGGCTGATGGTTGAAAAGCCGTTCGGACGGGATCTCGCGAGCGCACAAGCGTTCAACGAAGGCCTGTATCGGCGGTTTACGGAAAACGAAATTTACCGGATCGACCACTATCTGGGCAAAGAAATGCTCCAGAACATCCTGGTGCTGCGTTTCGCCAACCGCCTGTTCGAACCGGTGTGGAACACAGAGCACATCGACCACATCCAGATCAGCGTCCGGGAGTCAGGCGGTGTGGACCAGCGGGGCGGCTATTACGACCACGCCGGTGCATTGCGCGACATGGTGCAGAATCATCTGTTACAGCTGTTGGCGTTGCTGGCGATGGAAAAACCAGCTTGTTTTGAAACCGAGTGCGTAAGGGACGAGAAGGTAAAGGTCCTCCGAGGGCTGCGATTGTTCCACCCGGACGAAAAAGATCCCGGCATCATACTGGGGCAGTATGCCGCCGCGGGAGAGCAGCCGGGATATCGGGAGGAAAAGGGCGTCGAACCAGACTCTGCGACCGAGACCTTTGCCGCGCTCCGGCTGGAGGTGGACAATCCGCGGTGGCGGGGGGTTCCGTTCTACTTAAAGTCGGGCAAGGCGCTGGACCGCAGCGCTGCGGACATCGCGGTGGTGTTCAAACCGGTTCCTTATGGCGGGAATGAGCCATTCGAACAGCCCAACGTGCTGCTTTTGAGGGTCCAGCCGCAGGAAGGGGTCAATCTGCAGTTCAATATCAAACAACCGGGAACGGTTTCCACCGTCACACAAGTCGACATGGACTTCTGTCAGACCTGCCGGTTTCCCGGGCAGTCGCCCGACGCCTATGTAAGGCTGCTCCGCGACGCGTGGGTCGGGGATCTCAACCTGTTTACGCGGTGGGATGAGATCGAAGCGGCGTGGACGTTGGTCGACTGCATTCAGGCGCAGCGCGAAAACGTGGGGATAGAGCCCTACGCTCGCGGATCCGCCGGCCCGGACGCCGCCAGCCGGTTGCTAACACAAGATGGGCGGTCCTGGATCGAACCGGAAGAAAAAATCCCTGGAACGTGCGAGCCCTGCCATACGTGAAGCCCTAAAGGCAACCTGTCTATTGCACCGTCTCCTTGATTTCTGACGACTTCGCACTTTCGGTGGAGACGGCTTGTCGGATCCGTTTGACCGGTCGGATCGCGAGACGTTCCAAGATCGGCACCCGTCCCTTGAGTCCGTGGTGTGCGATCAGCGTAAATACGATCGTGCCGAGGGTGTTGAGCAGGATGTCGGTCATGGTGTCCAAAAGACCGCCGCCGTCCAGATCGCGTTGCATATTCATACCCAGCACGGAGTCCAGCGTGTATTCCACGATTTCCCAGATCGTGCCGATAGTCATAATAAAGCAGAAGATCAGCAGCAAAGAGATCTCGTGTGAAGGGCCCCGGTCTCCCGGTGTGCGGTTGCGCGCCGCGAGTACGATGGAGTAGGCGGCGATTCCGACAGCGGGACCCGATGTGAAGTGGAGCATCGCGTCCCACCACCAGAACCGGTAATACCACTCGTTTACGCTGCCCAGAAACATGCCGACATAAATGAAAATCATCATGATGGCCTTCGTGACTGGTGGCACGCGCAGTCTTCGACCGATTTCAAACAGAAACGGCGTGGTCAGAGCGACCGCCGTGGCCATCCCCTGGTTGAAGTACACCCGCCGGTCGCTCCGCTCCGACAGCAAAACAGCGACGCAGATGCCGACGATCGACAGAAATAACACCAAGAACAAGATGCGTACCGCTCGTTCTTTTCGGTCCAAAGCAATGTCCTCCGTGCGGGATGGCCGGATATTCTCATCCGGCCGGCTTGGATACCGTTTCTCTGATTATGGCACAACTTCCGATAAATAAGAAAAGGAAACGAAACAAGCAGAACATTTGTTTTATTCCTGTTGTACAATGGGACAACAGAGGTCCAATTTAGCAGAGGAACGGCAGTACATAACACGGCGGGAGGCGGACATGAGCAAACATCCCGATCTTACCATCACCAGAGAACAGGCGGGCGACTATCTCGCCTGTCTCCATTTCGACACCGGCGACGGCGGGAGCGCCCCGCATGCAGAGCCGGATCCGGTTGAGATCGGAAACAGAATTATTGACGCGGTTCGCCGCCTGGGGTGCGTGCAGTACGACCCGCTCGACGTCGTTGGCCGCAACCACGACCTTGTGCTGCAAAGCCGTGTGCCGGGATATCGCCCGGACATGCTGGGACAGGTGCTGTACGGCCCGACCCCCCGCAAGTTGGTCGAAGGCATCGACAAGATGCTCGCCATGTATCCGGTCGAGGACTGGCCGTGTCTGATGCGGACGAGGCGCAGGTTGTTTGCAGAGTATGGATCGAGGCCCGCGGTCGCGGGTGTATTGCCGGATGTGCGCCTGTTCCTTTCGCAGATGGAAGGCCCGGTATCGTCGGAGGATCTGGATTACGACGAAAAAGTCCGTTGGCCGTGGGGATCGACCCGGCTGTCCAGAGCCGTGCTCGAAGCGCTCTGGTATGGGGGAGAGGTCGTCCTGCACCATCGCGAACGCGCGCGGCGCTTCTACGGTTTGACTTCACGATTCCTGCCGCCTTCCGTTATGGACTGCGCAGACCCTTTCCCTGACGATGCTTCGTATTTCCGGTGGCATACCTTGCGGCGGATCCGAGGGGTCGGCATGCTGAGGGACCGGCCCGGGAGTGCCTGGCTGGGGATCGACGGGTTTGGTTCTGCCGCGAGGTCGGCCGCATTCCGCGATTTGTTTGACAGCGGGGATCTGGTTCCTGTGCAGATCGAGGGGTTGCCGGCACAGCAGCCCTACTATATCGCGACACAGGATCTGCCGGTACTTGAACGTGCGCTCCGGGACGGTGCGCCGGGACACGCCAGGATGCTTGCCCCGCTCGACAACCTTATCTGGGACCGCCGGATGGTGTCGGAAATCTTTGGATTCGACTATACCTGGGAGGTTTACACCCCGGTCGTCAAGCGAAAATACGGACACTATGTGCTGCCGGTGATGCTAGGCGGCCGATTTGTCGCACGGTTCGAACCGGAACCTCACCGGGCGGGACGTCCGCTGGTGGTACGGCATTGGTGGTGGGAGGACGATGCGGGTACCAATCCAGAGGTGCGGGGGTCGGTCGAATCCGCGCTTGAACGATTTGCGGCGTATCTGGGAGCCGAAAGCATTGAGATGGAGACCCCTTTTTGATATCGTAAAGCAGTCAGAAAGGGAGGCGACCGTATGGACAGCACTTCTTTTATCGGATTCTCGCGGGATCTGACCATCGAGGAATACAACCGCCTGCGGGTCGCAGTCGGTTGGCAGCCGGTGGCACCGCGTTTGGCGCAACGCAGCCTGGACAACGCCCTTTTCATGACCGTCGCGCGCGTGGACGGCACCCCGGTCGGGATGGCGCGGGTGCTTGGGGACGGGGGGTATGTTCTCTATCTCGCGGATGTGATCGTACTGCCTGCCCATCAGCGTACAGGCATCGGTACCCGCATGATGGAAGATGTCATGGCGTACATCGACAGATATACGCTGCCGGGCGAACGCGTGTTTGTAAATCTCATGGCGGCCGCCGGCAAAGAGCCTTTTTACGCCCGTTTCGGATTTTCCCAGCGGCCCGAAGGCCCGTTAGGGTCCGGCATGTCGATGTATTACAGCCAGGACTGAGCCCGGACGCCCGTCAGGAAAAAACACCAGGAGGACAGACAAATGAGAGAACCACCGGTTATGCTCGATGGCAGGTTGCTTGCCAAGGAAATCGAAGCCGACCTTACCCGGCGCGTAGCCCGGATTCTTGAAAAGACCGGCGAGGTGCCGGCGCTTGCCACCGTGCTTGTGGGGGAGGATCCCGCTTCAGTCACGTATGTGCGCATGAAAGGAAACGCGTGTGCCCGCATCGGCATGGCTTCCCGGAAGGTGATTTTGCCCGACTCCTCCACCACGGAGGACGTGCTGGCGGCCATTGACGAGTTGAACCGCGCACCGGACGTGTGCGGTATTTTGCTGCAGCACCCGGTGCCTCCCCAAGTCGATGAGCAGCGCTGTTTCAATGCGATCGCACGGGACAAAGATGTCGACGGCGTCAATGTGGAAAGTTTTGGGGCGATGACGATGAAGCTTCCGGCGTTCGGCAGCGCGACACCGATGGGCATCATGGAAATCCTGGCCCGGTTTGACATTCCGGTCGCGGGGCGCGAGGCGGTGGTGATCGGGCGCAGTCCGATCCTGGGCAAGCCCGTCGCCATGTTGCTGCTCAACGCGGACGCGACCGTCACGATCTGTCACTCCCGTACGCGCGACCTCCCCGCGGTCGTTCGGCGCGCGGACATCGTCGTGGCCGCCGTCGGCAAACCCCTGTTTGTCCAGCCGGACTGGATCAAGGAAGGCGCCGTCCTGATCGACGCGGGATACAACCCCGGCAACATCGGGGACATCGATCTCGCGAACGCCGCGCCTCGCTCTTCCGCCTATACCCCGGTGCCGGGCGGCGTGGGACCGGTCACCATTTCCATGTTGATGAAACAGACCGTAATCTCGGCCGAACGGCGCGCAGGACTGGCCTGAGCGGAGTAGTCGAGGATCCGGATGAGCGCATCCGCGGCCTGGATTTGCTCATGAGCCGCTACGGGTTGCGGGAAAAACCCGTCTACCGACCGGCGGTGCTGGCCCGGACCGTGGTCTTGAAACTGCGCGTGCGTGCCATCACCGGCAAACACAAACCGCCGGCCGTTCCGCCGTCTGTGCGGATGTGACAGGATCACGGTCATCCATAGCACAATCAGGTATGATGGAGACAACAATGTACCGCTTTGCGCTTTCCCAGCAGGAGGGTTTGACCATGAGCCACATCACCAAAATCCATGCCCGTGAAATTCTGGATTCCCGCGGATTCCCGACAGTCGAAGCCGATGTGTATCTCGACTCCGGTGTACTGGGCCGTGCCGCGGTGCCGTCAGGTGCGTCGACCGGCGTCCACGAAGCACTCGAACTCCGAGACAAAGATCCCGCTCGTTACCTCGGTAAAGGAACGCTGACAGCGGTGTCCAACATTGAGAACGAAATCGGACCCGCGCTGGCGGGCACGGATCCGGCCGATCAGGCCGTGCTCGACCACCGGATGATCGAGCTGGACGGTACGCCCAACAAAACCAGACTGGGGGCCAATGCGATGCTCGCGGTATCGCTAGCGGCGGCGCGTGCCGCGGCCAGCGACGCCAACATCCCGTTGTATCGCCACATCAACCAATTGGCGGGATCTCCCGCAATCGACCTACCCATCCCTTCGTTCAACATTCTCAACGGCGGCCGCCATGCCGACAACGGACTGGATTTCCAGGAGTTCATGATCGTGCCCGTCGGTGCGGATTCTACCGCGGACGCGCTCCGGATGGGATCGGAAGTCTATCACCACCTAAAAGCACGTCTTACCGCGAAAGGCTTGACCACGGCGGTCGGCGATGAGGGCGGGTTCGCCCCTCGCCTCGGTACGGCGGACGATGTACTCGCCGAGATACTGGCCGCCGTCGAAGACGCCGGCTACAAGCCCGGCAAAGACATCGCGATCGCGCTGGACGTCGCAGCGTCCGAGTTTTATTCGGACGATCGATACCGCTTACAGGGCGGCACGGTGGTCATGACCAGCGAACAGATGGTGGACTACCTCGCGCAACTGGTGGAACGCTACCCGATCCTGTCAATCGAAGACGGATTGTCGGAAGACGACTGGGCGGGTTGGACTCTACTCACCGAACGACTCGGCGGCAAAGTCAGGTTGGTCGGAGACGACCTGTTTGTGACCAATCCCAAGCGGCTGGAGCGCGGAATTCGGGAACACAGCGCCAACGCAATCCTCATCAAACTCAATCAGATCGGTACGCTGACCGAGACACTGGACACGATGCGCATGGCGTCCGACGCTGGTTTCATCTCTATTGTCTCCCACCGTTCCGGGGAGACCGAAGACACCACGATCGCGCATCTCGCCGTGGCCACAGGCGCACGCTATATCAAGACCGGGGCTCCCGCTCGCAGTGAACGGGTCGCCAAATACAATGAGCTGCTGCGCATTGCGGAGCAGCTTGGGCGGTAATCTCAGATTCCCCATTCAATGACTAGGTCGCGGAGGCGGATTCGGCAACGGAACGCCTCCTTTTTTGCCACTGCAGGCACTCCGGACCGCAAACAAGCGGGGATTCCGTATAATGGAGAAAAGAACCATTTGTATAGTCACGGATAGCGGGTGGCAATATGAAAATCGTGATGGGGTGCGGCTCGACCTCCAAGGTTGAGAGAATCCGATCGTACGACCAAAACGCCCACGGGGCAGAATAAACAAAACGGGAGGCCACATCATGCAACGCATTCTGAACAATCCGGACCAGGTCGTCGATGAAATGCTCCAAGGCTTTTTCAAGGTTCATGCGGACATCGTGGAGCCGATCGACAATCCGCGCGTAGTCAAAGCGCGCAAGTCGGCCCCCGGCAAAGTCGGGGTCGTCACCGGAGGCGGATCGGGCCACAAACCCGCCTTTATCGGCTATGTGGGCAGCGGTCTCAACGATGCCGCGGCGGTGGGTGAAGTATTTTCTTCCCCGACGGCCAAGGCGTTTTACGACGCATTCCGTGCGGTCGACCAAGACAAAGGGGTCGCCTGCCTGTATGGCAATTACTCCGGCGACAATATGAACGTCAAGATGGCGATCAAAATGGCAGCCCGCGACGGTATCTCTGTCAAAACCGTCGTCGCCAACGATGATGCCGCCTCTGCTCCAGCCGACCAGGCATCGCACCGCCGTGGCGGCGCGGGAGAGATCTTCATGTGGAAGTGTGGCGGAGCCAAAGCCGTCGCCGGCGGATCTCTCGACGAGGTGATCGCGGTTGCGCAAAAGGCCGTGGACCGTACCCGCAGTGTTGGCATTGGCTTGTCGCCCTGCACTTTGCCCGCGGTGGGCCATCCGAACTTTGAAATCGCGGATGGGACCATGGAACTGGGCATCGGGCACCACGGAGAACCGGGCGTCGAGGTCGTCGCGCTCGAAGGTGCGGTAGCGATGGCCGCACGCATGACCCGCATCGTGCTGGACGATCTGCCATATGCACCGGGAGAAGAGGCCGCCGTTCTGCTGTCCGGACTGGGGGCTACCCCGATCATGGAGTTATACATTCTCTATGACGAAATGGAAAAGATTCTGGCCGCACAAGGCATCAAGGTCTATCGTGCGTATGTCGGGAACTATTTCACCTCACTCGAGATGATGGGTGCCACCCTGACGGTGATGAAGTTGGATGAAGAGCTGAAACAGCTGCTGGACGCCCCGTGTGAATCCATGGGCTTGACGCAGGTCGCCCGATGACCGGAGGAACGCACATGGAAGGATTTTCAAACCGCGACGGCAAACCGATCGTCGACCGCATGATCACCGCGATCCAGGAGAACAAGGTCTACCTGAGCGATCTGGACGGGCAGATCGGGGACGGCGACCACGGCATGAACATGAACAAGGGATTTACGCTCTGCAAGGAACGTCTCGACACCGGTACTCATACCCTGGGTGAAAGCCTGTTCGAACTGGGGAGCGTGTTGTTCAACGAGATCGGCGGATCCATGGGTCCGATCTATGGGACGGTGTTCATGGAGATGGGCGACCGCCTGGACGGAGTGGAAGTGGTCACTGCGGAGGTTTTTGCGGACATGCTCGACGCCGCTCTCAACGGACTGTGGGAGATTGTGGAGGCGCAGGTCGGGGACAAAACCCTGATCGATGTCCTCGCTCCCGCACGGGATGCGTTTCGCACTGCCGTCGATGGTGGCAAAGGATTTTCGGAGGCGCTGAAAGATCTCAAAGCAGCCTCGGAACAGGGCATGCTGTCCACCCGGGACCTGGTTGCGAAGTTTGGACGATCCAGTCGGTTGGGTGAGCGGTCAAGAGGGGTTCTCGATGCCGGTTCGGTGTCGTGCAATCTACTGTTGCAGGCTATGGCCGACGGGATCGCCGCGCTGCTGACGTAATTTCGTAAAATATCAACCGGGCACACAGGAGGCGGACAACCATGATTCCTTATAAAAAATTCGAAGGCACCTTTACCTTTTCCGGTAAGGTCGCGTTGATCACAGGGGCCGCCAACGGCATCGGACGGGCGACTGCGGAAGCGTTCGCCGCCCGCGGTATCCACCTGGTGCTGCTGGACCGGCAGGAAGGGGTTCGGGAGATCGCGACGGATCTGGTGACGCGGTTTGGTATCGAGACGATGGCAGCGGTCTGCGACATCACGGACAACGCACAATCGGACGCGGTGGTGGAGCAGGCGCGCGGGCGGTTTGGACGGATCGACATGCTGTGCAACATCGCGGGGGTCGTCGAACTGGAAGACGCGGAAAATCTCCCCGAAGCGTATTGGGACAACACGATGGCCATCAACGCCAAAGCGACCTTCATGATGGCACAACGGGTGGGCCGCATCATGATCGCCCAGGGAGGCGGCAAAATCGTCAACATGGCTTCCCAGGCGGGATTGGTGGCCATCGACAAGCATGTCGCCTACATGGCCAGCAAAGCCGCGGTGATCGGGATCACCAAAGTGCTGGCCATCGAGTGGGCGGAATACGGGATCAACGTCAACGCGGTCTCGCCGACCGTGGTGCTCACCGAACTCGGTGCCAAAGCCTGGGCGGGCGAAGTCGGCGAGAACATGAAGAAGAAAATTCCCGCCGGCCGCTTCTGCTATCCGGATGAAATCGCAGCGGCGATCCTGTTTTTGGCGAGCGACGCGGCCAACATGGTGACCGGAGAAAATCTCCTGGTCGACGGCGGGTTTACGATTCAGTAGATCACAGGAAACCGATAAGAAAAACATGAAATCGCCGAGGGTTGTCTGACGAGCAGCCCTCGGCGATCTATTTGCACCTTTCGTGTATATCGCGGGGCGTTGATCTCATCGGAGCAGCTATCGCGGGAAAGTGTCAGGGGGATCTTCCTGCTGTAGCCAGCGGCTTTGTGTGAATTGAATCCCCCATGCCCCCAGTGGAGCGGTAAAAATAATGGAAAGCACAGCCACCGCCAGGATCACCTCGCCGGCCGCTACGCCCGCAGCCAACGGCACGGCCCCGATGGCGGCCTGGACAGTTGCTTTCGGGAGATAGGCGACGACGCAGAACGCCTTTTCTTTGCGCGATAAACCCGATCCGATCAAGCTCATCCAGACGCCGGCGGACCGGAACACCAACGCTCCGAAGATGACGGCCAATCCCGCCAGCCCCGTCTTCCATGCGACCGAAATGTCTACCTGTGCGCCAACCAGCACGAAGAGCAGGAGCTGCGCGACCACCCAGATTTTCTCGAATTTACCGGACAGGCGATGGACGAGAATCTCATATTTTTCCAGGAGAACTACCCCGACGGCCATGACCGCCAGCAGTCCGGAAACGGGAACGAAGGATTTTACAACCGATTCCAGCGCTGTCAGCAAGATGGCGGTCGAGATCAAAACCACCACTTTCTGTGTGTCCCGCAGATGGAACCGGGTAAACAGGTGATACAGTAAAAACCCCACGGCAATCCCAAGTCCGATGCCCAGTAAAATCGAAACCGGGATGCCCGCTAAGCTCTGTAACAGGTTTACCTGACCGCCTCCGTACATGCCCAACAGGGAAGTGAATATCACAATCACATAGACGTCATCTACGGAGGAAGCTGCGATCAGCAGTGTGGGAATGCCCTGCTCGGTCCCGACCCTGCGCTGCTGCAAATCGATCATGAAGGGAACGACGACCGCCGGCGAAACCGCCCCCAGGATAGCTCCGAGAATGGCTGCCTCCATCACCGTGATGCCCAGCAATGCCGGCGCAAGCATAACGACGGCCAAAAGCTCCAGGGTTGCGGGAATAAAACTCATCAGCAATGCAGTACGGCCGACTTTCGCAAGTGTCTTGCGGCTCATTTCAAACCCGGCGCGCAACAAGATGACTATCAGAGCGATTTCACGAAAATCGGCCGACACGGCGAGCAGCTCCGGGGCAATTTGATGGAGGACATATGGGCCCAGCAGAATCCCGACCGACAACATCCCGAGCAGGCCGGGAAGTTTCATTTTGGAAAACAGGAAATGGGCAGCCAGCCCGAGGAGGGAAATGATGGCAAGACTTGCGGCCATGACGGTACCTCTTTCCGAAACCACAAAAATAGGCTGCGGCTTCTACGCGTGTTGACATTACGTAGAAGCCATCAGCCTGTTACAGCGGTTTTGGATCAACTCCCGAGGTGAGCTTCATACCTCGGAGGAATTCTACCATCGCACCTGAACTGCCGCAACTGGCTCAAGCTAGCTTGA
>LSQX01244039.1_pt1 | contig 15687 bp, 10 predicted proteins | sample 654561 | NCBI WGS metagenome assembly LSQX01 (sample SAMN04489861, study PRJNA283612) | anaerobic digester metagenome | isolation source: 4 biogas reactors fed with cattle manure at either 37C or 55C with and... | place: Denmark: Kongens Lyngby | collected 2014 | reverse complement strand
CATTAATAATGAACCTGCCTCTTTCTTATTAAGAAGTTTGTCGTAATTTAATAATAAACAATCTTTTTTAATATTTTATGAACAAAACATTAAATTCTTTTAACATTCATAAACAGTATTTTCCCTAAGAAAAGAGCCGGGTAATTATCCGGCTCTAGCGTTATTAACAACTCGAATCGTAGGATGCATCGGGGGAGATAGCCCTTAAATATGCTCGAGTTATCCAATATCAATGTCTATACGTACATTTACGATGAAATCATTGAAGTTCTTTTCAAATATTGCCGTTTTTTCTTCACCGTTCGTATCAATATAATTAATACGATAAGTAATTATTGAGTCTTGACCTGAAAACCTCACAGTCCCGACTTTTGTGTGACGTACTTTAATGTGGACAGTATATGGCTGAATTATGTATTTTGTACCGTCATAAATCAGTTTTATATCATCAAGATTTCCTATTACTTGGTTTCTTGTAACTCCGTCAATTATTACATCGTTTATTTGGGTTCCAGCAGGTGCTTCTACAACCTTTACTCCTGCGGGGAAAATCTCTTCATAATAGACACTGCTTAAACGTACATTTTTTGCTGGCTCAAGGAGTATCTCATGATATTTTGTTGAAATATCCTCTATAGTTGATGAAGTATAGTAGTGGTTACCAGTTACTGCACCTGCGGCATCAGCAACTTGTACTATTTTCCCTGAAATATCCTCACTCGAAGTATTTATAAAGACAGCTTCTATATTCGATGAATTCACAGTATTTGCCATAAATATTGCATAATCCAAAGCTTTCTGATTGGAAGCAGCAGTACCGTCACCGGCAATAAATTGTGCGTTTCCTGTTGACGCTTTCATGGTTAAATGGCTGACTTCATTACTTGTCCATCTATTTGGTGCAGAGGCCGCAATAACAACAATATATTTTGTTGCATCAGGAGATGACTTTGCAGTGTCATTCAAAAGCTGATATCCTCTCCTTAACGCGTCTCCCATATTGTTATGTCCGTTGACATTTTCAGGGAAGGAGTCTATAACAGCCTTAAGACTTGCTGCATTTGCTTCATTTGATACGTCAAATAAACTATAATCCCCATTTTCTGGGTTTGCAGAGTCTGAATATTGAATAGCACAGATTTTAGTATCAGTACCTGTAAATTTATCTACAAATTGTTTTGCGGTTTCTTTGAGCGATAAAGGTGAAGCCTCTTGTATATAAGTTGTCTCTATTACTGAGTTGGTTACAGACGTACAATATATCTTCGTATTGCTTCCCTCAACCCTTATATCACTTCCTGCAACAACAGAGCCGTAAATTTCTGTATTGATTCCCTGTAATAGAACAACTCCAACGTCAGTTGTATATTTATTAGTAGGGTCAGCTTCGCCTGCAGCATAAAGTATTCCGTATATTTTACTGCTTGAGGTAGCGATAAATATTTTGCCATGTATTGAATATATATTCAATAGGTTGGTATTATTATCAATCTGACTTTGATTGAGTACTTCTGTATTTACGTCATGTCCCTCAAGATAAACAAATCCGTCTGCAACTATAAAACATTTACCGGTGTTAGATATATGAGGAACTGAAATTCTTACATTACCTTTAAAATACATTGATGAATCTAAAATAAACGTCCCTGCACCAGTTATAACAAACGTGTTATTACTTTCATATCTTATGTTGAATCCCGGCTGTCCCGGAAACGGGTAAGTAATACCCTCATGATAATCCAAAGCTACCGCGTCAAATACCTTTGAATGTGCCTGGGCATCTTGCTTCAATTTCTCATGAAATACAGGCATTGGAATCGGAGTATTAATAGTTACAGTGCCTCCTGCAATGTTTGAGCCATAACCTATACTGAAGGTTGACGCGGAACAAGTTCCAGATACGTTCAATGAAGCTATGTAAGTCTCCAGTTTTTCATTAGCATGTATACTACCTCTTATATCTGCCAGGTCTCCGACTCCACGGAAATTTTTATTTGCAAATATGCCGTAGTCTAGTGGAGTAACTACCTCTGAGCTTATAGTATTGTAAGTTACTGAATTATCAACAAGCAACGCTATTTCCTTCTCACCCTTTATAGTACCAATACCGCTGAGGTTCAATTCTCCGTTCTGCAAGGAAGAAATCGTATTAACCGCTCCTATATCAGGACTGGTAAATGCGCTTCTTGACAGAATCATATTTGGCTGATTCAGACGTAAAGGAGTTGGTGTACTAAAAGGCATTGATGTAGCAACTGGTGTAGATGCAGGTAAAGGAGTTGATGTTTGCGTTCCTGTTGCCGTTGAAGTTGGGGGTGATGTATAAACTGGTGTAGAAGCAGCTGTAGGTGTAGCTGTAGGTGTGAGTGTGGGTGTAGGAGTAGGTGAAATTCCCGTTGCAGAAAATGTAAACCAGTCAAAATTTACAGGACCAGTAAACACAAGATACAAATTCTTTACTCCTGTAACACTGTTTATTCCGCAGGACAGTTCATTATATGTATCCCAGCTTGACATTGATGGAACAGACAAAGTACCTGCCAGAGTACCTGTTGAACTTCCCAACCTTATCTGGATATCGGTTGTTGAACCGGCATTGGATGCAACCCTTGCCTTGAACGAAGCTACTCCGCTCCCAAAGTTTACGTTGCTGAACACAATATAATTCCCGCTTTGGATATAGCCTATGGCGCTTCCTCCTCCAATACCTACGGTTTCAATACTTGACGCATTCGAACTTGCATAATTTCCCGCTTGTATTTGAGAAAAAGCATTTATTTCAGTTGCTGTTGGTGCTGACGGTGTAAACATAAACCAGTCACAATTAACCGGTCCTGCAAAAACCAGATATAAATTATTGACACCTGTAATATTGCTTATACTGCATGTCATTTCCTGGTATGTATTAAAACTTCCCGTTGACGATACCGATAATGTACCTAAAAGAGTACCATTCGAACTTCCGGCTCTTATCTGTATGTTAGTATCATAATCAGTTGCAACCCTCGCCTTGAATAAAGTTGCGCCACTGTCAAAATCAACATTATTAAACACTATATGGTTGCTGCTTTGAATATACCCTATAGCACTTCCTCCATTTGTAATACCAAATGTTTGTATGTTTGAAGCACTTGCGTTACTGTAACTTTCGGCTTCAAGTATCGAAAATGCACTCCTTACAGTAACCGGTGTCTGAACAGGTGTTGAGCTTTGAGATGGAGTAGCTACAGGTACCGGTGTCGGTGTTTTTGTTGGCATAGGCGTTGGTTTTTGTGTTGGCGTTGAAGTTGGCATTGGCGTTGCTGTTGGCGTTGACGTTGGTGTTAGTGTTGCTGTTGGCGTTGATGTTGCTGTTGGCGTTGCTGACGATGATCCGGGTGGGGTTCCCCATGCAAGAGTTCCGTTTATATAGCCTGTTACATAAATCCATTCAACAGCACTTGTCGAATGTGCGTTAAACGAATAGTCATTTGTTTGAGTATAATTATTCCAATTAGAATTTATAATTCTCGGCTGAACTACAGTACTCGTACCTGGACTCAATGTTCCCGCTCCACTTGTAAATCCGACTTCTAGATAATAGTCCGCATTAGAATAAGTACTACCCATACTCACAAATGACAATGTTACATTGCCTCCACCTGCTGATGCATAGTCACATGCCGCAGATTGAGTACCTGTACTGTCTGCTGTATAGTAGTACCTTAATTTTACAGAAGAAAGTGCTAAAGACGAATTTCCAGTATTTATTATATTCATATATAGGGGTAATCCGTTAGTAGAACTTTCTCTGTTAGCATTGAAAAACTCAACCTTTAAACCACCACCTGATGGGAAAGATGTTGTTGCCGGAGTCGGCGTAACTGCTGACGGTGCAGGTGATGGCGCAGGTGATAGTGTAGGTAATGGTGTGGGTGATGATGTAGGCGATAGTGTTGGTAATGGTGTGGGTGGTGCTGCTTGAGTAAATATAAACCAATCAAAATTGACGGGTCCTCCAAATACCAAGTATAAATTATTAACACCTGAATAATTACTTATATTGCAATTCAATTCCCAATATGTATCGAAATTCCCGGTTACAGGCACATTCAAGGTGCCTAACAGTGTTCCAGTTGAACTGCCTATCCTTATTTGTATATTTGTAGCATATTGCGTTGCTACCCGTGCTCTGAAGGAAACAGTTCCTCTTGAAAAATCCACGTCATTATATATAGCGTAATTACCGCTTTTAATATAACCTATAGCATTTCCCCCGCCGTTAATGCCAAAAGCTTTAATACCTGTATTGCTCACACTACTGTAATTCTCTGCTTGTATTGTTGAATAGGGATTTATTGTTCCCGCTGCATAGGTTTCAGCTATAAAGCCTTTATTTACAGGTAAAAACAACTCAAATAAAACCAAACAAATTAAAGTTATGCATATTGAACGACCTTTTTTACTTTTCATTAACATAAAATCTCCCCCTCATATTCAACGCTAAGGACTGAGCAAAATAACACCTATGTAAGTATACAGTTGTAGGGAGCATGCTGTATAATAAGATAAGCTAAACTATATTAATCACCAAAATGATTCCACATTGAAAAAATTAATTTTCGTGATGTTGTACTAAGGAAATTGAAATGCGATGTAAAATCTTTATTGCACTCAATATAGATATGGTTTTATATGACTCAAATGACTTTCGTTTCAAGCCTTACAATTAAATGATAACAACAACCATTATTGACAATGGCTGTAGGGGATGATATAATAAAATCGTGCAAGATAGGCATTTCCCTAATAGATTTTGGGAAGTGCCTTTCGTGCTATTTGAAGGCATTTCCATTTATTAGGTCTCTTGGAGTGAAATGAAAGGGTCAAAATTGAGTGCCCTTGATGGGTACGAAATTTAATTTTTGTATTCGGAAAGGAGGTGCGATTTTCTATGTACTCAAGTGTTGAACTGTCCTCATACGCTTATAGTTCTGTTTTAAGCCACCTCGTTGATACAGAAGAACGAAAAAACGAAATAATCAATGAACTTTATTGCGACTCATCTAATTTGCGTGATGATTTCAGCTCTTTTTTGGACAACTACCTTATAAAACTTGAAGAATTGGTTAAGACAGTTCAAATTATTGATAAGCCAACCCGAGAAAAATTAAAGGAGATTAATAATTTACCGTATGTAATTATTGGAAGCACTGTGGAGCTTGAAGGGGATAATAATTTGGGTACACATGTATTTAAGATTGTGTCACCGTATGATAATTCAAATTCAGATAAGGATTTGTCGTATGTTTCAGCGTTAGGAAGGGCATTAATGCTTAAAAAACCGGGGGATGTGGTAAAAGTTAAAAATAAAAATAGTATTTGCTCTTACAAAATCAAAGCAATAAGGTATGAGTGTTAATCGGCTGGTAATTGGGGATATTAAAAAACCTGCATTATATAGGAGGTTATATTATGATAATAAGAAATTGTGCTGGCGGAGTTGTATTTTTTGGTGAAAAAGTTTTTATCCTGAAAAATGAAAAAAGCGAATGGGTATTTCCCAAAGGCGTAATCCGTAACGGAGAATTGCCTGCCGAAGTAGCATTAAAGAGAGTTATGGAAGAGGGGGGCGTAATTGCCGAAATCTTGACAATTGCTGGAGATACGAGCTATGAATTCTACTCTGTGAATCGTCAGAAACCAATATGTAATAAAATTGTCTGGTTTGTTATGAACGCAAACAGTGAACGGTTCAGTGTTTCTGAAAGAGAAAAATTCATTGATGGAGGTTTCTTTTATATTGACCATGCATTGCAGATTGTAACATACAGTCAGGACAAAGCTTTGCTCAACCTGTCATTTAAAAAGTACAAGGAATTGTCAGAATCGTCACAGTAACTATGCTCTTTACTAGATTGAAAATCCTCTATGAGTACGAATTTAATACCTATATATTTATTAAAACAAAGTAATACTTGCAGTATAAAGTAAAATGAAAGAGGCAAAATTGAGTACCCATCAAAGGTACTCAATTTTATTTTATAAAATAATTATATGTTTATATTTCTACCTGCACTGGCGGCGGCATCTAAAATACCGGAGAATTTATCTGACGATATTTCGGGAGTATCAGTTATTGCAATTTTCTTTATTATATAGTGCAATTCACCTGAGGGAATCTGTATTCTTGCATTTTCCTTAGCACGTTTAAACAGCAAGGATTTACCCAACGGCGAAAGACAGGAGGCACAATCAATAGTTGTATCCTGTTGATTTTTATAGGGTAGCACAATACGGTACTGGTAATCTTCCTTCTCATCAGAATCATGCACGTCAACAACACTCCCAATAATGACAAATGGGCAACTGGTTTTAACAGCGGTGCCAATGCTTACCGTGCTTAAATAGTTGTTTATATAAGCAAGGTATTCTTTGAAGAATTCTTCAAAAGCCATGCTTTCTTGTGTTTCTTCGGCATAGAGTTCCTTATAAAGAAGCTCTTGCTTTTTTGCAATTTCATTTGAGTGCCAAGCTAAATAATCATACATCTTTTTGGACAATACGTCTTTTCACATTTCCATCTCCCTCTTTTTTTGTTAGTGTTATTAAATGGAAAATAAATAAATAATAGAACAAGGCATCTCGCATTCAATTTGCGAAACGCCCATATTATACATGATAACATAAATGTAAATGAGTGTCAATGATGTATTGTGTATCCAATTAATTGCTAGCTGGATATTAAATGGCTAATGTTGAATTTAATAACATCATATTACATTAATTCATTACATTAATTCGAGTGCCAATATTTAACCAGCAGATAAGAGTAAAGAATTTTGCAGAATCAGAAATAGTTTTGTTACCTTTACTCTTTTTTATATGTATTATTATAGTAGTAAGGAAATTGAAGTGCGATGTAAAATCTTTATTGCATTCAATATGGAGAAAAAAGATATTTAAAGGCTAAAGCGGAGGAGAAACTATTGGATATCAATAGAAAACTGGTTCAAAACACACTTAATGGAGATGTGGACTCATTTTCTGAGCTCATATCAAACTATCAGCAGCGTATTTACATTTTCCTGTTCAGATTGACTTTGTGCAGTGAAGATGCTGAAGAGTTGCTGCAGGATGTTTTTATGCGGGTATACAAATATCTATATACCTATGATAAAAATAAAAGTTTTTCGACTTGGATATACCGCATAGCCCTCAATATATTTAAGGACTATCATAAAAGAAAAAAGAGGCAGTTTGCCACCTTGTCTTATGATGAAACGGTTTGCAATTATGATATTAATGCAGAAGCTCTTCCGGAAACAGCCTTTGAGGCAAAAGAAAGTTACAAGGAGGTAGTAAGGATAATTAATTCATTAAAAGATGAACAGCGTATTGCGGTTATTTTAAAGTATACACAGAATTTTACTTACAAAGAAATAGGGGAGATACTCGGGATTACTGCGCAAAACGCAAAGATGAGGGTCAGCAGGGCAAGAAAAGCAATTGGTATAAGTTTGGGAAGAATGAATGGAGGTGGGATATAAATGAACTGCGGATATACTTTTGATGAGATAAATGAGTATGCTGACGATGAAGTGTCAGAGGAGAAGGCTGATATGGTGATGGAACATCTTGCCAGATGCAAAGTATGCCGACAGTATTATGACTCCATTGTGCTGAGTGAAAAATATATGAAGGATAGTGCCAGCTTGAAATGCGATGTACGTATGAAAGTCCTTGAAAGCGTAGATGCACAGAGGTATAAGAAAAAGAGGCTTGTTTATCGGTTTTCTTGGTTAAGAAGTAAAACCAGTTTGATAACGAAGGCTGTAGTTGCTGTTGCCTGTGTCTTTCTGGCCGTATTGATTCTAAGAAATGAATATGCTGGAGGAATTATTTCATCGGGAATTACCAAGATGCTTGAACAGAAACAGCAGAATTACACAGGATATGTTGATGTTAATGAAGATGACGCCTCTCCGGTTCAAAAAGGTGATACGCTGCTATATAAGGATGGTTCAAATTATCGCATGTACCGCCTGATTTATCCCGATGGACATGAGAGTCAAATAGAACTTCCGCATGCTGTATATGAAAATCAGGCATTTGTGTCGGATGATAATAGTGTGATTTATTACAATACAAATTTCAATGAAGTAACCGGAAGAATAATAAGATATGACATTGCAAGCGGTAAGGGCTATGATGTACTTGACGAACTAGAAATTGAGATTGACGGACATATATCGGTTATTTCCTATGAAAATGACAGGATTATTGCAATTATCGGTTTGTTTGTGGAGAATGTGGATGGATACGAAATAAAAATTGAAACAAACAGGCTTCTCGAAATTGACCTTGAAAAGAAAATTCACAGGTTTACTCACCTGCCTTTTACGCCATGGAACGCTACAATGATAAGGGGAATTGACTTTATAGGCGACAACTATTTGATTTCGTATATGGACAGTACAGTACAGGAAATAAAGCAGAGAACAGTAATAGTTGATACAAACGGAATAGTTATAAGGGAAATTCCGCTGGGAGACCCTTCTTATGCGGTAAATATGCAGGTATCACCTGACAACAGGATGATTCTGTATCAGTTGGGACAAACCCCGGTTGATCTGTATCTTTATGATATTGAGAAGGAAAAAATGATAGCTGTTGTAGACTCTATAAAAAAGTACAATTATGAGGGAATATATTCTTTTTGTATTTTTTCAGCCTGGAGCGAATCCCCCGGTACATTTTACTATCGTACGATGAATCACGGTGAGGGTGAAGAAGAGTTTGAGTATAGGCTTGATAAATATGTAATAGATGAGGCGGCTTTTGACCATGTTGGGCTTGATAATTCAAAAAATAATAAAGATTTACAGTTGCTACAAATGATGTTTCCTAAATTTGAATTTGAAATGAAGGGTGACGAAATTATAACCTATAATAATGGTATCTATCTTGATTATGGTATGGTTTCCGATAATAATGATGAAGTCGGTCAAAAGTCGGAGATATACACTCGCTATTTTATTGATCGCATTAAGAAAGGAATATTTATTGAAGGAATGGGCAAGAAGAGCCTGCTTATAGTACAAAGGGATGGAGTGGCTCATGCAGACGGCTTCTATCATACCTATGTAGCAGTCTTTGATGAGTCAGAAATGAAACTCTTGACTCCTGTAAAGCATTTCTTTGCGAATGAAGGAAGTGTATCAATTTTTAACGGCAAAGATACTTCCTACGTGTTTTTTGCAGGAAGTACAATATATCAGGGCTTCAGCACATTCACAGGAGGGCTCTGGAAGTTTGAAAAGGAATGGATAAAGGTATGGCCGGAAGATGATGAAACGTTATGGGAAAGAAGGGCGGTAGAAGCAAATGAGGATTCTATAACCGTTCTATCGAGGAAGATGATAAATAAGCCTATAGGAGGTGCTATGCCTCATTATATATGGGATTATTCTCATAAACTTATGTGGAATGCAGACAAGGAAATGTTTGAAAGGCTGGAGGAGTAAAGGTGAAATGAAAGAGGCAAAATTGAGTACCCTCGATGGGTACTCAATTTTATTCATTTATTCATTTATTCACTTATTTATACTTTTCTTAATCCAGGGAAGCTTACCGCCCACCTTGAGAATTTCCGAATCAAGGTTTGAAAGGGTATGGGCAAGTTCTATCTCAAAATCCTTTGTTACATTTTTCAGTTTCACTTCACCCTTCAAATCGCCTATATTGATTTCAAGTTCGTCACTTAAGTCGATTCTGTCATAATCGTCGGCGTTTTTAAATGTAAGAGGCACTATGCCAAAATTTACAAGGTTTGCAAGGTGTATTCTTGCAAAGGATTTTACTATAACAGCCTTTATGCCGAGGTATTTAGGTGCAAGGGCTGCATGCTCTCTGCTTGAGCCCTGACCGTAGTTATCGCCGCCGATAATAAATCCTCCGCCGTTCTGTATTGCTCTGTCGTGGAAATTCTCATCAACTGCTTCAAATACATGCTTGGATATTTCTGGTATATTGCTTCTCAAAGGCAGTATTTTTGCACCAGCTGGCATAATGTGGTCGGTTGTTATATTGTTTTCCACCTTTAGAAGTGCTTTGCCCTTCAAAACATCTGGAAGGCTATCAAAGGTAGGAAGTGGCTTTATGTTAGGACCTCTTACGATTTCAACCTTTCTGGCTTCTTCGGCAGGAAGCGGGTTCAATATAAGATTATCGTTTACAAAAAACTTTTCAGGCATTTCGATTTTCGGGTATTCACCTAAATCGCGCGGGTCGGTTATAACACCGGTGAGAGCCGCGGCAACAGCCACCTCAGGGCTTGCAAGGTAAACATCGGCATCTTTAGTACCGCTTCTGCCCGGGAAGTTTCTGTTGAAGGTTCTGACTGAAACTCCAGCAGAACAAGGTGCTGAACCCATTCCGATACAAGGACCGCAGGAATTTTCCAGAATGCGTGCTCCCGATTGTACAAGGTACTTCATCTCACCGCTATCAATCATATGTTCCACAACCTGCCTCGAACCGGGGCTTATAGTAACATGCAAATCTTCCGACACGGTTTTGCCCTTTAATGCGTTGGCTGCTACTTTCAGATCCCTGAGTGAAGAGTTTGTGCACGAACCTATTGCCACCTGATCAACTTTCCTGCCCTGCACCTCTCTTACAGTCTTAACATTTCCGGGACTGTGGGGCAGTGCTATCATCGGCTCTAATTCACTTAAGTTTATTTCCATGATTTCATCATATTCGGCATTATTGTCGGAGATTAACTCTACCCAATGTTCTCCTCTTCCCTGAGCTTCAAGAAAAGCTTTGGTAATTTCGTCGCTGGGGAATATACTTGTGGTACAGCCTGTTTCTGTACCCATGTTTGTAATTGTAGCTCTGTCAGGTACCATGAGCGTCTTAACGCCGGGGCCAAAGTATTCAAGAACTTTCCCGACTCCGCCCTTAACGTCAATTCTTCTTAGAACCTCAAGTATTACATCTTTGGCTGAAACCCAGTCATTAAGCTTTCCAATAAGCTTAACTCCAAGAACCTTCGGAAATTTGATTCTGAAAGGAGCACCTGCCATTGCGGTAGCAACATCAAGACCTCCTGCGCCCATTGCAAAGCAGCCTATTCCACCGGCAGTCGGAGTGTGGCTGTCCGAACCGATAAGAGTCTTACCTGGCTTTGCAAACCTTTCTAAAAATAATTGATGACAAATTCCGTTTCCGGGCTTTGAAAAAAATAAGCCGTATCTTTTTGCAACAGATTGCAAATATTTGTGATCATCGGCATTTTTAAAGTCGGTCTGTAGTGTGTTGTGATCAACAAAGCTTACACTGAGTTCGGTTTTAACATTGTTTATTCCAATAGCCTCAAATTGAAGATAAGCCATTGTTCCTGTGGCATCCTGAGTAAGGGTATTGTCAATTTTAAGGGCTATTTCACTTCCTGCTGAAGCTTCACCATCCACTATGTGTTGTTTCAAAATTTTTTCTGTTATAGTTCCTTTCATATCTGACCTCCCAAATTACTTTTTTGTTGACGATCTTTTTTTCTATAATACCATAAAAACATCATATTAATATATGTTATCTATTGCTTATCGGTATGTAATCTCTCTTTCCCAATACATTCTTGTAAGCAGGGCGTATTATTTTACCACCATTTATGAGTTCCTCAAGCAAATGAGCACTCCAGCCACTTATTCTTGAGATGGCAAACAATGGTGTATACAATTCGTAAGGAATATTAAGTGCTTTATAGACAAAGCCAGAATAAAAGTCTACATTTGCACATACAACTTTATCGGATTTTTTCATGCCGCAGAAAACTCCGGGGGCAAGTCTTTCAATAGAAGCGTAGAGATTGTATTCTTCTTCCACACCCTTTTCTTTTGCGAGTTCATGTGCTTTTTGTTTTAGAAGTATTGCTCTAGGATCAGATATAGTGTACACAGCATGTCCTATGCCATATATGAGACCTGAGCAGTCAAAAGCTTCTTTTTTCAGAATCTTGCAAAGATAATCTTCAATTTCTCCGTCGCTTTCCCAGTTTTTAACGTTAGTCTTAATGTCTTCCATCATTCCTAGAACCTTTATATTTGCTCCGCCATGCTTTGGACCTTTTAATGAACCTATGGCAGCGGCAATTGAGGAATAGGTATCGGTACCGCTAGAAGAAACAACGCGGGTTGCAAAGGTAGAGTTGTTTCCTCCGCCATGCTCCGCGTGAAGTACTAGTGCTAAGTCTAGAATTTCAGACTCTGTACTTGTGTAAGCGTTGTCCATCCTTATCATGTGCAATACATTTTCTGATGTGGAAAGGTCGGTTCTTGGGCTGTGAATATATAAGTCTTCACCATCGTGATAGTATTTTTTTGCCTGATAGCCGTAGGCAACCATGGACGGAAATCTGGCGATTAATTCAACACACTGGCGCATAGTATTTTCAAGGCTTGTATCATCTGCATTGTTATCATAGGAATATGAAGCAAGAACACTTCTTGCAAGCTTATTCATAATGTCTCTGCTAGGAGCTTTCAAAATCATGTCGCCATAAAAGCCCGCAGGAAGTTCTCTTTTAGAACCCAAGAGTTCTGTAAATGCGTCCAGCTCTTTTTTTGTTGGAAGTTCTCCCATGATCAGAAGGTAGCAACATTCTTCAAAACCAAAGCGGTTTTCTTGCTGGAAGCCCTTGACAAAGTCGTATATGTCTATTCCTCTGTAACGCAATCTGCCTTCTACCGGTACTTTTTCCTTTTCATCCATGATATACGAGTGTACATCCCCTACTTCTGTAAGTCCAACCAAGACACCTGTTCCATTAGAATTTCTCAAACCTCTTTTAACATTGTGTTTTGTGTAAAACTCAAGCTCAATATTGTTGTTTTTACGGACTACTTCCGAGTAGTTTTTGTAAATATTACTCCCCAAGTTCATCTAAACTCTCCCTTCTTAACAAATTCAAACTGGCATTTTTTATATGCTCAGTTGTTAAACTTTCAGCTTTTTCAGCTTCTTTGTCAATTATTGCCTGGAGTATGGCTTTATGCTCCATCAGAGCCTGACAAGGTCTACCCGGCATTTCAAGCGAAGAAGTTCTTGCTCTCTGCAAATAGTGGTGAAACAAGATTAACGTATTCATTAACGGTCTGCTTTTACTTGCTTTGAACATAACTTCATGAAACTTTGAGTCAAGTTTCATGATATTGATTATATCATTTTTTTGAGTATAAAACTCTTCGAGTTCAACTATTTCCTGAAGCTCCTTCAGTTCTTGCGCAGTTATGTTTTCCGCGGCCCATCTGGCGGCAAGCCCTTCTATCATCATACGTATTGTGTATATGTCTAAAATATCTTTTTGGGATAATCCGGTTACGACGGCACCTTTATTGGGAATTGCCTGTACAAGCCCCTCAAGTTCAAGTTGCCGTATGGCCTCGCGTATGGGAGTCCTGCTTACTCCAAGTTCATCTGAAAGCTTTGTTTCGATAAGGCTGTCACCGGGCTTGTATTTTCCATTCAATATATCGTTTTCAATACGGAAAAATACTTTTCCTCTCAGGGAGTGTGCATAACTATCGTTTTCGTTAAGGTCTATTCTAGCCATAATTATTTGCCTCCTTTGGAGCCAATTGTTATACATATCAATACTAAAGAATAGCTGAAATAATTTATTGTGATAAAGTTTATAGTAGCTATTATATGTATCAATGTATATATGTATAATTGTATACAACAATACAATGGGTGTCAATATACTATTTATTTTGTGCGATACGTATTATTGTTTATTTACCGTGCAGAAATATATGGACATTTGAGTTTCCTCAAAATTAAAACCAAAAAGCTGAGGGATCTTTGAGCGAAATAGAACACATGATAAAAAGCATAAAAAAATTATCTAAACCAAGAAGAGTAAAAACACCTCTCATGAAAGCTGCTGAAAAAGTCATCCGCATGACAACCCCAAAAGAATCTAAATAATATTATAAAAAATCTTTAAAAATCATGACTTTACTGCGTTTTATGGTATAATACACTTAAGAACTTTTGGAGGATTTCAAGTGCTTAATTTAAATAAACAACTAAAATTTTCAGCTTTCACTGGCATATATGATACAGTTATTCCTAAGAATCACTTGCTTCGCAAAATAGCTGAAAATATTGATTTTTCCTTTGTAAATAAACTTATGGAGAAATGTTATTGTATAGATTTTGGACGCCCCGCATATGAGCCAGAACTTATACTTAAAACTTTGTTTTTAAAACTGCTTTACGATCTTTCAGACCGTGAAGTTATTTCACGTTGCCAAACTGACATGGCATTCAAATTTTTTTTAGGACTTGATCCCGAGGATGATGTGCCAGATGCTTCTTTACTTGCAAAATTCCGTACTCTGCGTATAACTGAGGAGGAATTACAGAAGTTTCTAAACGAAACTGTAAGACAGGCTTTGGATAAAAATATTGTAAAAAGTAAAACAATCATTGTTGATTCAACGCATTCCCGTTCAAAGCACACACCACAGACTCCGACACAGATATTGCGTGAAATGACCAAAAATCTTCGCAAAGAAATTCACCGTACTCAGAATGAAATTAGTAATATATTTCCTGAAAAGCCTACTGTTGAAAATGATATTTTTGAAGAAATCGATTATACAAAGGCATTAGTTGATGCTCTTTTAAAGGTGGATTTAAAGAGCGAGAAGGCTCAAAAACTACTCATCAAGGTTCAAAATACACTTGAATTACCAAACTTAGTGGAATTACAAAGTGCAAACGATGAAGACGCAAAGATTGGACACAAATCAGAGGATAATGATTTTTTTGGATACAAAAACCATATCGCAATGACAGAAGAAGGTATAATCACAGGGCTTTCAGTTACAAATGGAACTGCAGCAGACAACAAAGAGTTTGAAAACATAGTAAATCAAACACTTGAAACAGGTGTTGAAGTTGAAGATATTGCAGGAGATAAGGCGTATTCCACAAGTGATATTTTAAAATTTGGTATCGATAAAAATATAAATATTATTTCAAAGCTTAAGGAAAATGTGGGTAGCAAAGAATTTAATGACGAATATGTATCATTTAATAAAGATGCTGATACTTATGAATGCAAAAACGGTTGCTTAGCAAAGAAAAACAAAGTTAGAAAAAATGGTACTATTGGTTATAGTTTTTATAGAGCAGACTGCGAAAAATGCCCATTTGCAAAAGACTGCTTGAACAATATAAATGATGGCTACAAACAAATTTTACAAAATATAAATTATGAAATTTTTGAAGAACAGCGAACTTTTGAAACAACTGAGCATTTTAAAGAAAAACATAAAATTCGTTGGAAAATCGAACAGCGAAACTCGCATTTGAAAAATCGATATGGATTGAATAAAACTTATGGAACTGGACTTTGGAGTATGAAAGCCCAGTCTTTTCTGACGGCATTTACGGCAAATATTGTTAAGATTACAAAGTTAGTAGCTACAATATAGGGGGATATTCCTCTGTTTTTTTATAAAAACGGCATTTTACGGCTGTTCGCTTTGTAAATTATGGAATTTGATGTTTTTTAAACTAGACCAAAACATTTCACACGAAATTTGCTTGATTTGTCAGAAGCTTCGCCACATATCCTAATATCAATCTTTGAAGATTCTTTTTCCATTTGCCTCTTGCCATATTCTATAC